>ERZ724520.240-NODE-240-length-29136-cov-20.909735_pt1 | contig 29136 bp, 27 predicted proteins | sample MGYA00376053_ERZ724520 | MGnify/ENA primary metagenome ERZ724520 (study PRJEB28724, sample SAMN07190886) | activated sludge metagenome | isolation source: activated sludge of sewage treatment plant in Hong Hong | place: USA: Christiansburg, Virginia | collected...
TTGGAGAAAATAGTGCTAAGGCTTATGCTGTTGGTATTGAAACTAGATTGTATGGTGAGTTTGTAAAAGATGCAGAAAGTTGGATAAGTTTTGGCATTATGAAAACTAAAGAAAACATTGCTAACGACACCTATCAACAATACACTTTAGATGCCAACAATAAACCAACAGATAGCACAACTGTAGATGTTGGCTGGCTTAGAAGACCAACAGATAGAATGTTTACGTTTGGTATGTTTTTTCAGGATTATTTAAGTACCAACAAAAATTTTAAATTGTATATGAATGCTTTGTATGGTAGCAATTTACCTTACAATATTCCTGGAAGCAGTAGATACAGAAATGCGTTGGTAATTGAACCTTATGTAAGAGTAGATATTGGCTTAAGTGCCTTGCTATTGGATGCTGAAAAACAAAACAGAAGAAGCCATTCGCCTTTTAGAAATTTTGAAAGTATTTGGGCTAGTTTAGAAATTTTTAATCTAATTGATAGAGCCAATACCATTAGTTATTTATTGGTAAAAGATTTTCAAAACAACACATTTGCAATGCCCAACAGATTAACGCCAAGGCTAATTAATTTGAAACTAATTGTAAAGTGGTAGATACATTTTACTTAAACAATAAATTGCTACACAACAACCACCAATTAATATTGTTGGCATCATGTGCACCCAACGCTTGATAATTTTGTTGTAAACTTTCTTTCTTAACAATTCCATTTGTAACCAATGTTTCTTTTGCTGCAACAAGTTGTTCTTGCATTTGTTTATGCTGCATCCATTGTTGCTGTGGAGGTTCAAAACCAACTTTATCTTTTCGCCAAACAATTTCTTTAGGCAAATGAGCATTCATAGCTGTTCTAAGTAAATGCTTGGTAAAACCATTTTGTATTTTAAAACTTGCAGGTAAACTAAAAATAAATTCAACCAATTCATGGTTTAAAAATGGCAATCGTACTTCGCAGCCATGAGCCATCGAATTTCTATCGGCATAACGCAACAAATCTTCTAATCCATTCTTAAACGTATTGTACTGTAACACATCATTTAATTGGCGTATAACGGGCTTCTCAAAATTATTTTTGTTGAAACTGTTTTGTATAAAATCTTGCGTTAATAAAGTACTGTTTTGTACAGTTTGTGTTAACTGTTGTTGTAATTTTTTTGCCGCGAATTTTGGTAAAAAAGTAGCAGCATAATTATTGATTCCCCATTGTATTTTGTTGCCATTTTGTTGAGCTGCATTTTTTTCTTTAGATAGTTCACCAAACTTTAAATTGCTTAGCAACTCTTGCCAATACCAATGATAATATTTTGTATAACCAGCCAAGGTTTCATCAGCTCCTTGTCCATCTAACAAAACAGTTACGTTGTTTTGTTTTGCCAATTCATACACTTTATATTGAGCATATATGCTAGACGATTGAAAAGGCTCTTCTTGATGATATAACAGCTTTTCAAAGTCGTTTACAAAATCATTGGCTGTTGGTGTAACCGTAAAATTTTGTACATCAAACTTTTGTACAACTTTATGAATGTATGAACTTTCATCTTTTACAAACCCTGGAAAAATGGCAGAGAAAGTTTTAAGTTTTGAATTTTGAATTGTAAATTTTAAAATAGAGGCAACAATTGATGAACTATCTAAACCACCACTTAAACTTGTACCAACAGTAACATCACTTCTTAAGCGTCTTTGAACAGATTGATTGAACAATTCTGCAAATTGTTCAACAGCATATTTTTCACTTAATAAATATTTAGTTGACTGTTTTTTTACTTGCCAATAACAATAAGTTGATACTTCATTTGAAGCTGTTGAATAAAGCAAAGCATGTGCAGCAGGTAATTTTTTTATGTTGCTATAAAACGTAGCTTCTGCATTATTGGGATTGCTTGTAAACCCTGCTGTTAAGTAACCCAACAATATTTCGTTGTTAATTTGTTTGGGCAGTTTAGCAGCCCACAATGCTTTCATTTCGCTAGCAAACAACAATTGTTTTCCATCAAAAAAATAATACAAAGGTTTTTCTCCCAAACGATCTCTTGCTATAAAAAGTTCTTTGTACGCTTCGTTCCAAATTGCAAAGGCAAACATGCCCTCTAAATAATGTACACAATCATCATTGTAACAATCGTATAAAGCCAATAAAACTTCAGTATCGCTTTCTGTTGTAAAATGGTATCCTTGTTTTTTTAAATCTTCTCTTAACTCTATATAGTTATAAATTTCGCCATTGAATGTAATGGTGTATTTTTTTTTATAGTGCATTGGCTGAGCTGCTTGCTCAGTTAAATCGATAACCGATAATCGTCTATGTGCAAAGCCAACTGTATGTGTTGTGTTTATCCAAAAACCTTCGCCATCGGGTCCACGATGTTGCAAAGCATTGCCCATTAATTGCAATGTATTGTATTGCACCAATGTTGGGTTATTCGAAATAATACCTGCAATGCCACACATGATGGTTTTGAGTTGTAGAGTTGTTAGTTATTTAGAGTTTTAAAAAAAACCTCCATTTTAGGAGGCTAATTTTTTATAAGCTAATTGGTAAACTTGCTTTTACGTCATCCCACATAATAATCAATGTTGTACCATTTTTGTTCTCATCAAAATAAATAGTAAGTGCCTCTATTACATCACTTAATTTTTCAATTTTCATATCTGCTCTTAGCACATCTTTTTTACTATCGTATGTAAAACTTCCCCAACAATAATTGTCTTTATTTAAAATCAAAGTCCATTTATTTTCTTGAGGAATACAAAAAATAGTATATCTCCCTTTTGGAACAACTTTTCCATCAATTTTTATGTTTCTAAAAAACTCAATTTCAGTTGCTTCGTTAGCACCCAAACGCCATATTTCATTGTATTTATTGATGCCACCAAAAATTTCTCTTCCATTTTTTTGTGGTCGCCCATAAATAACTCTTGCAATTGGCAAGTCTTTGCTTTTACCAGCCATTTTTAGCAATGGATAATCTTTAGGCCAATAACACATATCCATTGGGCTTTTGTCTAAATCTGTAGGCTTGGGTTGTGCAAAAGAAGCATAACTAAACGCAGTAATACAAAAGGCTATTAAAAATTGTTTCATGTATAAATTTTTTGCAAATATAAACCCTATAACTTTTGTAGTTCTTCAAATTGTTGGAATGCCATTTTTTTAACATCTGTAAAAAAAGCTGTATAACATTGTTGCAATACAGTGTACTGTTGTTGAAATATTTCAAACGCTTCTTTTGAACTTTCCAAATATTTGGCTCTTCGTACCAAACCTTCAAGACTTTTTTCAATACCCCAAATAAATTGATAATTGTACAACCAATTTTGTTGTTGCATATAGGGCATCATGCTGCTAAACTTTAGTGGCATTACTTCAATATTGTTCTGTAATTGCAGATATGTATTTTGTGCAAAAGTGTTCAAAGCTTCATTTGTTGGAAATTGGCTTGCGTCAATAGCTAAAAAATGATCGTACACAACATCTACAAATGCTCCTGCATATAAACCAACAACAGGTTTAAAAAATTGTTTGGCTTCGTAAGTTGCTGCATGATAATCTGTAAAAGTATCAATAGCTCTATGCAACATAATTCCTTGTTGAATAGCAATTGAATAATTGAACTTTTGTTTCCCCTTCACAAAATCACTAATCATATTACCAACCAATGTAGGCTCATGATTAAACGATAAATATGCATGTGCTAAATAATTCAACTTAGATAATTGATTGTTTGAGAAATACGACTTACTTAACCATTCAAAAGCAAATTTCCTGCTATATAAATATACCGCTTAGTAACTAATTCAACTTTGTTAATACCATATTTAAAATTTAACACTCTGATTACTTCTTTTAAGATTTTATTGTGATTTTGTTTAAAAGTATTGTTGGTATTGAGTTGTAGGCTACAAATGCCACTTATTAATTTTTACAACAACACCGCTCATCAAGCCAATACACCTTTTAGCTTAACCACATCACTATGTGGTAGAATGCCATGTAACAAAAAATACTTTTACATCGTCAAACAACACGAATGACATTCAATAAAACAAACTCACTTAACCTTAAAATTTAAAAAAATGAAAAAAATGATTGTAGCAGCTCTATTCGCTGTAACCTTAACCACCAGCTCTTTTGCAGCAAATGTAAATGAAGTTAGCACCGTTGTAATGAACAGTTTTATTAGAACCTATGGCGATTTGAACGATGTAAAATGGACAATTGGAAGCACATTTATTAAAGCATCCTTCGTTTCAGAAAATCAAAAAAATGAAGCTTTTTTTGATTTTGATGGAAAAGAAATTGCAACCAGTAAACCATTTTCTTTTGATAAGTTACCAGCAAATGCTTTGAGAAAAATTACAGCAAAATATCCTTTCCCTCCATACAAATTAAAAGAGTGTATTGAATTTATTGATGCGGACAATGACAAGAATTATTTTATTTCTTTAGTGTTAGAAACAGCTGAAAAAGTAATTTTAAAAGTTTCGCCAATGGGCAGTGTAAATGTTTTTAAAGTAGAGAAATTATAATATTTTAATCTTTATTTTTTGCTTTAAATACAATCCAATTAACCAAAAAGATCTTACTAATTCGTGGGATTTTTTTGGTGTATATATTCCTGTATATTTATACAATCGCCATGTTGCAGTAAATCTTTAATTAATTGATGCAATCTATTTTGTAAGGATTCCCCACAATGTTTTTTTACATAGCCGGGCAACTTGTAATCATGTATATTGGTAAATTCCCAAGGGTGAAAATACAAACACACGTATCCATCTTTTTTTAAAGTTTGTAACACCAACTTTTTAAATAACCAATATGGATAATTTTTAAATGCCAACCAAAAAAGGGGCAACCTTAAATTGGGTGTAACACTTGCTGGCAAACGCAACACACCCTCTTGTTTATACCAGTTTCTTGGCAAGTGTAAATTGTTGTACCGACCAGGCAACCAAGTTGGATGTATGGAAGAGTCGTACAAATAGCCAGCTTTCTTTACTTCATTCATTTCAACATTACGCATTCGTGGCATACGTAAACCAACAACAGGTTTTTCAATAATTTTTTCAAGAGCAAGTTTAGAATTTACTAAATCTTTGTTTTCGAAAGTTGTATGAAAATAAGTATGAGAAGCAATTTCATGTTTTGCAGACATTGCCTTTACGTCATCTGGAAAGTGAACAGCGAAGTTGGCTGTTGTAAACATCGTTGTTGATATATTGAAACTATCAACCACTGGCAACATTTCATTTAATCCTTGTTTGCCAATTTTCATTTGCTCATCAGCACTAATATTACATTGATACTCTAAAGGAATATCAAACTCTTCAACATCAAAACTTAATAAAATAAATTTGTTCATTGAACATTGCTTTCTTTTATAATGTAGTGGGGGCGTTCTTTACTTTGAAGAAATAATTTACCCAAATACATCCCTATAATCCCTAAAATCATTAATTGCAATCCGCCAAAAAATGCAATAGTAACAATCATAGAAGCCCAACCAGAAATAACATGTCCAAATAAAAGTGCATACAACACATAAGGAATATACAGTAGCGATAATATTGAAAAAGTAAACCCTAAATAAATTGCAATTGTAAGCGGTTTTATACTAAAAGATGTAATGCCACGTAAAGCAAATTGCATCATTTTTTTATACGTGTATTTGCTTTTGCCAAATTTTCGTTCTGCAGGTTCGTACTCAATACCAACTTGTTTAAACCCAATCCATTTAATTAATCCACGCCAAAACAAATCCATTTCAGAAAAATTTCTACAAATATCTACAACCCGTTTATCCATTAATCTAAAATCGGCTGTTCCAGCTTCTATTTCAATATCAGAAAGTTTATTCATTAGCTGATAAAATAAATTACTGGTTTTGCGTTTCATCATGGGCATTTCTTGATGATCTTGTCTAATGGTATAAACAATATCATTCCCTTCTTCCCACAGCTCTATTAATGTTGGAATTAATGTTGGAGGATGTTGCAAATCTCCATCTAAACTAATTACTGCATCGCCATCACTTAAATCCAATCCTGCTTTTAGTGCATTTTGATGACCAAAATTTCTTGACAATGCAATATAAAAAACAGAACTATTTTGTTGAGCCAACGCTTTAACTTCTTCAGTTGTACCATCATTGCTTCCATCATCTACAAAAGTTATAGAGTATGTATATGGCAAGGTTTCCATTACAGTACACAGAGCATTGACCAGTAATGGTACATTGCTTTTTTCGTTACAAACTGGTACTATAATAGAAATTTTTTTAGGCATGTTGTGTATCCGCTAAACTAAAATTTTTTTTTAACAATTGATATCCCAAAATTAACCACACTAAAAAGCAAGGTAAAGCTTTAAGAGAATATGGGCGAACAAAATTCATACGAATATATTCAGGAAATAAATCTGTAGCCGATAAACTAGTGAGCAATAAAACAAAGCCTAAAACAATATTAATCCATACCGTTTTTTGTTGTTGTATAACATACCAAATACCCACACCCATTACAGCAATTACAAAAGTTGCACTCTCGGCAGAAGTGCTAAAAATAACTACACCTATTAATGCAAATGCCAAATAACTTAACTGAAACGTAGTAAACTTAAATTGTTTCCATCTTAAAAAAGGCAGCACATATAACAATGCAGCGGGTATAAGTATATATAAGTTTTTTAAATTTTGAATATTGCCAATACGTCTAATCATACCTAAAACAGAAATATCTTGCATGTAATTATTGGCTGTTGCAAGTGCATTTTTATTGTTTTTAACTGTAAGAATATTGAACCAATCTTTATACGATTGTACAATGAAACTGGGTGTTGCATATATCATAGGCAATGCAAACAATACCAATATCCAAAATATAAAAGACAATGCAAATTTTATTTTATGATTCGAAAAAAAGAAAAAAGCTAGCCCAACTATACCATATAATTTTACTAAAAAACCTGCTGCAATAAAAAGTGTTGCCCAAAAATCTTTTTCTTTTTGCACCAACACGTACGACATCATTATCCATGCAGTAAGCATAGGATTAAATTGAACATTTTGAATTGAAGTCATCATTTCAATTGCTCCAATTAATAAAATAACATGCTTTTTTTGAATTGAAATTGGCAACTGCTTTACTGCATACAACAAGATTAATGCATTGGCTACACACCATAAAAAGCAACCAATAAAAACGTTCAACCAGGCAAATGGTGCAATTAAAATACTAAACGATGGGCCATAATGATTGTTATCAAAATACTCAGTAGGATATTGTGCATACAAATTTATTTGTTGTACACTATGCCAAAAAACGCCTCTAAAAATGAGGAAATTATTGATAGAAGCTGTGCCACGTAAAATTTCAACCAATGCTCCTGCAATTGCCAATATCATCCACAGAAAAACAGGGAATGGAATTTTCCATTTATAGATTGACAAAGAATTGAATAAAAATTTTCTCATGCAGCAACAAACATAGTTTCTGTTGCAAAATAAGTATTAATGTATAAGATAAAACAACTAAAACAATTTTGAACGGTTAAAAAAATTACTTTTGCCATCTTTATAAAACATAAAAAATAAATTGTATGAATAAAGGTCCAGTTTCAAATTTTATTGAACATCATTATCGTCACTTTAATGCTGCTGCATTAATGGATGCTGCTAAAGGTTATGAAACGCATTTATTAGAAGGTGGAAAAATGATGGTTACACTTGCTGGTGCTATGAGCACAGCAGAATTAGGCATTTCTTTTGCCGAAATGATTAGACAAGGAAAAGTAGATATTATTTCTTGCACAGGTGCCAACTTAGAAGAAGATGTAATGAACCTTGTTGCACATAGCCACTACAAACGTGTACCCAATTATAGAGACTTAACACCACAGGATGAGTGGGATTTATTAGAAAATCATTACAATCGTGTTACCGATACTTGCATTCCTGAAGAAGAAGCTTTTCGTCGTTTACAAAAGCATTTGGTAAAACAATGGAAAGATGCTGCTGCTGCTGGCGAAAGATATTTTCCTCATGAATTTTTATACAAAACTGTTTTAAGTGGAGAGCTTGAACAATATTATGAAATAGATAAAAAAGATAGTTGGATAGTTGCCGCTGCTGAAAGAAATATTCCTATTGTTTGCCCAGGATGGGAAGACAGTACAACAGGAAATATTTTTGCTAGCTATGTTATTAAAGGAGAATTGAAAGCAGACTTAGTTAAAAGTGGAATTGAATACATGGTTTGGTTAACTGAATGGTACAGAGCCAATAGTGCTGGCAAAGGTGTTGGATTTTTTCAAATTGGTGGCGGAATTGCTGGCGATTTTCCAATTTGCGTTGTGCCAATGATGTATCAAGATTTAGAGTGGCACGATGTTCCATTTTGGAGTTATTTCTGCCAAATTAGCGATAGCACTACATCTTATGGATCATACAGTGGTGCTGTACCCAATGAAAAAATTACTTGGGGCAAATTAGATATTAATACACCTAAGTTTATTGTTGAAAGTGATGCTACAATTGTTGCCCCACTTATTTTTGCTTGGATATTGGGTTGGTAAACTAATAAATTAAAAAACTAATAATGAAGAAATTTTTTTTGCCGTTGTTATTTAGCATTGTTGTAATTGCAGTACAGGCACAAACAAAAGTTACAAAAGAAAATATTGTAGGCAAATGGAATGCTGCAAAAATGAAAGTTGAAGGTATGTTGCATTATGATATTGAGAATGACTCCTTGGTTTTAAGTCCTACCATTTTAGCTCAATTAGGAGCAGCTGGTGCAGATAGTGCAAGTGCTGTAGAAATGATGAAAGGCCAATTTGCAAGCTTCAAAGAATTGATGTTTGAATTTAAATCCGATGGTACATACAGCATTGGTACTGAATCTTCTGACCAGAGTGTAGAAATGGGAAGTTATTCAATTGATGAAGCAAAAGAAACCATTACATTAACCAATAAAGAAAAAGGTGAAACGCAAACATCACCAGTTTCATTTAAAAACAATCGTCTTATTTTAAACATGGGCGAAGGTGAACAAAAAGCAATTCTAGAATTTAAAAAAGGATAATATTTTGTATTCAAATGCATTAATAAAAAAGTTCTACAGTAATGTAGAACTTTTTTATTAAGGTTAACGCTTCACAATAAGTTATCCAGCCCAACCTTCTCTATCTAAACTTCTATACTGAATTGCTTCGGCAATATGTTCAGCTTTTATTTTTTCGCTTGCTGCTAAATCAGCAATGGTACGAGCAACTTTTAAAATTCTATCGTAGGCTCTAGCACTTAAGTTTAAACGTTCCATTGCTTTTTTTAATAATGCTTCACTAACATTGTCTAACACACAAACTTCTCTTAATTGCTTACTACTTATTTGTGCATTGGCATAAATGCCAGATTGTTCGTCATATCTTTTTGCCTGAATTTCTCTGGCAACAATTACACGTTCTCTAATTTGTATTGAACTTTCACCTTTGCTATTGTGGTTGCTCAATTCACTAAAAGCTACAGGTGTAACTTCTACGTGCAAATCAATTCTATCTAGCAGTGGCCCACTTATTTTATTCAAATATTTTTGAACAGTTCCTGGGGGACAAGTACATTCTTTTTCTGGATGATTGAAGAACCCACAAGGACAAGGATTCATGCTTGCAATTAGCATAAAATTGGCAGGAAAATCCATAGCTACTTTTGCACGACTAATGGTTACTCTTCTTTCTTCCATTGGTTGCCTCATTACTTCTAACACCGTTCTTTTAAACTCAGGTAATTCATCTAAAAACAATACACCATTGTGTGCTAAAGAAATTTCACCAGGTTGTGGGGTTCCGCCACCACCAACCAAAGCAACATCAGAAATGGTGTGATGCGGACTTCTAAATGGTCTTTTACTTACCAAACTACTGTTTTCTGGCAGCTTACCTGCTACACTATGAATTTTGGTTGTTTCTAATGCTTCTTGCAAACTTAATGGTGGCAATATAGTTGGCAACCTTTTGGCTAGCATTGTTTTACCTGCACCTGGTGGTCCAATTAAAATTGCATTATGCCCACCGGCTGCTGCAATTTCTAATGCACGTTTAATATTTTCTTGTCCTTTAACATCGCTAAAATCAAATTCAAATTCATACTGGTTTGAGAAAAATTCATCTCTTGTATTTACAATAATTGGTTTTAGGTGCTGTTCATTTTTAAAGAATTCAATCACATCATTTAAATGCTCAACCCCATATACCAATAAGTTATTTACCATGCCTGCTTCTCTAGCATTTGCTTTAGGTACAATCAAGCCTTTAAAGCCTTCTTTTCTTGCTTGAATTGCAATTGGTAATGCTCCTTTTATGGGTTGAACAGTTCCGTCAAGGCTTAGTTCACCCATCAAAACATAATCTTTTAATCGTTGAGGTTCTTCAATTTGTTCACTTGCACCCAATACGCCAATTGCAATGGGTAAATCAAATGCACTGCCAGTTTTTTTAATATCAGCCGGAGCTAAATTGATTACAATTTTTGTACGAGGAAAACTTAAACCATTTGTTTTTATTGCACTTTCAATTCGTTGAAAGCTTTCTTTTACAGCATTATCTGGTAAGCCAACAATATAATATTTTAAATCGCCTCCACTAACATTTACTTCTATGGTAATAGATATTGCTTCAACTCCATAAACAGCACTGCCAAAGGTTTTTACCAACATATAAAAAATAAATTTAGTACTTAAATACCTTTAATTATTTAAAAATTGAAACACTTTAATTAATGCTTGTTCGGGATTGTTGCTAAACTCTTCTGATTGAAAAAATTCTGTAATTCCTGTTTTGGTTTTAAACTCTTTTTGTATTGCAGATGAGTTGAGTTTTAGTTTTTTAATTTTCTGATCGGCTTGATTTGTATAATAATAATCAAAGTTTAAATCGAACTGACGCAAGTCTGATTGTATGTAATTTGTACCAACATATCCCAATGTTGCATAATACTTTTTATACAAACTGAATTGCGATCCTTTGTAAACCAATTGAAAAAATTGTTTCTCCTTTGAATAAATATATTTCCCATGCACAAAAAACAAAGGTTGAGAAATATTTTCTTGATTGACAACTTTAAGATAAAAAGAATCAACATCTCTATTTTCCAAAATAAAAGGGGCAGATTTCCCTTGTTCAACTATCTCGATTGCTTGAGAATATGTATTGTAACTCACCTGAACATTTAGAGTATTGGCAGATGGAGTAAACACATTTCCATCATTTTTTTCACCAAATAAATAAGGCGTTCCAGTAACTTTAAAACTGCCAATTCTTACTACTTCAGTTCCGCCTTTTTCAAGCATTAATCTTAAATATGCCTGAGCAGGATCTGTATAAGATGCTGCTTGAGAAAACACATTTGTGCTAATAAATGTTACAAAAAATAATCTAAATAAATATTTCATATACTTTTTATTGGGCATTAAGATAATAAAAAAGGTTGTCATTTAACTGACAACCTTTAAAGGTTTAGAATTCGTATATTTTATTAACGTTTTCCTATGTATCTAAGCGTATCATAAAAACGACGCAATGCGTTACCGTTGTACTCCCAACACAAATACATTTTCTTAGTTGCAGGATCATAGTAGTTGTTAACTCCAGGATCTGTTGCATAACCATAAGTAACACCAGAACCAGGCATACCTGTAATTGTGGTTGCTTGATTGGTTACTAAATCAAATCCAAAGTTTGGAGATACTGCTGCACCATACCAATTAACTGCACCAGGAGCTGTACCAATTGGTTGTCCATAATCTCCAAATGGAGGATAATACAAAGCCACGGAGTTTGGTCCAGTTGTAATCATGTGTACATTGATATCAAATGGAAATGTGTAAGGTGAGCGATTGTGATAACCAGTTAAATTATAAATACCATCGTATTTGTTTTTAATGTTAAACAAAATCAACAAATCTTTTAAGTTACTAGCAATAGTATAACCAGCATCGGTACTAGCAATACTAATTCCTAACGCATAAGTTATAGATGCATCTAAACTTGTTGTGCTAGAAACGTTTATAGGTAATTTACCTAAAGTTTCTCCTTGCTTAATCGTAATCACTAAAGACGACGGTATAGTATATACACTTGTTGGTAAAGCTATGGCAGATGTACCATTTGCAGTGTTATAATCTGCAATTAAAGTTGGCTTTAATGCAAGGTTAATTTTAATATCAGCAGGGGCTGGTTTTCCACCCAATAAATTAGCTACCACTATATCTGCCACAACTTGTGGTGTAGCAGTTAAATCCAATCCATAAGATTGTGGATCAGAGGCTAAAGGTAAACCAATACCTACAGGAGAAGTTTCTGGAGAATTGATACCATATACATGATCTTCAAATCCTTTGTCTTTTAAACAACCAGTTGTAACAGTAAGCATTAAAGCAAACAGTATAATAATTGATGTTATTTTTTTCATAATTATATTTTTAGTTGTGTTGATTAATTGTCCCAAAATACTTTACCATATTTAGAAATTGTACCTTCTGCACCAACATTGGTTGGATTGTAGTTATACTCATTTTGAGGATATAACAAACGAGTAGGTATTTGGGTTGCCGTGTTTGCTGGAGAAACTGAAATTGCAGGGCCAGCTGAATTTGCTGGATAACCAGCTGCAGGGCTTGGAGCAAAACCAGCACTAACACCATAAATAAAATGATCTACGTTTGTACCAGCTTTGTTTTTCATATTTACTCTTCTATAGTCTGAAAATACTTCTAATGGTGCAATACCATTTAATGCAAACCATTTTTGAGTAATGATGGTAAACAAACCACCAGCAGGTAAACCAGCACCTTGAGAAACGCCATTATAATCAACATCTGGATAAGTTGCATTACCTGTTAAGTAACCAGCTGCACCAGTAGCTCCTACTAAAGCAAAAGATTCAGTAACTGCAGCTTGCATCATAACATCAGCACTACCAGCAATAAATCCTCTATTTCTTGCTTCTGCTTGTAAAAACAAACTCTCGGTTCCTGTTAAAATCCATTGTGCAGCAGTGTAAGTTTTTGTAAGTCCTGGTCCAATACCTGCTAATTCAGAAGCTGAATTTTCTGTTAAAGAAGGAGCACCATAAGCTACACCTTTTAAACCAGCATCTCCTGCCTTGTAAAAACGAGATTCTCTTGGATCGCCATTCCACTCATAATATTCAATTGCATAAGAATTTGCTTTGTAATATTGAGCATTTTGTGTAGGAGAACCAGTAATTGAAGCTACATAACTAGCAAAAAATGGATTTTGACGACTATCTGACGAGTTGGTATAACCAGGGTTAACTGAAGCGTTTTCACCTGCTGCTAAAAATCCATTTCCTTCAGTAGTAATTTTTGCTAACTCAGCAGCAATATCAAAGCCAGCTACTGTTCCATTGGGTACTAAAACACCACCGTTCATTAAATGAACAAGTAATCGTAATTTTAAAGTGTTACCAAATTTTGCCCAACGAACTTTTGATGCTGCCATTGTAGTTCCAGCATATTGAGATGTGCCAAACATGATATCATCGGCCAAAATGCTTTTATTAGGACCAGTAGTAGATTCGTTGGCACTTTTAATTAAAGCAATACCTGTATCAATTTGTTTAAACAAATCTTTATAAATATCTAATCCTTTATCATATTTAGGCGTTGTGTTACCACCACCTTTTAATGCTTCTGAATAAGGTACATTGTTGTACAAATCTACTAAAATTGAATAATTGTGAGCTTTCATAATACGTGCAATACCAGCATAAAAATCAGCTCCATTTTTTGTAGCTTGTATTTGCATAGTTTGATAATCGTAGTTATTATCATACAAAGAATTCCAAATTCCTCCTTGGAAGTTTGTAGTTACGTTGTAACTTTCTTCTGTTGTACTTGGAGCATAAGTACCAGAACGTGCCCAGTAACCTAACCAGTTTTGTAACCATCCCCAGTTAGTAGCAACTGCTCTTGCTGTATTGTTTAATGCAGCAGGTAAAATTGCGTTGTAGGCAATCGTACTATCGGTTGGTTGATTGGGGTTTTGATTAACATTCAATGTTTCTTTACTACAGCTCGACACACCAGCAATAATTAATATTGCAGTTGTAGTGCTGTAAAATATTTTTCTAAGTTTCATATTCTTTCGCTTTAATAAGTTAGAAGTTTAATGTTAGGTTAGCACCAAAAATTCTTGTTGGTGGTGTATTATCACGATCATTTACACCTTGTGCATTACCACTTGTGTTCGAAAATTCTGGGTCAGTCCACTCATTGGTTTTAGGTAAAAACAACAATAAATTTCTTCCTGTAAGTGTAAACGTTGCACCTTTAATAGCATTACGTGTAAACTTGTTAAATACTTTATTAGGCACACTGTAACTAATTGCAACTTCTCTTAATTTCCAGAAAGAACCGTCTGCTAAATAGTTAGAATTAACTGTTGTATTAATATTTTGAGACCAGAAATTGTAACCACCATCCATATAGATACTTGTGTTAGGTACAGATTTTCCAGTGCCATCTAAAGTTACAGAGTTAGGGAAAATAAATGGTTGACGATTGTTCTGTGCACTTCTTACAGAAATACCAGAGAAATCCATATCTGGACCAATACCACTATAAATTTGGTTTCCACCTCTATAATCTGCTACTACACTAAAGTTAAATTGTTTCCAATTTACATTTAAGTTTAAACCTAAGATATGATTTGGAATTGTACGGCCAAACATTTTAACAACTGGGTCAATTGAAGGAAAACCAGTATTTGGATCAACAATTGCTCTTCCTTCTGCATCTCTTAAATAATCAGAAAGCTTAAACATGTATGCACTTTGGCCTTTAATAATAAAATTACCATTGCCAATTCCTAATTCATCAACTCCATCAACCAATGATGTTACTTTATTGGTTTGGTATGTGTAGTTAATTTTGAAATCGATATTTACTTTATTAATTCTAACCAATGGAGTTAATTTTAAATCAAACTCCAATCCTTTATTTACAAAAGATGCTGCGTTTAACAATGCAGATGGGAAACCAGTTGCAGCAGAATAAGCTACAGTGATTAACTGATTTGTATTGTTTTGCTCGTATGCAGTTGCTTCAAAATTAATTTTGTTTTTATTGAACGACATTTCAAGGCCAACTTCTTTGTTAATTACAAACTCTGGAGAATATTTACTTAAACGTAAAGTATTATCAGACGTAAAACCTTGTAGTGTTCCAAAAGGAAAACCACTTGCAGATGAGTATGTGTTCTCTAAACTATAAGCACCTAAATTTACATTACCTGTTTTAGACAATGCAGCACGTACTTTTAAATAAGAAAGTGTTTTGTTATTTTTTAAAGCAGGTATTGCATCTGTTAATACTGCAGATACGCTAGCTCCTGGGTAAAAGAAGCTAATATCTTTCATATTAAAGTTGTAGAAATAACCCAATCTAGAATCAATATCATAACTTCCTGTTACTTCAGCAAAAGCCCATCCATTGTAACCAACTGCAAGCTTACCAAAATATCTATTTAATCTAGTTTTAGAATTGCTTTCAGATACGCCAGGCTCTCCTTTACGTACTAAAATGTTGAAGATTGACATTCCTAAATTGCTAGAAGAAATACTGATGTTTTTAGCACTTGTTTCACGATATGAAGTACCTACCAATAAATCAAATCTTACTTTATCAAACGACTTGTTTATTGAAGCAAAAAACTCCGAATTAATTCTGCTAGAGAATGAAGAAGCATCCGCAACAGCTCCTGTTAAATCGCCTGTACCTGCAATACTTTTTCCACTTGCTTTAGCATCTAAAGAGTAAGTAAAAGCAGTTTGTGTGCTTTTTGAAGTATTGTTGGTAACAGTTGCACCTAAACGATACGTAAAGTTTAACCAAGATGTTGGTTTGTAATTTAACTCAACATTACCTAAGATATCATCACCTCTTCCTTTTGCACGAAAGTTATCAATCATGAAATAAGGGTTAGAGTAATAATCGTTAAAGTAACCATTAGGGCTGCTCCAAAAACTAGAACCTTGAGAATAGTCAGTTCCATAAGGTGTATTCCAATTTTCAAAACGTGTAATTGGAACGTGCATTGGTGTATTAATTAAGTTCCAATATGGAGTATAATCTCTACCATTTCCAAAGCTAGAACCTGCATTAACATTGTAATCTTGACGAGTATATGTTACACCAAAACTTGCTTTAAAGTTGTTGTATTCTTTAGAAGATTGTACTCTAAAAGAAGTTCTATTATTAACATCTTTTGGTAAAACGCCTTTAATAGAAACGTTTTGAGCACTCATATAAAAATCGCCTGTAGAAAAAGAAATATCTGTTTGATTGGTTACACCAGTATTCCAGAACTTTCTTTTCTCATCGGGTTTAGCAGTATAATCAACCATAAACTTAGAACCATCGGGTGCATTTCTACCAATTTGTTTCATGCTGCCATCAAATGCTGGACCATAACACTGATTTTCAATTGGATCGTAAACGCCATAACCAAAAGCATCTACACCAGAGCCAGAACCAAACTGTGTTTGTAACTTAGGCATAAAAGAAACTGTTTCAAACTGTGTAGTATGACTTACAGTAATACTAGCTTTTTGCTTAGACCCTCTTTTAGTTGTAACGATAATAGCACCATTTACACCATCTGGTCCATAAACTGCGGTTGCAGATGATGATTTTAATATTACCACATCGGCAATATCATTTGGGTTAATAGAGTTAATGTAACCTAAGCTAATAGGTACACCATCTAATACCAACATGGGTTGATTATTACCAGTTAAAGAACGAATACCTCTTAAAGTAATTCTTGTGTCTGCAAATACACCATTGTTGGTAGTTTGAATGTTTAATCCAGAAACCTTTCCAGTTAATCCATTTTGTAAATTAACTACTTTGGCTTGGGTTAAATCTTTAGAACTAACTTTTGCAGTAGAATAACCCAATTCTTTTGCTTGACGTTGAACCCCTAAAGCTGTAGTTACAACTACCACTTCAGATGTTCCTGCTTCTCTTACTAAAGAAATATTTAAGTTAGAAGCTGCTGTAACTTTTACTTCCTTAGAAGTTAAGCCTACACCAGAAATAACCAAAACATCTCCAGTTTTTGCATTAATTTTAAAATTACCATTGGCATCGGCGGCTACGCCAGTTTTTGTACCTTTAACTAAAATAGACGCAAAGGGAACAACTTCTCCTTTATCGTCTATTACTGTACCCGAAATAACTCGGGACTGGGCAAATGCTACTAGTGCTGTAAATAGCATTAACACCAAAAAAATGGGCATTTTTCTCATGTGTATTTAGTTTATGTGGAATAAGAAGTGATAAATATAGATACATTTTAACAAAAAGTTAAAATTTGTTAAAAAAAAAACAATTTAACACTTTGTTGTTTTAGACAACACCTCAAAAATATTTGCTGCATAACATTTAAAAAAGAAATTTCAGCTAACTAATAAAATAATAGCAACCTGTAATACTAGGCTTTACATTTGCAATCATGATAATTTTAGATGGAAAAACTGCCGCAGCAACAGTAAAAGCATCTTTACAAAAAGAAGTGCAAGCAATAGTACAACAAGGAAAACGTGCCCCACACTTAGCTGCAATTTTAGTGGGCAACAATGGGGCTAGCGAAACTTATGTAGCTAGTAAAGCAAAAAATTGTGAAGAAGTTGGTTTTGATTCTACCTTAATTAGATTGAACGAAAATGTTTCTGAACAAGAACTACTATCAAAAATTTTAGAGCTGAATCAAAATGATTTAATTGATGGCATTTTAGTGCAACTACCATTACCAAAACATATTAGCGAAGCCAAAATAATTGAAACCATTGACTCCAATAAAGATGTAGATGGTTTTCATCCTATTAATGCTGGCAAATTGGTACAAGGGTTGCCTTCATTTATTCCAGCAACACCATATGGCATTATGCTGTTGTTAGAACATTTTAATATAGATACAAAAGGAAAACATGCTGTGGTAATTGGAAGAAGCAATATTGTTGGCAGACCCATGAGTATTTTATTGAGTAGCAATCTTCCAAAAGGCAATTGTACAGTTACACTTTGTCATAGCCATACACTTAACTTAAACGAAATTTGTTTACAAGCCGATATTTTGGTTGCAGCTTTAGGTAAACCACAATTTGTAAAACAAAATATGGTAAAGCCAGGAGCGATTGTTATTGATGTTGGTATTACAAGAGTAGATGATGAAACAGCAAAAAGAGGTTTTAGAATTAAAGGCGATGTTGCTTTTAACGAAGTAGCTCCATTAACCAGTGCAATAACACCTGTACCAGGTGGTGTTGGATTAATGACAATTGCAGGTTTATTAAAAAATACATTACAAGCTTATAAACAAAAATTTAGTGTCTAATATTCAACCATTATTAACAATCAACTCCAACTTAACCTTACCTGTAATGGAAAGTTTTTATACTTTACAAGGAGAAGGTTTACACGCTGGAAAAGCTGCCTATTTTATACGTTTAGGAGGTTGTGATGTGGGCTGTGTTTGGTGCGATGTAAAAGAAAGTTGGGATGCCGATGCTCACCCTAAATTTTCGGTTGAAGCAATAGTAGAAAAAGCAATTGAAGAATCTGGTATTAAGAAACTTACACCTTCTACCCTAAACCTTAAGCCCCTAGTGGTTATTACAGGTGGCGAACCATTGTTACATAATCTAAACGAATTAACTGCTGCTCTACAACAAGCTGGGTTCGAAACCAATATTGAAACAAGTGGTTCATCGGCTTTAAGTGGTAATTGGAACTGGATTTGTTTATCGCCTAAAAAATTTAAAGCTCCGTTGCAAGAAGTAATTGTTGCAGCCAACGAATTAAAAGTGGTGGTATTTAATAAACACGATTTTGAATGGGCCGAAACTTATGCTGCACAAGTAAACGCCAATTGCAAATTATATTTACAAGCCGAGTGGGATAAAAAAGAAATTGTAACTCCTTTAATAATTGATTATATAAAAAACAACCCTCAATGGCAATTGAGTGTTCAAATTCACAAATACATTAACGTACCATAAATTAGCTTTTAACAAAGTTGAAAGTTTGTTTTTCCGAACTTGCCCTTAATGAAAAAATATCTTTTTATAATATTTAGTCTAGCTACTTTTTTTCAGTTGAATGCACAAACATATCAGCCAGAAAAAATAAATAAAAAAGCCATTAAATATTATGATCAAGCATTGGAGTATTTGCAAGACAATGCCTTCCCCGAATCTATTCCTTTCTTACAAAAAGCCATTACTGCCGATACCAATTATGTAGATGCAATTTTATCGTTAGCTGGTGTTTATGGGTTTTTAAAACAGCATGAATTATCTGTGTTTAATTATGAATGGGCAAAGCGTAAAGACACATCTTACTTCAAACAATTTCATTTGCCTTATTCTATTAATTTGGCAGGTGTTGGCAAGTTTAAAGAAGCTTTAGATGCTGTAAATTATTTTTTAGCCATTCCTAAAATTAGCCCCAATAGTACTAAATCTGGCAACTTTAGAAAACGCTGTTATGAGTTTGCTTTGCAGTACCAAGCCACACACCCAATAACCAATTATGTTTTTGCACCCATTAATTTAGGCAATAATGTGAACAGCGAAAAAAGTGAATATTATCCTGCAGTAACAATAGACGATAGCTTATTGGTATTTACTCGTAGAGGCGAAGGTTATAGAGAAGATTTTATGCAAAGTCGTATTCAAAACAATGAGTATCAAAAAGCAACTGTTATTAAAGGCGACATTAATATTGAACCTTCCAAAGGAGCAATTACAGTTTCAGCCGATGGAGAATGGATGATTTTTGCTGGCAATTTTGGCAAGCATAAAGGCTTTGGCGATTTTGATTTATACATTTCACTTTATACACCTGATGGTTGGAGTGAACCTGAAAATTTAGGCCCCAATATCAACACAGAATTTTGGGAAAGCAGCCCAAGTTTAAGTCCAGATAAACGCGTTTTATATTTTAGTAGCAATCGTTATGGCGGCTTGGGTGGAAGAGATTTATACGTGAGTGTACGAATGAACAATGGCAAGTTTGGACCTGCTATAAATATGGGAGATGATGTTAATACTGCTGGAGATGAATTGGCTCCTTATATACATGCCGATAATCAAACATTATTTTTTACAAGCGATGGGCATTTAGGTTATGGTGGAACTGATTTATTTTTAATGAGAAGACAAGATGACGGAACTTGGGGTACACCAGAAAATTTAGGCTACCCAATTAATACAGTAGATGATGAAGGAAGCTTTGCTGTAAGTGCCGATGGACTAACAGCATATTATGCTAGCAATCGTGCAGATACAAGAGGAGAATTGGATTTGTACAAATTTAAGTTGAGAGCCGACATCCGTCCTGCTAAAACAATGTACTTAAAAGGTAAAGTGTACGATAAGGTTACAGGCAAAGGATTACCTTGTACAGTTGAACTGATAGACAATATTTCTCTTAATGTATTAATGAAAATTCAAACAGATGAATTGGGCGAATATTTTATTACTTTACCCAAAGGAAAAGACTACACATTTACTGTAAACAGAAAGGGCTATTTATTTTATAGCGAACTCTTTGAACTAAAAACCAAAGATGCTGATAGTACTTATAAAAAAGATATTGCATTACAACCAGTAGCCATTAATACACAAATGGTTTTTAACAACATTCAGTTTGAAGCCAGCTCATATAAAATTTTATCGGTTAGTTTAATTGAACTTGATAAATTGTTACAAGTACTACAAGACAACCCAACTTTAAAAGTAGAAATTAGTGGGCATACAGATAATCTTGGCAATGCAGCAGATAACATAAAACTAAGTACCAACCGTGCCAAAGCAGTGGTTGAATATTTGGTTGGCAAAGGAATATCCTCAACAAGACTTACTTACAAAGGCTTAGGATCGAGTAAACCCATTGCCGATAATGCCACAGAAAAAGGCAGATCACAAAACAGAAGAACAGAGTTTACAATTGTGGGATTATAATGTTGTTACCCAAACTTGTTCAATAACAACTTCATCATTAACATATCCATTAAAACTTTTGCTATAAGAAGGAGTAACAATACCTTTCTTCTTAACTATTTTTCGTAAATCTTTTCTAATTTTATTTACAACAATACCTAAAGAATCATTGCTAACAATTATCTCATTGCCACTTGAAGAATTATGGCTTTCAATAAATACTTTTCCATCATGACTTATACTTACCAATATTTCTACTTTAGCCGATAACAAGTTCCCTTTGTTTGCTAACAATATATTTTCGGGTACAGTTTTTATATAATTCAACCATAACTGCTTGTACTCATCTTTGTTTATAAAAGCCTCAACAAATGTTTTATAGTTTTCGTTATTAATGGTTAGCGAAAACTGTTCTTTCGTATTTCCTTTAGGCTTAACTACTTTTTGTGCCTGTACATTTAGTACAAATAACAACAACGCTACAGTCCATTTCATATAAATTATTTTAGACAAAGAACCTTAAAAAAGAAATAAAAAATATACCTAATTTACGGTATATTTCCTTTCACAAATTATTTATCAATTACCTATATAGCTCTTGTATGAACAATGAAATGCTGTATCAAATTGCTCTTACTTTAATTCCAAATATTGGACCTGTACAAGCCAAACAATTGATTGAACATTTTGGCAATGCTGAAAACATTTTTAAAGCCAAGAAAAAAGACTTGAGTGCTGTAGATGGTATTGGAGAAATTAGAGCCAAGCAAATAAAAGACTTCAACCAATTTAAAGATGCTGAAGATGAAATAAAGTTTACAGAGAAGCATCATATACAATGTTTATTTCTTACAAATAATGATTATCCAAAACGCTTATTGCATTGTTACGATGCACCAACTATTTTATATTACAGAGGCAATGCCAACCTTAACAATAGCAAAATAATTAGCATTATTGGCACACGCAACAACACAGATTATGGCAAACAAGTAACAGAAGATTTAATTACAGAACTTATACCTTACAATGTTTTAGTTGTAAGTGGTTTGGCGTATGGTATAGATGCTATTGCACACAAAGCTTCAATAAAAAACAATGTTGCCAATGTTGGTGTTTTAGCACATGGGTTAGATTCTATTTATCCTGCACAGCATAAAAGTTTAGCAAAAGATATTTTATTAAACGGTGGTTTATTAACTGAGTTTAGAAAAAATACAAAAGCCGACAGATACAATTTTCCTCAACGAAATAGAATTGTTGCAGGCATGACCGATGCTACAATTGTTGTAGAAACTGCAAGCAAAGGCGGCAGCATGATAACTGCAGAATTGGCCTACAATTACAACAAAGATGTATTTGCAATACCCGGTAAAATATATGATGGAAAAAGTAGTGGTTGCTTAAAACTAATACAACAAAACAAAGCAATACTGCTATCAAGTACAGAACAATTAATTGAAGAAATGGGTTGGCAAGAAAAAAAGAAACAACCTAAAAAGCAAAGAGAATTGTTTATAGAATTAACTGAAGATGAAAAAACTATTTTACAATTAATCAACTCAAAAGAAACCATTTCAATTGATGATATTTATTTACAATCTGGTTTAAGCAGCAGCAGTATTGCTAGTGCAATATTAAATTTAGAATTACAAAATATAGTATTGAGTTTACCTGGTAAAATGTATAGGTTGATGTAAAGGTTTTGTTGCTATTAATATTACCAACAACTATATATTAAATATTTCAGTTGGGTCTATTTTAAACTGCAACATTTTGGCTGTATCTCTTCCTCCATCGCCTCCTTTTCTTTGTATTCCAATCCTTCCGAGTTTCAAGTTGCCTTTTGCTGTAATGGTTGATACAGATATTCATTGGTTTAAGAACCCATCTTGCGTTTAAACTATTTTTTTGAGCCACCAACATCCATTCTGCTGCAAATTGTCCTCTTCCTTTTAGCACATCATTTATTATTAGTTGTTTATTATCTTGAAGCCATTGTACTAGTAGATTTTGTTCATTCTTAGAGAATTCGTCTATAAACATTCTACGTTTATCCCTCACATTAGTTGTTGGCAAAATTTCACCACAATAGCTCTTGAACAACAATATAATATTTGCTGGCATATTCCAAAGATTAGAATAAGTATCAACCCACCTTTTATCAATTTGATTAAAGCCCTTTTTATTACTTACTAACTTCACTTGCATGTTCTGTACATCTATGGCTTCCTTTAATTTAATAGTTACCTGTACTTGCACATCTGTTTTATGACCATGAACTTTAACTGCTTTTACGAACTCAATTTCATGTATTTTATAACCCATTGTTTGTAGCCATAAAGCAGCTTCAACATCTGTTTGCCAATTGTTGAACTTGGAAACAATGTCATCTTCATTCCTAAAACCATTCTTGGCTGTCTGTGAACCATGTGCAATTTTATCCATCATTTTAAGGCTTTGTTTATGGCTATAAGAATATGTTGCAAAACATCAACCACAACACTGTTACCAAATTGTTTGTAGCATTGATTTCTGTTTGCATGTAGCTTAAAGCTATTAGGGAAACCCATAATGTTTGCACATTCTCTTGGCGAAAGTTTTCTAATTGCTCCATCAACCAAATACAATCCTGTCTTTGCACCATTGCCACCACCATATGCTGACAATGTAATAGCATGACCATTTGGATGATAAATTCTATCACCTTGACCACCTTTATTTACAGTACCAATTCTTATAGAAGTATTAGTTGAAACCCCCTTTTTTAACAATACACTATCATCGCTATCAAAGCCCTCCAAATACATGTTGTAGTTGTTTTTCTTAAGTAACAGTTCTTCATGATTTTTATTTATTTCAAGAAAGTCATACAACTTGACATAGCTATTATTTGCTTGTGGAAAGTTGAATTCTTGAATATTTAAATCTTTTCTGAATGCGACAAAATAGATACGTTTTCTTATTTGTGGTATACCAAATGAAGAAGCATTGAGCACTTTATAAGAAGCATTGTAACCAATATTATTTAAAGTTGAAAGTACTGTTTGTAAAGTGTTTCCACCATCATGCTTTTCAAAGTTTGCTACATTTTCTAGCAATAAGACTTTAGGTTGGTGATAATTGGCAATTCTTGCAATATCAAAAAACAAAGTACCTCTTGTATCATCAAACCCTTTCTGTTTACCAGATACACTAAAAGCCTGACAAGGAAATCCTCCACACAAAATATCGTGTATTGGTATTTGTCTTTCATCAATCTGTGTAATATCTCCAGCAGGTTTTATAGCAAAATTATTTTTATAAACTTCCTGTGCTGCTTTATCAATATCTGATGCAAATACACAGTTGGCATAAAAAGAATCCAATGCTAAATGAAAACCACCAATGCCACAGAACAAATCTGCATAGGTTAATTTTTCAAGTTGCTTTCTATGTTCAAGTTTTATATTAATCATTAGAAAAAGAATTTCCGTCTTATAAAAATACAGGGAGCAACTCTAAAGTAGATAAATGTTTATATACACTTAAACAAAAGATTACCCATCATCCTATTGTACAAGTGTGCGACGCCACTACAGCCCAATTAAAATACCACAGCTCGTCTCATAAATATTTCAAAACAACTTCCCCTGTTCACCAGGCCTCCTAAATTGTGTAGTATCTAAACCCCAACGTTCGGCATTTAAGCCATAGAGTTTATTGTATTTGGCAAACTGTTGTTTTACCAAATCGGCTATTGGACCTTCGCCTCTCATTCTTATACCATAACGGCTATCGTTTACTTTTCCATCGTGTGCATTTTCTATTAAATGCCAAACTTTATCGGCACGATCGGGGAAATTTTTATACAACCAATCATGAAACATAATTTTTATTGCACCATTTAAACGTATAAAAGTATAAGCACTAAAAATTGCACCATTGTCTGCAGCTGCTTTCATAATGCGTTGCATTTCGTGTTCGTTTAATCCGGGTATCATTGGCCCAAGCATAACACCCATACGTACACCAGCATTGCTTAATTCGTGTATAATTCGTAAACGTTGTGTAGCAGTAGTTGTACGTGGCTCCATTACACGACGTAAGTCTTCGTTAAAACTAGTAATGCTTACCAATATGCTAATCAAGTTTTTCTTGGCCATTTCTTGCAGCAAATCTTTATCTCTTAACATCCCTGCATTTTTTGTAATCATTCCAACCGGCTGATTAAATTCGTTACATACTTCTAATAATTTTCGGGTGATGCCGAACTTTTTTTCTGCAGGTTGATAACAATCTGTATTGCCACTTAAACTAATGGGCAAGCATTGCCAATTTTTATTCATTAAAAATTTACGTAGTAATTCGGGAGCATTTTTCTTTACAATAATCTTACGTTCAAAATCTAAACCTGCACTGTAACCCCAATATTCATGGGCATTTCGTGCATAACAATAAATGCAACCATGCTCACAACCTTGGTAAGGGTTCATGCTATAAAACATACCCACATCTGGGCTATCCACTTTATTTACAATGCTTTTGGCTTTGTCTTCTAAATAAACGGTGGCAATATTTTTTTCTGTCCAATCGTCTATAGCTTCTATATGTTCTTTTATTATTTGGTTTTTTAAAAAGCGATTGGGTGTATTTATTTGTGCACCTCGACCTTTGAGATAAGCATTTTCTGTATTAATGGGTTTTGGTTTGGCATTGGGATTATCGTTAATATTTTTCATGATGAAGATTTACTTGAAGAGTTTTTACCACAAAGGCACTAAGACACAAAGCAGCACTACGTTGTGGTTATTTAAGCAAAGAGAGATGCTTGTGTAAGCTCTGTAGAAGCTTTACTTTCTAACAAAAAAGATGCTGCTATAAAATATTTCTTCGTTTCAACCTCACGTTTTAAAAGCATTACTTTATTTACCATAAAGCTTGCAACAAAGTTGGTATTGCTATATTCTAACCAACCTTTTTCATATTGCCAAGGCAATAATTTTCGAGCAATTGTTATATGAGGTTCTGTAATAAAATGTGGCTTACTGTCTTTGCTTAAAGTCATTAAAGATTGAATAGGTCTAAACGACTTTACCATATTTACTATACTGTTTTTCGTTTGTATATTTATATAAATGGTATGCGATGGAAAACTTCCAAAGCCATCAATTTTTACACTAAACGGCGTAAGGTTTTCAATTATATTTTTCAACCTATTTATTAGCTTAGTTTCCTGCATTTCCCATTGAACAAAACTTGCCAATATAATTTGTGGCTTGGTGTACATGGCTATTGAACACTCATACTTGTTGGCAAATGATTGCTTAATATCCATGATTTTGTTGTACAAATCTTCGTGTGGCTGAAGTATTAATAAATACTCATTGATATGCAGTTTACTTCCCTTTGTTAAATGAATTTTAGATTGATGATCTTGTATAATTGGATACTGCATAATTGCTTCTTCTCTACATTAAAATTCTGTTGATTAATTTTTCTTCCTCCCCATTTTTTGTTTTATACAAACAAACAGATTTCAACTTTTCAGAGTTATTACCCGTAACATTTTGCAACATTTGCGATGCAGGAATATTGAAAGCTGTTGTCCATTGTTGCATCATATTGCACAACAATCCATGCGTACTATTTAAGCTTCCATCGCTTTGTACACAAAGGTTTTGTAAATGCCTAAAAAGCATGTTTTCTGTATGTTCTTCTGCACAAAAGCCTGCCAATGCCAACGATGTGTTTAGGCTATTGTACTCTGCCACAATTCTGTACTGTTGATGGCTTTTGCCACAGTTCAATAAAATATTTTTCATACAAGTAATTTTAAAACTAAATTTTGTGGTATAAAAATACTAATTAATTTAGCATTACAAAATTTATTTTATGCAAGATGAAATGTTTTACAATAGTGCATACGATGGCACAAAAAAATTTCAGCAAAAAGAAGTGTTAACAGCAAATGCTACTGGCTTTGGTGCAGCAGCTGATGACTTTATGGAACGTGGCATTGACTTGAATGAGCGTTTAATTATGAACAAACCTGCTACCTTTTTTTTTAGAATGAACAGCGATGCAATGGAAAATGCAAGCATACATGTTGGCGATGTATTAATTGTAGATAGAAGTATTAAAGCCACCAATGGAAAAATTATTGTAGCTGCAGTAAATGGAGAATTATTTGTAAGGCGTTATTCAAAAGGTTTTAATGCAGCTTGCTTATCGGCTGAAAACAAAAAATTTAAAGACATAACATTAGACGAGTTTACACAATTTATTAGTTGGGGTGTAGTTACTTGTGTAATACACATGTTAGATGCTTCTTTAATGGCTTTTAATAAAAAGAAAACCCTCTAGCTCCCTAAAGGGAGGACTATTATAGAGAAGATTATGCAATAAATAAAATCACTTGGAAAATGGAAAAGAAAATGTTCTTGGGAGCACATCCAATCATCTTTGAAAATGCAAAAGCGTTAAGAAACAATCTTACCAATGCTGAAATAAAATTGTGGGGTTGTTTGAAGACAAAACCAATAGGCTACAAGTTCAGGAGACAGCATCCAATGAGTATTTTTATAGCTGATTTTTACTGCCATGCATTGAAACTGATTATTGAAGCAGATGGTATGACGCTAATACGTTTCACTAACAATGCAGTTCTTAATCAGTATGAAACAACTGTAGAACAGATTAATAACTTATTACAAAAAAGCAGCAATCCTGCAATTACAGCGTCAAAGTTCCCCCTTCAGGGGATGGAGGGGGTTATATGAAAGCAATTGTTGATTGTAATAGTTTTTATTGTTCGTGTGAAAGGCTGTTTAGGCCAGAATTAGAGAACAAGCCAGTTATTGTTTTAAGCAATAACGATGGTTGCATTATTGCACGAAGTGATGAGGCCAAAGTATTTGGTATTGCTATGGCTGGTCCTTATTTTAAGGCAAAACCTTTGATAGAAAAATATGGAGTAACAACATTTTCAAGCAACTATAATTTATATGGCGATTTAAGTTGGAGAGTAATGGAAACCTTACGCATAATGTTTGGAAAAGAAAATGTAGAAGTGTATAGTGTTGATGAATGCTTTTTGGATTTAGATTTTATTGCTGTTGAACAATTACAGCAAGTAGCAGTGGATATTAAAGAAACTGTTGAAATGTGGACAGGCATTAAAGTATCTGTAGGTATTGCAGCAACAAAAGTTTTGGCCAAGGCTGCCAATAAATTAAGTAAAAAAAATAAGCAAAATAGTGGTTGTGTAATGGTGTTAGATAGTAAGCTTAAAATAGAACAAGCCTTAAGACAAACGAATATTAGTGATGTTTGGGGAATTGGTTATCAATATGCAGAAAAACTAAAAAAGTTTGGTGTACAAACTGCTTTTGACCTAACGCTGAAGCCTATTGATTTTGCAAGAATTCATTTGGGTGGTGTAATAGGATTGCGTTTGTGGAGAGAATTAAAAGGCATTACTAGCATGAATTTAGGTGATGAACTAATCAATAAGAAAATGATTGCCACAACTAGAATGTTTGGAGAAACTGTAACTGATCTTAAAAGTATTAAAGAAGCCATAGCAACCTATACATCAAGAGCAGCAGAAAAGCTAAGAAGGCAACATGGTGCTGCAAAGTATATCAGTGTATTTATTGTTGCTAAAGAACAAAACCACAATGCTACTTTTAAACGTGGTGCAACTATTAGCAGTTATACAACACTAAACCTAGCCACTTCAAAAACACACGAATTAATTAAACCTGCTTTAGAAATTGCTGAACGTTTATTTGAACAAGGAAGAAGTTACAAAAAAGCTGGTGTAATGCTTAGTGATATTGTTCCTGATCAATCAATTCAAGGGAACTTGTTTTTATCAGATACAAAAAACAGGGGTAACCTGCTCATGAATGTTATAGATAATATTAATTTTAGTCAACGCAACGATGTTTTAAAGTTTGCAAGTAGTGGCACAACACGAAACTGGAAAATGCAGCAAAATTTTCATAGCCCCAAGTATACAAGTAGGTGGGATGAATTGTGTGAGGTTAAATAGGCTTTATAACAACAATGAACCCCGAAAATCCAAAATTTGATTTTGGATTTTCGGGGT
>ERZ724520.242-NODE-242-length-29007-cov-5.002867_pt1 | contig 29007 bp, 23 predicted proteins | sample MGYA00376053_ERZ724520 | MGnify/ENA primary metagenome ERZ724520 (study PRJEB28724, sample SAMN07190886) | activated sludge metagenome | isolation source: activated sludge of sewage treatment plant in Hong Hong | place: USA: Christiansburg, Virginia | collected...
AACAAATTGTTTCTTTGTGTAGAAGCATTAGAGGTAAAAGTGTAATTGAAGAATAATTAAAACTTAAAAAATAAAAAAAAATTCCTCCACATTTCAGATTCTGCATACTTTTTTATCATTTGATTTCTTTCTGTTAAAAAACTTGTCATGTATTTTGTTAATACTAAGTGATTAAACAATTTACCTATAATTCCCAGTGGAGATTCAAAATCAAAAACATCCGTCATAATAACATAACCATCCATTTGCTTAAAATAATGGTCATGTTTAAATGCTTTAAAAGCCCCAAAAACTTGAACATCTCTGAAATGATTTGGAAATGAATATTCCGTAATTCTAGAACACAATTTTTGCTTTACACAAAAATGAACAGCCTCCCAATTTACTTCATCATTTAATTTTATGAAGCCCGAAGTTTTTCCTGCAATAGCCTTTTCTTTTGTTTTTACCGATGTTACTTGATGAAAATCGATACTAGAAGCCAAATTGAAACAAACTTCTCTGCTTGCATTTATTTTAGTTTCAATTTCAATTTTTGGCATTAGAAAAACTTAAGCAACAGCTTCCTTAACTTTGTTAGCATTTAATATAGCCACTTGTTGCGCTACATTTTGTGCCATTTCTCTAAAAGCTAAAGCCTGAGGCGTTGTTTCTTGCAAAACTGCAGGCCTGCCGGCATCGCCCGATTCTCTTATACTCTGCACCAATGGTATTTGACCTAATAATGGTAAATTTAATTCCTCTGCTAAATTTTTAGCGCCATCTCTACCAAATATATAATACTTATTATCAGGTAATTCTTCTGGCGTAAAATAAGCCATATTCTCAACTATCCCTAAAATAGGAACATTAAGGGCAGGTAATTTAAATAATGCGATTCCTTTACGAGCATCTGCTAATGCCACAGATTGTGGAGTACTTACAATTACTGCACCTGTAATAGGAATAGAACTACATAATGTAATTTGAATATCGCCTGTTCCTGGAGGTAGATCAACAATTAAATAATCTAATTCGCCCCAAGTAGTATCCATAAACAATTGTGTTAATGCCTTTGATGCCATTGGTCCGCGTAGAGCAATTACCTGATCTGGACCAGCTAAAAAACCAACTGAGTTAATTTTTACTCCGTAATTTTCTACTGGTGCCATTTTTGGTTTACCATCAAATTCTGATTTAGCGGGCATTTCATTTTGCACGTCAAACATTATAGTTTGTGATGGCCCATAAATATCAGCATCTACTAAACCCACTCTAGCTCCTTGTTTTGCTAACGCTACAGCTAAGTTTGCAGAAACAGTAGACTTCCCTACTCCACCTTTACCAGATGCTACTGCAATTATATTTTTTGTTTTTGATAAGGTTGTATTATCTGTATTACGCGTGGATGTAACCGTAGCTGTCATGTTTACATTAACAACAGCCTCTTTATCTACATAATGCTTAATAGCATTTATACAAGCATTGTGTATCATGTCTTTCATAGGACATGCTGGCGTAGTAAGTACTACAGTAAAAGAAACATTTTTACCATCAACTACTACATCTTTAATCATTCCAAGAGTAACCAAATCTTTTTTAAGATCTGGATCATCTACATATTTTAATGCGTCTATTACCGCTTCTTTAGTTATCATAGTTTTACTTTTAGTATTTATCGTTCTAGTTTTAATTTAAAGCGACATTTATTTTCTTATAAAGGTACTCAATGTATTTAAATAATTATCAAAGCCCATTTTCAGAGGTATTTCACCATGATCGGCGCCATCAACACGATGAGCTTCTTTGTATGAACCATTATAGTTTTTATACACAACTTCTCCATGCGTTTTAATATTTAAAAAATTATCGTTTGTACCATGTATCCAACAAAATGGTTGAGAAATTGTTTTAACTTCCTCTGCATTATCTATTTTTAAATTTGTAAAAAAAGAACCTGGCATATTTAATCCACTGCCATCATTAGCCATAACATCAGCACTAGCAAATGGCGCTTCTAAAATAAATTTAGCTGGCGTCATGCTTATAGGCTTATTAGTTAATTCGCACACAGGTGCTGTTCCCATACTAAAACCATACATTACTAAACGTTGGTCACTTAAACCATTCAATTTCAACCATTGCAAAGCGGCATCTACATCAGCATACAAGCCTTCTTCAGTTGCTTTACCATCACTTAAACCATAACCTCTGTAATCTATCATTAAAACACCGTAATGATTTTTACCAGCTGTATGGGCCAATAATTTTGCGCGCTGCCAATAAAAATCCATATGCCATTTATTGCCATGGCAATACATAATTACAGTATCTGTTTTAATTTTAGATAAACTTCCTATGTAAATGGCTTTTATAGTAGTTGATGAAGATTCGCTTGGAGTCCTAGAAGATAAATCAAATAAGTGAATTAAACTATCATGTATAAAATAGGAATTATCTAATACAAAATCATTTTCTCCAGTATAGTTATCTAACTTGTATTCTTTTATTTTATCAGTAACGTTGTATAAATTATCATCTAAGCGCAAACATGATGATAATAAAACTAGTGCAATTATAAATATTCCTATTATTTTCATTTAAAATCGTCTTACAAAATTTAAGTAAACACCAACTGCACCATGCTGATTTATGCCCACATAATCAACCACATTTGGCACATTTTTTTTATTCATTTGCAAAAATTTACACTCAAACGTATAACCCCATTTTTTAGTATTGTAGCTCATGCCTACATGAGGATTTATTAATGCATGGTTAGTTTGAGGCTCACCATGCGCTCTGGTTGAAGAAAACTCAAACCAATTAGTTAAGCCAACATATACAAATGCTTTTTGTTTTAAAATATCCTTATATACATTGGCATCTAATTGTGGCCATGCTCTAAAATTCTTGTTCCATTTATCATAAACCATATTAATGGCAGGATTAATAGTGATTCCAAATTTTAAACTATCATTTTTATATAACTGTTGGCAAACACCTAAATCTGTTTGAATATTACCAAACAACAATGCTGTTAAATGAACCGAACCAAAAGCTGTAGTGGAATTTGTTAATCCACGTCCGTACATAATTGATGTAAATGGAATTGGAGTTACTGCTTTACCAAAATGAATAAGAGGCCCACCAAGATTAGCGGCAATGGCATTTTCTTTTTTAGCAAGTGGTTTTACAAAACGTGTTGGAGCACAATTTTGAAATACAATACATACAAACAATATAGAAATTGATTTTTTAAACCATGTAGTTTTTATTTGTTCAATTTTCAAATTGCGAAAATGCATCATTGCATAATTTGTTTTGAAATATTTAATAAATCTCCTTCTTCAAAATCGCGACCCATTATTTGAATTCCTATAGGTAAACCATTTGAATGTAAGCCATTAGGCACCGATATTGCAGGGCATCCAACAATATTTGCCTGAACTGTAAAAATATCTTCTAAATACATTTTAATTGGATCTTCGCTATTTTTACCAAACTCAAAGGCTGTACCTGGGGTAGATGGTGTAATAATAAAATCATATTCCGATAATATTTCGCGGGTTTTTTCTCTGATTTTATTTCTTACTTTTTGTGCTTTACTATAATACGCATCATAATAACCTGCGCTTAATACAAATGTGCCAAGCATAATACGACGCTTCACTTCTTTTCCAAAGCCTTCGCTGCGTGTTTTTTTGTAAGTACTTTCTAAATCAGTTGCATTAGGACTTCTGTAACCAAAATGAACCCCATCAAAACGAGATAAATTTGAAGAAGCTTCGGCTGTAGTTAACACATAATACGTTGGTACTAAAAAATCCAAATAAGGAAAATCAACGCCTGTAACTGTATGCCCCTCTTTTTTTAATTTTTCGAAAGCGTCATTAGTATGTTGTTTAACCTCAACATCCAAACCACTAGATTCTAAGCACTCTTTTAAATAAGCAACTTTATATTTTTTAGTTTGAGCTAAAATTTCGGGGTAATTTGCAACTGGCTTTTGAGAAGCAGTAGTATCATATTCATCAGAGCCTGCCATTATTTGCAACAATAAAGCGGCATCATCAACCGTTTTTGTAATAGGCCCTATTTGATCAAATGAAGAACCATAAGCAATTAAACCCCAACGAGAAATTCTACCATAAGTTGGTTTTAAACCCACAGTTCCTGTAAAAGAGGCAGGTTGACGAATTGAACCACCAGTATCTGAACCTAAAGTTGCATGGCATAAATTTGCAGCAACAGCTGAAGCAGAACCACCAGATGAACCACCTGGAACCATTTTTTCATTTAAAGGATTAAGCACTCTACCGTAAGCAGAATTTTCGTTACTGCTACCCATAGCAAATTCATCGCAATTTAATCTTCCAATTATTATTGCATCTTCATTTAATAAACGCTCTACTACTGTTGAAGAATAAAGCGATTCAAAGCCTTCTAATATTTTTGATGAGGCAGAAACCTTATGTCCTTTGTAGCAAATATTATCTTTTAAGCCAATGATTAGTCCTGCTAACTTACCTTGTGTTTTTGATTGTATTTTTTCATCAACGCGTTTAGCTTGTTCTAAAGCTGTTGCGTTAAACACTTCTAAAAAAACGTTTAAATGTTTTTTAGTTTCAATGCTTTTTATAGACTCTTCCACTAATTGCACGCAAGTAACTTTACCTGCTAACAAATCAGTTTCAAGATTTTGTATGGTAGAAAATGTATACACTGTATTTTAATTAAATAATAAAAGCGTCAATCAGTTTGAAAGACGCTTATTTTTTGATGAATAAATTAAGTTATTTAACTTCAGTATCAGACGAGCTTTCGCCTTTTGATGCGTCTTTAAATTCTTTCATTCCTTTACCTAAGCCTCTCATTAATTCTGGAATTTTTTTACCTCCAAATAATAATAAAACAACAACCAAAATAATAATAATTTCGGGTGTGCCTAACATTCCTAATATAAATGCGTTTGTCATGATTTTAATTTTAGATTACAAATATACAATTTTTGTTGGTTTATACCAAATGGAGGGTATGTTTTAGTCTAAAAACGAGAAGCTATTCCCAACCAAGATAATTTACAAAAATCTTTGCCTAGAAATGCCTAAAAGCAGGGATGAATTGAATGAATTGGAAGCTTACTTGCATTTTTCGTTTTTTTGGTTTAACTTAGGTTAATTAGATAAAAAAATATGAGTTGCATTTACTTTTACCAAATATTTTCTAATAATATTGTTATTAATTCATGCAAAGTAATAATTGCAAAATGAAAGTAAATGCACAAATATTAATAGTTATGCTTTTACTTTCATTAATGAATGTAAATGCACAAACTTATTTTAACAATAGATATGATGGCAGTGGAAGTTGCGACCTAACAGCGAATATCGATACAATTGCAAATAAGTATGTAACTGCTGGGATTGAGTGCACTCCAATAAGTTATTTCAGCTTAAATATGAGTTCTTTTTATTACAACGGTACATTATGTAGAAAAAAAACATACGCATGGTTAAATAATAATATAGAGGCTAGTAAGGTAAAATGGATTAATAAAAACCGAGTTTATGCTTGTGGGATAAGAGTACCTCTAGGCTACCGTTCTAAAACATTTATGTGGCGATTTAATTCCGAATTAGATAGTGTTGATTATAAAGAATATGGGTTTGCCAATCAAATTAATTGGGCATATAATTTTATTATAAATAAATACGATAATAATATATATATGACAGGTTTGGTTGATGATACATTATACACCAACCGCGATATATTACTTATAAAAACCGACACAGCAGGTAACGAAATTTGGAAAAAGAAAATAGGAATAGTGGGATTAGATGAAACCGCAGTTACTATTGATACTTTGCAAGGAGAATTAATAATTGGGGGCTATAAAACAACACATGGCACATACAATACAGCAGGTTTTGTAATGAGGTTAGATACAGCAGGTAATGTTATTTGGAATAAAACAGTAAACACTAATTTTGGAAGTGGTAGTGGCGCCAAAACACTTAAAGACGGTAATGTATTAGTTTATAGTGGCTACAGGCAATATTCAATTGGTACAGATGATTATTTAAGAATGCAAGTAGAGAAAATAACACCCAATAACGTAACTCTATGGAATAAGCATTATAATGCCCCACAAATGTATGCAGGTGCTTCAATTGCAATAGAAAATACAAGAGGCAATATAGTCATAGCAAGCCAAACTGGTTTTTTTAGTAATATGATAAATGGCAAGGTAAACGAAATAGCTCAAAATGGAGATAGTTTATTTACTAAAGAATATGCAATAATGCCTGGTAGTCAAAATTATTTTAGAGATGTAATGCAAACAACCGATGGTGGCTATTGCTTTGCAGGTTTTGTAATTCCATTACCCGAATACAGCGGCACAGGCACTGAAGATATATGGCTACTAAAAGTAGATAGTAATTTTTGTGAAAGCTCTGCACCTTGTGGTTATGGTGTGGGTTTAATAGAACAGGAAATACTTAATGGCGGAATAAGGCTTTACCCTAACCCAGCAAGTTCTGTTATTAATATTGAGTTCTCATCTCTCGACTTCGCTCGAGATGACAAGCCCAAACTGACAGAACCAATAACAATACAAATTACAAATACCTTAGGGCAAGTTTTAATATCCAAAACGTATACTACTTCCCAAATAACACAAAACAACGGAATTATAACACTCTCTCCCTTGGAGGAGCTGGAGGGGACAGGCATGTATTATTTGAGTGTAAAAACTAAAGACAAAACTAGAACTCAAAAAATAATTATTAAAAAATAAAAAGCATGAAAATATTATACATATTTATTGTAACACTGTTTATTTTCAAAATAAATACATATGCACAAATATATGGTTATTGGAATGAACAATTTGAAACAATGCCAATCAATCAATCACCAACAGGTGACTGGTTGTCAACTGGTAGTTTTAGTGTTTTACCTGCTCCGCACGGCATTTTATATGGCACTAATACCAATGGTTTAAGTTGCAACTTAAATGCAACTCATTTAAGCGACTCTATTTTTTTACCAAAAACAACTGGGTTAAGTTATGCAAATTCTTTTTTTTTACCTAAGGTAAGAATTTGTAATTGGGCTGGAGGAGTTCCAATTTCAGAAACAATATTAGTAGCTGGTGATACTTGTTATTTTTCAATTTATAAATATTCAGGTTCAACTATAATTGATAAAAAAATAATAAAAAAAATACATTCTGGTAATTACGGTGCAGGTTTTACTTATCCAGAGATATTTACAATGCTATACTGGCTTGATGCAACTGATGTTTTTAGGTTGGTTATTCATATTACTAGAGGACCTTCAGGTGATTATTGGTATGACTTTGATAATCTTGGCTTTTATCCCAATGTTTCATCTATATATGAAAACAAAGAATCCCTATTAATACACACCTACCCTAATCCAATTAAAACTATTTTAAACATTAAAACGAATGAACCTATAAAAGAACTTAGTATTTTTAATATTTCAGGAGAAATTGTTTACCACGAAACCGCTCATACTAGTCCTTTAAATTTCTCTAATGGCATTTCGCTAAAAGATTTTTCTCAAGGTATTTATTATTTATTGATTCAAACTCCTAACGGTACTTTAAAAGAAAAATTTATCAAAGAATAAAACAGAAAATTTTACTTCATTTTTTTACTATAAGCCCCATAAACGGCCTCTAGTTCGTTGTACCAATTTTCGCCATATTTACGAATTAACGGCTCTTTTAAGAATTTAAAAACTGGCACATTTAATGCGCCTCCGCATTCGCATGCAGGTTTGCAAATATGCCATGAGTGGTAGTTTACTGCATCGTACTCTTTATATTCTGTAATTCTTATAGGATATAAATGGCAAGAAATAGGCTTTTTCCATTCCGTTTTTCCATCTAAATGAGCTTGTTCAATAGCACATTTGGCAATATTATTAGCATCAAAAAAAACAAAAGCACATTCTTCTCCGGGGGCTACTAAAGTGGTGGTATAATCGCCATCACTATCTAATAAATAAGTTCCATTTTTTTCAACCGCATCAATACCTCGCTTATTCATATAAGGCTTAGCAATTGGATAAACCTTATCAAGTGTTTTTAATTCTCGTTTGTCTAACGGTGCACCGCTATCGCCTGCAACACAGCAGGCTCCTTTACAAGCATTTAAATCGCAAACAAATTTTTTATCAAAAATATCTTCAGAAATTAAAGTATGGTTTAAAGCTATCATGTTAGTGTTTGTTCTATTTTAATATTACAATACTTAAGTATTGGTTATTTCTATTGAAGGCAGAGCCCTCGTAATACCTCTCACGAGCGCAAATTGTGAGGGTATTTAGTTTAACTATTGAAGGCAGAGCCTTCGTAATAACTCTCACGAGCGCAAATTGTGAGGGTATTTAGTTTAACTATTGAAGGCAGAGCCTTCGTAATAACTCTCACGAGCGCAGACGCTCGTGAGAGCATTTCATTATTTTTTAGGGATTCTAACTAATGTTTCCAATAAAAAGCCCCAGTATTTTTGAACCGAAGAAATTTGCACTTTTTCATCAGGCGAATGCGCCCCTGTAATATTTGGTCCAAAAGAAATCATTTGCATACTTGGGTAATTAGTCCCTAAAATACCACATTCTAAACCAGCATGGCAGGCACTTACACTAGCCTTTGTATTAAAACGTTCTTTGTACAAATCAGACATTAGTTTTACAATTGGCGAACTTGGTTTTGGCGTCCAACCAGGGTAAGAACCAGTAGCAGTAACTGTAGCACCTAATAATTCAAATGCAGAGGTGATAGATAATTGTAAATCTGTTTTTTCGGTATTTACAGAACTACGTGTTAAACATTGAATTTGGTAAGTTCCATCTTTTACAATAACTCTTGCAACATTATTAGAAGTTTGTACTAAACCTGCAATATCAGGACTCATACGGTAAATCCCAAATGGACAAGCATAAATACTCCTTAGTAATTTGTATTGAAAATCAGCGTTTAAAACTTGGCTTGGAATAGCTTCCTCCTCAATTGTAATAACTAATTTAGAATCGGTAGTAGCGTATTCTTCTTTAATAATTTTCTCAAAATCTTGTACTTGTTTTTTAAATGCATCTTTATTAGCATCCCCAACAGTAACAATGGCAAACGATTCACGAGGAATTGCATTTCTTAAACTACCACCATCAATGGATGCAATCTCAATTTGTAAATCATTACTTAATAATAGTAATAATCTATTCATTAATTTATTAGCATTGCCTCTTCCTCTATGAATATCCATACCCGAATGCCCACCAGTTAAGCCTTTTATAGTTAAACGATAAGCATTTGTATTTTTAGGTATTTCGGCAATGTATGTACCGTTTGCAGTAACATCAATACCTCCAGCACAACCAATGGTTAATTCATGATCATCTTCGGTATCTAAATTCAACATAATTTCCCCATCTAACAAGCCACCTTTTAAATTTAAGGCTCCTGTCATTCCGGTTTCTTCATCAATTGTAAATAACGCTTCTAAAGCAGGATGCGGAATGTTTGTAGATTCTAATAATGCCATTATAGAAGCAACTCCAATGCCGTTATCAGCACCAAGTGTTGTTCCATTTGCTTTTACCCAATCTCCATCAATCATCATTTCAATACCTTGCGTATTAAAATCAAATTGAGTAGCTGCATTTTTTTGGTGCACCATATCTAAATGACTTTGTAAAACCACAGTAACGCGGTCTTCCATCCCTTTAGTGGCAGGTTTTTTAATAATTACATTACCTACTTCATCAACATAAGTTGGGAGACTTAATTTTTCTCCAAAAGATTTTATAAATTGTATAACTCGTTCTTCTTTTTTAGAAGGGCGTGGTACTGCATTTAAATCTGCAAAATTACTCCACATTGCTGTGGGTTCCAGTTTTCTGATAGCCTCGTTCATTATTAATAAATTTGGCTATAAATGTAAGCTTATAATTTATTTTAAATTCATTTTTTAAACATAAACTTTAGTAATTTAGCTCAAAAAAAATTGGCATCGAGCTCTCACATACAACAAAAAACTAAATCAGGACTTCATCCTAGAAATAAGCACCAGCTTAATTATGATTTTAACAAATTAATTAGTGCTAACAGTGAATTAAAAGAATTTGTGTTTACTAACACATTTGACACTCAAACTATTGATTTTACGAATGCTAAGGCTGTAAAAGCGTTAAATAAAGCACTTTTGATAGAACATTATTCTATTAAGTATTGGGATATACCACAAAATTATTTATGTCCACCAATACCCGGAAGAGTTGATTATTTACATTACCTAGCTGATTTACTTGCATTAAGTAATGCAAACAAAATACCTACAGGAAAACACATTAAAGTATTAGATATTGGAGTTGGAGCAAATTGCATTTACCCTCTACTAGGCTTTAAAGAATATGGCTGGAATTTTACAGGAACAGATATTGATACACATTCGATTAAAGTAGCTAATACACTAGTACAAGCAAATGAATTAACCCATGCAATTGAACTTAAACTTCAAAAACAGAGTAACTCCATTTTTAATGGCATTTTAAATACAAATGACTTGGTTGATGTTACTATGTGTAACCCTCCATTTCATTCATCGGCAGAGGAAGCCAATTTTGGAAGTTCAAAAAAATGGAAAAACTTAGGCTACAAAAAAACAGAAAAAGCCGTTTTGAATTTTGGTGGTCAATCAAACGAACTTTGGTGTAAAGATGGCGAGTTGGGATTTATTACAAGAATGATAAATGAAAGTGCCAATTATAAAAATCAATGTTTATGGTTTACTACACTTGTTTCTAAAAGCAGTCATTTAAAATCTATTTACTATTCTTTGAATAAAATTGGTGCAATTAGTATTAAAACAATTCAAATGCAACAGGGAAATAAAACTAGTAGGTTTGTGGCATGGACGTTTTTAAATGAAACCAAACAATTGGAATGGGTTTTAAAACGCTGGAATAAATAAACTAATTAATACTGCAAAGTGAAAAACTTTAAGTAAATAACACTGAATTTTATAGTAATTTTGAACAAAAGATTTTTAAAATGGAAGAAAATACATCAAACGATAATAGAAAAAAAACAGGATTACTTTGGATATTAATTGGTTTACTAGCGGTAACAAATGCTGTAACTTTTTGGATGTATTGGAATGCGAAAAACGCAACTTCAGAAACCATTGTTTTAAAAGAGCAAGTAATTGTAGAACGTGATAATGTAAAAAATGATTTATTACAGTTACAAAAAGATTTTGGCTCATTAAAAACTAATGATGTTGCCTTACAAGCCGAAATTGAAGCTAAAAAAGCTGAAATAGCGCAACTATTAGAAGATGCCGAAAAACACAAAGGTGACGCTTATATTATTTCTAAACTTAAAAAAGAATCGGAAACATTGCGCCAAATAATGAGAGGTTATGTAAGAACAATTGATTCTTTAGGAACATTAAATAAAACATTAATAGTAGAAAAAGAAAATGTTTTAAAAGACTTAGAAACTGAAAAAGGAAAAATTTCGACCCTAAATAAAGAAAAAGAAGATTTAAGTGCAACCATACAAAAAGGCTCAATACTTACTTGTTTTAATGTGGTAGCAAAAGGAGTTAAATTTAAAAGTGGTGGAAAAAAGGAATCTGAAACTACAAAAGCATCTCGTACCGAAAAAATTAAAGTTTCATTTTCATTAGGAGAAAATAAAATTGCTAAGGGTGGCGAAAAAACTGTGTATGTTAGAATTGTAACTCCAGATGGTAAAGAAATGGCGAAAAATTATGATGATAATTATAAATTCAATTTTAATAAATCAAGTGGTTATTTTGCAGGTAAAGAAACGTTGAATTATGCTAATGCAGAAATTAGCGGGGTTACATACTGCGAAGGACAAGGTGAGTTAGTACCAGGTAATTATATTATAGAAATATCTTGCGACGGTGTAATTATTGGAGCATCATCATTAAGATTAGACTAATATAAAATACAAGCTAGCTAAAGCAAATAAACCAAAAGCCGTTAATAAGCCATTGTGAGTTATATGGCGGTTTAATTTATAGATAAATAGCGCTAATATCAAAGCTACAAGGCATAAGGTAAAACTTGGATAAGTGTTTACATTCCAAAATGCTCTATTATCGGAGCTAAACTTGGTTTTTATATGCTTGTTAAATAAGAAATCAGTGCCTATATATATAGTATCGTTAATTTTAGGTACTTTAAAAAATGAATTTGTAATTACAGAAAATCTTTTTCCTGCTTGGGTTTCAATATCAAGTTCAGAAATGGTACGCTCTTTTACTTCTTCATTGTATTCGCCACGAGTTACATGTACTAAAGACACTCTTTCGCTTTGCCAGCAACATACAAACAGTACACTAAAAACATAATAGGCTAGTAATGCGCTTAATAGTATGTTTGCTAAATTAAATCGTTTGTAAAAGTTTGACTGTTTAAAAGCTCTTATTTTTTCGTCTTGCTTAAGCTGTTTTAACTTTTTAAAATAATGTAATTCTTCAGCAGAAAGAGGATTTCTTTGACGGCGTTTTGGTTGCTCCTCAAACATTTGTACTACAAGTTAATTTTCTTTTCTAACAGATAATTATTTCTATCTGCTGAGTTTCTAAGAATTAATTCTCCAATAAAACCAGCTAAAAACAACATAGTTCCTAAAACCATTGATGTAAGCGAAATATAAAACGATGGTCTATCGGTTAATAATCGCGCTCTAGTATGTGCTATAAACACGTGGTAAAACTTATCGAACCCCAAATACAATGCGGTACAAAAACCAACTACAAACATAAGTGTGCCCATTAAGCCAAAAAAATGCATGGGCCTTTTACCAAATTTTGATAAAAAGGTAATAGTTAATAAATCTAAGAAACCATTAATAAAGCGTTCCCAGCCAAATTTACTTACACCGTATTTGCGTGCTTGATGCTGCACTACCTTTTCTCCTATGTTATAAAACCCAGCATTACGAGCTAAAACAGGTATAAAACGATGCATCTCTCCATACACTTCTATACTTTTTACTACATCTTTTCTGTAAGCTTTTAATCCGCAATTCATATCATGCAATTGAATACCTGATATTTTACGATTTGTCCAATTATAGAGTTTAGAAGGTAAATTTTTTGTAACCGCATTATCAAAACGTTTTTGTTTCCATCCACTCACTAAATCGTAGTTTTGTTCAGTAATCATTTTAAATAATTCAGGTATTTCATCCGGAGAATCTTGCAAATCGGCATCCATTGTAATAACTACATCACCTTGTGCCGCTTCGAATCCAACATGTAAACCAGGGGATTTTCCGTAATTTCTTCTAAATTTAATGGCTTTAACTTCTGGGTGTTTTGCAGCTAATTCTTCTATAACTTGCCATGATTTATCTTTACTTCCATCATCAACAAACACTACTTCATAGCTGTATTGATGTTTATCCATAACTGTTTTAATCCAATTATGTAATTCGGGCAACGATTCAGCTTCGTTAAATAATGGAATAACAATGGAAATATTCATATGTAGTTATTTATTGTTTTTTTTTGTAACATGGAATACGCCCTGTATCGTCATTTTTGTTTGTGAGTTCGGCACATGGCTATTTCATAATGCAAGTTTACGCCTTTTTTTAAGTAAGATACAAATTTTGCGAAAATTATGCGAATAACGAAATATTTTTATATTTTTGCACCGGGTAAGTCTTTCACGACCAGCTCCTGTCAAATCCCCCAGGATGGGAACATAGCAAGGGTAGATGGTTGTAGCGGTGCGATGAAAGTAGCTTACCCTTTTTTTATGTCTTTTTTTTCGATATTTCCATAAAACACATATTGTGTTAAAAACGAAAAAGCCTGTAACATTAAGTGCTACAGGCTTTTTTTTGAAATATTTATTCTTAATTAAATTTAATTTTAGAAAAACGATCTCTACCTTTATCTTCAGTATAAATCACAATTTCGTTGTTTTTACCTGGAACAAAAATTTCACAGTTTGAAGGTGGGATGAATTGAGGATTACGCTCTTGTATTGGTGCAAAACAGTAATCTTCATTTTCCATTAATACTTTTCTTTCTTTAACAGAACCATCAGTTAAAGAAATTGTATTACACACAAAATTTGAACCATGTATACCTCTTACTGATTTTAAATCTTTTGCTTCAAAATCTGCTTTTTGGTAACGTTCAATATTTTTAGGATGATCATCATTTAAAATGTAAATGTTATTATTTGTTGCAATAGCAATGTATTGTTTAAATAAGTAACGGTAATTTTGTCTGTCAATTGCAATTCTTAATGGACTGTTTTTAATCCACTCGAATTCACCTTTTGCATTTAATTTTGCTACAATAACATCCATGTATTCGTATGTCCAGTAGATATTTACACCATATTGAGTACGTTCTACTACCATTTGCTCTTGATACTGCTCACCAACAAAATAAGAAGCATCACCAACAGGTAAAATATAATCTAACTTATATTGGAAATAACGAGAACGACGAGGGTTACTTTCAAGAGCTGTAAGCAATTTATCATCAAAAGTTTTCATAGTTTTTGATACAACTTTCTTTGATGCTATATCAACTTTAAAACTAAAAATTCCAATTTTAACTAAATCACGACCTTTACGTTCAATTACATCTTTTAAAAATCCACCAATTGTAATTTCATTATTATTATTCTTACTGAATTCAATATCACTTACTAAATAACTATCATCAAATGGTAAATCAACGTTTACAGCATTTTGAGAAGCTGATTCAATAATTCCCATTGATAAACCATACCTTCTTTCTTTTTCATTAGAACCCGAAGCTTCATAAGAATAACCATAATACACATTATCATTATCATCAAGCATAAATCCAATAAAGCCAGTAAAATCATCAGAACCATTAATATTGCTGTATTTTGTCCATAATTTCTTTTCAGAAACTGCATCCATTAATATTAAATCAGTTTTATACTGGTCTTTTTTATCTGCTTTATGACTAGCTTTAATTAAAAATTTTGATTTTGCTGAATTTTGAATAATATCAAAATTCACAAACTCATAATGATCAGAACTATAGCTTGTAACTTCTTTTAATTGAGGGGAAACAACACCTGCAGAAGATACTGTTTGATAAAATAAAGTCATTTTATCAGCTTTTTTATCATATTGTCTTCTGAAAACATAAATTTTACCGTTTGTATAAAATACATCTTCAATTTTTGTTTTATTTTCTTCTTCTAAACTAATTTCTTTAGAAAATACTGGTTTTAATGAGGTTTTATCATATTTCTCAATAAAAAATGAAGTTCCTTTACCTTTACTACGTACTCTGTAGCAAAAGTAATTATTATCGTCGCCACCAAGCATACGATTCATTTTACTGTCCCTGTCATTTTCCAATTCAGGTCCATTAGTCATAGTTGCCTGTGCAAAAGTTAAAGAACTTATTGCTAAGAGGCAAGCAGTTGTTACATTTTTTAAATTCATAATTATTTATTTGTTTAAGTAAAAATATTAATTTTTGTCTGAATACAAAATTATTTTCTGCATACATACAACATCTCTCCTTTTGGTAAACGGTATCTTTCTACTAATTCGGGAGATAATTGCTTTGTATAATCTTCGGTAGTTACATTAAAACCTGCAGCAGCTAGCTTATCTTTATAATCTAAACCAAATAGCCTTACATGGTCTTTTTGCCAAAAATGTAATTCTCTATCAGCTTCGCTAGTTATGGTTTTATCTTCATAGGTTTCGTATCTATTTACATCCTGAGGTATTTGAAATATACCAAATCCGCCTGGTTTCATCATTCTATATAATTCTCTCATACATTGATTAGCGTCTTCAACATGCTCTAACACATGGTTACAAAAAATCACATCAAATGAGTTATCTTCAAATGGAGCATGATGTAAATCAAAATGATGATCAGCAATGGGTGAATTATAATCGCCAGTTACATATTCTAAATTTGGCATTGCCTTAAATAACTTATAAAAGCATTGCTCAGGTGCAATATGTAAAAGCTTGTGTTTAGCTGTGAAGAAATTAGTTTTTTCTTTTAGGTACAACCATAATAAACGATGTCTTTCTAAAGATAAACTTCCAGGGCATAACACGTTATCTCTTTTTGCTCTACCACCGTAGCCATAAGGCAAAAATTTACGATACGTTTTCCCACTAATAGGATCTTCGTATTTAGTACCATAATAAACTAAGGGTGCTATTTTACTAAAAATTAAACTTAGTTTAATTAAGATAGGGCGAGGTATAGTACGAAGTAGGAAATGAAACATAAATTAATTTTTTTGAATTTCGATAATAAAGGGAACTACAGATTTTTCTTTAGTATCAGCTATAAAATTAATACGTGTGTCATTATTAAATTGCACATTGGTAATAATATCGTTAGCTAAAACTTGGTTAATACGTTGTTGGAAATCAGCCGTTTTATTAGCGTTAAATTTTTCATTTAAAGCTTTAAAATCCAATGCCGTTTTAGAAACAATTACTGCAATGTAATCTTTGTTTCCTTTATCATCAGGAGTCATACTTTTATCGCGCGGAAACACACGAGTTCCGGTAATACCACAATATGCTGAGTGTTTTGGAGTATAGGGAAATAATACATAACTACTATTATCAACTTCTTTTCCAAATACGTATACATAACACTCTAAGTTGTTTTTCAATTGAACTTTAAATTTAGCGCCAATTTTCATGGTGCCATTCACTGCATAAACATTATTTCCTTTGTTTACTAGTGGATACATTTGCTTAGTATCTTTATCTATTAATCCAATTGCACAGCTTAATCGGGTTTCATTTGCTTTATCAGGCATTGGATAAACGCCATAGGCTTCATTACCAAAAGTTACAAAATCTTTATAGCTTACCCATGCTCTTCCGTTTTTGCCCCATTTTGGCCCCCAACTATTTTGAATTAAAAATGCGCCATCATCATTAAATTTATAATCATCATACCCAATAATGCACATACAATGCCCACCAAAACCACTTTTATTATAATCGCTATTTGTTGGAATCCAAACTTCTTTACCTTCCATGTCTTGCATAAAAGAACCACCAACACTCATTCCTATTACAACAGGAGCATTATGAGCTAAATTTTCTCTTATTGCATTCACATCACAAGTATAATCATCACCACTTACTGATAAACGATTTGCACCTTTCATTTTAAACTGTGAAGCTTCCTTTAAAACAAAATTATCAGGTTGTTTAGAGCAGGTATTTTCATCATATGGGAATTTATTATATGGAACACCGCCAGTTTGCGTTAACAAATCCATTGCCCTATCGATATAAGTACCTTGACAACCTTCTAAACCAATTTGATTGTAAGTAAATGCTGGGCTAAATTTTAACTGATTAGGGTCTTGCTTAGTTGCAACAGCTTCTAATACAGTACGAGCACAATAAGTGCTTCCCCAACCAACACAAGAACCTTGTTGTCCTTGGTCTCCAGGATTTGGAGCAAATTGCTCTAAACTCACTCTTTCAGGTAATAGTTCATCAGGACTTAAAGCAGCATATACTTCAGTACTATCATACACTTTTGGATCCAAGGTTGCACCTGTTCCATAAGAAGCTCTTTGTTCTTGAGAATGGGATGCTCCGCCTGAACTGCAACTTCTGTATGCAAAAAAAGCGCCTCCAATTAATAAAACTGGTATTAATAATTTTGGGTTACGCATTAATAAAGGCAAAAGCATACTTATCAAACCTCCACCTATTCCACCCATTCCGCCGCCGCCGCCATCTCCACCGCGTTTTCCATCTTGATTTCCGCTATAACCTCCTGACGCATCATCGTCATCTGACATTCTAATTGGCATATTATTCTAATTTATCTGTTATTATTTTAGCCTATAAAAATAACAATAAACTAAGTTTAATATTGAATATTTATGAATAAAAAACTCAAATTATTTGTTATTTTTGTTTGTTACGTTAAAATTTATGTCAAAAACGAATACCAAAAAAAACGCAAGCTATTCAAATTCATCTGAACTAACCATGTTTGATAAATTTGAATTATGGGCCGAAAAAAATAATAAGAAACTATTTTATAGTTTCTTATTTATATCACTTATGTTTTCGGTGATGTTGTTTAATGCTAGGATTAGCGAAGCTCATGATGACGCTCTTTATTTAGAAGGTGGATGGCGTTATGTAAATGAATTTCCAACCTATTTTTATACTCAAAATGCACCTTTATACGTAATGTTTTTGGGCTTAATGACTAAAATTTTTGGCTTTAAATTATTGCTTTTTAAAATTGTAAATGTAATTTTTAATTTTTTTGCCGTTTTCTTTTTTTACAAAACATTTGTAAAACGCATACCATATATAGTTTTAGTGCCAGTAATGATATTTGTGAGTTGCAACCACCTCATACAGTATTTTGCAAGTATGACTTTTACTGAGGCTTTTTACTTGTTTTTACAATCGCTGTTTTTTTATTCATTTTTTAAATTATATGATGGTTTACAACAAGATGCTAACCCAAAAACACATATTAAAAAATGGCTTACATTAGGACTTTTTACATTTTTGATAGCCACATGTAAAAGTGTTGCAATTGTTGCAGTTCCAGTGTTGATTTTTTATTTTTTAATTGAAAAACAATGGAAAAATGCAGGATTTGCTTTAGGAAGTTATTTAATATTTAAAATTCCATACGAACTATTAGTTAAGATTATATGGGGTACACAAAATCAATTTGCTGGACAAAGTAAAATTTTATTATTAAAAGACCCTTATGATAAAGCTCTTGGAAATGATGATGTAGCAGGATTCATTGGACGTTTTTTTGACAACTGTAATTTGTATTTAGGTAAGCGTTTTTATGAGTTATTAGGCTTGCGTGAAGAATATATTAAACCTGTAGAAACTCAACAAGCAGCCGACAAGCTTACAAGTGAATATAAATATTTAGCTTTTTTCTTAGTCATAATTTTATTGGTTGCATTATTTAAAGTGATAAAAGATAAAAATAAACCATTATTGTTTTTTGGATTATTTACTGGCGCTCAATTATTACTATCATTTATAATATTACAAGCAAGATGGGATCAGCCTCGTATTGTGCTTATTTGTATGCCCATTATGTTAATATTAATATATAATTGGTTTTTTAATACTATGAAAAAATCGGGCATGGGGCAATTTATTTATTTAGGTATAATTGTTCTAATTTCTGGTTCTGTTTTACTTTCATCATTTAAAAGAGGCTCAGCCAATTTGCCTATTGTAAAGAAAAATTTTTCGGGTAATATTTTTTATGGGTACACGCCAGATTGGCAAAACTTTTTAAAGTGTAGTAAATGGTGCTCTGATAGCTTACCTCAAAATACATTAGTAGCGAGTAGAAAAGCTCCCATGAGTTTTGTTTATGCTAATGGTAAAAAGTTTTTCCCAATTTATAGTGTAATTAAAAAAGATTCTTTAACCAATCAATCTAACCCAGATAGTGCACTTGCCTTTTTTAATGAAAAAGGTGTTACGCATATTATGTTAGGTAGTTTAAGAATTAATCCAAACGAAAACTCTGGGCAAGTAATAAACACTGTGCATAATATTGCTCAACCAATTATGGAGAAATATCCTAATAAACTTAAACTCATTCATACCGAAGGAGTAAGTGAACCAACGTATTTATTTGAAATTACAAAGTAAATGGCATCTTCTCTTAGTATAAAATTAGGTAATTTTTTATTTAAAAATTGTTTCCCTATTTACAAAATTACTTACCAATCATTTAAAGAAAAGCAAGATGCTTTTGAAATTTCGTTAATTAAAAAATATACAAAAGCCAACGACACTGTTTTGGATATTGGCGCTAATATTGGATTTTATGCCGAAATACTTTCACACATTGTATCAAGTAATGGTAAAGTTCATTGCTTTGAACCAGACACTGTAAATTTCAATTATTTAAAAAAACGATGTTCTACATTAAGTAATGTTTCGGTAAATAATAAAGCAGTTTCTGATAAAACAGGCGTGTTGAAAATTTATACTTCTAAAAATTTAAATGTTGACCATCGCACTTATAAACCGGAAGAATACGATAAAGAAATAGACATTGATTGTATTGCAATAGATGACTACTTGCAGGGGCAAACTGTAGATTTTATAAAGATGGATATTCAAGGATTTGAAATGAGTGCAGTAAAAGGAATGCGTAAAACTTTAGAAAGTCCTAACTTGAAATTATTATCAGAGTTTTGGCCTTATGGCATGAGAACAGCAGGAACAAGCGTTTTAGAGTATTTTCAATTTTTAAAACAATACAATTTTTATATTTATTTAATTGAAAATAACAGGTTAGAAGAATTAACAGAAGAAAAGGTGAAAACATTTTTACAATTTCCTGAAAGTAAATACATGAACATTTTTGCAAGTAAAACTCGTGTTTAAAAAATATACCATACCATTTGATTTAGATGATCCAAGGGCAACTTTAGCTCACAGAGATATTATCTTACAAAAACCTTTTTTAAAACGATTGTATACCGAATGGTATCAGCAATTTATTGCAATTTCAAAATCGGTAGATAAAGGCATTTATTTGGAAATTGGCTCTGGTGGTGGTTTTTTGAAAGATGTATTTCCTGAAGTTGTAACATCTGATATTTTAGATTTACCTGTGGTAGATAAAGTTTTTAGTGCAGAGGAAATGCCCTATAAAGAAAATGAACTTGGAAGTATAATGATGCTAAATGTGTTTCATCATATACCTCGTCCTTATTTATTTTTAGAGGAAGCTCAACGCACTTTGGTTACAGGTGGGAAAATTATTATGATTGAACCTGCAAATTCTAATTTAGGAAGATTTATATATAAACGCTTTCATCATGAACCCTTTGAAGAAAATGGGCCTAGAGAAATTAAAGCTGGTAATCCATTAAGTAATTCGAATCAAGCATTACCGCATATTTATTTTGAAAGAGATTTAGATTTATTTGCAAAAGATTTCCCTCAATTAAAAATTGTAAAAATCACTTACCATACTCCATTTATGTATGTATTGAGTGGCGGTGTTTCTCGTAGCTCGTTAATTCCATATTTCATGTACAACTTTGCAAAAGGTATTGAATGGTTGGTTAAGCCATTTAGCAAACAACTAGGGTTATTTTGCACTATAGAAATCGAAAAAAAATAATTTCAATTTTAAATTGTTAACTATTTTTTAGTTAAAAATCATCAAATAATTAAGCGGAATGGATTATAAAAGAATGCCCATTGAAGTTGAATCGCCTGAACAACTGGGCTATGAAAACGTGAAATACAATTTAGCTGAAAGTTCTGTTACTGATACCGTTTTTAAAAACATTAATTTAAATATTCAAGATTTAAAACTATGTTATGGCGACCATTTAGGGAAACCAGAGCTAAGAAAATTAATTGCAAGTGAATATAAAGGGATTACCGAAAATGATGTATTACTAACTGCTGGCGCTGCATCAGCATTATTTATAATAGCAACAACATTACTTGAAAAAAAAGATCATTTGGTTGTATTACATCCTAACTATGCAACAAATATTGAAACACCAAGAGCTATAGGATGCGAAATTGACTTTGTAAATTTAAAATTTGAAGAAAATTTTTCATTTACTATTTCGGAAATTGAATCCAAAATAAAAGCTAATACAAAATTAATAAGTGTTACCAATCCCCATAACCCAACAGGTACAATTATCCCTCAAACCATTTTATTTGAACTAGCTCAGTTAGCCGAAAAACATAATTGTTATTTATTAGTTGATGAAACATACCGCGATTTAACTTTAACTAATAAAGGAGATTTAGCCGCATCTATTCATAACCGGATTATCTCTGTGGCATCTGTTTCTAAAGCATATGGGTTACCAGGGATACGTATTGGTTGGCTAATTACTAAGGATGAGAAATTGTTTGAGAAATTTTTAGCAGCTAAAGAGCAAATATTTATTTGTAATTCCATTTTAGATGAAGAGGTTGCTTATCAATATCTATTAGAGAAAGAGTTACATTTTACTTCTATAAAAAAACATATTGAAGCTAACTTAGCTATTTTACTTGAATGGATTGCAAATGAAAACAGAATGGAAATGGTTATACCAAAAGGCGGAGTAGTTTGTTTTCCGAGAATAAAAAATCAAGAAATTAATACTACTGAGTTTTATAATTTACTAAATACAAAATATAAAACCTTTGTAGGCCCTGGACATTGGTTTGAAATGCCCGATAATTTCATGCGCATTGGTTTTGGTTGGCCTCAAAGCGATGAACTAAGTCAAGGATTAAAAAATATCTCTTTATTATTAGATGAAATGAAATTGTGATTTTTAAATTAGACTTAAAACATTTCAAATATCATTTTACTATTGAAAAAATTCATTTAAGTGCGTATTCAAAAATATATTTTCAGGATCATACTTTTTCCTAATTTCTATAAATAATTCCCACTTTGGATAATTCAATTTAAAATACTCTTTTTTAGAAAAATGCATTTTACCCCAATGTGGTCTGCCATTATACTTTTCAACTATTTTTTGAATTTCTAAAAAATATTCTTTGTACTCCATTCCTTTATACATGTGCACCGCTATATAAGCACTTTCTCTTCCATATGCTGGAGAGATTAAAATATCATCAGCTTTTGCAATTCGGCATTCAATTGGAAAATGAACTTTAATGTTTTTTGATGATATCAATTCTTTTATTTCAGTTAGTATGGTTTTAAAATGCTCTCTTGGCACATTGTATTCCATTTCTTGAAATTTCACAATACGTTTTGTAGCAAATACTTTGAAACTCCAGTTAGTATAATTTACGCTAGATACACCAGCAGCTGATAGTTTTGATATAAATTTTGGAGCTGAAAAAACTCTAGCAATTTCACTTAATAATTTAAAAACATAGTTTTCCATTACTAAAACATTAAACTTATATAACATTTCATTGGAAGGTTTTTCCTGTGTAGCATTTACAAATTTTAATTGGCAAGTTTCAGTATGAGGAAACCAATAAAATTCAAAATTTCGATTTTCATTATTATACTTCTCAAAATTTTCAAGCGTGTGCTCAAATGTTGCTTTTTTAGAAATATAATTCAATTTATAAGCAGGTAAGAGTTTAAGTTTAATGCGAGTAATTATTCCTAACATTCCTAAAGATACTTGGGCCGCCTTAAACTCTTCACCATTCTTATCTTTCTCTAGTCTAACAATATCTCCATTACCATTAACTAAAGTAATTGCTAAAACTTGATTTGATAATATACCAAAATTTAAACCCGTACCATGTGTGCTCGATGAAAATGCACCAGCAATACTTTGTATATCAATATCGCCCATGTTTTCAAGAGCCATATTTTTTTCGAGCAACATTGGACCTAATTCATGCAACTTTGTTCCAGCAAAAACTTCTGCTTCCAACAAATTCTCATCCATTTTAATAGCACCTTTAAGATTATCCAAAGAAATCAAAATAGAGTTTGTCTCAACTAATGGAGTAAACGAATGTCCTGAACCTACTACTCTTATTTTTTGTTTTTTTTGATTAGCAAGTTTAACTATTGCAACTATTTCTTCCTCAGATGTAGGATACAGAATTGCAGTTGGATTAAACACAACAGACTCTGACCAATTTTTAAAATGTATTTTCATTGAATTATTTTTTGATTATAAAAAAGCTTTCCCTTCTCCTCTGTATGTCTTAAAACAATCTACTATTTTATTGTTTGAGATAATGGTGAGTTCGTTAAAACGTTCACATAATTCTCCTGCCTTAGCATGTCTAAAAAACACTGGTGAGCCAATTTCTAATTTTCCTTTATAAAATAGTGGCGTTTGAACTTCCCCAGCACCTTCATTTTTTAATAAATGCATTCCTTCTGGCAAATAGGGTTTAGGAGCTTTTATAACTTCTGTAGAACCAGATGCAATGTATCCACCGCCATGTGCAGTATAAATATTTTGGCTAGGATTTCGAGTTATTTGTATTGCAAAGAATGCAGAAGGTTTATGTTTAAAAGCAACATAATTATCAAACAAATGTGATGAATAAATACCACTTCCAACTGTAACTTCGGTTATACATTTTTCTTTAAGTGTACTTTCAATACTTCCTGTTCCTCCTCCGTTTACAATTTCAAGTTTATAACCTAATATTTTTTCAATTGTATGAACTGCCTCATGCCTTCTAATAGCAATTTCTTTAACTGAAATTTTCTTTAATAATTTGACAACGAAATTTTTGAAATACTGATTATTTAAGTTATCGCCCACTCCAGCAATTTGAGCCTCATAACCCATTAATCCATTCAATTTTAAATTTGGATATTTACTTAATATTTTAAGGAATTCAGTAATGTTACTTTTTGTTTTAATAGCAGAACGATATACTCCAAAATAAATCCCGAAAATTGTTGAACTCATATCTAAATCCATGCAAATGGGAATTATGATATTGTGTTTTTTAGCCAGATTATTTAATACGTCTAAGTGATTCTCTAAATCAACCATTAAGGTAATTTTCTTTCCATTCTTAATATTTAATGCAACTTTTTCAAGTTGATTTGGTTGAAAATCTGGATAAGCCAATAATAAATCATCGAAATTTTGCTCACATAAAAAATTAAGCTCCTCTAATGTAAAGCACATAATTCCTTGGATTTGTTTTGAAAAATTCAAAATATATTTAAGCATTTCAACACTTCTTATGGATTTTGAAGCTATGCGAATTTTTCTATCCTCACACCGTTTAATGATATCAGTCAAATTTTGCTGTAATATATCCAAATCAACAATTGCCAAAGGTAGCTGCTGATTATTTATAGCTTTAGAATAGTTAAAGTAATTCATAATTTGAATAAATATACAAAATAATCACTTTTTTAATACTCCGTTTTCATCAATTAAAGTATGGGAAATATACACCTTAACCGATAAAACCCAAAAAAATACCGAAAATCGCTTTTTCGTTTTTTTTTATTTACCTGTTTATTAATTTAACATTGAAAATATTAAAGTACTGTAATAAACAGTTAAAGTGTTTTGAAATAATAATTAATACAAGCATTATGAAAAAGGAGAAAATTGTGTTTTTAAAATTTTTGGTAATACTTTTTATAGTAGGAAACGCAAAATTATTTGGTCAATTTAGAATCGACAGGGTTTCAGAAGGAGCAGTAACATTCTATGCAAGAGGAACAACAAGTCCTATCAATATATTTTCATGTGAATCATTTCCTGGATCTGGTTCATATACTTTAGCTGGTCAACTGCATATGATAATTAATGGGACACCTTATTTAATTTCATCAGTAATTTTACCATTATATGGCGATGGCTTTTTAGCGAATTATTCTTTTCCTGCTGGTGTCAGAATGACGGGTGGAACTACCTATTCACTAAGATATACACCTCCAAGTTCTTGTTCTGATCAAACTATTTACAACACTCCAACCTATACTGTACCAAACGAATATGTCATTAACTATGGAAGCACTGCGCCTTGTTTAAGTGCCATAACTTTTACACCAAACCATTATAATTATTTAGATTTTTATGTAAATGGAGGATTAAATACAGATGCTGTAGAAATAAAAATTAATGGCGTTGGTATTAATGATGGAGTGCTTGCCAATGAATATAATCGTGCTACTAATTTAGTTAGTTCCATTAACAATGGAACAGTTACTTCTGGGCCATCTCCTGGTACATATTCACTTTCAACATACAACTCATTAATAAATTCAGCTACTACAACAACGTATAGTTCAAAATCACTAACTGATCCAGAAAACATCTACCACCATTTAAGAGTTGGGCCAATTTTAGTTATCTCAAATGATAATGGAGGTTCAACAGCACAATATGAAATTTCAAATAATTTTACAGGATTATTTGAATCAGCGGTACCAGGTTATACACCAACAATTGGAGATGAAATAAGTATTGTAAGCACAGCATCTCACTATTCTGTGCTAATTAACTCAACATCAGTATATTCTTATCCAAAAACATTTACCTTAACCTCTAGTTTAGGCACTATGAGTCCATCAGTAGCTATTCCAGGGCAAAGTGTTGTTTGGTCACTCCCAACTAATACAACATCCGCTGCCATAGTAGATACCATTAAATCAGTAAGTGGAACTATTACATACGTAGACACATACACTATTTATCCAACTCCAGTAATAACAACACCATCTTACATTAACACTTCTATTTGTAGTGGATTTCCATTAAACATAAACATTGCGGCTGCAATTCCTTCAACCTATACTTGGAGTGCATCAAATAATGTAAATACAACTGGAGAAAGCACAACCAATCAAACTACAAGTATAATTAACGACAATGTTATTAATAATTCCATATCAAATCAATTAGTAGTGTACACAGTTACTCCACAGAGCACCTTACCAGGTGGATGTTTAGGAACTGTAAAAATTGTTAGCGTAACCGTAAATCCTGTCCCATTAATCAATTCCATTAGTTCTCCAACAATTTGTAGTGGCGGTTCACTAAACATACCAATAAGTAGTTCAGTAAATGCAACATACTCTTGGTTAGCAACTAATAATTTAAATATAACTGGCGAAAGTACCTCAGCTGTAGTTTCTTCAACCATAAATAACACACTTATTAATACCTCAAGTTTACCTCAACTTGTTACTTACACTATCACTCCAACCGCAGTAATAGGTGGATGTGATGGTAATTCATATGCAGTTGCTGTTACAGTAAATCCTTTACCAACAATAACAGCCATTCCTAGTTCGGCGGCAATTTGTTCAGGTGCAACAGCAACCTTAACTGCTGGCGGAGCAAGTACCTACACTTGGACAGCTGGACCAATTTCTGCAACTTATCCAGTGAGCACGGCAGGAGTTTTTACCGTAACTGGTACTAACAGTAATGGATGTGTAAATACCAGAACCGTTAATTTAACAGTTAATGCACTACCTGTAGTAACAGCAGTACCAAATGCAACAGCAATTTGCGCAGGAGCAACAGCCACTTTAACAGCAGGCGGAGCAACAACTTACACTTGGACAGCTGGACCTACCTCTGCAACTTATCCAGTGAGTACGGCCGGAATTTATACAGTAACAGGTACAGATATTAATAATTGTGTAAATACAAGAACCGTTAGTTTAACAGTAAATCCTTTACCAACAATAACCGCCGTTCCAAGTTCAACAGCAATTTGCGCAGGAGCAACAGCCACTTTAACAGCAGGCGGAGCAACAACTTACACTTGGACAGCTGGACCTACCTCTGTAACTTATCCAGTGAGCACAACTGGTATTTATACAGTTACTGGAACAAATAGCAACGGTTGTATTAATACAAGAACAGTGGGCTTAACCGTTAATCCTTTACCAACTATAATAGCAGTACCAAGTTCAGCAGCAATTTGTACAGGAGCAACAGCAACATTAACAGCAGGTGGAGCATCAACTTACACTTGGACTTCTGGTCCAACCTCTGCAACTTATCCAGTAAGCACAGCAGGAGTTTATACAGTTTCAGGAACTAACAGTAATGGCTGTGTTAATACAAGAACCGTTAGTTTAATTGTAAACCCTAATCCAAGCTTAACAACTACTGCTGGCGGTTTATTAAACGTTTCCTGCTTAGGATCAGCAACAGGTTCATTAAGCACAACAGCCTCAGGAACTAGCGGATATAGTTATGTGTGGAGTCCATCTGTTAGTTCAACCAATAGTGCAACTGGATTAAATGCAGGAGTGTATACAACTACTGTTACCGATGTAAACGGTTGTAAAGCAGTTTTAAGTAATACTTTATCTGCTCCAAGCTCAAGCTTAGCAACAGCAGTAGCAACAAGCACAACTGGTTGTGGTTTAGCAAACGGCACAGCTACAGTAACTCCTAGCGGCGGTTGGAGCTCTGGTTATAATTATTTATGGCAATCAAGTGCAAGCACAAGCTCAACAGTTTCAGGTTACTCAGCCGGAACTTATACTGTTTCGGTAACAGATGCTAATGGATGTAAATCCATTAATACATTTATTATTACAAATCCTAACACACCAACTATAACTATTACATCAAGCAATCTTGCTATATGTTCTGGAGCAACAGCAACATTAACAGCAGGCGGTGCAAGTACCTACACTTGGACAGCAGGTCCAACCTCTGCGACTTATCCTGTGAGCACAGCAGGCGTATATACAGTAACAGGAACAGATGCATTTAACTGCATAAACACAAAAACAGTTAGTTTAACAGTAAATCCATTACCAACAATTACAGTCGTTCCAAGCACAACAGCAATTTGTTCAGGAGCAACGGCAACATTAACAGCAGGTGGAGCAACAACTTACACATGGACATCGGGTCCTGTTTCAGCAACTTATCCAGTAAATACAGCAGGAGTTTATACAGTAACTGGGACTAATAGTAATGGTTGCGTAAACACAAGAACCGTTAGTTTAACAGTAAATCCTTTACCAACAATAACCGCTGCTTCAAGTTCAGCAGCTATTTGTTCAGGCTCAACAGCAACATTAACAGCAGGTGGCGCAAGCACATACACTTGGACATCGGGTCCAGTTTCAGCAACTTATCCAGTAAATACAGCAGGAGTGTATACAGTTACAGGAACTAACAGTAATGGCTGTGTTAATACAAGAACAGTGGGCTTAACTGTAAATCCTAATCCAAGCTTAACAACTACTGCTGGCGGTTTATTAAACGTTTCATGTTTAGGATCAGCAACAGGTTCATTAAGTACAACAGCCTCAGGAACTAGTGGATATAGTTATGTATGGAGTCCATCTGTTAGTACAAGCAATGTTGCAACTGGATTAAATGCAGGAGTATATACAACTACTGTTACCGATGTAAATGGTTGTAAAGCAGTATTAAGTAATACAATATCTGCACCAAGTGCAAGTTTAGCAACAGCAGTTGCAACTAGAACTACAGGTT
>ERZ724520.244-NODE-244-length-28916-cov-6.973043_pt1 | contig 28916 bp, 25 predicted proteins | sample MGYA00376053_ERZ724520 | MGnify/ENA primary metagenome ERZ724520 (study PRJEB28724, sample SAMN07190886) | activated sludge metagenome | isolation source: activated sludge of sewage treatment plant in Hong Hong | place: USA: Christiansburg, Virginia | collected...
ACGCTCTTCGGTTCTACCGCCCGCGATGCGGCAAAGCCAGGTAGCGATGTGGATTTGCTGGTGAGCTTTGTGGGCCCTGCTACCTCGGCGCAGTTTTTTGGAGTGCAGTTTTATCTGGAAGATGTACTGGGCTGCCCCGTCGATCTGGTGACTGAGAAAGCGTTGCGTACTGAGTTGCGTCCCTATGTGCTGAAGGACGCTGTGCATGTCTGAGCGGGAGTGGCGGTTTTACGTGACGGACATGATCGGCTTTTGTGAAAAGGTCTTGGCATTTACACAGGGGCTAGCGCAAGCCCAGTTCGTGGCAGATGCCATGCGTTTCGATGCAACGGTGCGCAATCTGGAGCTGGTCGGCAAAGCCGCAAGCCACATTCCCCAGGACGTGCGCAGCGCCCACCCGATCATCCCCTGGCGTATGTTGATCGCCACCCGCAACCAGCTGATCCATGGCTATCTGGGCCTGGACAACGACATTTTGTGGAGCATTGTGCAAACGGACGTGCCGGTTCTATTGCCTCAGCTCAAACTACTTGCCTCTCAAAAGACATGACCGTCCGTGACATCCTCAAGATGGGCGACCCCCGCCTGCTGCGCGTGGCGCAACCCGTGCCTGAAAGCGATTTCGACTCCGACGCGCTGCATCTTCTCATCAGCGATCTGCTCGATACCATGGCGGCGGCCAACGGCGCGGGCCTGGCGGCACCGCAGATTGGCGTGGACTTGCAGGTGGTGATTTTTGGCAGCCGCGAGTCCAACCCACGCTACCCCGATCGGCCGCTGGTGCCGCCCACGGTGCTGATCAATCCGGTCATCACACCGCTGACGGCAGATGGAGATCCGGGTGGTGACATGCAGGAGGAGCTGGATTGGGAAGGTTGCCTGTCGGTGCCAGGCCTTAGGGGCATGGTGCCACGCTGGTCGCGCATCCGTTACACCGGGTTCGACCAGTATGGCGACCCCATAGACCGTACGGTGCAGGGTTTTCATGCCCGCGTCGTGCAGCACGAGTGCGACCACCTGTGGGGCAAGCTCTATCCGATGCGGGTTCGCGATTTCAGCCAGTTTGGCTACACTGAGGTTCTGTTCCCCGAAATCGCCTGACCCTATGCACATGAGCCCCGAACTCACCAAGAAGCTGACCGCTGCGGTGGACGGCATGCCGGCCTTTCCCAAGAGCGTGCAGCGGGTGCTGGAGTTGACGCGCGACGTCAACAGCACACCCAAGGACCTGGTGGAGGTCATCGACAAAGACCCGGTGCTCACGGTCAAGATCCTCAAGGTCGTCAATTCGGCCTACTACAGTCTGCCCAAGCAAATCACCTCGGTTGGCCATGCGGTGGTCTACCTGGGTTTCAACACCATCAAGAACCTGGCGCTCAGCATAGCCGCCATTGGCATGCTGCCCAAGACCAATGAAGCCGGCTTTGACGGACAGCAGTATTTGCTGCATTCCCTGGCCACCGCGGCGATTGCCAAGCAACTGGCCTTGAAAGTGGATGACGCCGATCCCATGGACTGCTTCATTGCCGGCCTGTTGCACGATTTTGGCAAGGTGGTGCTGGCGCAATTCATGCCTCGGGAGTTTCGCGTGGCACTCGAAGCCAGCCAGCAGCACGGCATCTCGCTGCATCTTGCGCTGCGCAGTGTCATTGGCGTGGACCACGCCGTGGTAGGCGCCATGCTGGTCGAGAAATGGCGGTTTGCACCGAAGCTGGTGGACACCATTCGCCACCAGTACGGTCCGGAGCTGGCCGACTCCGACATGATTGCCTGCGTGTTTGCCGCCAACCAGATCAGCAAGAAGCTGCATTTTGGCTTTGCCGGTAACCTGTTGGTGGAAGAGTTGCCGCCCGCTGCGGCCAAGCGCCTGGGCGGCACGCTGGACGAAGTGATCGCATCCCTGGGGGATTTGGCTCCGCTGTTCGCAGAAGCCCAGGTTTTCTCCAAACTCTAACAGTCATTTAGGCCGCTAGCCCTCGCAGATTATGGGTAGTGTGCTATTTTTTTGGTAGCTAACTGGTTACGCGGCCAGGGCTTCCAGTAACTCGGTTTCGATTTCGATCTGCTTCTTGTTGTGCTGCAACTCGGGTCCGTCGATCAGGAACGTGTCTTCTACCCGCTCGCCCAGTGTGGCAATCTTGGCCAGTTGCACATTGAGATGGTGCCGTGCCAGCACGCGGGCCAGGCAGTAGAGCAGGCCGACGCGGTCGCTGGCCGAGACGTTGAGCAGCCAGCGCTGGCCTTTTTCATCCGGTGTCAGGGTCACGCGCGGCGCAATCGGAAAGCTCTTGACGCGCCGGGATACCCGGCCACGGCTGGGGTTGGGCAGGGGGCCAGCGTCGGTGATGACCTTGGCCAGGCCGTTTTCCAGCATGCTGGTGATCTCGCGGTATTCGTCGGGGCTGGCCGACGTGACCACCTGAAACGTGTCCAGCGCATGACCATTCTTGGCGGTGTGGATGCGGGCATCCAGAATGCTGAACCCGCGCTGGTCAAAGTAGCCGCAAATCCGCGCGAACAGGTCGCTTTGGTCCGGTGTGTAGACCAGTACCTGCAGGCCTTCGCCGGCCGGCGAACGCCGCGCCCGCACAATCGCATGGGGGGAGCCCACCAGGCGCGACAGCTGGCGGGTGTGCCAGGCAATGTCCACCGCGTCGTGGCGCATGAAATAGCCCACGTCCAGCGTATCCCACAGAGGTTTGTGCGCCTCAAAGGGCAGGGAATGCATGTTCACCAGAACCAGGGCGTCGCGTTTGCGGGCTTCGACTTCGGCGTCGGGGTCGGGTGCATGGCCGCCCAGCGCGCGGCTGGTGTAGCGGTACAGGTCTTCGAGCAGCTTGCCCTTCCAGGCATTCCAGACCTTGGGCGAGGTGCCGCGTATGTCGGCCACCGTCAGCAAATACAGGGCAGTGAGCTGGCGCTCGTTACCCACGCGCTTGGCAAAGTCGGCGATGACTCGTGGGTCGCTCAGGTCCGCCTTCTGGGCGATGCGGCTCATGGTCAGGTGTTCGCGCACCACAAACTCAATCAGCTGCGCATCTTCACCGGCAATGGCGTGCTGCTTGCAGAAGCGCCGTACCTCGACCCCACCCAGGTCCGAGTGGTCACCGCCACGGCCCTTGGCAATGTCGTGGAAGATGGCCGCAATGGACAGCAGCCAGGGCTTGTCCCACCCCGCCGCCAATTGCGAGCAGAACGGGTATTCGTGGGAATGCTCGGCAATGAAGAAGCGGCGCATGTTGCGCAGCACCATCAGGATGTGCTGGTCCACCGTGTAGACATGGAACAGGTCGTGCTGCATCTGCCCCACGATGCGTCTGAACACCCACAGGTAGCGCCCCAGCACCGAGGTCTGGTTCATCAGGCGCATCGCATGGGTGATGCCGTTGGGCTGTATCAAAATCTGGCGAAACGTTTCCCGGTTGACCGGATCGCTGCGAAAGCGGGCGTCCATCTGGTTGCGCGCGTTGTACAGGGCGCGCAGGGTGCGGGCAGACAACCCTTTTACACCAACGGTGGTCTGGTAGACCAGGAAGGTTTCCAGTATGGCGTGCGGCTCGCGCTGGTACAGGTCGTCGCTGACCACGTCGATCATGCCCGCCTTGTCGTTGAAGTGGACGTTGATGCGCCGCGGCGCATGGGTCGTCGGGTTCAGCCGCTCTTCGATGTTGAGCAGCAAAATCTGGTTCAGCTGTACCACGGCCTTGGCGGCCCAGTAGTAGCGTTTCATCAGCACTTCGCTGGGCCGGACAAAAGGTTGATCACCATAGCCAAACGACAGGGCCATGGTGTTCTGCATGTCGAAGATCAGGCGGTCTTCGCGGCGGTTGGCAATCAGGTGCAGGCGTGCGCGGATGCGCATCAGCAAGGACTCGTTGCGCTGGATTTGCTGCACTTCAAACGGTGTGGCCAGCCCGTTGGCTGCCAGCGTACGCCAGTCGTCATCGTATCCTGCGGCCTTGGCGACCCAGAGGATGACCTGCAGATCGCGCAGGCCTCCGGGAGACTCCTTGCAGTTGGGCTCCAGTGCGTAGGGGGTGTTTTCGTACTTGGTGTGGCGCTGGCGCATCTCCAGCGTCTTGGCCACAAAGAAGGCCTGCGGGTCCATGGCCTTGAAAAACGCGCTCTGGAACTGCTGCACCAGATCGGCGTTGCCCGTGATCAGGCGGCATTCCAGCAGGGCGGTCTGGATGGTGACGTCTTTTTCCGCCTCTGCCAGGCAACTGCCCAGCGTGCGCACGCTGGAACCAATTTCAAGTCCGGTGTCCCAGCAACTGCCGATAAAGGCCTCAATACGGCCCTTGAGTGCCGTGTCGTGTTCCGGGTCAAAGGCGTCGGGCAGCAGCACCAGCACATCGACGTCGGAGTGGGGAAACAGTTCACCGCGTCCGAAACCGCCTACGGCCAGCAGCGCGAATGGCGCCTGCAGGCCGGCGTGGTCCCACAGTCGCTTCAGTACGCCATCGGCCAATTGGGCCAGTCGGCTCAGCGCCTTGCGTACGTCGCGGCCCGTGGCGCTGCCCTGGCCCAGGGCCTGCAGCAATTGTGTCTTCTGGGCGCGGTACTCGGCGCGTATCGCCAGCAAATCAGCCATGGGTGCCGTGCCGTCGCGGTGGATGCTTTATGCAGCGACCTGCGCGGGCACAAATGCGGGAGTCGGCGGGGTACCGGCGGACACGGTCAGCACCTCATAGCCGGTGCGGGTGACCAGAATGGTGTGCTCCCACTGGGCCGAAAGCGAATGGTCTTTGGTCACAATGGTCCAGCCGTCTTTTTCGGGGCCATCCTTGATCTCTTTTTTGCCGGCGTTGATCATGGGCTCGATGGTGAAGGTCATGCCCTCGACCAGCTTCTCCAGGGTGCCCGGGCGGCCGTAGTGCAGCACCTGGGGCTCTTCGTGGAATACCTGGCCAATGCCGTGGCCACAAAACTCCCGTACCACGCTAAAACCATGGCCTTCGGCGAACTGCTGGATCGCGTGTCCGATGTCACCCAGATGGATGCCGGGCTTGACCATTTTGATGCCGTGCCACATAGCTTCATAGGTGATGGCGCACAAGCGCTTGGCGGCGATGGATACATCACCGACCATGTACATGCGACTGGAGTCGCCATGCCAACCGTCCTTGATGACGGTGACGTCCACGTTAACGATATCGCCCTTTTTGAGGGGCTTGTCGTTCGGGATGCCGTGGCAGACCTGGTGGTTGATCGAGGTGCAAACCGACTTGGGGTAGGGCGTGTTGCCGCCACCCTTGTAGTTCAACGGCGCCGGGATGCCACCCTGGACCTGGGTGATGTAGTCATGGGCCAGTTTGTCGATCTCGTTGGTCGTGATGCCGGGCTTGATGAACGGCGTCAGGTAGTCCAGAACTTCGGAGGTCAGGCGGCCCGCAACGCGCATGCCCTGAATGCCTTGGGCGTCTTTGTAGGTAATTGTCATGTGTCAATTATCCCAGAGCGCAATTCTCTCCAGTCGCGGCTTGTCTTTCCACACGGAGGCGCCCAGCAAAACGAGCTGCAATTGCTTGACGAAGGTCTCCATCATCTCGCCCTCCAGCAGCGGTTGCTCCGGCGGCAAATCCAGAATCTCGGGGGCGGCGGCCAGCATGGTGGTGACGATCAGACCACAAACCATTTGCACGCTGGCCGTGGACATGTCCTTGTAGGCGCCCAGTCGGCGAAAGTCTTGCGCCATCTCATTGGTGAAATGGCTGACCTCGTTGCGGATCGCCATGCGCAGGATGCGGCTACCACCTGAGCGTTCGCTGGAGACAAACAGAAACAGCAGGCGGTTTTCGATCACGTACTGGTGGTAGACCTTGACGGACTGGCGAACGATGTCAACCTGCGTCACCCCTGTCTGGCGGGCCTCACGCAGCAGGCGGCGCAGCGTAACCCCCATCTCTTCCACCAGTTCGAGGCCCAGTTCATCGGTATTGCGGAAGTGTCGGTAAAAGGCATTGGGCACCATGCCGGCCTCGCGGGCAATTTCGCGGATGCCCAGGCTGGTGAAGCTGCGTCCTTCACCCATCAAGGCCAGGGCCGCCTGCAACAGGCTGTTGCGCGTGAGGTCTTTGCGCTCGGTGCGGGTCAGCTTGTCCTTGCGCTCGGCGAGGGAGGATGGTTTGGTCATGGGCTGGTAAATTGTGTACGTTTGTATTTTAGCAATGCTGGTTGCTGTGCGCCAATCGCTAACAGCATTTGCGTTTAATGGGTGCTTCTCTCTAAAGAAATTCTGAAATATTGACTTTGAGTGTACATATGTACACAATAAAGCCATATCAACCCACCACGCCGTTTTGCGTGTTGGCAACCCGGAGAACCCCATGCCGCACACCAGCCCACCCGCCACGCAATTGCAAACACCTGTAGCGTTACGCCGCGACGGGATCGTTCGCTTGGCCCATGGGGTCAACGCACCTTTGGTGGCCGCGCTGCGCCACCCCTGGGTTGAATCCATCGTTCGCTTGAGCGCGGTGGAAGACGCGTTGGCCGCGTTGCATCACCTGTTGTCGTTGACCCAGGTGCGGGCCCGCGTAGTCCGCGTCAATGACGAGACCGCATCCACCAAAACCTTTGTGTTGCAACCCAACGCGCTGTGGCTCGGTGCACAGGCCGGCCAGTTTGTACTGGTGCAGATGGAGATAGCCGGGCGCCGGGTCGAGCGGGCTTACAGCCTGTCGTCACGCCCGGGTTCTCGCCACCTTGCGATTACCGTGAAGCGCCAGGACCAGGGGCTGGTCTCCCGGCATCTGCACGATGCGGTGAAGGTGGGCGATGTGCTGACCATTAGCCAGGCCCTGGGTGAGTTCAGCATGCCCGCAGACCTGCCGGGCAAGATACTGTTGCTCAGCGCGGGCAGTGGCATCACACCGGTGATGGCCATGCTGCGGGATTTGCAAGGCAGACGCTACCAGGGCGATGTGGTGTTTCTGCACGTGTGCCACGCGCCTGATGACCTGATCTTTGGCAAGCAGTTGGCCGCCATCGCCGGGGAATTTGCCGAACTGAGCCTGGTCGTGCACTACAGCGCAACAGAGGGCCGCTTGACGCCCGAGGTGCTGGCGCTGGAAGTGCCGGATCTGGCCCAGCGCAGCACCTGGATGTGCGGACCCACCGGCTTTATGGATGTCGTCGCCGCGTATTGGCATGCGCAGGGTTTGCCCGCGCCCCTGTTCAGCGAACGCTTTGTCGGCGCACCGCTGCTGCCCAGTAGCGCGCCCGGCACACCGGTGCAGGTGTCAATGCTTGAAAGTGGTTCCAGTTTCACAACCCTGGGAACAGAGCCGCTGCTGGTGCAAGCCGAGCGGGCTGGTCTGTCGCCCAAGCACGGTTGTCGCATCGGCATCTGCCGCTCCTGCCAATGCGTCAAGACCAGCGGCACGGTGGAAAACTTGCAGACCGGCGAGTTGTCGTCGACCCCCAATGAGTTGATACGCCTGTGCGTCTCGATGGCGCGCTCCGATGTGGTGCTGGCACTGTGAACGCGCCTTTTAGAAACCTTTTGATTGCTGATTGGAGAACCGCATGAGCTTTGCCAAACCCACTTCCTTGAGCCGTGAGCAGGTTGCCGACTTCGAACGCGAGGTCAACACCGTCCGCGACAGTGTCATGAACAACCTCGGTCAGTCCGATGTGGACCACATCCGCAACATGATTCGCATCAGCCGCGCCAGCGAAATCGGTGGCCGCGCACTGCTGCACTTCGGTATCGGACCGCTGAGCTGGGTTGCTGGTGTGCTGGCCCTGGCCCATGCCAAGATTTTGGACAACATGGAGATTGGCCACAACGTCATGCACGGCCAGTACGACTGGACCGGCGACCCGACGCTGAACTCGCAGACCTTTGAGTGGGACATTGCCTGCGACGGCGAGCAGTGGCGGCATTCACACAATGTCACCCACCACACCTACACCAATATCCTGGGCAAGGACCGCGACCTGGGTTACTCGCTGTTGCGCATGACGGACGAGCAGAAGTGGAAACCTCGCCACTGGTTCCAGCCCCTGGCGAATCTGATGTTGGCCATGGGTTTTCAATATGGTGTGGGCTCGCACGACCTGGAGATTGGCCGCTACAAGCATGGCGCCATGCCCAAGGCCGAGTTCAAGGCGCGGCTGGACCGCTTTTTGACCAAGGTCGGCAAGGTCTGGTTCAAGGACTACCTGCTATTCCCGGCGCTTGCGTTGTGGAGCGCACCGCGTGTGCTGGCGGGCAACTTCTGCGCCAACCTGATTCGCAATCTGTGGACCTATTTGATCATCTTCTGCGGCCACTTTACCGAGGGCGTGGCGATTTACCGCGAAGAAGACACGTGCAACGAAACCCGTGGTGATTGGTACATCCGCCAGCTCTCGGGGTCGAGCAACCTCTCGGGTGGCAGGCTCTTTCACGTGATGAGTGGCCACTTGAGCCACCAGATCGAGCACCACCTGTTCCCGGACATGCCCGCGCACCGCTACCCCGAAGTGGCGCCGCAGATCCAGGTGCTGTGCCGCAAATACGGTCTTTTCTACAACACTGGTAGTCTGTTCAAGCAGTATTTAACGGTGATGAAGCGCATCCTGACCTACACGCTGCCGCCCAAGCGTGTGCCCGTATGACGCACTGCAATATGCGGTTAGGCGAAACGCTCTACGCTAAATGACCAATTGGTCGGTACTATCGCGCCCCAAAGGAGCTTCCCTCTCATGACTGATTCGTATCTTGGTTTTGCCAACTCAACTCTCGGCTCACGCATCGCAGCGATGCTGGGCTTGCCCCAACCCCTGCCTTTGGAGCGCTTTAAGCCCGGTCAGCCCGTCATCAAGGGTGGTGTGCTGATTGGTGGCGGTGGTACCCCCCAGCTGCTGAATGCCCTGGTAGCCGCATTCAAGTCCATCGGCGCGCAAACCGTGGCCCACAAGAGCCTGCCGCAATGGATGGGACTTGCCAACGAAGCCGGCATGATGACCGGACGCTGGGGCGTAGCCGATCAGGCTGGTGAAAAGGTCAAGGCGCTGGTGTTTGACGCCACGGGTCTGACGGACAGTTCGCAATCCGACGCCATCTACAACTTCTTTCACGACGCCGCGCGCTCCGTGTTGCCCTGCGGCCGTGTGGTCGTGCTGGGGCGCCCGCCCGAGTCCTGTGCCAATCCACGGCAGGCCACCATCCAGCGCGCGCTGGAAGGCTTGACCCGTTCGCTGGCCAAGGAACTCAAACGCGCCATCACGGTACAACTGGTTTACGTGGCCGAGGGTGCCGAAGACCAGTTGGAGAGCACGCTGCGTTTCCTGTTGTCACCCCGTTCGGCCTATGTTTCGGCGCAAGTTGTCCGACTGACCGTGCCCAGTGTGGCTGCCAAGACCGCTATGGATTGGAACCAGCCACTGGTGGGCAAGAAGATTCTGGTCACCGGTGCCTCCCGCGGCATTGGTGCATCCATCGCCGAAGTCATGGCACGTGACGGCGCCCAAGTCATCTGCCTGGACGTACCTCAGGCCCAACAAGGCCTGGATGAAGTCGCCACGCGCCTGGGCGCCAAGGCTCTCGCACTGGACATCGGTTCTGCTGAAGCGCCACAGGCTCTGGTGGACGCGGCCCTGGCCGACGGTGGCTGGGACGTGGTGGTACACAACGCCGGCATCACCCGCGACAAGACCATTGCCAATATGAAAGACCACCTGTGGCAAGCGGTAGTCAACGTCAACCTGTCGACCCAGGAGCGCATCAATGACGCGCTGGTGGCAGCCGGTGCACTGAAGGCCGGTGCCCACATCGTCTGCGTGTCGTCCATCTCCGGTATCGCCGGCAACCTGGGCCAGACCAATTACGCGCTGTCAAAGGCGGGCGTCATCGGCATGGTGCAGAGCATGGCACCCGTGCTGGCGAAGAAGGGCATCACCATCAATGCGGTCGCACCCGGCTTTATCGAAACCCAGATGACGGCCGCCGTGCCGTTTGCGATCCGCGAGGCCGGCCGCCGTATGAACTCCATGGGGCAGGGCGGTCAGCCGGTGGATGTGGCGGAGGCCATTGCCTGGTTTGCGTCTCCGGCCTCTGGTGGCTTGACCGGCAATGTGGTGCGCGTCTGCGGCCAGAGCCTGATTGGGGCATGAGCATGAAAACCATCGAAATCACCGGCACGCCCAGCATGGCGGCTACTTTCTTCCGCGCGCTGGGCACCGGTGCCAAACGCCCGGGTTTGGTGATGACTTTGCCCAAGGTTGAGATGGCAATCCCCAGCGTCACGCTGGATGCGCAGCACATTGCGCGCTATGCGTCCTTGTGCGGCTTCAGCGCATCGCAAGGCGTGCCGCTGATCTATCCGCAGATGCTGACCTTTCCCCTGGTAACCGCCTATATCTGCTCGGACGAATGCCCGTGGCCCGCCATGGGCACGGTGCACCTGGCCAACAGCATCGAGCAGTACAAGTCCTTGCGCGCCGGCGACGCGGTGCGGGTGGAGATGGGCACCGGTCACCTGTTTGCCCATGAAAAAGGCCAGGGCTTTACGCTGGACTTGCGCATCCTGCGCGATGGCGAACTGGTCTGGAGCGCGACCCAGAGCCTGTTGCGGGTAGGTGTCAAGCCCACATCGGGCACGCCCTACCGCAGCCAGATTGCCAGTGACGCCGCACTGTCATGCCAGACCGAGTTCACGGCGAGTGCCGACATCGGCCGCCGCTATGGCGCCGTATCGGGCGACCGCAACCCCATCCACATGGCGGCGTTGACGGCCAAGCTGTTTGGCTTCCAGCGCGCCATTGCGCATGGCATGTGGACCAAGGCGCGTGCGCTGTCCTATTTGTTGCCAGCCCAGCCGCTGGAACGGGCTTCAACGTCGGTGGAATTCAAGACACCGTTGCTGCTGCCGGGCCGAGCGGCGCTGTGGACCGAACGTACGCCCAAGGGCGCATTGTTTGAGGTGCGCGACAAAAAGGGCGCTCGCCCTCATCTACGCGGACAACTCAGCTACTAAGACTGTAGCAAGCCTTCTCAATTTGTTTTTCTACCCATACGGAACAACACCATGACAACCCCTTCTATTCGCCGCGTCGCCATTCTGGGCGGCAATCGCATCCCCTTCGCCCGCTCCAACACCGTCTACTCCCAGGCCTCCAACCAGGAAATGCTGACCGCCACGCTGCAAGGCCTGGTGGACCGTTTCAACCTGCACGGCGAGCGCCTGGGCGACGTGGTGGGCGGTGCGGTCATGAAGCATTCACGTGACTTCAACCTGGTGCGCGAATCCGTGCTGTCCACCACGCTGGCCCGTGAAACCCCAGCCTTTGACATCCAGCAAGCCTGCGGTACCGGCCTGGAAGCGGCCATGATCGTGGCGAACAAGATTGCCTTGGGTCATATCGAGTCCGGCATTGCCGGCGGTGTGGACACCACGTCCGATGCACCGATTGCCCTGAACGAAAAACTGCGCAAGATCCTCTTGGACCTGTCGCGCGCCAAGACCGCCGTCCAGCGCCTGGCCGTGGCCGCGCGCATTCGCCCGTCCATGCTGGTCAAGCCCTCGCTGCCGCGCAATGGCGAGCCCCGTACCGGCTTCTCCATGGGCGAGCACGCGGAGCAGATGGCGCGTGAATGGGCCATCCCCCGTGAAGCCCAGGACGAGCTGGCACTGAAGAGCCACCAGAACCTGGCCAAGGCCTATGACCAGGGTTTCTTCACCGACCTGATGACACCGTTCAAGGGCGTCACCAAGGACAACAACCTGCGCGCCGACCTGACGATTGAAAAGCTGCGCTCCCTGAAGCCCGTGTTTGACAAGAAGGTTGCCCCCGGCCAAGGCACACTGACCGCCGGCAATTCCACACCCTTGACCGACGGCGCCTCCGCTGTGCTGCTGGCCAGCGAGGAGTGGGCTGCCGCGCACAACTTGCCGGTGCAGGCCTACATCACGTTCAGTGAAGTGGCGGCGGTTGACTTCTTCGGCAAGAAGGAAGGCCAGAACAGCGAGGGCTTATTAATGGCCCCGGCCTACGCCGTGCCCCGCATGCTGGAGCGCGCTGGCCTGACGCTGCAAGACTTTGACTACTACGAAATCCACGAAGCCTTTGCCGCCCAGGTGCTGTGCACGCTGAACGCCTGGCAAGACAAGGTGTTTTGCAAGCAGCAACTGGGTCTGGACAAGCCGCTGGGCAAGATCGATATGAAAAAACTGAACGTGAACGGTAGCTCGCTGGCAGCGGGTCACCCCTTTGCCGCAACCGGTGGCCGCATTGTGGCCACGCTGGCCAAGATGCTGGCGCAAAAGGGCTCGGGCCGTGGCCTGATCTCGATTTGCGCCGCCGGCGGTCAAGGCGTTGTCGCCATCATTGAAAGGTAATCGCCATGCTGCACTACAAAGCCCCCCTGCGCGACATGCGCTTCCTGATCAACGAAGTGCTGGACTACCCCCAGCACTACAGCACCTTGTCCAACGGTGCGGAGGCCACGCCCGAGATGGTCGACGCCATTCTGGAAGGCGCTGCGACCTTGTGCGAAGAGGTGCTGGCACCTCTGAACGCCTCCGGCGACAAGGAAGGCTGCCATCTGGCGGACGGCGTGGTCACCACACCCAAGGGCTTCAAGGAGGCCTATGCGCAATTCGTGGCCGGTGGCTGGCAAGGCCTGTCCTTCCCCGTGGAATACGGTGGCCAGGGCATGCCCATGTCGCTGAATTTGTTCAAGTCGGAAATGATGGGCGCGGCCAACTGGTCGTTCAACATGTACCCCGGCCTGAGCATTGGCTGCATCAACACGCTGCTGCAGTACGGCACCGATGCCATCAAGACGGTGTACCTGCCGCGCCTGGTGGCGGGCGAGTGGACCGGCACCATGTGCCTGACCGAACCCCAGTGCGGCACCGATCTGGCCCAGGTCAAGACCCGCGCCGAGCCGCAGGCCGACGGTAGCTGCGCGCTGACCGGAACCAAGATTTTCATTTCGTCTGGCGACCACGATCTGGCGGAAAACATCATCCACATCGTGCTGGCCCGCCTGCCCGGCGCACCCGCGGGCACGCGTGGCATTTCGCTGTTTGTTGTCCCGAAGTTCGCGGTGGCGGCTGACGGCACCGTCGGCGCGCGCAATGGCGTCAACACCGGTTCGCTGGAACACAAGATGGGCATTGCCGCCAACGCGACGGCCGTGCTGAATTTCGACGGCGCCATCGGCACGCTGATTGGCGAGCCCAACAAGGGTCTGGAGGCCATGTTCACCTTCATGAACACGGCCCGCATTGGCACCGCCATCCAGGGTGTTGCCCATGCCGAGCTGTCGTTCCAGGGCGCCTTGCCGTATGCGCAGGAGCGCCGCTCCATGCGCGCCCTCTCAGGCAAAAAAGAACCCGAGCAGGTGGCCGATGCGCTGATCTGGCATCCCGATGTGCGCCGCATGCTGTTGACGCAAAAGGCCATTGCCGAAGGCGGCCGGGCCATGGTCTATGGTGCGGCCAAGATTGCCGACAAGATGTTCAACGCCGTGACAGAAGGCGACCAGGCCACGTACAAGAAGTACGACGACGAACTGGGCTTCTACACCCCCATCCTCAAGGGTTTCCTGACCGAAATGGGGCTGGAAGCGGCCAACCTGGGTATCCAGGTGTTTGGCGGCCACGGCTACATCGGCGAACACGGCATGGAGCAGATTGCGCGCGATGCCCGCATCTCCACGCTGTACGAAGGCACGACCGGCATCCAGGCGCTGGACCTGCTGGGCCGCAAGGTGCTGCTGAACACCAAGGGCAAATGCGTGCGCGATTTCAGCGGCACGATATTGCGCATGGCCAAGCCTTACGCGCTGCAACGCACGCCCATGGGCCAGATGATGCGCACCCTGGCGCGCCGCACTGCGCAGTGGAACGTGTTGACGACGCTGATCATGCTGCGCGCGTCCAAGGACCGCGAGCAGGTGGGCTCATCCAGCGTGGATTACCTGATGTATTCCGGCTTTGTGATGATGGCCTACTTCTGGGCGCTACAGGCCGCCAAGGCCACCGAGCTATTGGCCAGTGGCAAAGGCAAGGAGTCCAACGACTTCTACACCGCCAAGATCCAGACGGCCGAGTTCTACTTCGCGCGCCTGCTGCCGCGGGCCGATGGTCACTACAGCGCGGCGCTGGCGCCCACCAGCGCGGTCATGCAAATGCCGCAGGAGCTGTTCCAGATGGCGTGATACTTCCGAGCGTTGGCGTGCGAAGTCCGAATAGCACCACGGAGCCTGATGCACAACGCGTACGCCGTCGCTCCGGGGCGTATGCGTTCAAGCCTGAGACGTGAAACACGTCGTCAATTCGGTTTCCAAGTGCACAATCCCACGCATGAGCCCAAAGTATTGACTCCGTGACGGATTGCCCCCAACCCTCGACGATTCCCGCACGACCGGCATCGGTGTCGGTTTTGCGACAGCCGATGAAAGCGGCTCAGGCAGTCGTTGCAATTGTGGTGGGCTTGCTGGGGGGCGCAAGCTTGGTCTACCTCCAACAACGCTTTGGATTCCCTGTCGCAATCGCATCCACGTTTGCGATGCCCATTCTGTTGAAGCTGTTGATTTTTGTCCACGAAGCGGGACACGCGCTGGCCGGTCGTGCTGCGGGGATGGGCTTGTTTGTAATCGGTATCGGTTCCTGGCGTGGGCAACGTGACAGGGAAGGCTGGCGGTTTAAGCGTGGAAAGCGTGTCAAGGGGGTGGGTGGATTCGTGGTAATGCTGCCTCAGGATCGTGAGATGAGCCCGTTGACAAGATCGGTCTATTTGCTGGGGGGGCCATGCGCGAATTTGATTTTCGCCCTGGCGTGCGGATGGGCCGCCTATGCGTTAGACATAGACACTGTCGCTGGCCTGGCGTGCTTGTTTTTGGCGGTAGTTAGCACTTTGGCTGGTGTCGCCAATCTGATTCCATTACAAGCCAGTGGCTGGAGCAGCGATGGCCAACAAGTGTGGGCGCTTTGGCGTGGCCTGCCGGAAGCGTATGTTGCGGAGCATCTTTTTCGTTTGTGGGGACTGTCCAGGGCCGGAGTTCGCCCCCGCGATTGGCCGGAGTTCAAGGCATTCGATGCCAATGACAATCGCTTGCCGCAAAGCATGGCCGACGCGCTACGCCGTTGTGTGATAACCCGCGCAATAGACTCGAATGTCACGGGCGGCCCAGTTGCTCACGCGGCAGCGGCAGCACTGGCTGCGGGATTCTGGCAGGGTCCTGATGGCGTCCGGCAGATCAATGCACTCTTGCTGGCCACGTGGGAAATGGTGACACGGCAGGACCTGACTATTGCACAGGCATGGTTAGCTGAAAGTGAAGGTGGCCTGATAGACCAATCGTGTCAAAACAGTTGGGTGCGGGCCGCCATTGCGGCTGGACAGGGACAGTTGGCGGAAGCTCGTACACATACTGCAACTGCCCGTATGCAAATGGGGCGGTTGGCAGACCCAGCCAGCCAACTCATGCTGTCGGACATGGTGAATGCGCTGGAACTCAAGCTTTCGAGTGCCGCCTGAGCGTTGATGCCAAAGGTTGCAGGGTCAAGGTCAGGTGCTGGAGCCGGGTAAAATCAGCGGGCTTCAGCCCCATGCCCATTCAGCGCAAGGGGATGAGTTGAATTTTCACCCTCCAGCCCACCTTTCCAGGCCGCCCCAGTGACTGTGCACATCACCCAATTCGAGGGCAGCAATGCCCTGAGTAGCTTCCGCGTTCAACAACTCCTGCCCGCCCTGCAGGGTGTCCACGACAAAATCGCATCCATTTCGGCGCGTTTTGTGCACCTGGTGGCCGGCGACAGCGCGCCTGATGCAGCGCTTAATGCCCAACTGGCAGCGCTGCTGACCTATGGTGACCCCTACACCGAACCCACCGATGGCCCGCTGATCGTGGTGTCTCCGCGTCTGGGCACGGTGTCGCCCTGGGCCTCCAAGGCCACCGACATCGCCCACAACTGCGGCTTGGCCGTGCACCGCATCGAGCGCCTGGTGGAATACCGCCTGACGCTCAAACATGGCCTGCTGAGCAAGACCGCGTTGACCGCCGAACAACTGGAGCAGGTCGCAGCCCTGTTGCACGACCGCATGACCGAAAGCGCCATGCTGGAGCGGGCCCAGGCCCTGGGCCTGTTCACCGCCCTGCAGGCCGCACCGATGGACCACGTGGATGTGCTGGGTGGGGGCAAAGCGGCCCTGGAAAGCGCCAACCGTGACTGGGGTCTGGCCCTGGCCGCCGACGAGATCGACTACCTGGTCAATGCCTTCACCCTGCTTGGCCGCAACCCCACCGACGTGGAGTTGATGATGTTTGCCCAGGCGAACAGCGAACACTGCCGCCACAAGATCTTCAACGCCCAGTTCACGATTGACGGCGTGGCGCAGGACCAGAGCATGTTTGGCATGATCCGCCACACGCACCAGACCAACCCGCAGCACATGCTGGTGGCGTATTCGGACAATGCCTCCGTCATGGAAGGCGTTGTGGTCGAAAGGTTCGTAGCCAAATCCGCCGCAAGCCCTCGTGGAATAAGCGCAGCCAGCTACGAAAAACATAGCGAAACCAACCACATTCTGATGAAGGTGGAAACGCACAACCACCCCACGGCGATCAGCCCGTTCCCCGGCGCCTCCACCGGCGCGGGCGGCGAGATCCGTGACGAGGGCGCCACCGGCCGCGGCTCCAAGCCCAAGGCGGGTTTGACCGGGTTTACCGTGTCCAAGCTGTGGCCGACTCCAGGTGTTGACGACTTTGGCAAGCCCGAGCACATTGCCAGCCCGCTGCAGATCATGACTGAGGGCCCGCTGGGCGGCGCTGCCTTCAACAATGAATTTGGCCGGCCCAACCTTCTGGGCTACTTCCGCGAATACGAGCAAAGCGTGGCCAGCGATCTGGACACCGTGCAGCGCGGCTACCACAAGCCCATCATGATCGCCGGCGGCCTGGGCGTGATCGACTCCACGCAAACCCACAAGATCGAATTCCCCGCCGGCAGCCTGCTCATTCAGCTCGGCGGCCCCGGCATGCGCATCGGCATGGGCGGCAGCGCCGCCAGTTCCATGGCCACCGGCGCCAACGCGGCGCACCTGGACTTTGACTCGGTGCAGCGCGGCAACCCTGAGATCGAGCGCCGGGCGCAAGAGGTCATCAACCAGTGCTGGATTCAGGGAAGCGAGAACCCCATCCTGGCCATCCACGACGTGGGCGCAGGTGGCCTCTCCAACGCCTTCCCCGAGTTGACCAACGACGCCGGGCGTGGCGCGCGCTTTGATCTGCGCGCCGTCAAGCTCGAAGAGTCCGGCATGGCGCCCAAGGAAATCTGGTGCAACGAGAGCCAGGAACGCTATGTGCTGGCCATTGCCCCCGAGTCGCTGGAGCAGTTCCAGGCCCTGTGCGAACGCGAGCGCTGCCCGTTTGCCGTGATTGGCGTGGCCACCGAAGAGCGCCAGTTGCAACTGGTGGACGAGGGCGCCGAGTCGCCGGTCGACATGCCGATGAACGTGCTGCTGGGCAAGCCGCCCAAGATGCACCGCGATGTGAAGACCGTCGCGCGCCAGTTCAAACCGCTGGACCTGACCGGTGTGGACCTGCAAAAGGCCGTCATCGACGTGCTGGCACACCCCACCGTCGCGTCCAAGCGCTTCCTGATCACGATTGGCGACCGCACCGTGGGCGGGTTGACCCACCGCGACCAGATGGTTGGCCCCTGGCAGGTGCCGGTGGCCGATTGCGCCGTGACGCTGGCCGACTTCAAGGGCTTTGCCGGCGAAGCCATGTCCATGGGCGAGCGCACGCCGCTGGCCGCGCTGGACGCGCCGGCATCGGGCCGCATGGCGGTGGCCGAGGCCATTACCAATCTGCTGGCCGCACCCATCGAGCTGGGCCGCGTCAAGCTGTCGGCCAACTGGATGGCAGCCTGTGGCGAGCCGGGTGAAGACGCCGCGCTGTACGCGACCGTCAAGGCCGTGGGCCTTGAACTGTGCCCAGCGCTGGGTGTGTCCATCCCCGTCGGCAAGGATTCGCTGTCCATGCGCACGCAGTGGAAGGATGAAAAGGGCGACAAGAAGGTCACATCCCCCGTATCCCTGATCGTCAGCGGCTTCGCGACGCTGCAGGACGTGCGCGGCACGCTGACCCCCCAGTTGAATGCCACCGACGACACGACTTTGGTGCTGGTTGATCTGGGCCACGGCAAGAACCGCATGGCCACCAGCATCCTGGCGCAAACGCTGAACCAGGTGGGCGACACGGTGCCTGACCTGGACAACGCCCAGGACCTGGTGAATCTGGTCAACGCCGTGAACGCCTTGCGCGCCCAGGGCAAGATTTTGGCCTACCACGACCGCAGCGATGGCGGTCTATTGGCGACGGTTGCTGAGATGGCCTTTGCTGGCCGCGTCGGTGTGTCGCTGAATGTGGACATGCTGGTCACCGAAGGCGACGGCATCTCCGACAGCCGCATGGACGTGGGCGACAGCAAAAACTGGGCAGGGCAGGTAGGTGCCCGTCGCGAAGAGCTGACGCTCAAGGCGCTGTTCAACGAAGAGCTGGGCGTGGTGCTGCAGGTGCGCACGGCCCAGCGCAGTGAGGTGATGCAGACGCTGCGTGAGCACGGCCTGTCCGCGCACAGCCACTTCATTGGCAAGACACGGCCCGCGTCTTCCGAGATCGACGCCGGCAAGAACGAACTGCAAGTCTGGCGCGATGCCAAGGCCATCTTCAAGGCGCCGTTGGTCGATCTGCACCAGGTCTGGGACGCCGTGAGTTGGAAGATCTGCCAGCAGCGCGACAACCCCGCCTGCGCCGATGCCGAGCACACGGCTGCTGGTGCACTGGCCGATCCGGGACTGCATATTCACCTGCCCCAGGCTGGAAACCTTAAGGGAAATCAGCCTGTAGCCCTCGTGGAATTTACGCAAGTTGCTACTAAATCAGTAGCGTATCTGACACCTGCCAGCCCCGCGCTGTTGCTCAGCCGCCCCCGCGTAGCCGTGCTGCGCGAGCAGGGCGTCAACTCGCACGTGGAAATGGCTTACGCCTTTACCGAGGCCGGTTTCGAGGCCTTTGACGTGCACATGACCGACCTGCAGACCGGCCGCGCCAATCTGGCCGACTTCAAGGGCGTGGTGGCTTGCGGTGGCTTCAGCTATGGCGACACCTTGGGCGCCGGTATCGGCTGGGCGCGCTCCATCACCTTCAACCCCAAGCTGGCCGAGCAGTTCAAGGCTTTCTTTGGCCGCACCGACACCTTCGGCCTGGGCGTGTGCAATGGCTGCCAGATGTTTGCCGAGCTGGCTGACATCATCCCCGGTGCGCAGGACTGGCCGCGCTTCACAACCAACCAGAGCGAGCGTTTCGAGGCGCGCCTGAGCATGGTGGAAGTGCTGGATTCGCCGTCCCTGTTCTTCAAGGATCTGGCCGGCATGCGCCTGCCGATTGCCGTCGCGCATGGCGAAGGTTATGCCAACTTCAAGTACCGCGGCAATGCGGCCAAGGCCATTGCGGCGATGCGCTTCACCGACAACGCCGGCGCCGCCACCGAGGCCTATCCGTTCAACCCGAACGGCAGTCCGGGTGGTCTGACCGCCGTGACCACGGCGGATGGCCGCTTCACGGCGATGATGCCGCACCCCGAGCGCGTGTTCCGCAATATCCAGATGAGCTGGAACGACTTGGATGCCGATGCCCACAGCCAGTGGATGCAGCTCTGGCACAACGCGAGACGCTGGGTCGGCTAAGACTGCGTCTGTCTCGCTGGGTGGTCGCCCGGTCTGTGTGAGTGTGTTCGACAAGGGCGTGACGCGCAGTGGCGTCCCTGTCGCATTGAAGGCGAAAACCTTAAAGAAGCAATGGACTGGATAGGCGAGTACAAACAGGTCTGGGAAGACCGTTTGGATCGCCTTGATGCTTATTTGCACACCTTGCAACCACCACCAACCACAGGAGGCAAAACATGAAGCCAACGTACCAGCCCGATTCAAAACTCGACCTCAGCTTTACGCGCGTCGTCGATGTGCCCAGATCCCTGGTGTGGCGTGCCTGGACCGAGCCTGAGTTGCTCAAGCCCTGGTTCTGCCCCTTGCCATGGAAGACCATTGACTGTGAAATAGACCTGCGTCCCGGCGGGATTTTCCGCACCACCATGCAGTCACCCGAGGGTCTTGAATTTCCGAATCAAGGCTGCTACCTCGAAGTGATACCCAACGAAAAGCTGGTGTGGACCAATGCCCTGCTGGCGGGCTACCGGCCCAGCAAGCCGGCCGCAACTTGTGGCTCCGATGACGCCGAGTTCAAGTTCACCGCCACGGTCGAATTGGCAGACCATGCACAAGGCACGCGCTACACCGCGACGGTTATCCATGCAGACGAAGCCGGCTGCAAGCAGCACGCTGCGATGGGCTTTGAAGGGGGATGGGGCACGGCGCTCGATCAACTCGTCGCAATGATCAAGAAGGGAGTCTGACGATGACTACACAACGCCTTTTTGCCCGGGCCGTTTGGGCTGCCGCTGCCGGGCTTGCCGCCGTTACAGCCTCCTTGGCACAGACACCACCGACTGGTCCGGTTCAAGCCGCGGCACCGGCGAGTTGCCCAGCACTCCTGCAGCACCAGTTTCCCCGTCTGCAGGATGACGCACCCCAGAACCTGTGCCAGTACGCTGGCAAAGTCCTGTTGGTGGTCAACACGGCGAGCTATTGCGGCTTCACCGGCCAGTACCAGGGATTGGAGGCCATGTATGCCAAGTACCAGGCCAGGGGGCTGGTGGTGCTGGGTTTTCCTTCCAACCAGTTTGGACAGCAGGAGCCAGGTTCATCCAAAGACATTGCGGATTTCTGTTTCAACACCTATGGCGTGAAGTTTCCGATGTTTGCCAAGTCCGATGTCAAAGGCGCCAACAAGAATGTGTTGTACGCCCAGCTTGTCAAGGCTACCGGCCAGGAGCCCCAATGGAACTTCAACAAGTATCTGGTTGATCGACGGGGGAAGGTGGTCGCAAGCTATCCCAGCGACGTGGAGCCTGAAAGTGCGCAGCTGGTTTCAGCAGTTGAAAAGGCGCTGGGTCAAAAGCTGTAGGACGCGTCCTGCAGCCGTTGCGGCGTTCAGGGTGCCAGGTCAATTCCAATGAGAGTGGCGAGATCGGCCGTGGCCAGGGCTCCATCGCGACTGATGGTCTCACCGGTGCGGGAATTCTTCACCACGATGAACGGAACCGATTCGGCTCCGAATCCGCTCAGTAACTTCGTATTGGCCTTGATAGCCTGTTCGACATCGGACCCAACACCGGATGGTGCAGAAATACCGCCCTTGCCGGCCAGCAGCAAGGCTTCGTGCTCGGTCATCAACTCCAGCGGGTTGGCAGCAGTCAGCAGTGCCGCACCCTGTGAAAGACTGGATGCGTTGATCCACGCCACCGGTATCCAGACGAACTTGGCTTTTTTGTGCAGCGGGATGGATGCCTGCCACAAATGGCCGCAGTGCGGGCATTGTGGATCAAAGAAAACATAGACCGTGTTGGCGCTCATCACTGCGCCCACCGTGAAGCCCTTGGCCTGTGCGGCAACAGTTTGCACCGACACCTCCTGTTTTGCCGGTTTGGCGGCGCCCGGTGTGTCTTTTTGGGTGCACGCGCCCAACAATAGTGCCACGCAGGAAATGGCAGCGATTGCCCGAAGATTCAGTCGCATGGAATGGACTCAGTTCTTATTCGGTGGCGTGGCCAGAGCGGCCTCTTCCAGCAGTGAGGCTGGCACGGTGTCAAGAAACTCTCCCTCGGGAGGTGGCGGATTGTCGGAAAACATCGCCCAGGTGGAGTCGGAATTGGCTTCAACCGCCTCGGGGACCGGTATCGGGTCACCTGGCATGTAGCGGTCTTGCGCAGGGGGAACGGGGCCGGGGGGTGGTGCTGGCGGCTTGGTACTCACTGAAACTCCCTCAATTGACTTATTGGAATAGACTTTAGCGGATTCGTGAATGCCCTGCAATGTCGCCGCAGCAACACCGTTTACGGGCCAATGTTGCACTCCCGACGCAGCAAAGACACTGCGTCTTTGAGCGTATGGTCAAAGTCACTGATCAGTGTGGATTGTGCCTCGGCAACAAAGGCATCCCACAGCTGGACATAGTCCGCCTGGTGGTGTGCTGGTGCATGGTTGTGGATGAAATCGGTGGCGAGTGCGGGTTGTAGCCCGGATTTCCGGATTTTGCGCACGAGGGCCGCCGCCGATTTTTCAGTCAAAACCGTCTTGAGGGGAGTGCCGGCGGCCACGCACAGGAATAGCGTCAGCAGGGAACCGTCATCCCCATGCCCGCCCGTCGCCTTGTTCCATGCGGCGGATGCGGTGCGGTCAAAGTGATCGACGTCGCTGATGGCGTCTTCCAGCCAGAAGTAGCGCCCCATGAAAGCAGGTGTCTGGTCAAACAATTTGCGCGCGGGTAGCGTGGTGTCCAGAATCCTGGGCATGTCTGCCAACACGGATTGCCGGACAGCTTCTACAGCGGGTTTGAAGCGAGCCGGCAAATCTGAGGGTAAGGTGATACCGATGGCTTGCGGTGGTGTGCCGGATTTGGCCGGGTACTTCTTGCGCAGCCCGGCAATCATTTTTTCAAATGCCACCCAGTCCGGCATTTCGGTACGCCTGGCAAAGTGTGCCAGCAGCGCCGTGCGGATGACCGCTTCGGCGTCTCTGCCGGCTTCCTCCAGATCGGTCGCATCCAGACCCAGTGCCTCGGCCATCCACACCGCTGCATCGACCAGCAGTGCGATCTGGCTGCGCTGGTCGAGTTCCAGCTGGTACTCGGGCAGTGTGCGCAACGACCATTTGGCCAGCAAGGGAATCTGGTCGTCGCTGAAGCCCCGGCCCTCGTGCATGCCGAAGTGGCTGTTCTGCGGCATGGCGATCAGGGCTTTGAGCATGTCCGAGCCGCCCTTGGAGCGGGACAGAAAGGAATGGTCACGCAGGGATTCGGCGGCCAATTGCAGGTCGCCGCCGCTGGTACTCTCCAGATACAGGCTCACCAGGTTGACGATGCGGTCGCGGGCTTTTTCCAGCTCCGGACGCAAAAACTCGGTGCCAAAGTAGCGGGCAATTTGGACCATGCCTTTGGGAGCATCCTGGCAGATCGCATCCAGTTTGGTCTGGCCGATGATGCCGTGTTGCACACCATAGGCGAGCGCTTTTTCAAAGAACGGCCGCGCGTCGAACAGCGATACAGCGTGGGGCGTCAAATGGCCGATTCCTCGTCATCGTCGCGGGCTGCCGGCGTGGCTTTGCCACGGTCGGTGTCACCGGTCTCCACCTTGCCGTCGTCTTCCTCGGCTGCTTCTTCCTCTTCGTCCAGGCCCAGATCATGGGCACGCGCCTTGGCCCGCAGCACCAGCACCGTTTCGGTGAACAGGTCAGGGCATTCATGGCGCAGAAGCCAGGCCAGTTGCATCCAGTCCTGGTCGGCCACTTCATCCAGCTCCAGCTTGGGTGGCGAGTAGGCGAGCGACAGCAGGGCGGTCTCGGACAGCATTTCTCCGTCATCTTCAACGGTGTCGAACGTGCCGGTGCGGGCAAAGGCTTCGATGCGGCTCCACTTTTCAGAGAAATAGTCGGCCAGCGCCTCACTGCCGCCTTCCAGGTCGCCAATGGCGATCAGGAAAGCAACCGGGTCGCCATCTTCCCGGAAGATCACGGAGTTGACCATGCCGCGCAAGTGGGTGCGGGTGAGGTCCTTGTACTGCTTCTCGATGACCACCGCGCGGGCAAACATTTCGGGTGTCACCATCAAATTGATGACGGATTCCTTGGAGTTGTCATATTCGCGGATGATGGCCAGTATGTCCTTGGCAGGCAGTTGTTCGAGCACCACCATCAGGGCTCCGTCGCCTTCGGCGTCGGCCAGTTCCACCAGGGCCGATTCGGCGCCGACGATGTCGCCGGCGGCAATCAGGCTTTGGGTTTTTGCGATCAGCGCAAGGGTATTCATGCCATCACTCCTTGCGGTCAAAGCCTTGTTCAACCATCCAGTCGGCGGCGGCCTCTTCGCGAGTGCGGGCTTCCATCTCGTCGGCATCTTCGCCATGTTCCTCTTCATCCTCGGCGCTTGTCGCCTGCGGATGTTCGGGCTTGTTGTACATGTACTCGAGCGCCGCAGCCACCGTCAGAAACCATTCGCCCATAGGTTGCTTTTGCAAAACGTGCACCAGTTCCTGGGTCCAGGGCGCCATTTCGATGGCGTCTGCCAGACTGTCCCACTCAGGCAGGCTTTCCGGCTCACGGGACAGCAGATCGTCCATTGCCGACAATGAGGTGAAGCGAAATCCCTTGTGAAAGACCACGGCCACCATCTCGGGGCTGATTTCCATCATGTGGACCAGAAACTCCATTTCCTTGCGCCGTTGCACCAGGCGTTTGTCCAGAATGTGCAGACCTTCAGAGTCAAATGTCAGGTCATCCAGTTCTGCGAAATAGGCCGAGCGCAAGTTGCGAAAGTAGGGAGATATGTTCATGCAGGGGTGGCTTCAAATAAGACGGTTGAAATAGGTCTGCCAGATTTCGCGGGCAGTGTCGATGGGGCTGTCCAACAGGTTGCGACGGCGATTGTCGTCATAGGCCTGACGTTTGTTGTCGTCAGACAGGACTTCATAGGCTTCTTGCACCGCCCGAAATCGAGCGGGCGCGCCGGGATCGTCGTTGCGGTCTGGATGGTGAAGGGACGCTTGCTGGCGAAAGGCTTTTTTGATGTCGGCCAGAGAAGCCGCACTGCTGACACCAAGGGATGCGTAGTGGTCCTTCACCTCAAAGACTGTTCAGAGCTGGGCGCAGGGCTCGCGCGGCTTGAATTGGCATGAAACGGCTCCCAAAAATGTGCGTCTGCTATTTTACCCAGTATCGGCCGATTCGTCCGGCGGTAAGGGTGAAACGCAGGTGTCCCAAGTCTTTTTGCCTATCCTTTGGCGTCTATTTGCCAGTGCTGGCATCGATTTTGCTTAGTCTGATGGCGACTGAGGGTCGTCTCCTGGCAAGGTTGAAGGCGTAACCTTGCTTTGTCCCCCAACCGTCACGGGTTGGGGGATTTTTTCGTTGTTCAGGCAGTTTTGTCCAGCAGCGCCCCTGTCATTTGATTGCTGGTCTTGAACACTGCCAGATTCGCCAGAAAGGCATTCTTGGCCTGGAGTTGTGCGACCAGATCGGCTTCCAGCGCAGGCCCTTCATTTGCAGACCTGGTGATTGCGGCAGACACGCCACCATCCTTTTGCTCGGTCTGTACGACTTGTTGTCGTCGAAATTCCGGTGTGCTGTTGTTGGCGATATTGTGCGCGGAGGAGTCCAGATGGGTCTGCGCGGCATTCATGCCGGACAGTGAAATCGACGAAATGGACGCCATAGGAAGCCTCTTGCGTTCGTTGGGGGTGGGGTAAAAAGCAAACCATAGTCCATATCTTTGCTTTTGACAAATGTGATAATTTTGCCCCCAAGCTCGCTCGCTGCATGCGACTCTTTGTGTGACTCCTTGCTTCCCGGAGAAGAACAGCCGATGCGTAGCAAATTGTTACAACTCTACTGCCTGGCAGTAGCCTGATGGCGTAGAGTGAAACCGGGTCAGCGATGCCCCACCTGCATTTACTTCCCTGGTGCAGGCCCATGAGGGTTACAGCCCGGCCCATGTGCCGGGTTTCTTTTGTAGACTCAGGGATGACTACGCAAGCTGATCCGCGCGATGCCGATCAATATCTGGTGCAGGCATGGGCAAGTTATGAAGCCCATGCATTGGGTGACGCTGTTAATGCGGCGCGCAGCGCCTGTAGCAAAGATCCCAACAGACCTGACAGCGCTGCGGCGCTCGGATGGTTTCTCCTGGAAAACCGGCAGCTGCTGGAAGCCGGAGAGGTGTTAAGGACTGCCCTGATTCAGCACCCGCAATTCCCGTCTTTGCATTGGTACCTGGGGTTGGTGTGCTTTCATGAACGCAAGCTCGATCGCGCACACGAATCGCTGCAACGGGCTCTACAGCTTGACCCGAAGCTCGATGAAGCCGCAGTTGCGCTGGCGTGGGTATGCACGATATGGGCAGGCTGGACGAGGCAACGCATTGGGCAAGCGTCGCACTGCTCGCCAAGCCACAAGCACAGCGTCATGCGCAGTTGGGATGGCTGCTGCTGGCGCAGCAGAAATTTGATGAAGCCCTGATCCCGCTGGGCGCGGCGTTGACCCTGGAGCCTGATCTGGTTTTGGTGCGCGCCAATCTGGTCCGCGCGCTCACGCATTCGGGGCGTGTAGCAGAGGCCGATGCGGTCCGCGCAGCCGGGTTTGCGCGCGAGGATGAAGCGCGATTTCAACGCGCAGAATCCAGGCGCGTGCCTATGGCCCCGCGTGCACCGGTCTTGCTGCCTTTTGGTGATTACGTTTCGCCCGGCTTGCAAGTCGTGCAACCGGACGTCCATTTTCCCAACATGGTGCGAGGCAACGCGAGCCAGTGCCGTTGGCAGTACTTCAGGCGCGAAATTCCTCACAATTGGTATGTTGACCGGCGGGACCCTGAATGTGGATTCGTCAGCCGCGATGAGGCGCTGATACTGTTCAATACCGCGTTGATGTTCAAGGGCAAGCAGGCTCTGGAAATCGGTTGCTGGATGGGATGGTCGGCCTGTCACCTAGTGCTGGCCGGTGTGCATCTGACAGTGATCGATCCCTTGTTGGACCACCCCGACCATCGGAAAAGCGTCGCGCAATCGTTGTCGTCGGCCATCCAGACATTCGGCACCTTTGGCGATCTGTCACTCGTGCCGGGGCACAGTCCCCAAAAGGTAGAAGAACTGGCCGGTGATGGGCAGAGATGGTCTCTCATCTTCATTGATGGCAACCATGAGTTTGAGCATCCGCTGAACGATGCGATGGTTTGCGAAAGGTATGCCGAAACCGATGCCCTGATTCTGTTCCATGACCTCGCATCGCCCGACGTCGCGCGGGGCTTGAACTACCTGGCCAGCAGGGGATGGAACACCATGGTCTACAACACCATGCAGATCATGGGGGTCGCCTGGCGGGGAAATGTTGAGCCGATCGCGCACATTCCAGACCCCAGAGTGCATTGGACAGTGCCAGCGCACCTTCAGCACATGGCAGTCAGCGGCGTATCGCAGGGTGAGGACTCTAATGAGTTTGCCTTGCTGCTGGAAAGCGTCAAACCCTTTTCGCTTTTGAGTACCGAGCGACTGTTCTCCCTCTACTTGCGAGCCAAGTCAATTTGCCGGCGTGATTTGCCGGGAAATTTTGTGGAATGCGGCACTTACAAGGGCGGGGCAGCGGTACTTCTGGCGAGTGTCGTCAAACGCCACAGCCTGCGGCCCCGCAAGGTCTATGCTTTTGACACATTTCAAGGCATGCCGGAACCCGCTGAAGTAGATCGTCACAACGGGACTCCCGCAAACGAAACGGCGTTTGGCGCTGGGACCCTTAAGGCCCCGATCGACGAATACCTCGCCGTGATTTGCGAACGCCTGGAAGTCACCGGGATTGTCGAACCTGTTCCCGGGCTGTTTGCCGATACGCTATCCGCACGCAAGGAGGAAATTGGAGAAATAGCCTTGTTGCATGCCGATGCCGACTGGTATGCGTCCACCATGGAGATTTTTTCCAACCTGTACGACCTGGTCATCCCAGGTGGTGTGGTGCAAATCGACGACTTCGGGCACTGGGAGGGATGTCGCAAGGCTCTTCGCGATTTTGAAAAAGTGTCTGGTGACGTATTTGATCTGCGGAAGATCGACTACACGGGCGTGTGGTTTTACAAATCGCCGGCGGTCACCAATACGTCCTTGGCCATTGCCACAGACATGGACACGATCGCAGGTCCAATAAAGAGCCCGACCGGACCCAGCAACTGCAATCCGCCAATGAGTCCCAGCAGCACCAGATAGGGGTTCACTTTGACTGCATTGCTGATGATGCCCGGTTTGACGACATTTTCAAACACCACCCAAACGAACAGAAGGTCCACCGCCATGACGACGGCATACGCGACTTCGCCCGAAAAATACAGATAGACAATGGCCGGAACAATGATGGCGGGCATCACCAGCGGTATGACACCCAGAAGACCCGCAGCCAATCCGAGCAACAGACCCGACTTCACTCCTGCCAGCACCAGCGGGATGGCCAGCAAAACACCTTCCACCAAGCCAAGCAGGATGACACCATTGATGGTGCCACGCAGTGCAGATACCCCCTTGTTGACAACCCCGATGCTCTTCTCGCTGAACCAGTGGCTGATCGTGCCCTCGTAGTGCGCCTTGATGTAGTTCCCATTCTTGAGCATGAAGTAGAACGAGACCAGCATGCACAGTGCCGTTACCAGACCCGATGACAGTTGGAGCGCGGCAGTCGACAGCCAGTTGGTCAACTGGTTGCTGCTGAGTTGGTTGAGGATATCCAGAAGCCCGCTGCTGTGCCCTACGTGTTGGATCCAGAGTTCTGTCAACTTGTTGGCGTAGGGGAGGTTTTCAACAAATGCAGGCACGGGAACGATGCCTTCCTGGTTCTTGGTGAGGTAGGTTGATCCCGCCCGATAGGCGTCGACGATGTCATAGGCCACATAGGCCAGCGGCAACACAAACACAAACAGGAACAACACCGAAAACAGCAGCGCCGGATTCTTCACGCCGGAGCCAAACCCCTGGGTGACCCGTTCGAACAGCGGCCACAGCGAAATCGCAAAGACTGCTCCCCAGGCGATTCCAGGAATGAACGCCTTCAGCATCCAGGCCGTCAGCAGTATGAATGCCGCAGCAAAGGCGAGATAGCGATTGGAGTTCATGGATGGAATGGCACGTATTGTTCGAGGACCAGTATGTCGATGCTACATTGTGCTGACTTGAACTTCAACGGAACGCTCCCATGCACCCGATTCTTCTGTTTTTGCATTTGGCAGGCGTTGTCCTGTGGGTGGGCGGCATGTTCTTCGCCTGGATGTG
>ERZ724520.246-NODE-246-length-28766-cov-27.330013_pt1 | contig 28766 bp, 30 predicted proteins | sample MGYA00376053_ERZ724520 | MGnify/ENA primary metagenome ERZ724520 (study PRJEB28724, sample SAMN07190886) | activated sludge metagenome | isolation source: activated sludge of sewage treatment plant in Hong Hong | place: USA: Christiansburg, Virginia | collected...
TGGCGCATCGTTTGAGGACGACGGTGCGTCGTCGGCGGACGACGGTGCGTCGTCGGCGGACGACGGTGCGTCGTCGTCAGACGACGGCGCAGTCGAGGAGGGCGGTGCTTCTGCACAGTCGGCGTTCCCGACCGTGAAAGCACCACCGACGACGGGATCCCCGTTGATGGCGAAGTCTCCGGCAGAGAGTCCGCTGGGAGCGTCCTTAGTGACGGTGGCGCCTGCTCCCACAACAAAGGTGGAACCGGCGACGGTAACCACGACGTCACGGGTGCCCTCGTTGGTGACCGTGTTGGTGACCGTCACGGATCCGGGTCCGGTGTCACCAGAGCACGCCGGGGTGTATTCGACCGTGTATTTGGAGGGCGGGCTCAAGCACGAGGGAATGCTCACTGGAATTTCCGCTGGGGTTGCGCCGTCGACTCGGATGGAATCCTGAAGACCGTTGCCTAAGGCGGCTTCGGGGAACTCGATGTAATCCAAGCCGCCAGCGGGGACGGACAAAGTGCTCCCAAGTGCAGAAACCTCGATCGTGGCTGCACTGTTGTTCTTTATCACCAACGTGTAGATCGACAGTTCGTTGATGGATGGGCAGGTGCCGGAGATATTGAGCGTGTAGGCGGGCGGATCTGCGGCGCCGGCAGCATTCGGCATGACCAGTGCCACGAAACTGCACAACACCGCTGTGACCGCCAAAGGGATCCATCGACTTCGGCTTGCAATGCGGTTCATGTATCTGCCTCCGGTGGCCTCGCCCCAGTGGAGGGCTCGCTCGTTGCCACGCTAACAACTGGGACCGACCCCGACAATTCTTCGGGTAGCGAATGGACCTGCCCTTTGCCGCTCGATCTCGCCATAGTTGGTTTTCGGGCTAGACCTGGATGTTCCATCAACCGACGGAGGACAGACGATGGGCGACCGCAACTTGAATGACGAGGGACCAAACCCGTTCGTCACGAACATCGAGGCCGACACGCTGGCCAACGACAACTACCGCACGACCCGCTGGACCGGGTCCAACATCCAGCTCACGCTGATGAGCATTGAGCCGGGCCGAGACATCGGCCTCGAGGTCCACGAACACGGCGACCAGTTTCTGCGGGTCGAAGCCGGACGGGCACGGGTGCAGATGGGCCCGTCCGAAGATGACCTGAACTTCGACCGCGAGGTTGGCGACGACTGGGCGATCTTCGTGCCGGCGGGGTCGTGGCACAACATCACCAACATCGGTGACGACCCGCTCAAGGTCTATGCGATCTACGGACCACCCGAGCACCCCCACGGCACCGACCACGCAACGAAGGCCGAGGCCGACGCGGACGAGCACCACCACCACTGAGCCCAACCGAGATCCCCGCTGTGCGCCTTGGGGGTTCATCAGCCGACCGCGGGTACCGTGCTGCTCGGCTGAAACGAGGAGGCTGAGATGAGCGGGAACCGGCGAACGGCGACACGACGCGCGGTTGGTTTGCTGTTGGCGACGGTGCTCCTCGGCGCCTGTTCCTCCGGTGAGGGCGACGAGGCCGCTTCGGCCGACAGCGGGGCCGCCTCGACGACGGCCGTCGCCCCGGCCCCGACATGCGAGCAAGGCGCCACGACCGACGACATCGAGGTCGAGGCAGTGGCCAAGCCCGCCTACGACCGGGTGATCACCTCGTTCGACGACACGAAGATTCGAGTGCACTGGTTTCCTGCGCCGGGCGCAGCGGACAAGCCGGCACCAACCGTGCTGATGGGCCCGGGGTGGTCGCTGGCCGGAGCCACCCAGGACAGCGACATCGAACTGTTCGGGGCGCTCAGCATCGGGTCGCTCAACGACGACGCCTACAACGTGCTCACCTGGGACCCGCGCGGCTTCGGCAAGTCGGGCGGGGTCGCCTCGGTGAACGACCCGAAGCGGGAGGGACGCGACGTGCAGATCCTGCTCGACTGGGTGGCCGAACAGCCCGAGGCGGAGCTCGACGCAACGGATGACCCCCGGGCCGGCATGATCGGAGCCTCCTACGGCGGCGGCATCCAGCTGACGGTGGCCAGCATCGACTGCCGAGTAGACGCCCTGGTGCCCAACATGGCCTGGCACTCCCTCAAGACCAGCCTGTATCCCAACAAGATCGTCAAGGAGGGCTGGGCGGGCAAGCTGGTGAGCATCGGCGGCGACAACCTCGACCCACACATCACCAGCGCAGCGAAGTCGGGGCTGAACGGTGGCACCCTGAGCGACGAGGACTACCAGTGGTTCCTCGATCGGGGTCCCGGCGACCAGGTGTCCAACATCGGGGTTCCCACGTTGTTGCTGGCGGGAACGGTGGACACGCTCTTCGCCCTGCAGGAGTCGGTTGCCAACTACGAGAGCCTGTCTGCGGCCGGCACCCCGGTGCACCTGATGTGGTACTGCGGCGGCCATGGCGTCTGCCTCACCAGCGACGGCAACACCGACCGGGTGACCGAAGCAACGACCGCATGGCTCGCCCGCTACCTGAAGGACGACACCTCGGTCGACCTGGGCAGCCCGGTGGAGGTCGTCGACCAGAACGACCAGCACTGGTTGGGCGACGACTACCCCACCGCTGACCAGCCCGGCTCGGGGACGGTCACCGGTAACTCCGACGGCTCGACGTTGAAGCTGACCGCCGACAGCCAATCCGGGCCGCTCCCAGACGGTGCGGGAAAGGGCCTGCTCGGCGGGCTCGTCACGACGATCACCCCGTATCCCGTGGCGGCCGACCAGGCGGTTGAGGCCAAGGTGACCGCCAAGGGCGACGTGCTGGTCGTGGGTGCCCCCAAGCTGACGATGACCTACTCGGGCACCACCCCGGGCGAGGCCTCCACCCACGTGTTTGCGCAGCTGGTCGACCCCGAAACCAACACGGTGGTCGGCAACCAGATCACCCCGGTGCCAGTGACCCTGGACGGCGAGGAGCACACCGCCGAAGTGGATCTGGAGATCATCGCCCAGCACATGTTGGCCAAGTCGTCGCTCACATTGCAGGTGGTGGCCTCGACGGGTGCCTATGCCAAGCCCGAACTCGGCGGCGAGATCGACGTGTCCTCACTGAACGTGTCGCTTCCCACGACCACGGAACTCACCGAGGCGTAGCGGTCCAGCCGGTTACGGACCGCTAATCGAAGCAGCCCACCTCTTGGGGGCCGCCATCGAAGCCAACGGATATCGACGTCTCCGACGACGTCAACGGGCACTCCGAGTACAAGCCGAACGTCACGCTGCTTTGAGGCTCGTCCTTCGCACAGCTTGCGCTCTGGCCGGATCATCTCGTGAGCGATCCGGATTGTACCGCCGTGCTCGTCTACGCGGTGGCTCCCGTTGGACCGACGAGCACGACTTGGGGGCTCGACCAGCCCCGGCTGACGACGGTCCGGTCGAGCTCGGCGTTACCCATCACTTGAGCCCGGAGTCTTGCGTCCTCGGTGAGCAGTCGATGTCCACCGATGATCGAAGCCGCAACGATCCACTTGTCGTTGTGTGACAACTTTCTGCTGGTGCACGCCGAGAGACGGCCGAAGCACTCTGCATCAACTTCGGACGGCCCCGGCGTTCGACCGAGCCGTTGCAGTACGAACTCGAGCGTCTGCCTGCGCTGATCGGTGCTCGCTGCGCCAACTGCTTCGGCCCGAGCGACCCCCTCTTCGAGCTCGGCCAGCGTGGCGATGTGGATCAGCGGAGTCGCTCCGGTCGAGCGGACAGCGTCGCTGACCCCAGGAGTCTTCCGTTCAAGCCAGCCGAGCACGGCCGACGTGTCGAGCATCAACGCCACAGGGCGTCTCGGTCGGACTGCGCAGCAACGTCGTCGTCCTTGGCCTCGAACAGTTCGTCGTACATCCCGGTGTCGACAGCGGGCAACCGGTCGGCGTCTGCGAGAAGCCGTTCGATCTCCTCGACCGGCTCGGGCACCCGAAGCTCTGCGACCCTGGCACCCCGCCGCGTGATGAAGACCTGATGGCCGGAGTCAAGGGCATCAAGGAGCGAGTTGGTGTTGTTGCGAAGTTCACGCATCCCAAACTCTTTGACGGCCATATTCCAAAATGTAGCACCAAGGAGACGCAGGTGCTACCACTGTCACGACCCGAACAGTTGGCCAACTGGTGGGTTCCAAGTGGCGAGCCATGTCGCCCGCCGAGAAGTCGGCACGCGACGATGGCCTTGGACGCGATCGAACTCCCCTGGGTTCTCGGCAGTTCAATGGCCACAGGCCAAATGGGTCGATACCCGACGGCTCAAGGATTCAGGTCCAGTCGTTCGATCCGGCGCTCCTGAACGGCGTAGATGAACGGACCTGGCTCCTGGCACGCCGCTGCAATCGCATCCAGGTGGTTCAGATGGCGCTCCACCATCTGTGCGGCAGTCAGATCCTGGCGTGTGATGCAGAAGCATCGGACACCGAAGGCTTGAACTGCTTCGCGCTCCACCGCTCGACCTCGAATGCGTGCATCCTTCATGAGCTCAGCCCAGCCCTCGGTGCCTGCCAGCTCCAGCCAGTCGACATCGGACACATCTTCGTCCGAAGGAATTCCGTAGTGCTCTGCGAGCGTGACGAGACGCAAACCGGAGTCTCGCAACAGCCGCGGAACCTGGATCCTCCCAAGGCTTCGATCAAGGAAGAGGTCAGGCAGCCCGTCGGGATGCGACACGCAGGGCGTCCTCAAGATCGTCAATCGGGACGCCGAAGTCTTCCGAGAGGTCGGGCAGCGACTCGCCCGCTTGGAAGCGATCGATCACATCGCTGACTTTGGCCCCTCCGCTGACGAAAACGGGCTGGCCGAAGGACCGCTCGGGGTCGACCACCACTTGTCGGTGTTGATATCCGGGCAGATGGAGGAGACGTGCGTACCCATCGTCCCCGTAGTCGATTCGTTGCAGATAGTCGCTGACGGTTTCGGTGAAGACTCGTTGGCCATTGCGAAGAACAACCAGGTCCCGAGCAGCCGTTGTTGCTTCAGCCGCTTCGTTGCTCTGCTGGGCGAAGTCGAACAGCACCTCGGCACCGTCGGAGTACAATCGCTGACTCGCCAAGGCGTGCTCAATGCCAAGATGATCCTGCAGCGCCAGCAACGCCGGACGGATTCGCTGCATCGGAACCCCGGTTTTCCGAATCGCCGCCAAAACCATGCCCTCGACCAGGGCGATGAACGGGACCGATGGACCATCGGCGTCGTTAATCGTTGCGAGCACCGGGGCCCAAGTGACCGGCGGCCCATCGGGCGGACATCGGACGTATCCCTTGGCCCAGCCCGAGAATGTCGAGTTGGGCACGCCCAAGAAGCGGGCCGACTCTGCCACCGAGTAGAGCGGGACATCGAAACGAAGGTCAAGGTCGACAGCAACCATCACGGACCTCCTTCGGTAGCCAATGCTGTTCTCAGACTATCCCCCAAGCGGTTGCGGCCACCGCCAAGTCAAGCGTCCCGCTGTCCACGAATCTCCCGATTGGGCGTGACCTCCCGATCTGTGGCCCCCTGGTGTGAGCGCCGGTAGACGGGTTCCATCAAGATCGACGCCGGATTGCCCCGAGTACTTTGATCTCGCCCTCCCGCCACCTGAGCTGCTCGTTCACACGTGCGGCTCCTTCGGTCGTCTCAACAAAGACGGTCACGCCCCGTTTGCGCCAGCTCACACAAGACCATCGGTGATCCGGGCTGCCACCGGGCATACAACGTCGCGCTCGCGCCAGAGTTAGGTAGCCGCGGTCCCACCCGCCGCCTCGCCGTCCCCTCGACGCCACTGGCCAAGCCAGACTGCCCGACCGGGCAGCCCTTGACTCGCTCGAGGCAACCCTGCACAATGTCAGCATACACACATATACAGATACACACACACTGATCGGAAGTAACACGATGGCTGGAAAAATGTGTCCTGGGTGCGGCAAACAAACCTTCTTCGAGACCCCCAACGGGCGGGAATGCTCCCAGTGCGGTCAGACCATGACCTTGCCTCCCAACGAGGGCAAGGGAGGACGAGGCACAAAATGCTCAAACTGCAGCAAGTACAAGGTCCGCAATGGGCGTTGCGGCGGATGTGGTGCGAAGTACTCGTAGACCGTCGAGATTCAAGGTCGGCGCCTCCCACAGCTAGCGGGGACCAAGGCCTCCCAGCGCGAGATCACCGTGCGGGCACATCTCGGACAAGTTGCTGTCCTTATGTGCTGGCAGTGGGTTGGTGAGGCACGTACGCTCCGCTTGACCGGGGATTCCACCTGATGCGTGTCCAGAGACTCCGGAGGGGGCCAAAAGTGAGCGAATCACCAAGCAAACCAATCCTCAGGTTGATCGTGGACGGCCCTCAGGTCGGTCCCGCCCGTATCCCCCTGGCCGACCCGGTCGAGGGTTCTCCTGTGTCAGACCCACCAAGCTCTGAGACAGAAATCGACCTGCTTGCACTCGCGACCGACTTGCAACCGTTCGGTACAACCCAGGCGTTCGTCGACCAATCCCTTTGGGACGGGGAGCAGGAGGTCGACGCCTTCCTCGAGTGGGTGAGCCAGCAACGAGACCAAGCGACTCTGTGAACCTCAGTCCGCATACCAAAGGGGGTTCGGCGTGAGCCCCGTGAGTGGGACTACCTGCAACCGAATGAGTTCAGCCGCGCTGGTGTCGTCAAGCATCTTGACCTGAAGCGGCCGAAGGCGGTGACCGCCGCTTCGCAGAGCGATCTGCGACCACTCCTCAGAACACGATTCCCAGAAGCTGCGGGCTGCATCCGACGGCTCGTGCCAGCACAGCAGAAAGATCTCCACCGAGTCCAGCGTCATTTCCACAAGTCGGTCGGTGCGCACGCCGATGGCGTACACAGCATCTGAGATTTCTGCATAGAGCTCCGGATCGCCCTTCGCGAGCTTTTTCAGCGCTGCGACCGTGGGCCCCGAAACCGACTGGACAAGAGCGGGGTCGAATGCTGGACGGCTGTGGATCAGTGCCAGCTGCTGCCCAATCATGGGCCGCATGGCCTCGTCCTCGAACCCATCAATAGGCTCTCGGTCGAGTAGCCAGCTCTTCTCCAGCGGGACCAGAAGCCGAAGGTCGGCTGCCCAGACACCCTCGATTTCGGGTAGGTCGGGCACGTGGATGAAGTGCTGAAGGCGGCCCTTCTTGACATGGCCCACCTGGCCGGCGTCCAGGCCCCGTACGGGGTCGTCCACCCGATAGACGGGGCAGCAGTGGAACCACGGCTGCTTCGGCTTCTTGGTGTCTTCTTCCCTCAAGTCGCAGGTTTGCGTCGCGATCATGCCGTACGGGAAGTCCTCGGCGTCCCAGACGAGTTCGGGGGAACCGTCGTCAGCCGTCCGCCCCTGCCCGAAAACTGGGAAGGACGGGTTGGTGAAGTAGAAGAACGGGACCGCTCTCACCAGGTGCCCTTGTTCGAACCGGCGGAGGTGATCGAGTACGCCAGGCGGCCACTCGTCCCTCCCGTCGGGTATCCCTGCGGGGATCATCTGGGCAGCCCTCTTACCGAGTTCGTCGTGTGACGACCCGAAGCCGTCGTTCTCCGGCGGGCTCTCCCAAGACGAGTCCTTGGTCTTCGGCGATCTCGCTGTCCTCTGAATCGAGGAGGTCCGCCACCGAAGGCAGGAGCGACGGCATTGGAGCTGCAGCCCTCGAACCCTCGAACAGGCGATCCAGAACGATCCCGGGGCCGCCTGGCTCCAAAAGTACGTCGATGACGGGTTCATCGAGGCCGAGGAGGTTTTGAGCAACCGCCAGGTCGAATGCGGCCTCACCTCCCATCGCATCTACCAGCAGATCGACGGCGCCAACCACATCGGTGAGACGACGCAAGGACCGTTCCTGCGGCGTCCTGCCTTGTTCCCAGTTCCAGAGGGATGGCCGGGAAACCCCCACCATGGCAGCGACTTCTTCCTGGCTGAGACCAAGCAGACGCTGAAGGCGCTGCACCGCAGCAAGTGCGTACAGCCGTCGATCTTCTTCGGGGGTAGTGGTCTCGACCTCGTAGTTGGCCGCACCCGAGATCAACCAGCGAGGCAACTCGTAGGGGCGGAGCGACGTCACCATGGTTGCCATCGAAGCCTGGAGTTGTTCCGTCAAGGCACTGACGCTCTGAGCAACATCGGTGATAGCCAGATCCCAGGCCGAGCTTCTGAAGAGAGCCCCGCTCGGAAACAGGTCGCACTGCCAAACATCGCGCACCAGCGATGAAGGGCTGGCAAACGTGGTTGTGTCCACGGCGCGGCAGTCGATGTCGTGGGCTGCGAATGGCGTGGACTCCGCGAGGCTCATCTCATTCACACTGACACACCTCCGCCCTTCAATTCAGCGTGGAGTTCCGCCGTGATGGCCTTCTGGAACACCTGCAAAGCCAGCGCATGAAGCCCCTCAAGGGTCGCTACGATCTTCGCGCTCTCAAACGCCCGACCTCGCTGGCGGGAACAGTCATGGTCAAGCCGATACACCGTCCCGTCGCCACCGGCCAACGGCTCACACCCGTGACGAAGCATGACCCTGGTCTGTTCAGGTCCCTCAAATTCGATGACCTGCTGGGCAGCTCTGACGGAAGGCCCGAGTTCAGGGTCGCCGAGTGGCCCCAGAACTCCTGGTCGGATGAGCCCGACCCAGTCCGAGGGTTGCTGTGCGCTGCGCCGTTCGATCTCATCCAAGTAACGCAGACCAACCCGCTGTTCCAGCTTGGGGCTGTATTGCGAGACGACAGCTTCGAGGACCTCCACGAACCGTTCCCGAAAGTCATCCCAATCGGCGTAGGAGCTGGTCTCCAGCGAGAAGTAGCTCGTCTGCAGGGTGACGGTCCAGAGTTCGTCCTCCGACTTGAACTGCCATCCCTGCTGCGGTTTCGCGGTGTTGGCGTTCGCAACACCGGGACCGGCGGTGAAGACCACCTCTGCCTGCTCGAATGAGTTGATCTCCGGGTAACGATCTGCGAATCGCTCGTGGGTTGCGATCGCTCGGGCAGCGTCGCTGACAGCAAAGTTCTGATCGTGACGTACCTGGCAGACGACCAGTTTCAGCGGCGACTGCGCCAGTCTTTCCTCTGATGGCGTAGGTAGCGCCAACGGCTCGGGCATGTGACACCTCCGGATGGTTCTCACCATCCCCTCGGGTTCCTCCTAAGGATGTTTAGCAGAAGTTTAGCGGCGTGTGCCCTCGATCTCGGGTCGACCTCGTCCCAGCTGCCACTTGCCAGGCCCTCACGCTCGAACAGACGGCACCGCGGCGCCGTCTCATCCAAGATTGAGCGCCCAAATTGTTCGAGTTGACAAGACAGGTGCTCACGATTTGGGAGCACGTCAAACTGTGCCTCATCCACGGCGCCACGCAGGATGTCACTGGCTTCCCTTATCCTGACCGCCGTGGGAAAAAGAACCGTCGAACCGGTGACCCCTGACATGGCAGGTCTGCTTCTTTGGCATCTCGATCGAGCCACACAGGGTGCTTGCCTATGCAGATCTCGAATCCTTGAGGCGGTCAGCGCCGGTCCTCCCATTGCTGGAACATCCATGCCCAGCAAGAACTTGGCAGACGGCCACGCGGCAAGTCGGGTCCATGATCTTCAGTACTACGCGTGGGAAGCCATCCGGATCGACAACGTGGCTCTGCGCCTGATCAATCAAGGACTCGGAGAAACCACTCTGACCACAGGCCGGTCACGGTTCGATGAGGCTGCACCCTATGTGCGAGAACTCCGAAACTCGCTGACGCACGCAGAGGAGCGGCCTAGGCCCGACGACTACCACTACTTCGACGCCATCGTCAGGCTTCACGACGACGGAACTGTGACCTACATGCTGGACCCCAGGTACCAGACTCATGACATGCTTCTTGAGTTGTCGAAGAATGCTCGAGAAGTACTGGAAAGCTTTGAGGCGGGTCCGCTCCATGAGTGACCTTGTTCTGGTTTCTTTGATCACCGCAACCGCCGCAATCGGGGGTCCGGTGGTGATGCACGTCATATCGCAACGTGCTGCCCGAACTGAAGCGCAACGCCTAACCAGCCGAGACCACGAAACCGAAAAGCGCCACGCAGTCCTCACCTACCTCTCCGAAGCAGATCGGGCTCTGGCGCTGGTCAACGGTTCGATCGCTCAATCCAAGCTGCTCACCTCGGCAAGTGAACAGGCGCGTCTGCTCCTAGCCAGCCAGACCAGCCTGGAGTTTTGGTTCGACGCTCCTACCTATGGGCGCATGAGTCCCTTCATCGACATAGTTGCTATCTCCATCAACAGCCGACTCGTAGGTGTTGGCGAACACCGGGCCCGAGCATTGGAAGGCCTCAAGGATCGAGGCGTGAACGACGCGGAAGACGTCAAGCGCGAGCGAGCCGACTTTCTGGCTGCTGCCAGAGAGGCGATCGGAATCAAGGAATGAGCCGCCGCTGAGGTTCAGCGCGCAGTCCAGGATTCAGCGCCCAAACCGGCCGAGGTGTCACGATAGGTACTCACGACTTGGGAGTGCCGCCACACCATGAGCTCGGGTGACTCGAACACCATCCAGAACCACGCTGCGTTCATCTGGTCGGTCGCCGACCTGCTGCGCGGCGACTACAAGCAGTCCGAGTACGGCAAGGTGATCCTGCCCCTCACCGTGCTGCGCCGGTTGGACTGCGTGCTGGAGCCCACCAAGCAGGCCGTGCTCGACCGGGCCGCCCAGCTGGCTGGCAGGAACCACAACCTCGCACCGATCCTCCAGAAGGTTGCCGACGAGCAGTTCTACAACACCTCCCGGTTCGACTTCGCCACGCTGGTCGCCGCCCCCGACGACCTGGCCGACAACCTCAAGCACTACGTCGCCAGCTTCTCCGCCTCGGCCCGCGACGTGCTCGACAAGTTCGACTTCACCACGCAGATCGACCGGCTGGACCGCTCGAAGCTGCTCTACCTGGTGATGTCCAAGTTCGCCGAGGTCGACCTGCACCCCGACAATATCTCCAACCTGGAGATGGGCTACCTCTACGAAGAGCTGATCCGGAAGTTCTCCGAGCTGTCCAACGAGACGGCGGGTGAGCACTTCACCCCTCGCGAGGTGATTCGCTTGATGGTCGACCTGTTGTTCATCGAGGACGACCAGCAGCTGACCAAGCCCGGCGCCATCAAGACGATCTACGACGGCGCCTGCGGCACCGGCGGCATGTTGTCGGTGGCCGAAGACCGCCTGCGTGAGCTCAACCCGGCTGCCAGCCTCCAGGTGTACGGCCAGGAGTTGAACGCCGAGACCTACGCCATCTGCCGTTCCGACATGATGCTGAAGGGCCAGGACGCCACCAACATCGCCTACGGCAACAGCTTCTCCGAGGACGGCCACCCCGGCCTCAAGGTGGACTACTCCATCCAGAACCCGCCCTTCGGGGTGGAGTGGAAGAAGGTGGCTGAAGCCGTCAAGGACGAGCACAACGACCGGGGCCTCGCCGGTCGCTTCGGTGCCGGCCTGCCCCGCATCAACGACGGCAGCTTCCTGTTCCTCCAGAACGCCATCTCCAAGATGAAGCCGGTGGCCGAGGGCGGCTCTCGGGTGGCCATCGTGTTCAACGGCTCGCCGTTGTTCACCGGTGCGGCCGGGTCGGGCGAGTCCGAGAACCGCCGCTGGATCATCGAGAACGACTGGCTGGAGGCCGTCGTCGCCCTGCCCGACCAGCTGTTCTACAACACCGGCATCTCCACCTACTTCTGGATCGTCACCAACCGCAAGGCCCCTCAACGCCGAGGCAAAGTGCAGCTCGTGGACGCCCGCAACTGCTTCGTGAAGATGCGCAAGAGCCTGGGCGAAAAGCGCAAGCAAGTGAGCGACGCCCAGATCGCCGACATCGTCCGTGCCTACGGCCAGTTCACCGAGGTCGACGGTGACGTTGCCGCCGACAACGGGGCAGATGCCGGCGCCGCGAACGGTGGCCCCAAGCCCAGCGTCAAGGTGTTTCCCAACGAGGCGTTCGGCTTTCTGCGCATCACCGTCGAGCGGCCACTGCGGCTTCGCTGGGAGGTGACCGACGAGGGCGTCGAGGCACTCCGGGCTGACAAGAAGTTCGCCAAGCTCACCGAGGACGACCAGAACTCGATCATCGCCGACCTGGGCCACAGCATCGGCACCCACGAGACCGACGCTGCGCTGCGCGACCTGACAAAGACCGCGCTGAAGCGCGCCGACGTCGACGCCAAGAAGCCGTTGGTGGATGCCATCGTCGACGCGTTCGCCATCCGCGACCCCGACGCCGACCCGGTGACCGACAAAAAGGGCAACGTTCAGCCCGACCCCGACCTGCGCGACAACGAGAACGTGCCGCTGCCCGCCGTGCCGGTCACCTACGAGGCTGAGATCGATGCCCGGCTGGAGACCATCGAGTACCGCAGCGCCATCGACGACTACATGACCGCCGAAGTGCTGCCGTATGTGCCCGACGCCTGGGTGGACCACGACAAGACCAAGGTCGGCTACGAAATCCCCCTCACCCGGCACTTCTACACCTACACACCGCCCAGGCAGTTGGACGAGATCGACGCCGAGATCAGGCAGTTGGAAGCCGAGATCCAGGAACTCCTCGCCGAGGTGACGGAGTGACTCGGATGAAGCGAGCGTTGGACGTGGTCGACGTCAGGTCAGGGGTAGACGCTGCGCCTGAAGACCTGCTGTCGGTCTCGATTCATCTCGGGGTCGTTCCCAGATCGTCCATGACGGACGATCTACCCCGTGCCGAAGATCTGTCCGGCTACAAGCAGGTTCTGCACGGCGACCTGGTAGTTAATCGGATGCGCGCGTTTCAAGGCGCAGTTGGACTGGCGCATATTGAAGGACTTGTCAGCCCGGACTACCTGGTTCTACGCCCACGGGCTGGACACGACGCTCGCTTCCTACATCATCTGCTCCGTTCGAGCTGGTTTGTCGGTCAGATGGTCGCTCGGCTCCGAGGGATCGGTTCAACGTCGCAGGGAAATGTGCGAACCCCTCGAATCAACTCTGAGGACCTGGGGGAAATTGCTGCGCCTCCCCTGACCTACGGGGAGCAGCGGGCGATTGCCGACTACCTCGACGCCGAGACCGCCCGCATCGACGCCCTCATCACCAAGAAGCGCCGCATGATCGACACGATCGGCGAGCGTTTCTGGAGCTTTGTCGACCATCTCCTCGACTTCGAAAGCAACGTTCCGAGGTTCAAGCTCTCATGGCTCGCTTCGACCCGGTGTGATGGCCCTTTTGGCTCCTCGCTGACGTCGTCTCATTATGTGGACCAGGGAGCTCGCGTGGTTCGACTCGGGAACTTGGGCAGAGGCCAGTTCAAGGATGCCGATCAGGCCTACATCTCCGATGAGCACTATCGGACCCTTCAACGGCACCAGGTCCGGGAAGGAGACCTTCTCGTCGCTGGGCTGGGCGACGCTAAGCGTCCGCTCGCCCGGGCATGCGTGGCACCGAGTCTCGGTGCCGCCATTGTTAAAGCCGACTGCTTCCGGTTTCGGTTGAACCGCGAAGCGGACCCGCAGTTCGTCGCCTGGTACCTGTCGTCGCCATCCGCGGTGGCAACTACCGCCCTGCTTGCGCAAGGCTCGACACGACAGCGAGTCAACCTTGGAATCGTTAGCGACATGCACGTTCCGTTGCCATCGTTTGATCGTCAGATCGACCTGACCGCTCGCATCGATGACGAACTCAATCGATCTCGAGCGATAGGCGCCGCGTTGGAGAAGCAGGTCGGACTACTCGGCGAAAGACGGCAGGCGTTAATCACCGCCGCGGTGACCGGCGAGTTGGAGATTCCGGGGGTAGCGGCATGAGCAACGTGGACGAGGCAGCGTTTGAGCAGTTCATCTGCGACTGGCTGGTGGGGTCGGGCGGCTACGACGCCGTGAAGATCGGCAATCCGAAGGAACCGCAGCAGGACTTCGATGTGGTCCGAGCGCTGGACACGTTCGAGTTGTTCCAGTTCATCGATGCCACCCAGCGACCTGAATGGGACAAGTTGGTCACGCTCTATGGCGGCGACATCACCAAGGCCCAGAAGGGCCTCGCCGACCGGGTGGCCAAAGAGCAAGACAAACGGGGCACGGTGGACGTGCTGCGCCACGGGGTGGTCGACTTAGGCCAGACGATCAAGCTGGCGTTCTTCCGGCCGGCGTCCGGCCTGTCGCCAGAGCTGATCGAGCGCTACGGCAAGAACCGGCTGACCGTCACCCGGCAGCTCCCCTACGAGGCGGGCTCCACCAAGACGCTGGACCTCTGCCTGTTCGTCAACGGGGTGCCGGTGGCCACTGCCGAGTTGAAGAACCACCTGACTGGGCAAACGGTGGCGCAGGCCGTCGAGCAGTACCGCACCGATCGGGATCCCAAGAACACGCTGCTGAAGCGGGCGGTGGTGCACTTTGCCGTCGACACCGAGCAGGCGGCGATGACCACGCGCCTGGCGGGCAAGGCCACCCGGTTCCTGCCGTTCAACCGGGGCCACGACCTGGGTGCGGGCAATCCGCCCAACCCCGACGGACACCGCACCGCCTACCTGTGGGAACGGGTGTGGCAGCGCGACGCGTGGCTGGACCTGCTGAACCGCTTCGTCCACGTGGAGCCCACCCCGAAGGGATCGAAGAAGCAGGCGCCGCTGACGATCTTCCCCCGCTTCCACCAGTGGGACGCAGTGCTGGCCATGACTAACGCCGCCCGCAGCAACGGGGCCGGTGACGACTACCTGGTGGAGCACTCGGCCGGGTCGGGCAAGAGCAACACGATCGCCTGGCTGGCGCACCGGCTGTCGTCGCTGCACAACGACGCCGACGAGAAGGTGTTCGACAAGGTGGTGGTGATCACCGATCGGCGGGTGCTCGACAAGCAGCTGCAGGACACGGTCCATCAGTTCGAGCACGTGCACGGCGTGGTGCAGCGCATCGACGAGGACTCCACCCAGCTGGCCGAAGCGCTCACTGGCCAGCAGGCCCGCATCATCATCACGACGCTGCAGAAGTTCCCGTACGTGACCGAGAAGATCGACTCGCTGCCCGACCGCACCTATGCGGTGATCGTGGACGAGGCCCACAGCAGCCAAACCGGCGACTCTGCCACCAAGCTGAAGCAGGTGCTCGGTTCGGCCGACGGCGCCGCGGCGCCGGGCGAGCTGACCGATCCGGCCGAGGATGCACTGGCCGCCGCGGTGGCGGCGCGGGGTAAGCAGCCGAACCTGTCGTTCTTTGCGTTCACCGCCACGCCGAAGGCCCGCACGCTGGAGCTGTTCGGCCGCATGGACCAGGGCACCGGGCGGCACGTGCCGTTTCACCTGTACTCGATGCGTCAGGCGATCGAGGAGGGGTTCATCCTCGACGTGCTGGCCAGCTACGTCACCTACAAGACCTACTGGAACATCGAGAACACCACGCCGGACGACCCCGACTTCGACCCGGGCAAAGCCCGCGCGGCGATCGCCAAGTTTGTGGCGTTGCACGAGCACACGCTGGCCCAGAAGGCCGAGGTGATCGTCGAGCACTTCCGGGAGAACGTCGCCCATCGCATCGGGGGCATGGCCAAGGCGATGGTGGTGACGTCGTCGCGGGAGCACGCCGCCCGTTATGTGCTGGCGCTGCGCAAGTACGTGAACGACAAGGGCTACACCGACGTCGGGGTGCTGGTGGCGTTCTCGGGCACGTTGGATCTGGACGGTGGCACCGAGACCGAGTCGTCGATGAACGGCTTCCCCGACAGCCAGACCCCCGCCGAGTTCGACGGCGGCGAGTGGCAGATCCTGGTGGTGGCCGAGAAGTACCAGACCGGGTTCGACCAGCCGAAGCTGTATGCGATGTACGTCGACAAGCCGCTGAACGGCCTGGCCGCCGTGCAGACGCTGTCGCGTCTCAACCGCACCTACGACCGCGACGGGATCCGCAAGGACGGCACGTTCGTGCTGGACTTTCGCAACGACGCCGACGACATCCGGGCGGCGTTCGAGCCCTGGTACGGCGAGACGGTGGCGCCGCCGACCGACCCCAACCTGCTCTACGACACCCGCCATGCGCTGGACGAGTTTGGGGTGCTGTGGCCAGAAGAGATCGAACGGACCGTCGACCTGCTGCTGGCCAAGGGCGCCACGGTGACCCAGCGGGTCCACGCAGCGCTGGCGCCGGCGATCGACCGGTTTCTCTACGACCTCGAGGAGGACGAACAGGAGCGGTTCCGCGACGACCTGGGCCGCTTCGTGCGCACCTACGCGTTTCTGTCGCAGGTGGTGGCGTTCACCGACATCAAGCTGGAACGCGACTATCTGTACTGCAAGGCCCTCGCTGCGTTCGTGAAGGCCGACGGCTCGGTGGCGGTGCACCCCGACGTGGAGCTGACCCACCTGAAGCTGGAGCAGACCTTCGAGGGGTCGGTCACCCTGGACGGCACCGTCGGCGAGGTGGTGTCGATCTTCGGTGGCACCGGCAAGATGCACGAGCCCGAACCCGAGCCGCTGTCCAACATCATCGCCATGCTGAACGAGCGCTTCGGCACCAGCTGGGACCCCAAGGATCGGGTGTTCTACGACACGGTCGCCGAGAAGCTGATCGAGCGCAGCGACATCCAACAGCAGGCGTCAGCCAACAGCCCCGAGAACTTCGGGCTGATCCTGGCCAAAGAGTTCCAGTCGGGCGTGCTCGACCAGCTGGGCACCTCCGAGGACATGGCGCTGGCCTACATCGACAACACCGAGCTGCAGGGCGAGGTGCTGAAGGCGTACCTGCCGTTCATCCAGGGGAAGGCGAAGGTTGCGCACCAGGAGCACTGCGACGTGACCGAGCTACTGGGACCCGACCGGGAGTCGGCGAGCCTGGAATACAAGGCCACGCTGCGCACCCATCAGGACTCGGGCGAGACGTTCAAGCCGCTTGAGGGCGCCTCGCTGAAGACGATCGCCGCGTTCATGAACGGTCACGAGGGCGGCACCCTGCTGATCGGCGTATCCGACGACGGCACCGTCCACGGGCTGGACAGCGACTACTCCAGCCGGTCCAAGCAGGACCAGGACCCACGGGACTGGTTCCAACAGCACCTGTCCAACATCGTCTCTACGTCGATGGGCGATGCGGCGGTCACGAACGTGCGGGCACAGATGCTCCACGTCGACGGCCACGACATCTGCCGGGTGCAGGTGTACCCCTCCGGGTTCCCAGTCGACGCCACCGTGATCAAGCAGAAGCCCGGCGGTCCCAAAGAGAAGGTCACCGAGTTCTACGTGCGAGGCCTCAACGGCACCAAGGCACTCGACGTGGTCGAGAAGCAGAAGTACATCGCCCAACGCTGGCCCGGCACCCCTGAAGCCTCCTGATGTGAGGGTCGAGGCGAGTTGCGCTCATCGCCTGGGTTGGTCGGGAGGGGGTGGTATTCGGGGAGCCGGCAGCTTCTCAGAGGCGGACCCAATCACGCTTGTCACGAGGCTTGCGATCACGTCAAGCTCTCTGCGTGAGGGCTCGACAAGGTCGGCCGGGTAGTTGATGTCGTGGCGCAGCTGCCGCAATTGATCGAGTTGTGCGTGGCCCTTCGTGTCCACGATCCCGATGGCGAGTGCGTAGTCGACGACTGCCTCGTGGGCGCCAGGAGCGTTGCGAAATCGGTATCCGTTGAGGGTGGCGATCGCCGTGACCGAGAGTCGGGCGGCTTCGTGGAAGTTCGACACGGCCGGCAACGACAGTCCCGTTTCGAGGCCGAGCTCCGCAAGCGTCTGGAACGAGCGTGCTTCTAGCAGGGTTCGACGGGCGGCTGATCGGTTCTCAGCACTCCGAGCCACCAATTGATGCATCTGATCGCGTTCGATCGCGGCGAGTGGAACCGGCCGGTCACCTCGCATGTTGGCGCCTCAGCACCGGGATCGAGTGCTGGCGCAGTTCGGCAAGTCGTTCGTTGTCGGGTTCGACGACGAACTGGTCGATCTTTGCACCGGTGCTCGCTTCGAGCCGCAGCCGTTCCTCGGCGAGATCGAAGCGAGTGAGGGAGTCGGCGACGATCGCTATGTCGATGTCGTTTGGCGGAGGGCCGGAGATGCCGTTGACGCGATCGGCCCATGATCCAAAAATGAAGACCTCGTCGATCTCGGGACGGCCGTCGTACTCGGCGATCAGCACGGGAACGATGCCTCCTACATACGCCAGCAGCTGTCGCAGGGCCGGGGCGAATGGCAGGTCATCGGCTGGCACGGCGACCTGGCCGGTACCGACGATCTCGGTTCGGATGAGTCCTGACCCTTCCAGCCTGGCGAGTTCGCGGGCCACGGTCGACTGCGGAATGCCGAGTCGCCGTGCCAGTTCCGCGCCGGTTGCCGGCACGCCGTGAAAAATTTCAGCGAGTAGCCGCATCTGTTGTGCTGACCTGAACAGCGGTAGCAGGGCAGAACTCGGCATCGCCATGCGGCGCAACATACACCCGCATTATGGGTAGATCAACCCGTAATGTGGGTAGCGGCGACCCGACCGGGTTCACTCATCAAGCAGAGCCCCGGCGTACCAAGGAGAAGGTCACCGGGTTCTACGTTCGGGGCCTCAACGGCACCAAGGCCCTCGACGTGGTCGAGAAGCAGAAGTACATCGCCCAACGCCGGCCCGGCACGCCCGACGACGCTTAGGAAGCCGCTTCGACGCTACCTGCCCCGCTCGGAGGACGACGGAAGATGCCTTGCTCGTACGCGTCAGCCTCCGCTTCCAGCGCGTGGGTCGTGGCATGGCGACCATCGATGATGACTGCCTGGCCGTTCGGGTCATAGAGCCGACCATCCGAGTCGGCGAGCATGTCGCCATAGGGATAGAGCGGGTTCGACGGCGTCGGTTTGGGTGCGGTCTTTGTGGAGCTCATGAGGGACCTCGCAGTGTGCTCGGGCGGAGCTTCATCGAGTGAATCACCCGGTAGCCAGTATCGGTCGTGAGGTAGACGATTTCCAGTAGCTGTCCATCCCGGGCTGGACCGATGACCAAGATGCGCTCAGCGGGCCGGGCTGGTGGCTCCGGCGCTAAGGGCCAGTAATCAAGCAGAGCCCGGCGGCCCCAACGAGAAGGGCACCGAGCTCTACGTGCGCGGCCTGAACGGCACCAAGGCCCTCGACGAGGTCGAGAAGCAGAAGTACATCGCCCAACGCTGGCCCGGCACTCCCGACATCGCCTGACGAGCTCCTCACTTCCGGGCGCCGCCAGCGGCCCCGGGTACCACGTCGGTCTACGCCTGACGCTGCGTGTACCTACGATGCCGCTGGCATCGGCCCGTATTTCTGTTGTGCGGCCCGCTTGCTCACTCCGAGCATGGTTGCGATCTCCGACCAGCTCCGGCCGTCCAACCTTGCATTCCGCACGACCGCCCAGAGTTCCTTATCTACAGCATCGCGCCGGTCGACGACCTCGGCGATGGCCCGCAGCGAAGCGGTATCGACCTCCTGGAGATCTTCAAACTCGACCGAGTCCGCCCACGCTTCCAACGCCGCCGCTTGATCTTCTCGTGACTTTGTCATGGCCTCCACATCATCGGTCTCAAAGGTGCGCCAGTGGTTTCGATAGGCGTGGATCATGTCGTGTTCAGCGACACCGTGCTTGCGTGCGCTCGCCACATCCTGATGCGAACAACCGTCGATCTCGATCCCGAGCTTCATGCCGAAGCTCAGGCCTACACGCGGCGACGCCGCCGCGTGTCGCTGAGTTCGCTCGTCAACGAGGCGCTCCGCAAATCGCTTCGGCCCGTGCCACTGGTGGAGCGCGACGCTGTGACCGGCTTGGGCGTGGTCCAACTCGGCTACCCCGTGAGTTCCGAAGATGTAGCGGATGCCCTCGACGGCTGACGCGCTACTCCTCGACGCCAACGTGCTGATCGCCGACACCATCGCCGATCACGAACACCATGAGCGGGCGCGCCAGTTGCTCGGCGACAGCCGACGATTCGCAACCTCCCCATCGACCCAGGGTTCACCGATCCGGTACCTGGTTCGAGTCGTTCTGCGATGAGCTCACTGCCCCTGCGGAAGCTTCATGCCGAGGATGGCAGATCCACCACGAACAGGATGGCAGATCCACCACGGGTACAGTGGCAGATCCACCACGTCAACGGTTGAAACACCCTAGGTGCCTGATGAATCTGCCTTCTTACCTCGACCGACGAGCCGCCCCTTTGGTGACCGAGGCGCTGGGCGACACGCGCGTGGTCGTCGTGATCGGGGCACGCCAGGCCGGCAAGAGCACGTTGGTCCACGAGGTGTCACGAGACATCTCCAACGTTCGGGAGCGCCGCCTGGACCGCCCCAACGAACTCCAGGCGGCGACCGCAGACCCGGTCGCCTTCGTTGAGCATGACGGCCTGCTGGTGGTGGACGAGATCCAACGAGCTCCTGAGCTGCTGCTTCCCATCAAGGCTCGGGTCGATGTTGATCAGCGCCCGGGCCAATACATCCTGACGGGCTCTGCGCGGCTGCTCGGGTTGCGCAACGTTCCCGACGCTCTGGTCGGACGCACCGAAACCGTGGAGCTGTGGCCATTCTCTCAAGGCGAGTTGGATGGATCGCCCGACGAATGGGTAGACCGCGTCTTTGACGTTTCGCCGGACTGGCGGAGCCCGGAAGTGTTGGAGCGCACCGACTACTTGGAGCGGTCCGTCCGGGGAGGCTTTCCCGAAGCCGTCCGTCGGCAGGGCCGCCGTCGAGAGCGATTCTTCGAGTCCTACGTCAACGATCTCCTCGACCGGGACGTCACCCAGTTGGCTGACATTCAACGCCGCTCTGATCTCCATCGGCTCTTGAGGCTCGTAGCAGACTCGATGGCTCAGCCGATGGTGATTGCCCGAGTGAGCTCTGCCCTCCAACTTCCCGAATCCACGACCCGCCGCTATCTCTCACTGTTCGAGGAGGTCTTCCTGATTAAGCGGTTGCCCGCATGGTCGGCCACCGCCACCAAGCGGGCATCGCGGACGCCGAAGACGCTGTTCGTCGACACCGGTATTGGGTCGCACTTGGCCGGGCTGGGGCTCGGCCGTCTGCAACGGGATGAGGCGCTGGCCGGTCCTGTATTGGAGAACCTGGTGCTATCGGAGCTTGCCAAGCAGATTTCCTGGTCGTTAACCCGGCCATGGCTTGGTCACTATCGCACCCGTGACGGGGATGAGGTCGACGGAGTTCTGGAAGCCCCGGACGGACGCATCGTTGGCATTGAGGTCAAGTCCGCTAGGTCGGTTCGGTCCGAAGACTTCCGCGGTCTCAAGCACCTTCAAAGCCGAGTGCCCCAGCGCTTCCATCACGGCGTGGTCTTGTACACCGGCGACGAGGTGCTGTCGTTTGGGGCTGGACTCACCGCCCAGCCGATCAGCTCGCTTTGGGCCTGAGCTGCTGACCGAGGTCAAGGCGCCCTTGCTACTTGAACCCGCGTATCGGCTTCGGCTCGTGACGCGCTCGTCAGTTTGTGGAGCTTCGGCTAGTCAGTTTGTGGAGCTTGCTCGGTCAGAGACCCAGCGCTGCTCGCAGGCGGGCGGGACTCATGCCGACGCCGCCATCGTCCATCTCGGGGAACGAGGCCAGAAGCCGTATGAGGTCCTCGCGAGCGATCGGGTCGGCGGCAGCTTCCCGGGGCGTGCGGCCACCCAGCGCCGGAATAGTGGAATCCAGCCATTCCGTTTCGTAGGTCGCCATGTGGGCCTCAATCGCCGCCCGGATCTCGGGGTTGGCGAGCATCTCGGCCTGATTGGGCAGCTCGGGCGGATCGTTCTCGTCGAACTCGTCCAAGGCGCTCACCTTGGTACTGAGGTGGACCGCATCCGGAACGTGCTCGGCGATCAACTCCAGGAGTTCCCCGGCCCGCTCGACCGAGTTGGTGCTGCCCAACATCGTGTCGCCGTCCAGCTGGATCGACGCGACGAGCGCATTCGATTGGTTGGCGGTGTCCCGCACCAACGTCCAGCTGTCTCCATCGTCGGTGAGACCTGCCCGACCCAAAGCCTCAGCCACGTCGGCGCCGTCGGGCAGCGACCAGGTGACTTCGGTCGGCTCCATCTCATGGCCATCGGTGTTACGGATTTCCGGCGCACGGTGCATCGAACCGAGCAACTCCATCAGTGCGTCGGGTTCCTTGTCGTCAAGTACCGACAACGCAGCCTGCACGAGATCTGGTCGGAGCGCCATAAACCCCGAGAATGCACGGTAGATGTCCCCGACCGGCAGAGGGCGACCGATCAGGAGGCTACCGGGCCTCGACATCGGGTTATCGTCCACGTTGACGACCTCGATCATCTCGCCGGTGCCAAGATCGCGAAGCTCGATAGAGCCCGGACTGGTCGATTCGACCTCGAACACTGTGCGGTCGACCAGCATCCACTGCTGAGCGAGAAGCACCTCGTCGTCGGGGAGAGTCGATAGTCGTCCGTCAAGGAAGCCCTGCTCGAACTCCTCTTCGTGGAGCACGACGTCGGAGATCAACGGCGCCTTGATCATCTCGGCCCAGAGTGAGGGTTCGCCCATGACATCGGTCAGAACCCCAGCGAGCGAATCGATCTCGTCGTCCGCCTGCTCACGCGCAAATCGAACCATCTTGTGATACAACCAAAGTGAGCGATCTTCGATCGGGTGCAGCTCGCGCCCGAGGTGACACACCTTGTACTTGCGGCCCGACCCGCATGGACAGCGCTCGTTGCGGCGAGCCATCGGCGGCGGAGTGTTGTCCGCCCAGACCTCGATCTCGTCCTGAAGGTCGTCGATGACCTTGCGGTAGGTGTGCCGCAGCAGGGTGAGCTTGGGGAGGTCTTCGACCAACCGTTCGGCTTCCCGCAGGAGCTTCTGTGCCTCCTTGGCCTGGCTGCGAGCGATGGCGAGCCGGGCGCGGTCGATCAGTACCGGGAGGTAGCCGGTGCTGCCGGGCAGGTCATCGAGCACCACTGCCGCGGAATCGATATCGCCGAGGACGAGATCGCAGTGGGCCACCAGCCACCGCATGGCCCAGCTGGTCGGGTCGTCCTCGAAGAGCGCCGCGACCGTCGCCGCCAAGCCCCTGGCGGCTTCGCATCCCTCGGTTTCGGAGCATTCGTACGCGACGACCGTGGCGATCGACTTTCGTTCGAGCAGGGCCTCGAACATCACCGGAGACGTCTCCTGCTCGTCGGGAGTTGCCCCGAACGCCATCGGGCTCTCAACGGCATAAAGTCCGATGGCGCCCAGCAGAATCTGTGCTCCCAGCGCGTCGTCGGCGTCGACGCCCCATCGGAACATCGATTGGCGTTCCCTGTCCGCGTCGGCGAGCACCTCGGGATCCAGATCGGCGGGCACGACCGAGCGCCGCTCGACCCGCAGACCCGCAGCGGCGAGAAGATCGGTCGACGATGGCAGCGGCTCGCCCGCCATCAGCGAATGATCGGCACGAATGGCCTCGTGGAGCACGGTCGACACCTGGCTCCGCATCACGTCAACCACCTCGTCGCTACCGTGGGGCTGGTACTGCTGGTGATCGGCGACGGCGTAAAACGCCGTCCGCGCTGCGGCGGCGCGATCGGGATCGACTTCGGGTGGGCCGACGAGTTGCTCGATCACGAGCTTGCCCTGACGGACCCGGAACGCCACCCACGAGTCGGAGAACGCATCAAGCCATCCGTCGGGGCCCACCACGACGTCGGTGTCGAGGTCGTCGATCATCCAGCCGTCGCTCTGGATGTCACCAATCCGCTCGCCTGACTCGTCGAACACATCGACTGCGCATTCGACGATCCACCACCCGATCGCGTCCAGTTCCGGCTTCATCAGGATGTAGCCCTCAGCGGCCGTCGCCGGGTCGATCCACACGCTGAACGCCACGCCCTCCGTCAATCCGGGGATGTATCCGATGCCGTCCCCCAACTCGAGGAACCGAGGGTCCATCTGGATGCGGCGATCGACGTCGTTCGCGCTGATTCGGTACCCAGCCTCGGCCAGCCGATCGCGAAGTTCGGAGCGGGGGACGACGCCACCACCGATCACCTCTGCGAGTGCCGCACCAGCATCCTTGTCGCTCATGACCATGGCACCAGTTTGCCACCGCGCCGGTGGCTACTGTGCTTTGCGGCGTGAACGACGAGGCTGAGATGAGTGTGAACCGGGGAACGTCGACATGGCAGCGTCGGCGGACGACGGGGCGGCCTCGACGACGACCATCGCCTCGGCCCCGACGTGTGACCAGGGCGCCACGACCGATGAGGTCGAGATCGAAACGGTGGCCAAACCCGCCTACGACCGGGTGACCCTCGGAGCGGCATGATCGGAGCGTCCAGATCATCGCCCAGCACATGGAGGCCAAGTCGTCGCTCACGTTGCAGGTGGTGGCCTCGACGGGTGCCTCTGCCAAGCCCGAACTGGTTGGCGAGATCGACGTGTCCTCACTGAACGTGTCGCTTCCCACGACCACGGAACTCACCGAGGCGTAGCGGCCCACCGACCGCCTCGGCTCGTCTCCCAGGTTGGCAATCACTCGTCGGATTCAAACGACTTGGCTCGGATCTCGGCCAGCACGTCACCTGTCAACGGTCGGGCCGCACCCGAATCGAGGCCTTCTGCAATAAGAGGCCGCGCGGGTAGAAAGAGGGAACGTACGTTCGAAGCGAACGGCGGGTCGTCCAGCTGGCTGGTGAAGGCGGCTGGGACCTGAGGCGAAGGGTCCACCGGTCGGGGTTTGTCCTGTGTTTTGAGGCAGGTGCAACCAAACACCCGAAACCGGTGGAGGCCACCATTATGCGCGCGTTCGACCCCGAAGTCATGATGCTGCCTGGGCATCTATCGAGCAGTTCATCCCCCGACACGTCGACAATCATCCCAAAGAAGGTCACCGACCACGGATCGATGACCGCACCTGTTTCGACGTTGTGCACGTCCGTTTGACCACCGGCTGCTCCTGGGTAGACGCCGAAAGGATCTGTGGCGGGAAGGTCTCCGATACCACCGTCAGAGAGCGCTACAGCCTGTGGGTCGATGCCGGGGTGTTCAAAAAGGTTGCAGCGAACGCGGTCGTCGCGTACGACCGGATCATCGGGCTCGACATGTCGGAGATCGCCATCGACGGGTCACTGTTTCTGCTCAGGGGGGGCACGTTGATTCGCCCAACAACTGTTATCAACCGTCCCCGCGCATGATGAGCGGTGGGGCCAGTCGCCGGGTTCAGGTGATCTTTCGAATGCGACTGTTGCCAGAGTCGGCGACGTAGACGGTGCCGTCGGCGCCGACCGCCACCCCGTTCGGCCCGTCGGACTGGGTGCGTCGAGGCCAACGGCCATCCCGACGGGAAACCGAGCAACCGACGTCGGGCGAGGTCGTTGACCGGCAACCGGATCAGCCCTGCATGTCCCAGGTCGGACAGGGCCCGATCGACCTGGTCTGAGCTGACCGGCACCCCCGTGGCGAGGCTTGCGATGAGCCCAAGCTCAACCCGGGTTCGGACACAATCGACAGCCAAAACACTGCGGCAACGCCGCTGCCTCGGCGGAGCCTGGATCACCCCCGTTGGCCCGGCCGACCAGAATGGGTCGATGCATGAGGAGCTCAGCGGCGCCGGGGCCCGCATCATCCGGAACTGGATAATCGTGTGGTTCGTCGTGGTCGTGGCGATCGGCGCCGGCTACTCGCTCTTGGCCACCGTCGGAGGTGGCGTCACCGTGATGGTGATCGGTCTGGTTGCCGGCGCGCTGGTTGGAGCGTGTTCGGCCGTCTACCTGCTGGTGCGTGGCGAGCATCACGCAATCAAGGCGGCGTTCCCCAAAGCACCATCGCAGTACGACGCTGAGCTCACCGGCCGCGCCGAGAAGTATGCGAACGCCCTCGGGATCGCGCCTCCAACCGTGTACCGCTTTGAGGGCGAAGGCCCCAACGTCGCCGCACTCCCGTGGGCGGACGGGAGCGCAGTGATGGTGTCGTCAGCCGCGCAGTACGGCCTGACACCGGGAGAACTCGACTCGTTGATGGCGTTGCAGTTGAGCCTCCTGCACCATCCGAAGGCCCGCCGCAACAGGCGTGCGGTCGTTGCATCCAACCTGGTGATCGGCTTTGTGGCGGCGTTCTGGTTGACCGCCGTGGCGATTGGAGCCGCCACGAGCGGCGAGGGGATGCCTCGCCTGATCATCGGGGTGTTCATGACCATCGGCGCCGTGGCGCTGCTCGTTCAGCTTCGGCGACGGATTCGCTGGGGTTGGGGGCTGCTGAGCGACGGGGTGGCCGTCGCGACGACACGTCACCCAGGACCATTGGTTCACGGCCTTCGGCGGGTGGCCTCTCACAACGGCGACCCGGTGCCGACCAAGGCGTGGCTCGGACAGGGTGACCACTACTGGGTGGTGCCGGTTCGCAAGCACTCATCGTCGAGCTTGGAAGTCAACGGCACAGAGGTCTCCAAGGCGTCAACCGAAATGCTCAACGACGGCGAGTTGCTGATGCGGGCATCGCTGGTTGAGGACGTCTGCGTGCGGGCCGGCCCGGCGACCAAGGCGAGATGGGATGAGGCTGCAGCGGTGTTCCGCGGCCTGACCCGAGGGGCGGCCGAATGGTCAGCGGCACCGGGTGAGGTCGATGGAGTCGTCGTCACGATCCTCGGCATGGTGAACGACGACATCGGGCCGGTCCACGGGTCGTGGGTCGAGGGACAACCACCGCCCTGGCCGCCACCGGTGCGCTGACTTCCGACAAGCGACCCGGCGTCGCACGCCGGGGAGCGCATCATCCTGACCTGGTAGGTCATCTGGTTTGCGTTGGTTGTGGCGATCAGCGCGGGGTATTCGCTGTTGGCAACCTCCACCCGCAACGGCGTCGTGTTGGCGGTTGGCACGCTGACCGGCGCGACCATATGGGCGGGCGTCGCCAGCTACCTGCTGGTGCGCGGCGAACACCACGCGATCAAAGCGTCATTCCCCATGGCGCAGTTGCAGTTCGACCCCTACCTCACGTGGCGTGCCGAAACCGGGATCACGGTTGGGAGGGCCGGGGGATCACGGTGACGATCAACGGAATGATCGACAACGACATCGGGCCGATCCACGGATCGTGGGTCCGGGAAAGCCACCGCCCTGGCCGGGCCCGAGGCGCTAAACGTCTCGGAGTGATCCCGATGTCGGCGCTCGGTCGCTGCTCCAGGGGGTACACCAATCCGTTGCACTGGCCCGGCGGTGCCCGGTAAACCGGTTGCATGAGCACCGACGCCGCAACTCCGATCCAGATCGTCATCGATGCGACCGACCCGCTCGCCCAGGCCCGCTTCTGGGCCGAGGCGCTGCACTACGAGGTGGAGAACACCACCGACCTGATCAACCGGGTGATCGAGGCCGGGCTGGCCACTCGGGACATGATCCACGAGGACGACGGACGTCTCTACTGGAACGATCTGGTCGGCGTCGGCGACCCCGGCGGGACCGGGCCACGCCTGCTGTTTCAGCGCAACCCCGCGGCCAAGACCGACAAGAACCGGCTGCACCTCGACCTCAACGTCGGCGCCGAGCGCCGCGACGACGAGGTGGAACGGCTCCGCCAACTCGGTGCCGAGGTCCTGTACGAGATCGACGAGCCCGGGGGTCATCACGTGACGATGGCCGACCCCGAGGGCAACGAGTTCTGCGTGCAGTAGCCGCTGAACGCCTTGGTCGAGCGCTTCGACATGTCCCGCATCGGGGTGGCCAAGCACCTGCGTCTGCTGGAAGAGGCAGGGCTGGTCGTCACCAAGCGACGGGGTCGCGAGAAGTTGCACTACCTCAACCCGGTTCCCATCCGGCTGGTCCACGACCGCTGGGTGTCCAAATTCACCGAAGGCTGGACCACCGGCCTCGTCGACCTCAAGGAAGAACTGGAGCACACCATGGAAAAGGTTTTCGAGATCTACATTCGGACCACGCCCGAGCGGCTGTGGGAGGCGATCACCGACCCGGACATCAGGGCGAAGTACAACTTCGGGGCCGCCGTGAGGTCGGACTGGACGCCCGGCTCCTCGTTCACCATGTCGCACCCGAACGGCTCGGACCCGCTCGGCGAGGGCGAGAACCTGGAGGTGGAGCCACCCCGCAAGCTGGTGCAATCGATGCGGGCCCTGTGGGGGCCCGAGGTGATCGCCGAGGGGACCAGCCGGGTCACCTGGGAGATCGAACCCGTCGGCGACTCGTGCCGCTTGACCGTCACCCACGACCAACTGCGAGAGGGCGCCAACGACCAGCTGTTCGGCGGCTGGCCGATGATCCTGTCCGGGCTGAAGACCTGGCTCGAAACGGGCGAACTGCTCACAACCCCCGGCTCGCTGATGTACCTGGGGGATCGCCCACCCGAGGGCTCGCTCCAACGGAGCGTCGCTCGGGTCACCGGGTGTGTCGGGCCGCAACCACCGCTCGCGCGTCAGGCTTCATGCGGGCGAAGTGAACCGTGACCCCCAGGTCGCCGTCAATACCCGCCAAGCGGTCGAGTTCTCCGACACCTGGCGAGTCAATGGAGTTGACGGCCTCGAAGTCCAACCTCCGTGCCCGTCGTTTTTGGAAGCTCACCGACGACGACCTCGATCGCAGCGCCGAGCAGGAAGCCGGTGATGACCGCCTTGGAGAGGAACCGCGAGATCCATCCCATCTTGAGCACCGCCAGCACGAGAAACAGCACTCCCGCCATCAAGGTCACCGCACCAACCAGCTGTGGGGTCTTGTCGTCCGCCCGGCATCCCCGTCGTCACCACTGCGCTGGCGGCAACGGCGGCGATCGCCGATACCTGGGCAGCCACTCGACGGTGGGCAGTGGGCGCTTCACCGGTGGCACCCCACCCAGGCGGGTTGAAACGAGGCGAACGGGGACCGCCACGTAGCCCAGCCGCCCGGCTCGGCTGTTGTCGAACACTCAGGGGTGGGCGGTGCGATAGACACGA
>ERZ724520.247-NODE-247-length-28692-cov-8.530642_pt1 | contig 28692 bp, 30 predicted proteins | sample MGYA00376053_ERZ724520 | MGnify/ENA primary metagenome ERZ724520 (study PRJEB28724, sample SAMN07190886) | activated sludge metagenome | isolation source: activated sludge of sewage treatment plant in Hong Hong | place: USA: Christiansburg, Virginia | collected...
CCCTGGGCGTCTGGTACGGCGGCAACGAATACCCCTTCCTGAACTGGATGGCCAAACTGGGCAACAAGCCTGACACCGACATCAAGATCCTCAAGCAGGGCTTCAACGTCGACCCGCTGTTGCAGAACCAGGCCGCCTGTATCTCCACGATGATCTACAACGAGTACTGGCAGGTGGTGGATGCGGGCGTCAAGGAGAGCGACCTGGTCACCTTCTTCTATGAAAAAGAAGGCGTGGCCACGCTGGAAGACGGCCTGTACGTGATGGAAGCCAAGCTCAAAGACCCGGCCTTTGTGGCCCGCATGGCCAAGTTCCTGAAGGCCAGCTTCAAGGGCTGGAACGATGCGGTCAAAGACCCTGAAGGCGCGGCCAAGGTGGTGGTCGCCGCCGATGCCTCTGGCAGCGCGACGCTAAAGGTGCAAAAACGCCAGATGGAAAACGTGGCCAAGCTGATCACCAATGCCGGCACGCCCAAGATCGGCTACCTGGAGCAGTCCGCCTATGAGCGCACCGTCAAGGTACTGCTGGCCGGTGGCAGCTCGCCGGTGATCAAGAAAGACCCGGGCGCCGCGGCCATGTCGCATGTGGTGTGGGACGCCGCAGCCAAGTAAACTGCCCCGTCTGATTGCATTCACCATGACTGCAAGGGGTCGTATCCATCGGGATGCGACCCCTTTTTTGCCCACATGAAGAAACCCATCAAGACCCCGCGCCCCGGCGCCCCGGCGCCCGTAGCGGAAGACGACACGGTCAAAGGCCAGATTCGCCAAGCCAATGAAATCCGCATTCTGGGCGCGGCCGAAAAGGTCTTTGCCCGGGCCGGTTTTGGCGGCGCCACCATGGCGGCCATTGCAACGGCCAGCGGCCTGCCCAAGGCCAACCTGCACTACTACTTTGGCAGCAAAGAGGTGTTGTACCGCGCGGTACTGGCACGCATCCTGAGCGATTGGCTGGCACCCGCCCAGGGCATCACGGCCGACGCCGATCCGCGCGCCGCGCTGGAGCAGTACATCCGCGTCAAGATGACGCTGTCGGCCCAGCGACCCGATGGTTCCAAGGTCTTTGCCAACGAGATGCTGCACGGCGCACCCGTCGTCAAGACCATTCTGACGAGCGAGCTGCGCCCACTGGTCACGGAGAAAGCCGCCGTGATCCAGGGCTGGATCGATGCCGGCCGCATGGCGCCGGTGGACGCCACCCACCTGTTCTTCACGATCTGGGCCGCCACCCAAACCTATGCCGACTTCGACGTGCAGGTGTGCGCAGTGTTAGGCCGCAAATCGCTGACTGCCAAAGACCATGCCCGCGCGACCGAGCATGTGGTGTCCTTGCTACTGCGGGGCTGCGGCCTGTAGAACAAACCCCTTGTGTGCGCCAGCATACCGACGCGCCGCGCGATCGGATGAATACTGGCTTCTTGTTTCCGATTTGCAACAAGGAGCCCAAAATGCTTGAAACCATCGTCGTCTTACTGGTCCTGTTCTGGCTGCTGGGCATGGTGTCCGCCTACACCATGGGCGGCTTTATCCATATTCTGCTGGTCGTCGCCGTGATTGTGGTGCTGGTGCGCGTGATTCGCGGCCGCAGCCCGCTGTAGGGGAGCACGCCATGAACGCACTGAGATTGACGGCCATCGTGCTGATCGTTGCAGGCCTGCTGGGCGCAAGCTACGGCGGCTTCAGCTACACCAAACAAACCCACGAGGCCAACATCGGGCCGTTGCATCTGCAGGTGCTGGAGCAGGAACGCGTGAACATCCCGCTGTGGGCGGGGTTGGGCCTGGCCGCCGTCGGCATGGTGTTGCTGCTGGCCGGTTCGCGCAAGCCCTAGGCCCCGGCGCGGGTGGTCTGCAGTGCCAGTCGCTGCGCCACCCGGTGCAAATCCGCCAGGGTGTCGACGTCAGTCACGGAACCCGCATCACCCACTACCAATTCGATAGCATTGAACGCTTGAACCACGAGGGCTGCGCCCTGATTTCCCTTAAGCCCCTGGAGGGCATCGCGGCACACGGCGGCAAATCCCACCGGGTGCCCGTGCTGGCCTTCAAACACAGGCCTTACCACGGCATGCTGGGTTAAGGCCTGCGCCACGGCATGCAGCGTGTCGGGCCGAACCAGCGGCAAATCGCCGGGCAGAATCAACCAGCCAGCAGCGTCAGGCGTGGCCTGAACGGCCGCAGCAATAGAGTCGCCCATGCCAGCATGGGGTGCGGATTCCAGGCGGTAGGGTAGGCCGCTGGCACGCACCGCATCCACGGTGTGCTGCAACACGGTTTTACCCAGCAGCATGGCTTGCAATTTGGAGCCTTGGCCACCCGACGCAGTGAAGCGATCGCCGCGGCCACTGGCCAGGATCAGGACGGTGGGTGCTCGGCCAGACACGCGGTGGGCTCCAACAACGCCGACGGTGGCAACTGCGGCTGCAACCGTGGTGGTGGCACCGCATTCTTGACCTGAACGATCTGTGCCATCACCGACACGGCGATTTCCGCCGGCGTCTTGGCGTCAATGAACAGACCCACCGGGCCGTGCAAACGGGCCAATTCTTCGGCTGTCAAATCAAAGTGCTCGGCCAGGCGCTGCTTGCGCGTCGCCTGGTTGCGCCGCGAGCCCAGTGCGCCCACGTAAAACGCGTCGGAGCGCAGCGCCTCCAGCAGGGCCATGTCGTCGAGCTTGGGGTCGTGTGTCAGCGCCACGATGGCGGTGTGGGCATCGGGCACCAGTTCGCGCACCACGTCGTCCGGCATGCCCAGCACGCGGCGCACACCGTCCTGGCGCAGCATGGCCGCGTATTCCTCGCGCGGATCGCAAACCAGCACCTCGAAGTCCAGCATCAACGCGATCTGCGCCACGGCCTGCGACAACTGGCCTGCGCCAATCAGCAGCAGCCGCCACCGGGGACCAAACACGCTGCTGAGCACGCTGCCGTCAAACTGCAGGGCCTGCCCGCGCGCGGCGGGCAGCAGGCGCACCACGCCGGTCGCCAGCGTCAACTGCCGCGCCACGATTGCATGCCGTGCCGTGCGATCCAGTAGTTCTTCGATCCAGGCAACGTCTGACAATGGCTCGCGCACCAGGCGCAGCGTGCCGCCGCATGGCAGGCCAAAACGCGCTGCCTCTTCCTTGCTGACGCCGTAGGCCAGCATGGACGGTCGCTGCTGCGCGGGGCCTTGTGTGGGGTCCTGAAAAGCGGCCCGGGTCTGCGCGATCAGGTCGTCCTCGACACAGCCGCCGGACACCGATCCGCTGACCACGCCATCGTCGCGCACCGCGAGCAAGGCACCGGGTGGGCGGGGCGCGCTGCCCCAGGTCTCGACCACGGTCACCAGCGTGACCGCATGGCCTGCGCGGCGCCACTGCAGGGCGTCGGCCAAAACACGAAGGTCCAGGCTTTCCATGGCTCAGGTCTTCGATGCCGGCATCACGCCAACTTGAAGGGCAGGTCGCGCGGCGTCTTGCCGGTCAGCTTGGCAATGGCGTTGCCAAAGGCCGGCGCCAGCGGTGGCAGGCCGGGCTCGCCCATGCCGGTGGGCGGCTCGGCGCTGGGCACGATGTGCACCGCGATCTTCGGCATGTCGGGGATGCGGGCCACCACGTAATCATTGAAATTGCTTTGCTCCACGACGCCGTCCTTGAACGTGATGGCCGCGCCGGGCAGACAGGTTCCCAGGCCCATCAGCGCGGCGCCCTGCACCTGGGCTTCCACGGTCTTGGGGTTGACTGCCAGGTTGCAGTGCACGGCCGCGGTCACTGCATGCAGCTTGGGCACGCCCTTGGTGACCGAAGCCTCGGCCACATAGGCGACCACGGTGTCAAACGACTCATGCACCGCCACGCCCCAGGCCTGGCCCTTGGGTAGTTTGCGCTTGTTGTAGCCGGACTGTTCCACGGCCAGCATCAGGGCGGCCTTGTGGCGGGGGTGCTTGTCGCCCATCAGTTTCAGGCGGTAGGCCACGGGGTCCTGCTGGGTGGCGCGGGCGATCTCATCGACCAGGGTTTCCATGACGTAGGCCGTGTGCGTGGAGCCCACGCTGCGCCACCACAGCACCGGCACATTGACCTTGGGGTGGTGAATGGACAGGCGCATGGGCACGTCATAGGGTTCGCGCATGCCTTCGGCGATGGTCATGTCAATGCCGTCCTGGACCATCATGCTCTCGAATGGCGTGCCCTGGGTAATCGACTGGCCGACGATGACATGGTCCCAGGCCAGCACCCGGCCCTTGGCATCAAAGCCAATCTCGGCGCGGTGCACGTGCATGGGGCGGTAGTAGCCGCCCTTGATGTCGTCTTCGCGGCTCCACATCACGCGGATCGGTGCGGTCACGCCGGCCGCCATGGCCAGCTTGGCCACAGTGCAGGCCTCGACCACATAGTCGGCCGTTGGCACGGCGCGCCGACCGAAGCCGCCACCGGCCATCTGCACATGGACCTTGACGGCTTGCGGTGGTAGGCCCAGAACCTGCGATGCCGCCATGCCGTCAAAGCCCGGCATCTGCGTGCCCAGGTAGATGGCGGCCCTGGCGTCCGCCCCGCTGCCGGTCACGTGCACGGTGCAGTTCAGCGGCTCCATGGGCGCGTGCGCCAAATAGGGAAACGTGAACTCGGCGTTGATCTTCTTCGGTGCCTTGGCCATGGGACCCATGTCCGCCTTGATCTTGACCATGCCGGTCTTCCTGGCCAGGGCCTTGTAGCTGGCCAGTTGGGCGACGCTGTCAACCTTCTCCACCGCCGAGGTATCCCACTCCAGCTTCAGCGCATCGCGGCCCAGCTTGGCAGCCCAGTAGCCCTGCGCCACGACGGCCACGCCTTCGCCGCCCCGGTCGGTGGGCATGCGCAACACGGCGGTCACGCCCTTGACGGCCTTGGCGGCGCTGTCGTCCACCGACTTCAGCTTGGCGCCAAACACCGGTGCGTGCACCACCACGGCGGTCAGCATGCCGGGCAGCTGCATATCCATGCCAAAGCTTTGTGTGCCGCTGGACTTGGCCCGCGCGTCCAGGCGCGGCGTGGCTTTGCCGATGATGCGGAAATCCTTGGCGTCCTTGAGGGCCACCTGGTCCGGCACCGGCATCTTCATCGCCGCATCGGACAGGTCGCCATAGCTGATGGACTTGCCACCCGCGCCCATGACCATGCCGTTCTCCGTGCGCAGCGTGCTGGCCGCTACACCCCATTGTGTGGCCGCGGCGGCCACCAGCATGGCGCGGGCGCGGGCGCCCAGCTCACGGTACTGTGTGTAGGAGCGCTTGATGGAACCCGAGCCACCGGTCAGGTGTATGCCAAAGGCCGGGTCCACATAGGCGCCATCGGCATCCCCGTGCACAGCGCGCACCTTGGCCCAGTCAGCGTCCAGTTCCTCGGCCAGAATCATGGGCAGCGCGGTCAGCACCCCCTGGCCAAACTCCAGCCGGTTGACGGTCACCGTGACCGCACCGTCCTTGTCAATGCGCACAAAGGCTGCGGGTTGTTCAAAGGGTTTGAGCCCGGCTGGCGCGGCTGCGGGTGCCGGACTTTGCGCGCCGGCCAGCAGCGGGTAGGCGCCCAAGGCGAAGCCCGAGGCCACGCCCATTTTCAAAAAGCTGCGCCGGGGCAGCCCGTCGTCTGCTATTGTTTTGGAAGCGCCTTGTGCACGTTCCACGAGGGCTAGCAGCCCTTTTGGCATCTGGGTGGCCAGATCACCGAAGGCGGAGTCGAAATGCATGATGATTTCCTCGCGTGAAGGGGGTTAGGCCAGCGTTGCCGCGGCGGCGTGGATGGCGCTGCGCACACGGGCATAGGTGCCGCAGCGGCAAATGTTGCCGGCCATGGCGGCGTCGATGTCGGCATCGCTGGGCTTTTTGTTGCCCTTGAGCAAGGCGGTGGCGCTCATGACCTGGCCGCTTTGGCAATAGCCGCACTGCGCCACATCGTGGGCGACCCAGGCGTTCTGCACCGCCAGGCCCACCGCGTCGCTGGCCACGGATTCAATGGTCGTGATCTTCTTGCCCGCTGCAGCGGACAGCGGTGTGGAACAGGAGCGTGTAGCCACACCATCCACATGCACGGTGCAGGCGCCGCACAGGCCAGCCCCGCAGCCGAACTTGGTGCCGGTCATGCCCAGCGTGTCACGCAGGGCCCACAGGATGGGGGTGTTGGGATCGGCATCGACCAGTGTGTCTTTGCCATTGATGTTGAGAGTGGGCACGGGCGTCTCCTCGAAAACGACGGCCACTGCGGCCGGGTCGGCGCAATGTAATCCAATTCAGAAAACTTTGCTCGGCGGGGGTTGGCGCCGCGCGCCCTCGTCAGATGGACAGGGCCGGATCGTCCGCGGTCTCGTCCACGAACACGCGGGCCTTGCGCGGGGTCAGCAGCACGGTGTCGCCTTCATGCAAGGCCAGCGCCGCATAAGTCTGCGCTGGAAGGTGGGCTTCGATGGGGTCACTGCTGCCCGTGGTGGTGGCGTCCAGCGGCAGCAGCTCCAGCCGTGCGATCGGGCCGACCGCGATGGCGCGCACCAGCTTGGCGGGAATGCCGCGCGGTCCGCTGCCCTGGCTGTCACCAACCACATAGCGGCGCACATCCAGGTCATGCGGACGCACATAGGCAAAGGCCTTGGCGTCCCGCGCGTCACTGTGCTCGGGGCTGTCCAGGCGCACGCCGTGCCGGTCTTCACCGATGCGCATTTCACCTTCATGGGCACGACCGTGGAACAGGTTGACGTCACCCAGGAAGCCATAGACAAAGGGGCTGGCGGGGTGTTCCCACACCTGCTGGGGTGAGCCGATCTGCTCCACCTTGCCGCTGTTCATCAGCACCACGCGGTCGGCCACTTCCAGCGCCTCTTCCTGGTCATGCGTGACAAAGATGCTGGTCACGTGCAGGTCGTCGTGCAGGCGGCGCAGCCAGCGGCGCAACTCCTTGCGCACCTTGGCATCCAGCGCGCCAAAGGGTTCGTCCAGCAGCAGCACCTTGGGCTCCACGGCGAGGGCGCGCGCCAGGGCAATGCGCTGGCGCTGGCCACCGGAGAGTTGGGCCGGGTAGCGGTCGGCCAGCCAGTCCAGTTGCACCAGACCCAGCAGGTCGTGCACCTTCTGCTTGATGACGGCCTCCGACGGGCGCACCGCGCGCGGTTTCATGCGCAAGCCGAAGGCCACGTTGTCGAACACCGTCATGTGGCGAAACAGTGCGTAGTGCTGGAACACAAAGCCCACGTTACGTTCGCGCACATGCACGTCGGTGGTGTCTTCGCCGCTGAACAGAATGTTGCCCTGGTCAGCCGTTTCCAGCCCGGCGATGATGCGCAGCAGCGTGGTCTTGCCGCAGCCCGACGGCCCCAGCAGGGCGACCAGTTCGCCGGACTCGATGTCCAGGCTGACATCGTTCAGGGCCCGGAAAGTGCCGAAGGCTTTATTGACGTTGCGAATTGCGATGCTCATACGATTTTCTCGGGTTCAGACGGTGGGACGCTCTGGAGGAAGGGCTGCTGCCGCTTTCTGGTCGCGCTCAAATTGCCATTCGACAAAGGACTTGATCACCAGCGTGACCAGGGCCAGCAGCGCCAGCAGCGAGGCCACGGCAAACGCCGCCACCGACTGGTATTCGTTGTACAAAATCTCCACATGCAGCGGCATGGTGTTGGTCTGGCCGCGGATGTGGCCCGACACCACCGACACCGCGCCAAACTCGCCCATGGCCCGCGCATTGCACAGGATCACGCCGTAGATCAGGCCCCACTTGATGTTGGGCAGCGTCACATGCCAGAAGGTCTGCCAGCCGGTGGCGCCCAGCACCTGGGCGGCCTGCTCCTCGTCAGTGCCCTGGGCCTGCATCAGCGGGATCAGCTCGCGGGCAATGAAGGGGAAGGTCACGAAGATGGTGGCCAGCACGATGCCCGGCACGGCAAAGACAATCTTGATGTCGTGCGCCTGCAGCCATGGGCCAAACCAGCCCTGGGCGCCAAACATCAGCACGTAGATCAGGCCCGCCACCACCGGCGACACCGAGAACGGCAGGTCCACCAGCGTCGTCAGAAAGGCCTTGCCGCGGAACTCGTACTTGGCAATGGCCCAGGCTGCGGCCACGCCAAACACCAGGTTCAGCGGCACGGCAATGGCGGCGGTGATGAGCGTCAGGCGGATGGCGCTCCAGGCATCGGGTTCATTGAAGGCTTCGAGGAATGCGTCGGAGCCCTTGCGCAGGGCCTCGGTAAACACGGCGGCCAGCGGGAGGATCAGGAACAGGAAAATGAAAGCCAGCGCAACGCCAATCAGGCTCCACTTGACCCAGGCCGGCTCGGTGGTGCCGGCGCGTGCGGTGCGAATGGTTTGCGTACGGCCGCTCATGACTGGGCTCCTCCACGCTTGCGCTGCCAGGCTTGCAGCGCATTGATCAGCAGCAGCAGCGCAAACGAGATCACCAGCAGCACCACGGCCACGGCGGTGGCGCCGGCATAGTCGTACTGCTCCAGCTTGCCGATGATGATCAGCGGCGTGATCTCAGACACCATAGGCATGTTACCGGCAATGAAAATGACGGAGCCGTATTCCCCAATGGCGCGCGCAAATGCCATCGCAAAGCCGGTGAGCAAGGCAGGGCCAATGGTGGGGAAGATGACGTAGCGAAAGGTCTGCCAGCGTGTGGCGCCCAGGCAGGTGGCGGCCTCCTCCAGTTCCTTCTCGGCGTCTTCCAGCACCGGCTGCACCGTGCGCACCACAAAGGGCAGACCAATGAAGATCAGCGCAATCACGACACCATTGGGGTTGAAGGCCAGCTGGATGCCATGCGGCTCCAGGATGCTGCCGATCCAGCCATTGCTGGCCAAGAGTGCTGTCAGCGAGATGCCGGCCACGGCGGTGGGCAGTGCAAACGGCAGGTCCACCAAAGCATCGATGATCTTCTTGCCGGGGAACGTGTAGCGCACCAGAACCCAGGCCACCAGCAGACCAAACACGGCGTTGACCAGCGCGGCAATCAGCGAGGCGCCAAAGGTCAGCCGGTAGGACGCCATCACGCGCGGGCTGCTGACGGCGAACACGAACTGCTCCCAGGTCAGCGTGAAGGTCTTGAACACCAGGGCGGAGAGCGGGATCAGCACGATCACGCTCAGATAAAACAGCGTGAAGCCCAGCGTCAGCTTGAAGCCGGGCAACACGCGGCGCGCGGGCCTTCGAACGGGCTGAACAGGCAGCCCGTCCGCGACAAGAGAAGTGCTCATTTACTTGACCGTGTACAGCTTGTCGAACTGGCCGCCGTCGTTGAAGTGCACCTTCTGGGCTTCGGCAAACGAACCGAAGAACTCGTCCACGGTGAACAGCTGGATGGGCTTGAAGGTGCTGGCGTACTTCTTCAGGATGGCCGGGTTGCTGGGGCGAATGGCATGCTGGGCGGCAATCTCCTGCCCGGCATCGGAGTAGAGGAAGTTCAGGTAGGCCTTGGCCTGTTCAGCCGTACCCTTCTTGGCCACGGTGCGCTCCACCACGGCGACCGGGTTCTCGGCCACGATGGAGGTGCTGGGGTGGATGGCATCGACCTTGCCGGCGCCGAATTCCTTGTCCACCGACACCACTTCGGATTCGAACGTGATCAGCACGTCACCAATATTGCGCTGCAGAAAGATGGTGGTCGCGTCGCGTCCGCCCTTGGCCAGCACCGGCACGTTCTTGTACAGCTTGGCGATGAACTCCGCTGCTTGCGCGTCAGTGCCGCCCTTCTTGCGCACCGAGCCCCAGGCCGCCAGATAGGCCATGCGGCCATTGCCGCCGGTCTTGGGGTTGACGACGATGACCTGCACGCCGGGCTTGACCAGGTCGTCCCAGTCCTTGATGCCCTTGGGGTTGCCATTGCGGGTCAGGAACAGCATGGTCGAGCTGGTGGGCGCCGCGTTGTGCGGGAAGCGCTTGGCCCAGTCCTTGGCCACGATGCCGGAGCTGGCCAGGAACTCCACGTCGGTGGTGGTGTTCATGGTCACCACATCGGCCTCCAGCCCGTCGTTCACGGCCCGCGCCTGGGCGCTGGAGCCGGCGTGGCTCTGGTCGATCTTGATGTCCTTGCCGGTGGCCTTCTTGTAATTGGCGATGAAGGCGGTGTTGATGTCCTTGTAGAACTCGCGCGCCACGTCGTACGACACATTGAGCAGGGTCGTGGTCTGGGCTGCTACGAAATTGCTAGCGGTGAGCACAATAACGGCGAGGGCCAGGCGGGTTTTTTGCTTGAGTGTCATGGTGCGGTCTCCAATGCGGGTTGTGTGCGGGGTGCGGTGGCCACGGGTGTAAGCCAGCCATCTCCCACCAGGGATTGCAACAGCGCCAGGCCCAGCGGCCAGGCACCGAAGCCGGATTCAATATTGATGTGCCCCGCATTTTGCAGGCGAACGAATTCACTGCCCCAGGCGCGGGCATAGGCGCCGGCCGTCCGCACCGGGCAATACGGGTCATTGCTGCTGGCCACGACGATGCTGCGGTAGGGAAGGGCCTGGTAGGGCACGGGTGCAAAGTCGGCCAATACGCCGCGCCGCTCGGGGTCGGCCGGGGCCACCAGCAGGGCGCCCTGGATGCGCTGTGCGGCCTCGGCGGGCAGGTGCGATGTGGCAATGCAGCCCAGGCTGTGGGCGGCAATCACCACCGGGCCGCCGGCCTCCAGAATCTGGCGTGCCAGCGAGCCGACCCAGGCCTGGCGGCTCGGGGCGATCCAGTCATCCTGCTGCGTGCGCCGCGCACCGGGCAGGCTGTCGGCCCACAGGCTTTGCCAATGGCCAGGCCCGGAGTCGCGCCAGCCGGGCACGATGATGATGGTGGGTGAAACGCGTGACATGGTGCTTGCTGAATCAGATGAAGGGCCATTGTCAGCAGGCATTCTTAAATCACAAACTACTATTTTCTCGTTTGCTTATGTCAAAAAGAACATATTCAATGCTGCGGTGAGGTTGGCACAGCAGCCCAAGCCGCAGCCCCATGCCTGTGCGGCGCTACGCTGAAGGTCCTAGCTTCAGGGCGGGGCCGGCGGTGCGCCAGCGTTCCAGCCAGGTTTCTGCCGCGTCCGGGCGACCGAAGAAGTACCCCTGGTGCAGCACGGTGCCGCGCTGGTTCAGGAAGTCGGCCTGCTCCTGGGTCTCCACCCCTTCGGCCACCACCTTCAAGTGCATGTGCCCGGCCACTGCCAGAATCGATTCGATCAGCGCGGCATCGCTGGCATTGCGGGGGGCATCCTGCACAAAGGTCTTGTCGATCTTGATCTCGTGGATGGGCAGCCGCTTCAGGTAGGCCAGCGAGGAGTAGCCGGTGCCAAAGTCGTCAATCGAGAACTGAATGCCGCGTTCGGCCAGCAGCTTCATCTTGGCGATCACATCGTCGATGTCGTCGATGACCAGGCTTTCGGTGAACTCCAGCGTCAGGCAGGAGGGGTCGGCGCCGGTCATGGCCAGCACTTCCTGCAGCCAGAGTGTGAAGGTGGCCTGGCGGAAGTGCCGCGCACTGACGTTGACCGAGAGCATCAGCGTACGCCCGGCACGCTGCTCCTGGGCCACCAGGCGGCAGGCCTCGGTCATCACCCAGACACCGAGCTCAACAATCAGGTCAGACTCTTCCGCGATGGCAATGAAGTTTGCCGGCGGCACCAGGCCGCGCTGCGGGTGCTGCCAGCGCACCAGCACCTCGGCGCCCACCCAGTGTCCGTCGGCATCCACTTGCGGCTGCAGGTACAGCCGCAGTTCTCCGGCCCGGATGCCAAGGCGCAGCTCGCTGTCGATGACAAAACGCTCCTGCACCCGGGCGTCCATGCTGGGGTCGAAAAAAGCGACGTGGGCGCCGCCCGCATCCTTGCTGCGGTGCATGGCCGTCTGGGCCCTGCGGAAGATCTCCTGCACGGAGTCGTCTTCCCCCTTGGGAAACAGCGTGATGCCCTGGCTGACGGTCAGGGTCAGATCGGCATGACCATCCACCGCGAACGGCAGTCGCAATGCTTCCTGCACCTTGTTCGCCACCGCCTTGGATCATCATGCCGACCGTTCAAGTTAAAGGGTGGAATTATTTCCAGAACCTCTCGTCCAATGTGATCATTGGTCTCATATCTCCGCGCACTTCCATCGTCCGATCGCATCTTCCTTCGAATCGGCATGAGGCCCGACAGCTTGGCATTGAACGCAGCACACTGCCCATACATTGGCATCGATCTCATATGCCCGTGGTCGACTGGAAAGACAAAAAGGACATGCCGCGACGTCGTTCTTAGTGAAATCAAATTCGTGCGAATTTCCAAGCAGAAGCGGATCTTTGTACTCGCGATTTACCGTGTCTATCATTTGCAAGACTCTCCTCATGTAGTAGTCATTGAAATATCGAAGTTATCCTCATTGGAGGCCGCCCAAGCTTCAATGGACTTCGAACGTTCAGTGCCATTCGCGGCTTTAGAGTCGGCATCCTCAAATGATCGGCGCAATGCGGAAAGAAACGTCAATCGCTTCCACAGCAACAGCGTTACAAGGCAAGTCGTCACGGCAAGGTTGCCCGCAAAAATCCAAACTGACTTCGAATCGTGAAGCACTAACAACGCATACAAAAGCGCTGTGCAGTGTGCGAAGGTGAAGTAGGACCATGTCAGGATCGAAACGCTCTTGGCTCCATGAGGGCACTTCCACGCAGAAATGAACTGTGGCAGGTACGCCAGCAGGCGCCCGGTGTTAGCAACCACAAACACCCACGTGATGACATCGACCCAATAGCCGGCAAGTCCTGCTGCGCTTACAGACTGCATAGTATTGCTCCGCAATCAGTGGTCGTACTCAAAATACGCTGCGACCTTTTGTGCAGCGACACCCGGAGCATTTGTAGAACCTACGACAAGAGCCCGCAATTTAGTCACAGTTTTGCATTCGCTCTGGATATTCACAACCTGATCACCCTCTGGCGTCAACACTACGAGACTGCCTGGAGCTACGTCGCCTGGAATATCCTCGGGCTCCACGATCCGAATTTGGAAGTCCGGTGCCATAGAGCCAACTTTGCGCAAACCTTGACCAAAGAAGATTGGCTCTGATTTGCGCCCTTGTTCGCTGGCATCGTGAACATGGGCCAATACACCTTTGTGGGAAGCTGAATTTGATTCCAGAACCCTAGATGCCACATCGGCCCGGGTCGCCATAGCAGTGACGGCTAAGAGAATGGAGAGAGTTGCCCCGGTAATCCGTTTGCCAACATCGGTTGTAGAGAGGCTGGAGTTTTGCGCTCTAAACAGTGTGACTTTCATGTTGTTCCTTAATCTGATTGGTTTCTTTTCGGACTTTGCACTCACAAAGATGCATTGATGAAGTAACTCAATTCGCCTTATCCGTTCGGTTCATCCGAACGTCCACGGAAGTAACACTGGTCGCTCGCTGGAGTCTCGTCGGGGCGCAGGACATGGGCCTCGATCACTGAAAATGCCGCCGCGGCTGGATACGTGCGCGTGCGCAACAAACCTGTTGACAATAGCAAAGCGTCGTACTCCTTGATCGTGCGCTCGCGGCCGCCAAGTCCGACCAGCATGTTGAGGTCGCTGCGCGCAGTCGTGCGATGCTCCGGCCGGTCCTCCACCTGGACAGGCATGACACGCTCTATCAACAGTACCCGGCCATCGGGTGCCAGCGCGTCGCGTGCACGTTGCAGGATGCGCACCGCATCGTCGTCGTTCCAGTCGTGCAGCACGCTCTTGAGCAGGACCACGTCGACGGGACGCGGCAAGGGCGCGAAGAAGTCACCCGATGTCACAGTGACTCGCTCAGCCACGCCGGCACCACGGAGGTGTGCCTGCGCGCCTACAACTGCATGCTCCAGGTCGAACAGCACGCCGTGCAAGCCGGGCCGTGCGCGCAACACCTCGGCCAGCAGCTCGCCGTGGCCGCCGCCCAAATCCATAACCACGCCCGCGTCTGGCAGTGCAGATGAGGCCGCCAGATCGACCGCCACCAACCGCGTCAACTCTGCCATCGAGCGGTGAAACAGGTGCGCAGACTCCGTGTCCGCGTTGAGGTGCTCGAAGCCCCTCTGCCCCTGCGCGCGCTGGCGCACGCTCTGGCCGGTACGTACGCTGCCCAACAGGTCCGACCAAACAACCCATGCTTGTTGAGACCACCATTGCGCGTGAGCATTCAGGCTTAGCGTGGCATCACGGCGCAGCAGGTCACCGGTGGTGGTCAGGCTGCATCGGCCATCGCCATCGAGTCGCATTACACCCAGCGCAGCCAAGCCGCGCAACAGTCGGCCCAAGGCGTACGGATCGCAGTCGCAAACACGTGCCAACGCCTCCACCTGATTCACACCCGACACCACATGATCGGCCAGACCCAACCGTGCCGCTACGCCGATCACCTGGGTGGCCCAGTTTCCGCCGATCAGTTCAACCAGTTGACGTGCGGCGGCACTTTGCTCTGCGCTTGCCAATGTCTGCATATTCACGGCACACTCCTTCCACGATGGACAAGTTAAAGGCAATTCAGTATTTCCTGGCCGCGGCGCAGACCGGTAGCCTGTCGGCTGCGGCACGCCAGCAGGACGTGAGCTTGCAGGCCGTGGCCAAGCTGGTGGGTGCGCTCGAAGCGCAGCTTGGCGCCAAGCTGTTCCAGCGCGGCAACCGCGGACTGAAGCTCACCGCCGACGGTGTGCAGTACGCCGAGGCCTGCGCGCCGTTGCTGGCGCAATTGCAGGCCGCCGATGATGGGCTGCGACAGGCCCGCCAGCGTCCGCAGGGCACGCTGGTGGTCGGCGGCACGCCGTTCTTCCTGCAGCATTTCATCGTGCCAGCACTGCCCGCCTTTCATGACGCCTACCCGGACCTGACGATTGACATGCGCACTGTCGTCCACCTGAACGAGGCTGCGGCCCGGGACTGCGACCTCCTGGTTCTGCACGGATGGTTCGAGGCGGGCGACTGGGTGCGGCGCGAACTGCCGGTGATGCCGCAGATCACAGTGGCCACGTCCGCGTACTGGAAGCGCTTTGGCATCCCGCGCCACCCGGGCGATCTGGCCAACCACAATTGCCTGTGCTACCGCAATCCCTACGGCAAGCTGCTCGACCTGTGGCGCTATCGCAAAGCGGGGGCGCAAGATGAGGCCATCGAGCAGGTGGTCGTGAGGGGCTGGCTCCATTCGAACCATCGCGACAACCTGCTTGAACTGGCCCTGGGCGGTGGCGGTGTGATGCGCATTGCGCAAGTCTCCGAGCATGTCGACCCGGCCCGTGGGCTCCTGGTGCCCGTGCTGCTCGACTGGGAAGTGATGGACCCGCCACCTCTGGCGATCTATTTCAAACCCGAACTGCGTCGAAACTTGGGCCTGCGCGTCTTTGCTGACTTTGTCGTCGCCTGTTGCACCGAACTGGCACAGCTGACGAGTGCCAAAGGGCAGTCCAGCGTCGACCGCCGGCCGGGATGGCACCACAGCAACAGTCGGCGCGCGTCGAGTTGGTTGATCCATCGCTGAGCACCCCGGGTCAGTCGATGCTGGCGCCCGTTTCGCGGACGTACTGCACATACTGGGCCTCGGCCTGCGCCATCAGCTCGCGGGTTTCGGACGCCGAGCGTGCAGTGCCGACGATCAGCAGACGGTCCATCTCCTGCTTGAAGTCGGTCGTCTGAGCGGCCTGACGCACTGCTGCGGCCACACGGTCCACGATCTCCGCCGGTAGCCGCGGTGGCCCGAGCACGAAATGCGCGGTGACCAGCGGGGCTGCGGCGACGCCAGACTCGGCCAGTGTGGGAACCGTTGGCAACGCGGCGAGGCGCTCAGCCATGCTGCAGCCCAGTAGCGCCAAACGGCCGGAGCGGACATGCGGGAGGCTGGCGCCGATCGGCAGCACAGCGGCCTGCAGCCGGCCCTCCAGCAGGTCCGGCAGCATCTGTGGCGCACCCTTGTAGGGCACACGCTGCAGCTTGAAGCCCATCGCGCCGGTAATTTGGCCCGCCACCATGTCCTCCGAGACGTTATTGGAGCCTCGCATCAGGGGCTGTGCGCTGGCTTTGGCATGAACGGCGAACTCGGCGAGCGTCCTGGCCGGCACGCTGGATGGCACAACCAAGCATTGTGTGTTGCCTCCGATGGTCGACACCGGAGTGAACTCAGCGAGCGACTTGTAGGGCGATGTCTGGCTCAGGTGCGGCAGCCCGGCATTGGACGCCAGCGCGAAGAGCAAGGTATAGCCGTCGGGCGCGGCGGTCAGCACCGCACCTGCGCCAATGCCCGTATTCGCACCCGGCCGGTTCTCGACCACCACCTGCTGGCCGAGCTCGGCGGTCAATCCCTTGGCCAACGCGCGTGCCGCGGCATCGCTCGGACCACCAGCGACGATCGGCACGATCAGTCGGATCGGTTTGCTCGGGTAGGTGGTCTGCGCCGCCACTGAGGCCGTCGACAGCGCCAGCGCGTTGACAACCAGGCTTGTGATCAAACGGCTCATTTCAAAGCTCCTTTCTGAGTGGGTGGAGCGCAGTATGGCCGGTGGTGGCCGCATCGGAAAGGATGTGTCCGTTGTGGCTGGCCTGAACTTTTGGTTCAACCAGAATCCTGGGCGAAGCGGCCCGCCTAGCAGTGGACCTTTGAATGGCGACGGGGTGCGTGCGGACAGGCAAGATGCCAGAATGCTGCGCATGACCAAAGACCGGAGCTGGCCATCACGCCTTGTCCACCATGCAAATTGGGTTTCCCTAAGGCGGGCATCGGCAGCCTGAATTCGAAAGCCCTAGGGTGGCTGCTGTCAGGCGACCACTTGATCGATGGCTATGTCTGCAGCGGGTCAATTGCGACCACACAAGCTGGATGCACGACGGACTGCACCGCGTCTGCAGCCGTCGCCCACTCTTCCGCGCGGGGGGCAAACACTTTGTCGTTATCCGACCAGAAGTTCTAACGCGGCGTGCATCGCGCCAAAACGATGCCCGCCGCGGCGCTGGCCAAGACTCACACTCCCCCCAACGCCTGCTCCAGATCGGCCAGCAGATCATCAATGTGCTCAATCCCCACCGACAGGCGCACCGCATCTTCGCTGACGCCAGCCTTGGCCAGCTCTTCGGGCGACAACTGGCGGTGCGTGGTCGACGCCGGGTGCGTGGCCAGCGATTTGGCATCGCCAATGTTGACCAGGCGTGTGAAGAGTTGCAGGGCATCCAGGAAGCGCGCGCCAGCGGCCAAGCCTTCGCCCGGTGCGGACTTCACGCCAAAGGTCAGCAGGCCCGAGGCCTTGCCGCCCAGGTATTTCTGCGCCAGCGCGTGGTCCGGGTGGCTGGGCAAGCCTGCGTAGCTGACCCAGGCCACCTTGGCGTGGGCTTGCAGAAATTGCGCCACCTTGAGGGCGTTGTCGTTAATGCGGTCCATGCGCAGCGCCAGCGTCTCGATGCCTTGCAGGATCAGGAAGGCGTTGAACGGCGAGATGGCGGCGCCGGTATTGCGCAGCGGCACCACGCGGGCGCGGCCAATGTAGGCCGCCGGGCCCAGGGCTTGGGTGTAGACCACGCCGTGGTAGCTGGGGTCTGGCTCGTTCAGGCGTTTGAACTTGGCCTTGTGCTGGGCCCACGGGAACTTGCCCGAATCGATGATGGCGCCGCCCAGGCTGTTGCCGTGACCCCCGAGGTATTTGGTCAGGGACTGCACCACGATGTCGGCACCGTGCTCGATCGGACGCAACAGGTAAGGCGTGGCCACCGTGTTGTCCACAATCAGCGGCACGCCATGGCGGTGGGCGATTTCGGCAATGGCCGCAATATCGGTCACCGTGCCCTGGGGGTTGCTGATGGACTCGATGAACACGGCCTTCGTTCTATCGTCAAACAGGGCCTCGAAGCTGGCCAGGTTGCGTGCGTCGGCAAAGCGCGTGGTGATGCCGAACTGCGGCAGCGTGTGCGCAAACAGGTTGTAGGTGCCGCCATAGAGCGCGGTGGTTGCGATGATGTTGTCACCGGCCTCGGCAATGGTCTGGATCGCATAGGTCACCGCCGCCTGGCCCGACGCCAGCGCCAGCGCGGCAATGCCGCCCTCCAACGCTGCCACGCGCTGCTCCAGCACGTCGCTCGTCGGGTTCATGATGCGGGTGTAGATGTTGCCCGGCACCTTCAGGTCAAACAGGTCGGCACCGTGCTGGGCGCTGTCAAACGCATAGGCCACGGTCTGGTAGATGGGCACCGCCACCGCCTTGGTCGTGGGGTCGGGGCTGTAACCGGCGTGGACGGATTGGGTTTCAAATTTCCAGGATGCGGACATGGATGGCTTTCGTGGTTAGAGGTGGTGACGGAACTGAACCGCTATGATTTTAGTAGCTGCTTGGGCCGACTCGACGAGGGCTGGTGGTCGAAATCGGCCTGCACACTTGCGCGTCACGCGGCCTTGACGCGCTTTTGCTTCAGCAGGTGCTGGTTAATAGGGCGCTGCAGGCCCAGGTTCTCGCGCAGCGTGGTGCCTTCGTACGCGGTGCGGAACAGGCCGCGGCGCTGCAGCTCGGGGATGACCAGATCGACGAAATCGTCCAGGCTGCCGGGCAGCACCGGTGGCAGCACGTTGAAGCCGTCGGCCGCGCCGTTCTCGAACCACGACTGCAACTGGTCCGCCACTTGCACCGGTGTGCCGACGATGGTCCAGTGGCCGCGCGCGGTGGCCACCCACTCGTAAAGCTGGCGGATGCTGAGGCCGTGCTTGCGCGCAATGTCAATCATCATCTGCTGGCGGCTGACCCAGCCCACGGTCTTGGGCAGCTCGGGGAAGGGGCCGTCCAGCGGGTACTGCGACAGGTCCACGCCGCCCGACAAACCCGACAGCAAGGCGAGGCCGGCCTGCGGGTGGATCAGATCGTTGAGTTGCTTGAGCTTGGCCTTGGCTTCGGCTTCCGTGGGGGCGACGTAAACCGACACGCCGGGCATGATCTTTAACTGGTCTGGCGTGCGGCCGAACTTGGCCAGGCGGCCCTTCAGGTCCTTGTAGAAGGCCTGGGCATCCTCCAGGCTCTGCTGCGCGGTGAACACTACCTCGGCGGTGCGCGCCGCCAGCTCCAGGCCGGGCTCGGACTGGCCGGCCTGCACGATGACCGGGTAGCCCTGCGGCGGGCGAGACACGTTGAGCGCACCTTCCACGTTAAAGTGCTTGCCCTGGTGCTGTGGCGGGTGCAGCTTGGCCGGGTCGAAGAATTGGCCACTGGCCTTGTCGCGCGTGAAGGCGTCGTCCTCCCAGCTGTCCCACAGCTCGGTGACCACATCGACAAACTCTTCGGCGCGGTCGTAGCGGTCCGTGGCCACGGCCTGCTGCGCACGGCCAAAGTTGCGCGCGGTGGCGTTGTCGGTCGAGGTCACCACGTTCCAGCCGGAACGGCCAGCGCTCAGATGGTCCAGTGACGCGAACTTGCGCGCCAGCAGATACGGGTCTTCGTAGGTGGTGGAGGCGGTGGCGATGAAGCCGATATTTTTTGTCACCGTGGACAGCGCCGAGAACAGCGTCACCGGTTCGAAGTAGGTGCTGCGGTCGCGCCGCCCGCCACTGTCGCCACCGAAATTGGTCGACAGGCCATCGGCCAGGAAGTAGGCGTCGAACAGGCCACGCTCGGCGGTCTGTGCCAGGCGTTTGAAGTATTCGAAATCGAACACGCTGTCGGACGCGGCATCCGGGTGGCGCCAGGCGGCGACGTGCTGGCCGGCGCCGGGCAAGAAGGCGCCCAGGCGCAGTTGGGGTTTGGTGGTGCTCATGGTGGTTGCTCCCTGTTGGTACGTGGTGGGTGGGTTGGGTTGGTGGATGGACGGATTTAGAGCTTGGCGATCGACACTTCGGTGGACTTCACCAGCGCGACCACATCGCTGCCAATCTTCAGCTCCAACTGATCCACTGAGCGGGTGGTGATAACCGAGGTGACGATGCCCCAGGGTGTCTCGACATCGATCTCGGAGACGACATCGCCGCGGATGATCTCCTTGACCTTGCCTTTGAACTGGTTGCGTACGTTGATGGCTTGAATGGACATGGGGTTCTCCTTGAAAGTCCGTTAAAAAAGTAAAAAGGTTTTGGGTCAGATGGCCCAGCGCAGGCCGTGGGCCGTGATGCCGGGCCAGAGGGCTTCGACAGGTACGGGTTCTTCGTCGCCCGGGCGTTGCAGCACCCGGTCCAGAATGCGTTTCTCCAGCGCGGCAAAGGCGGCGTCACCGCGCGAGCGCGGGCGTGGCAGTGCGATACGTTCGTCCAGCGCAATCACGCCGTCCTCGATCAACACCACGCGGTCGGCCAGGGCCACGGCCTCCTGCACGTCGTGCGTCACCAGCAGCGCGGTGAAGCCGTGGCGCAGCCACAGGTCTTCGATCAGCGCGTGCATTTCGATGCGGGTCAGCGCGTCCAGCGCGCCCAGCGGCTCGTCGAGCAGCAGCAGATTGGGTTGGTGCACCAGGGCGCGCGCTAGGGCCACACGCTGGCGCTGGCCACCGGAGAGGCGCGCAGGCCAGTCGGCGCCACGGTCGCCCAGGCCCACCTGTTCCAGCACCTTGGTGGCCGCGCCGCGCTGGTCTTTGGGCAGGCCCAGGGCCACGTTGTCAATGACGCGCTTCCACGGCAGCAGGCGCGCGTCCTGGAACATGATGCGGGTGTCCTCGCGCAGGCCCACGTGGGCCTTGCCGGCAATCTGCAGGCTGCCACTGCTGGCGGCCTCTAACCCGGCCACCAGGCGCAGGAGCGTGCTCTTGCCGCAGCCGCTGCGCCCGACAATGGCGACAAACTCGCCCGGCTCGATGCGCAGCTCGGCGCTGTTGAGCACGGTGCGCTGGCCGTAGCGTTTGGTCAGGCCGTGCAGCGTCAGCGGCACGCCGCGTGGGCCCGTGGCGGAAGTGTTGTTAGTCATATTGGCCTCTAGCCCTCGTGGAATATGTTGATATAGCTATTAAATTAGTAGCAATTGAAAATTCAGGCTCAGTGCTTGCCCTGGTAGCCGGGGTGCCAGCGCAGCCAGCTGCGCTCCAGTGCGCCGGCAAACAGGTCGGCCAGCTTGCCCAGAGCCGCGTACAGCAGGATGCCCACCAGCACGACGTCGGTCTGCAGAAATTCGCGGGCGTTCATCGTGAGATACCCGATGCCGGCCTGGGCCGAAATGGTCTCGGCCACGATAAGGATCACCCACATCAGCCCCAGCGAAAAGCGCAGGCCTACCAGGATGCTGGACAGTGCGCCGGGCAGGATCACCTGGGTGTAGAGCTGCCAACGCGTGAGGCCGTAGGTGCGCGCCATCTCGATCAGCCCCGGGTCCACATTGCGGATGCCGTGGTAGGTGTTGAGGTAGATCGGAAAGAACACCGACACCGCGATCAGGAACAGCTTGGCCGACTCGTCAATACCGAACCACAGAATGACCAGCGGAATCATGGCCAACGCCGGGATGTTGCGCACCATCTGGATGGAGGAATCCAGCAGCGTCTCAAAGAAACGCACCGAGCCCGTCAGCAGCCCCAGCAACAGGCCCAGGCCGCCGCCAATCGCCAGGCCGGTCAACGCACGCGCCGCGCTGACCCTGACGTGCTTGCCCAGCTCGCCGGATTCGGCCAGCGTCCACGCCGCCTGCACCACGTCCAGCGGTGCCGGCAGCACGCGGGTGGACAGCCAGCCGGTGCTGGAGGCGATGTGCCAGGCAGCGATCAGGGCCAACGGCACCAGCCAGGGCACCAGGCGCTGGGCCACGGCTTTGACGGCGATGACCAGCTTGTCATCGGCGGGGAAACGCAGGCCCAGATGGGGATAGGTCCACGGCTGCTCGGGGTGCACGCTGGCTGTGGGGCTGCTTTGCAGTTCTTGGAGGGTGTTGCTCATGCCAATGCTTTCAGGGTTGTTGGGTGGCCAGGAACAGGCGCTCATCGCGCGGCTGCCAGACGATGGCGGCCACCTGCACCGGTTTGGGAATCAGTGCCAGCGCGGCAAATGCGTTGGCCACCTGCTGCTGGTCAGCCACCGTCTTGGCACTCAAAAGCCCCACTGGAGACTTGGGGCGGCGCTGCAAAAAAAGGCTGACCACGCCGGCGTCCAGTCCACTAAAGCCGGCGATCAGCTTGATGGCTTCGGGGCGGTGCTGCTGCACAAAGCGGTCGGCGCGTGTCAGCTCCTCGAACAGCGCGGCGATGGCCTGCGGGTGCGTTTGTGCAAATGGCACGGAGGCCAGGTAGAACGAGTTGTTGCTGGACAGGCCGCGCCCGGTGGTCAGGATGCGCGGCTGAATGGCCAGTTCGGTAGCGGCAAAGAACGGGTCCCAGATGGCCCAGGCGTCCACACTGCCACGCTCGAACGCGGCGCGCGCATCGGCCGGGGCCAGGTAGATGGGCTGGATGTCGCTCCACTGCAGGTTCGCCTTGGCCAGCGCGCGCACCAGAAGGTAGTGCGCACTGGACCCCTTTTGCACGCCGACCTTTTTGCCCTTGAGTTCGGCCAGCGTTCGAAGGGAAGAGTTGCGCAGCACGATGATGGCGGAGCTGTCCGGCTTGGCCGGCTCGGCGCCCACATAGACCAGGTCCTTGCCGGCGGACTGGGCAAACACGGGTGGTGCGTCGCCGGTCAGGCCAAACTCCAGTGCACCCACGGACAGCGCCTCCAGCAACTGTGGCCCCGCGGGGAATTCGATCCAGCTGACCCGAGTGTTCGGAAAGCGCTTCTCCAGCGCGCCCTGCTGTTTGACGATGACCAGGTTGGCGGCCGACTTCTGGTAGCCGATGCGCAGTTGCTCCGGTGCCCGGGCGCCGGGCGGTGTTTCAGCCCAGGCCTGGCTGGCGGCGATGGGGCCCGTCAGGCTCCAGAAGCCTGCGGTCATGGACAGCAGCCCCAACAGGCGCTGGCGGTAGCGTTGCGTGGTCGTGTGTGGCGTGGACATGGCGAGGCTCCTCGGTATTGGGGCGGGCCTTAGCCCAGGTCCACCGGCGCGGCGTGCAGCAGGTTGAGCTTTTTGGGAATCAGCTTGAGCTCGAAGAAGGTGTCGGCTATGCGTTGCTGCTCGGCCAGGATGGCACTGTTGACCGGCGCAACGCCGAATTCGGAGCGGTTCAGGTACAGCTCGGTGATGCCCTTGTCCAGCCCCAGCACGGCGGAGAGTTCCGCGGCCGCGGCGGTCTTGTTTTTCGACGCCCAGGTGTCGATGTCGTTGATCTGGCGGATGGCGATCTTCAGCACGTCGGCGTTCTTGCTGACGAAATCGCGCGACGTGAAGTAGTAGGCACGGTTGTTGACCACGCCACTGGCGTCCAGCAGCAGGCGCGCGTCCAACGTCTTCTGCGCGGCGGCCAGGAACGGGTCCCAGATGATCCAGGCGTCAATGGCACCCTTCTGGAAGGCGGCACGGGCGTCGGGCGGTGGCAGATGGATGTGTTGCACATCGTTGTACTTCAGGCCGTTCTTCTCCAGCAGCTTGGCCAGGAAGTACTGCACGTTGGAGCCCTTGTTGTAGGCCACGCGCTTGCCTTTGAGGTCCAGCACGGACTTGATGGGCGAGTCTTTGGGCACGACGATGGCTTCCAGTTTGGGGCGCGGCACGGTGGCGCCGGCATAGACCAGCGGGGCGCCCGCGGCCTGGGCAAAGATGGGAGGGGCTTCGCCGACATCGCCAAAGTCGATGGCTCCCACGTTCAGGGCTTCGAGCTGCACCGGACCGGCGTTGAACTCGGTCCAGGTCACGGTCACGCCCAGCGGGGCCAGTTCCTTTTCCAGCGTGCCGCGGCCCTTGAGGATGGACAACCAACCCTTCTGGTGGCCGACGCGCAGTACGCGGCCCGTGGGCTTTTGCGCCAGCGCCAGGCCGCTGGCGGACAGGGCAGCAGTGGCGATACCGGTCGCGAGGACTTGGCGGCGCGTGAGGGCGCTCGCCAGGGAGCGGGAGGATGAGTTGGAGGAAGACATGGCAGTGTTTCTTTCAATGTGCGCAGGCAAGGCTTCGCCCATGCCGCTGGCGCGGTTTCAAAAAATGGATTGGGGTTTGGTGTGCGCCCCGGGGTGCGGCGGACTTACACGCTACATCGCACCTGCGAGAAATGCACCGGCGCAAAGCGGCCGGCAACGGACGGGATTTCTTTCAGTGCCTCGGCAATCAAGGTCTTGACGCTCTCGTCTAACCGCGTGGCTATGTCCGCATGGATCTGGTAGCCGCCTTCGGGCAACACCACCACCTGCGAGTCGGTAGCGTAAATGCCGGGCAGGATGTGGGCCGCGCCCAGCGACTGCAGCACCGGCCGCAGCGCATAGTCCAGCGCCAGCATGTGGTTGGGGCTGCCGCCGGTGGCCAGTGGCAGCACGTGTTTCTCCTTCAGCGCGGTCTGTGGCAGCAGGTCCAGAAAGACCTTGAGCACGCCGCTGTAGGCGGCCTTGTAGACGGGAGTGGCCACGACGATGGCGCGGGCCCGCGCCACCTGGGCGGCGGCACCGGCGATGGATGGATGGCCAAAGTCCGCCAGGATCAGCGCCTGGGGCGACAGGTCGCGGATCTGCAGCCGCTCCACGGCCACGCCGCGCAGGTTCAGGCGCTGCTCCACGGCATCCAGCAGAGCTGCGGAGCGCGAGGGGGTGGAGGGGCTGCCGGCAATGAGCAGAACGGACATAGTGTTTTCTCCCTGAGCAAGTGGTGTGTGACAGCGTGTTTGCTTGACTATTTCTTCACGTAGATCTGGTCGAAGCTGCCGCCATCGGCAAAGTGCTCTTTGTCGGCCTTGGCCCATCCGCCGAAGGCCTCGTCGATCTTGAACAACTTGATGGGCGCAAACTGCTTGGCGTACTTGGCCTTGGCTTTCTCGGAAACGGCGGGGCGGTAGAAGTTCTTGCCGGCAATGTCCTGGCCTTCTTCGGTGTACAGGTATTCCAGGTAGGCGGTGGCTACGGCCCGCGTACCCTTCTTGTCCACGTTCTTGTCGACTACGGCCACGGCGGGTTCAGCCAGGATGGAGAGCGAGGGCGCCACGATGTCGAACTTGGAGCTGAATTCCTTTTCCAGCAGATAGGCCTCGTTCTCCCAGGCGATCAGCACATCGCCCTGACCGCGCTGGGCGAAGGTGATGGTGGAGCCGCGCGCACCGGTGTCCAGCACGGGCACGTTGCCATACAGCTTGGCGACAAACTCTTTCGCCTTGGCATCGCTGCCGAACTTGCGCTTGGCAAATTCCCAGGCCGCCAGATAGTTCCAGCGCGCACCGCCGCTGGTCTTGGGGTTGGGTGTGATGACCTTCACGTCGGGACGGATCAGGTCATCCCAGTCCTTGATGTTCTTGGGATTACCCTGGTGCACGGCCAGCACGATGGTCGAGGTGTAGGGCGAGGCGTTGTGCGGCAGCTTCTTTTGCCAGTCGGGTGCCAGCCAGCCGCCGTTCTTGACCAGCGCGTCGGTATCACCGGCCAGGGCCAGCGTGGCCACGTCGGCATCCAGCCCGTCGATGATGGAGCGGGCCTGCTTGCCCGAGCCACCGTGGGACTGCTTGATGGTCACGTCCTGACCGGTCCTGGATTTCCAGTGTTTGGTGAAGGCGGCGTTGAACTCGACGTAAAGCTCGCGGGTCGGGTCGTACGAGACGTTGAGCAATTCAACGGGCTTGGGTTGGGCGACAGCGGTGAGGGCGGCACCGGCCAGCGTGGCGGCGATGGCCAGCGAGGTGAAGGCACGGCGGATGGGGAAGCGGCTTGGCATGTGAAACTCCAGAAAATTGCAACGCAACAATGCGATGGATTGGATTCTGGGAGTTCGTTGTTAAAACTGGAACTACTGAATTATCAGTTTCAAATAACCAAATCATCTATAAAAGTCGCGCGGTATGCGGTGGCGCTTGGCGTTGGACAAGGCTATAACAAGAAATGATCATGATGCATATGTTGCGTGCCGGTGTTGTGATGGCGTCGCTGGCTACCATGGTGGGTGCCTGGGCAGCCGAGATTGACGTGTTTGGCAGCGACTATTCCATCCCCAAAGCCTATGTCCAGAATGGCGAAAACAAGGGTGTCCTGGTCGACATCCTGAAGTACGTGGACGAACGGCTGCCCAACCACCAGTTCACGATCAAGCTGACCCCGTGGAGCCGCGCGTACAAGAACGCGGTGGATGGTGAAGGGGGAATTGTTGGCATATCCAAGACCACCGAGCGCGAGGTTTTGTTCGACTATTCCGAGGCCTTGTATACGGACACCGTGGTGATCGTGGTGCTGGCCGGCAAGGCGTTTGATTTCAAGACCATCGCAGACTTGCATGGCAAGACCATAGGCATTGGCCGGCGCGGCTCCTACGGTGATGACTTCGACAATGCGCTGAAGGCGGGCCTGTTTCGCCTGGAGGAAGACAACGGCCCCGCCAATCGGCTGCGCAAACTATTGGCCGGACGCATGGACGGGGGCTTGTTCAATGGCGGCACTGCGGGCTTTCTGCAAGTGCTCCAGGAAGACCGCGAGCTCTATGCGCAGCGGGACAAATTTGCGGTACTACCGGTGCCGCTGAAGATTGATCCCAACTACCTGGCTTTCGCCAAAGGCATGCACCAGCAAGACCTGCTGAACGAGGTGAACAAAATCCTGCGATCGGGCCATGCCAACGGCGATCTCGCGCGCATCACGGGCGCAGGTTTGCGCAAGGCCGCGGGCCGCTAGCTCACGCCGACGCTTTGCCGCTGTGGGCCTTTGCGCGGGACAACCAGATAAAAAGCAGCCCCAAGGCAAGGCAAACGGCAACCCATGCCACGTGCACGCGCAGGGCCGTGGGAATGCTGGCAATAAACAGGACGGCGCAGCCACGCAAGTTACGGCGTTGCGTTGCCTGAACTTCGTCCGCCGACACCGACTCCAGCAATAGTTGCCGTTGCACCGCCAATTTGAAAAACAGGGTTTGCAACAAAATGATCAAGCCGGTCAATGGAACGTAAACCAGCAGGGCCGCGAGGTTGAGCGGATAGCGCCCCAGCAAGGCCGCGGCAAACGGGAAAAAACAGACCAGGGCCAGAAACGTCAGCGTGCAGACGAGCAAGGGGAAGTCGAACAGACGGATCTTTTCCACTAATCGGTGGTGCCAGACCCAAAAAACGGCCAGCATGGCAAAGCTGAAAAAGTAGGCGCCAATGACGGAGGCATGGTGCCCCAGGGCGGACAGCAGGGCATCGGATGAGCGTCCGTCTGCGAGCTCGGGCACCTTGATTTCCAGAACCAGAATGGTCATCGCAATCGCAAATACCCCATCGACCAGAGTCTCCAGTCGCGCCTTGTGCATGTGAAAGGTCTTCGCCATGGGCACATAGTGTACTGAGCATCCGCGTCGACGCGGCACCGCTATTGCCCTTCAACCAAACAGCTGGACACGCGCCGCATCGGTGATCGCCACCACGCAGGGGTGGGTGATGCGCCGCTCCACCGACACCGCATAAAACTCGTCGACCAGTTCGTCGGTCTGGCCAATCACCTCCACGCCAAACTGGGCCACGGTGTCCTGCTCCATGACGGTTGGCGCGACGAAGACGCCGCGCCCTTCGCGGCCAAAGGCGCTCATCAGGGCCGCGTCATCAAACTCTCCAATGATGCGCGGGTGGATCTGGTGGCGTGTCAGCCAGCCTTCCAGTTGCTGGCGCACCGAGGCCTGGGCGCCCGGTATCAGTAGCGGGAAGTCGTTCAGGCACTGGGGAAAGGCGCCCTGGAGTTGGCGCTTGAGTTCGGGAGCGCAAAAGAAGCTCATGGCGGTGCGCCCCAGCGGATGGTTGAAGGCCTTGACATTGAGGCGTTTGGACATGGGCTCGTCGGCGATCACCAGGTCCAGCCGGTTCAGCGCCAGCTGGGCCAGCAGGTCAGGGAACTTGCCCTCGTGGCACACCAGGCGCACCGGTTCGGCCACGGTCAGCGCGGGCTCCAGCAGGCGGTAGGCAATGGACTTGGTCACCGAGTCGGCCACACCCACCTTGAAATCCAGCAGGCGCTGGCCGCCGTGGGCCTGGCGCAGCGCGGTTTCCAGTTCGCTGCCCAGCGTGAAGATCTGGTCCGCGTAGCCCATGGCGAGGTGGCCGTCTTCCGTGAGTTCGAGCCGGCGGCCGCTCTTGCGAAACAGCTTGCGGCCCAGCCAGTCTTCCAGCAACTTGATCTGGCCGGACAGGGTTTGCGGTGTAGTGTGTAACTGCTCACCTGCGCGCATGACACCACCGGCCTTGGCTGTTACCCAAAAGTAATGCAGATGTTTGAAGTTCATGGTTACCCTTTACATCGTATAAAACGAAGTTAAATAGTTGCAAATTCGAATTTACACGAAGCATTGTGGCACCTACATTCACACTTCACCAGCCACATTCGTGCTGGAAGGAGTGATTCCATGCGATTAAGTACCCGCGGACGTTTTGCCATCACCGCCATGATTGACCTGGCACTGCGCCAGACCGCCACCCCCGTGCCCTTGGCCGATCTGGCCCAGCGCCACCGCATTTCCATGTCCTACCTGGAGCAGATGTTTGCCCGGCTGCGCCAACACGGCCTGGTCGAGAGTACCCGCGGCCCCGGTGGCGGCTACACGCTGGCGCGCACGTCCGACAGCATTTCGGTGGCCGACATCATCGGCGCCATTGAAGACGGCGCCTATGAGCGCACGACGGGAGATGGCGCATCAGCGCGCGAGACCTCCGTCAGCGCCCAGGAGATGACGCAGGATTTGTGGAATGCGCTGCAATCCACGGTGCTGGCCTACCTGAAGACCGTGACGCTGCAAAGCCTGGCCGCCGAACAAAAGGCCAAGGGCTTCCAAGTGCAGGAACGCCGGCC
>ERZ724520.257-NODE-257-length-28294-cov-9.165905_pt1 | contig 28294 bp, 25 predicted proteins | sample MGYA00376053_ERZ724520 | MGnify/ENA primary metagenome ERZ724520 (study PRJEB28724, sample SAMN07190886) | activated sludge metagenome | isolation source: activated sludge of sewage treatment plant in Hong Hong | place: USA: Christiansburg, Virginia | collected...
TGGGCGTTTTAAAGGCATTAGAAGAATTTGGAATTAAGCCATCCATTATATCAGGCACTAGTGCTGGAGCCATCGCAGGAGCATTTTACGCAGGAGGATATTCGTTAACTGAAATAAAACATATTGTAGAAAAAGGTGATTTTTTCAATCTATCTAGTCTGTTAATTAAGAAGCAAGGACTATTTAATATGAGTGGTTTTGAAAAAATGTATCAAACCTATTTTCCAAATAACTCCTTTGATGATTTACAAATTCCACTTTATATAGCTGCAACTGATATTTTAAAAGGTGAAGTTGTATATTTTTCGTCAGGCAACTTATCACAAGCTTTAATGGCTTCTTCATGTATTCCTGTGGTTTTTCAGCCATTACACTTTGATAATACGTATTATGTAGACGGAGGTGTGCTAAATAATTTTCCGGTTGAACCTTTAATGAATAGATGTGATATTATTATTGGAAGTCACGTTAACTCTATAAAAATGGAAGTAAATGAAATTCACATGACTGATATTGTTGATCGAAGTTTTCATTTGGCGATGAGTAATTCGGTTAGAAATAAAATAAACAGTTGTAATTTATTTATTGAACCACCCAATATGAGTCGGTTCAGTATTTTTGACGTTAAAAAATCTGAAGAAATTTTTGAATACGGCTATAGCTATACTTTGAGTTTAGAGAAAGAAATTAAACAACTTATTCTTCCACCTCAATAATAATAGGAGCAATGATAAATTTCTCAATCAGCTTTTCAATTTTAGGAGTTAAATCATTTGTAAACACTAAATGCTGGCACTTAGGCAAACTTAATGCTAATCTATCTATCTGACCTTGTAAGCCGTGTTTGATAATCATTTCAGCATCATCAATCACAAATAATTTAATTTTATTCAAATTAAAATTTTTACGGAAATAAATTTCCAAAACACGTTTGGCTGTTCCAATAACGATATCCGTTCCAAAATAAATAGCCTCTGTTTGTGCGTCAATTTTTCCACCGTCAAAAGCAAGCTCTGCACGTAAATCCGTTTCACGAGAAAGCAATTTGAATTGCTCTTTCATTTCCAAAGCTTTTACTTCATCAGCAACAATAATTAAAGCCCTCGGTGCATCTTCAAATGCCATTCCCAACTTTTGAATTGCACTAATAATAATCGTAGAACTTTTGCCAGAACCTGCAGGCCCAATACCTATGACATCTCCGCCTCCATTAATTTTTGGAATACACTTTTTTTGTAATTCTTTAGGTTCTTCAAAACCATGTTCGGATAATGCAGCTGCTAATTTTTTATTTAATTTCTCTTTGAACATTGCTTTAATTATCGTTTAATTCCTTTTTTATTTAATGCTTCTTGGTAAGCCGATGCATTTTTCATATGCACTTTATAATCATTGGTGAAGTTCGAGTAACCACTAAAATCCGCCTTCGCACAAAAGTAGGTATAATTATGCTTGGTATAATTTAAAACTGCATCAATTACAGAAGGCTTCACTAAACAAATAGGTCCGGGAGGTAATCCTCTGTAACGATAGGTATTATAAGGCGAATCAATTTCTTTATCTATCGAAAGCACTCGTTGAACATCAAAATTACCATTAGCAAACACAACTGTTGGATCGGCTTGCAATTTCATGTCTTGTTTTAAACGATTGATATAAACACCCGCAATCTTTTGCTGTTCGGTTTTAATAGCACTTTCACTTTGTACGATAGACGCAATGGTTACAACCTCGGGAACAGAATAACCAATCGATTTTGCTTTGTCTTTTTTAGCCTTGGTCCACACTGCTGAATATGATTTTTCAATTAATGGAAATAAATCTTCGATGTGAGTTGTCCAATTTACTTCATAAGTTTCAGGAACAATTAAACACATGAAATTTTCTGAATTTAAGCCGTACTCTTCGCCTAATATATCTTCGTTAGAACAGTAATCTTCTAATTCTCCACTTTCAATTTCTAATTTATCGGATACATACTCAATAAATTGTTCTTTAGTTCTAATTTGTGAGTTAAACGATAATTTTACTTTTTCTTGTTTACCACTAATAATCATTTTAGCAATCGAACGATTACTCATCTTAGCATCTATTCGGTATTTACCAGAATTGATATGCTCTGGCAAGTGCATGCTTTTTGCCATCCATTCAAAACTTTCATGATCATTAATAATGTTTTGAGAATACAATTCATCTAACAAATCGTTGAACGTGGCTCCTGTTTTAATGTAGATATAAGTAAATTTTTTGCCATTCAAATGAACGTTGCTTTTGAAAATATTTTCGTAAGCCCAAAAAGCACCAAATGCTAATGCGCCAAGCACTAGCAAAATAAGTATCTTTTTAATTATTCCTCCTTTAGATTTTGCCACTTCTAACTAAAAAATAATTCTTTCACTAATACAAACACACCCACTACTAAAGTAAACCAACCAAAAGCCGGTTTTAATTTTTGTGATGAAATTTTATTTGACAATAAACTTCCTAATAGTATGCCTACTCCACAAATAGCTGAGATGCCTATTAAAAACATCCAATCTAAATCTTGATGCCCCAAATTTCCTAAAAAACCAATAATAGAATTTAAAGCAACAATACACAAAGATGTACCAATGGCTTTTTTAAAATTCAATCTCACAAAAATCATCAGTACTGGCACAATAATAAAACCACCGCCAGCACCAACAAAACCAGTGATCACGCCAATTAAAACGCCTAATAATACTACAAAGGGAAATCCTAAAGGCGTTTTTGTAAATTCGTTCCACTTCACATCCTTTATTCGATTTGGTTTACGACTAATAATCATAGAGTAAGAAGCACTTAAAATTAAAAGTGCAAACACTACCATAATTAAATTTTGCTTACTAAACTCAATTCCACTAACAACAAATTCTGCTGGGAGATTAGGCATAATAAACTTACGCATACAAAAAACGGTAACTACAGAAGCTAAAGCAAAATTTAAAATAGCTTCGGCACTGACTTCACCCTTTTTGATATAACTAATAGCACCTACCAAAGCTGTTATCCCAACAATAAACAAAGAATAGGTTGTTGCTAAGTCTGCCTCAATACATAATACATATACCAACACTGGCACTCCTAACAAGGAACCACCACCGCCAATTAACCCTAGAATTAATCCGATTACTAAAAATGCTATGCAGCCTGCTATAATCAATTATTTAGCTTCTACGGTAGATAAAATATTTAATTCTTTTAATTGCTCGTCGCTAATTTCACTCGGACTATCAATCATCACATCACGTCCCGAATTATTTTTAGGGAAGGCAATAAAATCTCTAATACTATCACTTCCACCAAATAAAGAACATAATCTATCAAAACCAAATGCTAAACCACCATGTGGTGGCGCACCAAATTCAAAAGCATTCATTAAGAATCCAAATTGTTTTTGTGCTTCTTCTTTGGTAAATCCTAATAAATCAAATATTTGTGCTTGTAAATCTTTATTATGAATACGAATACTTCCGCCACCAATTTCAACACCATTAATTACTAAATCATAAGCGTTAGCTCTCACTGCACCTGGATTAGTTTTTAATAATTCAAAATCTTCTGGATTAGGAGAAGTAAAAGGATGATGCTTTGCATGCCAACGACCTGCTAAAGACGCTAATAAATTTGGATCGCCATCGTTCCATTCTAATAAAGGAAAATCAATCACCCATAAAGCAGAAAAATTATTTTTATCTCTTAAGCCTAAACGAGATCCCATTTCTAAACGCAATTCGCTCATCGCTTTGCGGGTTTTATCTTCGCCACCTGCTAATACTAAAATTAGATCGCCAGGTTGTGAACCACAAGCTACAGACCATGCTTTTAAATCTTCTTCGTTGTAAAATTTATCAACACTTGATTTAATTGTTCCATCGGCATTATGACGAGCGTAAATTAAACCTGTTGCACCTAATTGAGGACGCTTAACCCACTCTGTTAATTCATCTAACTGTTTGCGGGTATACTCTGCTGCACCTTTGGCGCAAATAGCAACTACTAATTCTGCATCGTCAAACACTTTAAAGTTTTTGCCTGATGTTACTTGTTTGAAATCAACAAACTTCATTTCAAAACGTGTATCAGGTTTATCGTTACCATAGAATTGCATCGCATCTGCATAAGTCATATGCGGTACAAAAGGCATATCAATGTTTTTCACAGCTTTAAACAAATGACGAACTAAGCCTTCAAAGGTATCTAAGATGTCTTTTTGCTCAACAAAACTCATTTCGCAATCTATTTGCGTGAACTCAGGTTGTCGGTCGGCACGTAAATCTTCGTCACGGAAACATTTCACAATTTGATAGTATCTATCAAACCCACCCACCATTAATAATTGCTTAAAGGTTTGCGGTGATTGTGGTAAGGCATAAAACTGTCCAGCATTCATGCGGCTTGGTACCACAAAATCTCTAGCGCCTTCTGGTGTTGATTTAATTAATACAGGTGTTTCTACTTCTAAGAAATTTAATTTATCTAAGTAGTTACGAGTTTCAATAGCCATACGGTGACGTAACTCTAAATTTTTACGCACTTCGTTTCTACGTAAATCTAAGTAACGGTATTTCATGCGTAACTCATCGCCACCATCTGTATTATCTTCAATAGTAAATGGAGGAGTGATAGATTCATTTAAAATTTTAAATTCTTTTACTAATAATTCAACATCGCCTGTTGGGTTGTTTTTGTTTTTGCTTTCGCGCTCAATCACAGTTCCAGTTACCTGAATCACATATTCACGAGCTACGCTACGAGCTTGAGTGCTCATCACTTTATCTATATCTTCGTTAAAGGCTAATTGAGTAATACCATAACGATCTCTCAAATCAATAAAGGTTAAGCCTCCTAAATCCCGTGATTTTTGAACCCAGCCACTTAATGTAACTTGTTTGTTGATGTCTGATAATCGTAATTCGCCGCAAGTGTGTGTACGTAACATAGTAAAATTTTAAGGCTTAAATTTACCTAAAATTGATGATTTTTTGCAATAAAAAAGGCTATTCAGTCAAAGAATAGCCTTTTTTATAATTTTTGAGTAAATCTTACTGTACAATAATTTTTTTAACCGTTTTATTTCCTTTCTCATCCTTAATATTTAGCAAATACACTCCAGTTTCTACTTGAAGTTGATGCTGAGTATATTTAGTGTTAATAGGCTGCGAATACACTTTTACTCCAAGTAAATTATAAATTTCTAGTGAAACAATATTATCGATTGTATTTAACTCAACATTAAATATTCCGTTATTTGGATTAGGATAAATTAAAAATGATGAATTAGTATCGTTTATAGCTATATCAACAGTTAAGTTAACTAACTTCATCTTATGCATAAACGTATTATATCCCCCTATTGAACTAATGTTTGCAATAGAAGAATTCGGGTCAAAATCAGCAGTATTGTTAAATGAACCAGTAGAGTATATACTGCCACTTTGATTAACAAAAAGTGAGGAGGAAATGTCGTCAGCAGGACCACCAAAGGTTTTAGCCCATATAAAATTACCCATTGAATCTAATTTATTTATATACACATCGAAAGATTGTCCGACGGAAGTTACAGGGAGCGAATCGATGCTTGGATCAAGATCTATTTTCTCTGAAAATTTTCCTGTAGTATAAACATTTCCCAACATATCTATATCAATCACAATTGGATAGCTATTCCCACTACCTTCGATGTTTTTCGACCAGATTAAATTACCTGATGAATTTAACTTACTTATAAAAACATTTTCGTTTAATGAATAATGATTTTGAACTCCAGTATTTGGATCCATATCTACAGTACCTTGGAAACTACCTGCGATATATACATTATTAGAAAAGTCTGTTGTAACGCTATGTATTGCATCAGGATTTATGCTGCCAATATGTTTCGCCCACACAAAATTCCCATTAGCATCTAGTTTACTTAAATATGCATCACTATTGCCGTGTGATGTAAGTTGATACGTTCCAATTCCAGGATCAAAATCACATGTGCCATTAAAAAAACCAGCAGTATAAATATTTCCATTATCGTCGCAAGTTATTGTTTTAGGAAAATCAGCCGCTGCGCCACCTATTTGTTTCGCCCACACAAAATTTCCATTAGCATCTAGTTTACTTACAAATCCGTCAATATTATACATTGATATGAGATTGAAAACTCCAGAACTTGGATTGAAATCTACGGTATCAGAAAAATATCCTGTTGTGTAAACATTACCAGCTCTATCTAGCGCTATACCATAAGATAGCTCATTTTGATATCCAGTAAATTGTTTTGCCCATAGATAATTACCTGCAGAATCAAGTTTTAAAACAAAGGCATCATTGTGTGGGAATTCTCCTATTGGATAAGGGGCCGTTAAATTTGCGATTCCTACTCCTGGATCAAAATCTACTGTTAAGTTAAAAAAACCTGTGCAGTAAACATTTCCAATTGAGTCGATAGCAATACCTGTTGAAAGTGGATTGCCATTTACACCGTTATTTGCGCCGATGTTTTTTACCCATATAAAATTACCTACCGTGTCAAATTTAGCAATAAAAATATCGGTTTTAATTCCAGAGAAACCAGATGTGAGAGAAAATTGACCAACTCCAGGGTCAAAATCCACCGTTCCAGAAAATTTACCTGAAACATAAATATGTCCATACAAATCCAATTTTGAAGCCGAGCTTGTAACATTACTTCCTCCTATGCTTTTTACCCAATCTAATACAGGTGATTGAGAAAACAGACATGAATAAGAGCATAAACACCAAATAAAAAGTAAAAAATTTTTCATAGTAATAGTTTTAAAAGATTAATGGGGAATTTTACGATGAATCTAAGCACAATTTTTTTCTCTCTTTTTATTACTTTTCTAACTGGTTAGTTTGAGTATATATGTGGCATGTATTTAATCATAATTGGATAAATATTTTTGATTGAAAACACAAAAAAACCCGATTAAATGAATCGGGTTTTAATGAATCTATTTAGCATTAAAAAGCTCTTCGGCCTTTTCCCAATTGGCTACATTCCACCAATTAGCAATATAATCGGCACGTTTGTTTTGGTATTTTAAATAATAAGCATGTTCCCAAACGTCTAATGCTAATACAACTTTTACTGTATCATTATCTACCACGCTTGCACGCATAAAAGGATTTTCTTGGTTTTCCGTTGTTTCTATCACTAAAGTATTATTACGTAAAACCAACCAACACCAGCCGCTACCAAAGTGTTTAGTGGCTTTTTCAGAAAACAATTTTTTAAAATCATCAAAGGATTTAAATTCTTTATTAATCGCTTCTGCTAATTTTCCTATTGGTAAATTTGGTTTGGCATCTTTATTAGGTTTTAATAAAGTCCAAAACAAAGTATGATTGACATGACCTCCTAAATTATTTCTTAAAATAGATTTACCTTTGCTTGACGGGTCAAATTGGCGACACTTAGTGATATCATCTACTTGATAATCCATATCTGTAGATTTTATCTCATTACATTTATTGACATAAGCTTGATGATGCTTCGTGTGATGAATGATCATGGTTTGCTCATCAATAAAGGGCTCTAAAGCATTATACGCATAAGGTAATGCGGGTAATGTAAATGGAAGAGAAGATATTCCTTCCTGTCCCAAAGTTTCTAAAGCCTGTAATTGTTCATTGCTTACTAATTTCGTAGCAATGCCCGAAAGCCCTATTAATCCTATCTTTTTAAAGAAATCTCTTCTATCGCTCATTTTAAAATTGAATCAGTAATTGATTTTTTTCAACGGCAACTCCTTTGGTAATGGCTATTTTTTTAATCACGCCATCCGTTGGCGATTTTAAAATATTTTCCATTTTCATGGCTTCCAATACTATTAATCCGTCTCCTTTTTTTACTTCTTGTCCTTCAGTTACTAGCACATTTAGTACCATTCCAGGCATAGGCGCTTTGATGTCGTTTACTTTTTTAGATGCTAAAGCATCCAAACCTAAGCTATGTAATAAATCATCGTATTTATCTTTAATATCAAGCGTATACGGTGTATTATTAATCTTTACGAATAATTTCTTCTCTTCAGGCATATGTTTTACCACTTCTAAATTATAAGATACATTATCCTTTAATAAATGATAAACACCATCTCTTACTTTGATAATATCTGCTTTAAATTCTTTGCCATTCAAGGTTCCTGTAATATCGTTATTTTTGGCAATGAGTTCAGTTTTAAACTCTTTATTTCCGTTTACTTTAATTGTGTACATGATGTAAAAATAGCTTTAAATTCATACAAATAAAAACGCCCCGAAGAAAATTCGAGGCGTTTAATGTTTTTTATAGTTTGAGATTATTTTTTAATAAACTCACCCATTTTATTATCGTAGTTTAAGAAATAACCTCCTTTAGCTAAGTTAGATGCATCTACTGTTGAACCAAATCCACGTTTTACAACGTTCCCGTATTGGTCATAAATTTCGTACATCGTTTCAAATGGTTTATCACCAGCTACAAAGCTAATGTCTTTAGACACTTTCATTGGAGCAAAAGCAATTTCAGGAACATCTGATGTAAAATCTACAGGCTTAGATAAACGAGGTTGCCCGCTATAATCTGTTTGACGAACTCTAATTTGGTTTTTACCAGAGTGTGGTGCTATTTTAAAAGTGTAATTATTTGTAGATGGTGTACCTACACCGTCAACTTCTCCTACTTTCACCCATTTGTTCCAACGGAATTGCTCAACAGCAAATGCTAATTTACCAGTTTCAGATTTAGTAGACCATTTTACCGTACCATCTTTATCAACCGTCATTGCAATAACCTCAAAAGTACTCTTAGGTTTTAAAACTTCAGGATTTAATACTTTAGGTTTACAATCTTCTTTATGTTTAATTTTTATTTCAACTTTTTCGCCAATTGTTAATTTATGAGGTTTGAAATCAATTTCAAACGCACTTGAATTCGTTTCGTCCGTAGTAATGTTTCCATTAACTAAAACCTCAGTTACGCAAAAACCTACGCCTCCACTACCAAATGGATTTTGTACATATAAGTTCTTACCTTGGTAATTTCCTTCTAATATAATAACACCGCCCTGCGCAAATCCTTTGATAGAAAAGATTAACGAAAGAATTAGTATTGAATAAATTTGTTTCATAGTATGTTTGTTTTAGCACGTCTGCGAAAAGTCTTGCAATATTAAAACGATATTTGAGAAAAACAAAATAAAAAACACTTTTTTATTGAAAAAATGTAAATTGTCAGTAAAATTTCCAAAATAGTCGATTAATTGTTATATTTAGGCAGTCTTATTTTTTAAATACTTATATGAATTTTAACATTTCGATTTTACTTCTAATCTCTACCCTAGCCTTTTATAGCTGTAAAGATGGCGCAAATAGCGGTAATAATAAACACTCTGATAAAAGTGGCGGTACTTTTGTAATGGCCGAAAATATTGAAATAGGTAGTTTATACCCTGTTTCGGTTACCAATCAAGTGGAGGCTCTAGTTGTTGCTCAACTTCACGAATCTTTAGTGAGATTAGATGCTAAAACATTAGAAGTGATTCCTGGATTGGCTGAAAAATGGGAAATTTCTCCAGACGGAAAAAAAATCACCTTTCATTTAACGAAAAACGCTCATTTTCAAGACGACAAGTGCTACAAAGATGGTAAAGGGCCTGAAATTACAAGTAAAGATGTGCTGTTTAGTTTAACTAATATTTGTACTAAAACGAGCGACAATTATCAATTTAATACGCTTTTGAAAGGAAGACTAGTGGGAGCCGATGATTTTTTTGATAAAAAAACACAAGCAGTTTCTGGAATAAAAATTATTGATGATTACACTTTTTCTTTAGAATTAGTAAACCCAAGCTTAAGTTTTTTAAAGCTATTAGCAAATCCAGCGGCTGCTATTATCAACGAAACAGCCTTTAAAGCTTATGGTAACAATTTAAAAACTGGAGCAGGTCCGTTTATGTATGACGCGACCTCAAATAAAGATAAAATAGTATTACTTAAAAACCCAAATTACTTTTTAAAAGATAGTTCTGGCTTTACTTTACCTTATTTGGATACTGTTGTGGTGTTAGTTGCTCCTTCTATCGAAGATGGCTTGTCGATGTTCGAAAATCAACAAATCGATTTAATCAATACTTTACCTTCCCTTCGAGTAAAAGACGTAGTTGAAAAAAACATTAAAGAATTTATCAGTCATCCCCCAAAATCATTATTACAAAGGGAACCAGAGATGTTAAGTCAGTTTTATGTATTTAACACCAAACAAAAACCTTTTGATAATGCTAAAGTTCGTCAAGCAATTAATTATGCAATTGATAGAGAAAAATTAGTAGATAATGTATTGCAAGGACAGGCCATTGGTGCAGCTATTCATGGCATTACACCTAATACATTTACCGGTTACGATATTAAAAAAATTAATGGTTACAGCTTGGATATTGAAAAAGCAAAAAAATTATTAACTGAGGCTGGATTCCCTAATGGCAAAGGTTTTCCAGAAGTTAGGATTTTGGTGAACTCAGGTAATTCACGAAATAGCTCTGTAGCAGTTGAATTGCAAAAACAACTAAAACAAAATTTAAACATCAACGTTAATTTCGAATCATTACCAAATGTTCAGAAATACGACTTACAAATGCATGGTAAAGGCGATATTTTTAGAGATGCTTGGGTAGCTGATTTCTCTAGCCCTGAATCATTTTTAAGTTTATTTGTTGGAGACGCTGTTCCTGCTGACACTAGCTTATCTAGCTATCCTAACACGTCTCGCTATCAAAATGCGAACTATGATTTAAACTTTAAAAAAGGTCGTGATTCAAATAACAAAGATTCGAGCTATGCTTATTTTATGAGAGCAGAACAAACATTAATGGATGATGCTGTTATTATTCCTTTGTGGTATGAAGGCTCTTATCGTTTACTAACAAATAAAGTAAAAGGATTACACCTAAACGCTATGCGTTACTACGATTTAACAAAAACGTATAAAGTAAAATAATAGTTCTAAATTTGATTTTTCTAATTGATTTAGAAAGACAGTTTTTATTTTAATGGCAGATTATTATTCAATATTAGGGCTTACTAAAACAGCCACTGAAATTGAAATAAAGGCTGCTTTTAGGCGTTTGGCAAAGATTTATCATCCCGATAAAAATCCAAACGATCCAAATGCTAAACACCTTTTTGAGAATATACTAAGAGCATATAATGTGCTTAGTAATCCTCATTCCAGAAAGCGATATGATAATTCAAATTTTGTAACTCATAGTCAAACCCACAGGCCACAAAGACCTGGGCAACCCAAACAAAAAGATTATTCGTTTACCGAAGAAGATTTAAAACGTAGAGAGTATTACAAAAAACACTATCAAGCTAAAAAAAATACCGTTAATCAAACGCCTCAAAAACCGCATTACAGCGATTACAAATACATTTTGTATGCCACACCTATTGCAGTTGGGCTGTTGATGCTTATTATGTCTATTTTTAGTGCAGAGCCTGCTATAGAAACGATTTCACAAAAAACTGAAGAGGTACCCCCACAAACAAAAACTTCTGTTACCATGGTAAACGGAGATAAACCATACAGTGGTTATTTTGGTAACTTAAAAATGTATGAAACACTACATCACTTAAAAATTAATAATTCGAGCAACTATGATGCGGTAATTGCTGTGTTTGATAAAAAAACAAATAACTATTTGCAGCATTCATACTTGCAAGCCTCATATTCTATTGAGTTTTCTAAACTCCCTGATACTGGCGTGTATTGGAAATGTGTATTAGGAAAAAACTGGAATATCGATAAAGCTTTTTTGGATACAACTATTTATGGAGGATTTGACAGCATCGTGCAATTTCAGAATTGGAAAACTTCTCCCGTTGCATTTTCACAAAATTCAGAAGATGAAATTTATATTTTATACGCGATTAATCCAGATTCAAAAAACAAACAATATATTAGTAACGATATTGAGTTTTTTAAGAAGTAGAAACAATGCTAAAAACCACACAATTTAAAAAAGGAACAGTGACTTTTTCTGATACAGGAAAAGGCAGAGCCGTTGTGTTGTTGCATGGTTTTTTAGGTTCACACAAAATTTGGAATAGCACCATTGAATCTCTTTCAAAATCGTTTAGAGTGATTGCCATTGATTTACCAGGGCATGGCGACACTGATTGTTTTGGCTATGTGCATACCTCTGAATTAATTGCTAAAGCCGTAAAAGCGGTGATGGATAGCTTACGCTTAAAAAAATATGTGATTGTTGGACACAGCATGGGTGGCTACGCTGGCTTAGCATTTGCTGATTTATTCCCTGATAATTTACGTGGATTATGTCTATACCACTCTACTGCTTTTGCTGATACAGAAGAAAAAAAACGCGATAGAACACGTTCTATTAAAGTGGTGAAAGCCAATCATAAGATTTATACGACGGAAGTTATTAAAAATTTATTTGCGACTAAAAATGCCAAATATTTAAAAGAGGAAATTGCTTTTGCGCAAAAAATTGCCGCACAAACCTCTAAGCAATCCATCATCGCTTCGTTAGAAGGCATGAAGGATAGACCAAACAGAGATATTATTTTAGGAATGGCTCACTACCCTATTATGATGGTAATTGGCGAATTAGACAATGTATTACCTTATCAGCAATTACTAGAACAATCAGAAATGATAAGAGAAAAACATGTATTGTATTTAGAACATGATGGACACATGGGATTTTTGGAAAGCCCTAGGCAAAGTAATGTCGCTTTGAAGAAATTTTTGAGAGCTTGTTTTAAATAATTACTTATTATTTAAAAACACTCTAATAGCTTGTGTTTTAGAGGTAACGTGCAATTTTTTGTAAATATTACTAATATGGTTTCTGATTGTATTTGGACTCACACTCATTTTCATTCCAATTTCTTTGTATTCTAATCCTTCAACTAAAAAAGTTAATACTTCCTTTTCTCGATCAGTTAAATTATAGTCGTTTGCTTTTTCCGATGAATCTTTTTTTGAAACTTCTAATTTAGAATTCATTAATAAATTTAAAGCGCGACGAGCAATACTTGGGCTCATGGGCGCACCTTCATCATTCAATAAATTGATAATCGCTTCTTTAATTTTTTCAACTGGTTCATCTTTTAATAAATAACCATCCGCTCCAGCTTTAATGGCGCTGAATATTTTTTCATCCTCATCAAAAATCGTCAACATTAAATATTTTGAATTCGGATAGCGTTCTTTACCTTTTTCAACGGCTTCAATTCCATTCATAATGGGCATATCAATATCCATTAACACCACATCAGGTTCAATAGACTTGCGAGCTTCCATCATTTTTTCTAAAAAATCTTGTCCGTTTTCGGCAGTAAATAGTACTTTATAATTATCGAAAGTGCTTAAGCGATCTTGCAAGGCAGTTCGCAATGTTTTTTTATCATCTACAATGGCAACGTATGTCATTTCCTTTTTTTTCATACAAAAGTGCTGTCTATTTACCTTGAAACATATAGTGCATTTATACTAACAACTTATACTTAACGCCACAATTAACCTTAGATTCTAATTCTAAAGTAATACCTACTTCAGCAGCTCTACTTTTTATGTTAGCCAAACCAAAACCTTCTTTTGAAACTGCCTCTAAATCAAAGCCTACGCCATTATCAACTATCTCAACTATCACCTTGTCTTCAGATGTAATGTTTACAATTAATTCAATTGCCTTAGAGTGTTTAAAAGCATTATTGATAATTTCCTGACAAATACGATACAAATTTAAACCCACTAAAGAATTTAATTGTGTGTTGATTTGAATGTTTTCAGTAAAAGAAATTTTGGTTTCTGTATTTCTAAACATCGACCTAACATATACTTTTAGCTTATCCGAAAAATCATTAATACTAATTGCTTCATCATTTATTGCCCAAATGGTTTCGCGTAAATTACTAATCACGTTTCTAACCGATTCATTAACATTACCAGTAATTTCAGTCCTCTTACTTTTGTCATATGTATTAATTCCATCTAAAGAATATAAAACGTATGACAGCTGCCCGCCAACATTATCGTGTAAATCACGTGAAATACGTTCTTTTTCTTTTTGAATAGCCTGTGCAGCTTCCAACTCTTTTTGCTTCTTTTTTAAATTAATAATATTAATACGCCAAATAATAATAAACACAATTAATAAAATCCCAATCACAAGAACAATAATCGTTTTGTTTCGTTCATCAATTTTTGATTGTTTTAATAAATTATCCTGTTGTAACAATTTGTTTTCTGTATCTTTTTTTTCGGTTTCATATATGGTTTTATATTCTGCAATTTTATTTGCTCCTTCTGCTCTGTATATTGAATCCTTAATGGAAATATATTTGGAAATAGTACTTCTTGAATTAGGATTATTAGTTGCTACCATTACATCCATTATAATCCACATAGCATATAATCTCCCCTCAATAGCGCCAATTTGATTATACAATTGTAAGGCTGAATTTAATGTATCAAGAGCAGCGTCATATTTTTTTAATCTCTCTAATAAAATTCCACGTTTCATTTTTGCAAAAGCAACCCAAGTAATATTATTTGATTTATTGGCATATTTTTCTGCTTCTATAATGTATTTTTCTGCCTCAACGTAATCTCTATTATTAACCAAATACAAATCTGCAATGACAGCATTAACTTTTGAAAGATCTGCGTACTTATTTGTAATCTTAAGGATATTAATGGCCGTATTTAAATAAAATAAAGCGGAATCTGTAATTCTTAATTCAACATACATTGCTCCAATGTTATGATTAACAATATGCTGAATGCTATCAATTTTACAAGAATCGGCCAATGTTTTTGATTTAAAAAAATAGAGCAACGCCTGCCTTCGATCTTTATTATAATACTGCATTTTACCAACTTGTAAATAAGCAAAAGCAATTTGGTCGCAACTCTTAGATTGTTCAGCTAATTTGAGCGCATTAATATTAGTTATTAAAGCATCATCATATTTTCCAATCTTAAATTCACGTGCTGATTTTTTATATAATTCTTGGATTTGACTTTGTCCTGTTAAACTATAATCAGATATAATAAAGATAAGTACTAATAGAATTTGATATATTCTCAAACGATGCATTACTCAAATATATAATTATTAACTCAAAAATTATCATACCCAACAAAGGGTATTTTTACTCTATTATTGCATGCAAAAAACTCACAACGCCTTTATTTACAGTAGATTGCCAAGCAAGCTATTAAAGTAGTGCATTTGCACTATTTTAAATAAAATCGTAAAACAACACCTTTGAACTATAAAACAAACTCCAATAACATAAAAATATGAAAACATCTACATTGTTAAAATCAGCATTATCCATTGCATTAGTAAGTGCATTAATTTTTTCTTGTAAAAAGAAAGATGATACGGCACCTGAAGACACAAATACGACAACAACAACTGGCGGCGGAACAACAGGTGGCACACCAACTCCAACAACCCCTGCAAATGGGCTATCTGCCAATCAATATAAAATTGGCACAACCGTTTATACTGTAACAACTCCAGGATGGCAATCAAATGGTTACTCAGGGTACAATACGCCAACTCTTTCTAATCAATTTAAAGCCATTTTTTCGAGCAAAGGCCCTGCAACTGGTACATATAGTGTAGTTAGCGTTCCTTCTGCTGCTTCTACTGTTGGTTCAAATGAAATTGGTATTTATGTTTTAGATAGTTACTTAACAAAAACCATAACTCCTGGCACGGGCACCGTAAATGTTACCCACAATAATGGCAAAGTGACTATTATGGTAAATAACGTAACCATGGGCAATACAACATTTAATGCCAATTATGTCATAGGTGATGATACAAGATATATTTATGTTGACAATAATTCATTAGATCCTACATACAGTGCTGCTGAATCAATAGGTGAGTATAGTAATGTACATAAAACAAGAATCAAAACATACGGCAGCCAAACTTCACCCTCTGAAGACTGGAATTTTGTTTTTTATTATGGTGCTACTGGCTTAAATAACGGAACCTATACGTCAATAGGTCAGCCTTCATTAATCCAAAATATACCCGCTGGAAACGTATTTGTGATTGCTGATAAAGGCGCTTTACAATACAAATCAACTTCAACAAGTGGAAGTATAACGGTTAACAATAATAAAATAAGCTTCAATAATTTTGTTATCACAACCTCCACTTCTCAAACGGTTGCGTTAAGAGGCGAGTATCAGTTTTAATTTAAAAAAAGACTAAGACTCACGTCTCATAAATAAAGATCATTATGAGCTAAAACTTGCCTCTTAATTAAGTTATCTGACACTAAGACTAAAAAGGCGCTACAAAATTTATTAAAGAATAATAAACTATGAAAAAAACAATCATTACAACGGTATTTGGAATATCGCTTTTAGCATTAAATGCACAAGTAGAAGTAACAGCAAAAAGTTTTGATTTAGAATCTCAAAATAAACACAAAAATTGGCAATTTGGTGAAGCTGGTATAGATGCACAAACAGGCAATGTATTTATAAAAATGAAACAACCCGAATGTGACAAATCTGAAACATTTTGGACTACTACTTTTAGAGGACTTAAATGGAACATTGATAAGTTGGTGTTTGATAAAGACTTTAATTACCTAGAAACGAAATCAGCTAAATATAAAAGCTCCGAGGAAGCTATATTGAACAACGAAAACATATTTGGCAAAAAATACAAAGCCATTGCTCAAGGCAGTAATAGCCCTGCTATTGCTAAAGTCATGGCATCAGCGTCTACTCCAATGCCAAAAGGACCAATTGACAATTCATTTATGTTTACAACAATTGTTACTGGTAATGCTACGATGAGTGGTTTCAAGTTGGCCTCTTCCATAATTAGCGTAGAACCATCTGTTACTAGTGGGAATAATGGTCCAACATATTGTAACGAATATCCAGTTGTAGTTAAAAAAACAAGTGAAGACGCTAAAGAAGAAAAAGGACAAAGATGGATACCCATGTTTAGTAATCCAGTGCCTAACGGTGGCAATATTCTCTTTAATACAAGTGGTGTTAACAAAGAAGAAAAACAACACTATATTTTTAGAAAGTATGATGAGAATACTTCTATTTTAAAAGAACAAACATTTACGTTCGACTACCAATGTTTAATGTATGCCAAAGAAATAGAAAAAGCTCCAGGCGTGTTTGATTATGTTTTTGTGACATTGCCTATAAATTATAAAAAGTCAAAACTGCCTACAGTTCCTGCTAATAGTTATGAGTACTTTTATGTAGATGGCAATACCTTCGAAATAAAAGAAAGATTAACCATAGTAGCACCTAATTCGCAATGGCTCATTTCACAAGTTTATGAAAAAGATGGTGCGATATATTTGTGCGGCGAATCTGGAAAAACTGGTACTACTTATGCAGATTTTGCAGTTCCTAATCCAAAAGATTACCCAAATTTTCAGTTAGCAAAAATAGAAAAAGGGAAGCTGGATTATGTAAAAAGTATTACTCCTGAAAATATTAAAGCTGCTTTGATAAATGTAAATGAAGAGAAAACAAAATCAGATTTGAACTTTAAATTACATGCACCTCAAATGGCTGTTGTAAACGGAAAATTTATTTATGGTGGTAGATATGAAAATGTTAAAAACGCAGTATTTAATGAGAAAGGGGATTTAGAAGCTTTTATAGTTAAAAACGCAGAATTTTCGGAAAACTATTTTACTTTTTCAAAAGACAAAAAAACAATGTATTGCTTGGTTCAAAATGTACTAGACTATAATAAGTGGGATAATAAAACTGGTGTCATTACTCCAAAAAAAGCAAATCAAGTTATTACTTCGCTATCTATCGTTACTTATAACTTAGAAAATAAAACGGCTAAGTACGAAGATTTCAAAAATGAGAATTGGGGCGTTAAATTTTCGAATCACATTTTAATGGATAACGACGATCAATTATTATTACTAGGTACTAATATTACCAAAAAGGCTAAGGATAGTGAACTTGTATTTATTACTATTAAGAAGTAATTCATAATTTTATTTCAAAAAAGCCCTTGGAATTTATTAATTTCAAGGGCTTTTAATTTATACTATGACCACTACTTTTATCCACGCCCAACAATCCGATTTACAAAAAATTGTAGCAACTTACAATTCAACCGTTGCTTCACGTTTAGTTACTGCCGACTTAGAACCTGTATCTGTTGAAAGTAAACAAGCTTGGTTTGACGCTCACAGCGCAAATCGTCGTCCATTATGGATCATCGAAGTGGATGGAATTTATTCGGGATGGATGAGTTTTAATTCATTTTATGGACGACCGGCTTATGATGGAACGGTAGAAGTAAGTATTTATTTAGAAGAAAGTGCCCGAGGAAAAGGTTTAGGAAAAACATGTTTACAAAAAGCATTTGATGCTTGCCAAGAATTACATATTAAAACACTTTTAGGTTTTATTTTTGATCATAACGAACCTAGTTTGCAATTGTTTTATAAAATGGGCTTCGAAAAATGGGCTCATCTTCTAAAGATTGCTAATATGATAGATGCTGAAAGAGGCTTGATTATATTGGGGAAACGAGTTTCGGACTAAGCCTTTTTTAAATTAAACAAACATCCTCCGTCCTGCGGACACCTCCTTCAAAGGAGGGATTTGTTTAATTTACAAATCAACTTTTAATTATTTCTTATTCATTAATTCCGTTTGAATACGAATGGATTCTTCGTGCAATAATTGACAAATTTTTTCGGTATGAGCTCTCGGAATACCTAATTTTTCAGCCCATTGAGAACGAGTACGTAAAATCTCTTGCCAACGTCCTAATTGAAAAATAGTTAAATCATGGTCTTTTTTATATTCTCCAATTTGCTCAATAATGGTCATGCGTTTTTTCAACACATTAATTAATTCATCGTCCACTTCATCAATCATTTTTCTGAATTGTGTTAATCTATCAACGCAATCCGGATTTTGAGTAGAAGATTGACGATATATAAGTCCGTCTAATAACTCTTTTAAAGCTTCTGGCGTTAATTGCTGTTGCGCATCGCTCAGCGCTACTGAAGGATTAATGTGAGATTCAATCATTAAGCCATTCATGCCTAAATCCAAAGCTTTTTGAGCAACATGTGGAATTAATTCTCTATTACCACAAATATGACTGGGATCGCAAATAATAGGTAATTCGGGTAAAATGGTTTTTAACTCAATAGCAATTTCCCATAAAGGTTTGTTACGGTATTTTGTTTTACCTGCATAATGAAAGCCGCGATGAATAGCTGCTAACTTTGTAATACCCGAATTTGAAAAACGTTCAATAGCTCCTAACCACAACTGCATGTCGGCATGGATAGGATTTTTAATAAATACAGGAATATCAACACCTTTCAAAACATCCGCAATTTCTTGCACACTAAAAGGGTTTCCAGTAGTTCTTGCTCCAATCCACAATACATCTACCCCATGTTTTAGAGCCAATTCGGTATGTTGAGCATTTGCTACTTCCACGCATGTTTTTAAGCCAAATTGCTTCTGAACTTCAGTTAACCAAACCAATCCTGGCTCGCCAACACCTTCAAAAGCATTGGGACGAGTGCGGGGTTTCCAAATACCCGCTCTAAATAATTTTATACTTTCAATTTGTGCTAATTCTTTGGATGTTTGCAATATTTGCTCTTCCGTTTCTGCACCACAAGGCCCAGCAATAATGAGTGGTTCATTACCTTTTGTAATCCAAGTATTTAAAGGTTGTATATTCATTTTACAGAATACAAAGTAAACAATAAATTGTTTGATATTTTTATCTAATCCACCAATTTATTAAATCACTTTTTACAAAAAAATCTGTGAGGATCCGCTTTATCTGTAAAATCCGTGTTCCTATTAAAATGGGGACACAGATGAAGCGGATGTGACAGATTAATACGGATTTTTAAATTTTATAAGTAGAAGAGGTGAAATACCATTTTTGAGGTATTGTCCCAATTCCTACAAATTACCACATTTGAAATATGAACGACGACTTTAAATTTGAAAAAACGATGCAGTTAAATTTAAACTGCCCGTTATTGCCATTTATAGATAGTTGCAAAAAAGGTAAAGATTGTTGCAAAAACTTTAAAAAAGGTGATCGCTGCAAAAAATGTCCTGGTAAGAAAAAATAGTTTACCGACAATACGTTAGCAAAGGTTGCTGAGCAGCTGCAAAACCTAAATCAACCGCTTTTCTTAAATCAGCACAAGGATTTTGTTTCATATTCACTTTAACTACACCCTTCCAATAATAGGCTTCCGCATAATTCGCATCTAAGTTTGTACAAGCCTCTAAATCTTGTAAGCAAGATGAAAATTGTTGCATTTTACCATAAACTATGGCTCTTCTTAAATAGTACGTTGGATTTTTTGAATCTAATTGAATGGCATTACTATAATATGGCAAAGCTTGGTCTAATAAATTTAAATCATCATAACAGTTAGCTAATAAAAACTGTGCTTTTACATTTTCAGGATCTATAACTAAAGCGGTTTTAGCATCTTCAATAGCTTTAGTCATATCTTTTAACTGGTAATATACATTTCCCCTAGCCACATAAGACTTATAATGATTACCACGTCGATGCAAACTAATTGCTTTATCCAAATCGTTTAAGGCGTTTTTAAATTGCTGCAATTGCATGTATGATAATCCACGATTATAATAAGCCTTATAATAATTTGGAGCAACGGCAATCGCTCTGTTTAAATACGTAATGCCATCATTAGGTTTGCCAATGGTATTATACTCTGAACCCAAACTGTTTAAAACCAAAAAAGAATTAGGTTGTTTTTTAACTGTATCAGAAAAAATAGTGATGCTATTTTTCCAATTTAAGGTGCGCATAAAACTCAAAGAACCAAAATAAATAAGAGTTGCAAAAACAATGAAATTAATGTGTTTATCAGAAAATCTAAAAATGCTAATTAGTAAAAACCCGAAACCAATTAACGGCAAATACATATAACGATCGGCTGTAATAACTTCTCCAAAAGGAATTAATTGAATAACCAATAAAAAATTAGCTAATATAAAACCTATAGCGCCAAGAATGACTAATCGCTTTTTCTTATATAAACGAATGATAAGGAAAGCAACCAAAAACCAAACTAAATACCCTAACACAATCCAAATTATTTTATTGTCAGGGTATGGATACACTAAAGATAAATTAACAGGAAATAAAAATTTCACGAAGTAAAAAGCTATACAATAGCCAGCGTAACCAATTCGTTCATAAATTGGAATATCGATGTCTGAGGTTATGAACTTATCTTCTGTACGAGTATAGAGCGTAATAAAACCCATTAATAAGGCTATTGCAAAAAATGGCGCTTTTTGCAATATAGATTTTTTGGAAACCGGAATTTGAAGTAAATAATCAATAGCAAACAAACATAAAGGAAAAGCAATAGCCGATGGTTTTGACAAACAAGCCACAACAAATAGTACAAAAGAAATAACCGCGAATTTCAACTTTCCCTCCCTATTATAGTGTATGTATGCAATGACTGCTAATACATAAAATGTGGTGTAAATAATATTGTTTTTTGCCGATACCCAAGCAATGGTTTCTACTTGCATAGGATGCATAGCAAAAATTAAGGCAACCAAAATAGCGTAACGAAAATTAGAGAATAACAACAACGTTAACCGGTACACTAAAAACACATTTAAAGTATGCCCTAAAATATTAGTAGCATGTTGCCATACAGCATCTCCATGAAATAAAAGCCAATCCGTAGCAAATGCAATCATAGTAACAGGAGCGTAATTTCCCACATAATGTTGACTAAAAAATGCCTTGATATTAAACTGATGAACGTCTACGTTATTTAATAAAATATCTTTATCGTCCCAACCAAAAAAACTGATGCCAAAAATTTTAAAATAAACAATTGGAACTAGCAATAACAAAACTGCCAAAAAAAGTTTTTGACTTTTGTTGTTTATAGTTGATGCCTTTTGGTTCATGTTTACAAATATAAAATTATTACCTTTAACCGATGCCACAATTATCTGTAGTTATTATCACTTTTAACGAGGAAAAAAACATTGCTCGTTGTTTGGAATCTGTGAAAGAGATTGCCGATGAAATAGTGGTGCTCGATTCTTTTAGTAAAGACCGTACAAAGGAAATATGTGCCTCTTTTGGTGTTAAATTTTACGAACATGCGTTTGATGGGCATATACAGCAAAAAAATAGAGCCATTACTTATGCTTCGCATCCCCATATTCTGTCTTTGGATGCTGATGAAGCACTAGATGAAACTTTGAAAAATTCCATTTTAGAGGTTAAGAAAAATTGGACTCATGATGGTTATTATATGAACCGTTTAACTAATTATTGCGGACATTGGGTAAAACATTGCAACTGGTATCCCGACACAAAAATGCGTTTATGGGATAGCAGAAAAGGTTCTTGGACAGGTATTAATCCTCATGATAAATACGAATTAAAAGAAGGTGATAAAAACACTAAACATATTAAAGGAGATATTTTACATTACAGTTACTATACACAAGAAGATCATTACAAGCAAGTAGAATATTTTACGAATATTGCCTCCAAAGCTTTTGTGGAAGCAGGAAAAAAAGCACCGTTCTATAAATTAATTGCTAATCCCATTGCTAAATTTATTGATCACTATTTATTGCATTTAGGGTTTTTAGATGGAAAGGCGGGCTATTTAATTTCTAAAATATCGGCATACGCCACTTATTTGAAATACAAAAAAATCAGAGACATTTACAAACAACAACCGCTTGCAAAATAATCCTGTTATAATTATAAGCCGAACCGATAGTATTGGCGATGTGGTATTAACCTTGCCTATGGCTGGCATTATTAAACAGTTTTTGCCTCAAAGCAACATTATTTTTTTAGGAAGAAATTACACTAAGGATGTAATTGCATTATCAGAACATGTGGATGAATTTGTGAGTTATGATGATATTTTAAAACTCAATCCTAATGAACAAATTGATACCATTAAGAAATTAAATGCCACTCATATCATTCATGTTTTTCCTGTAAAAGAAATTGCACAATTAGCAAAAAAAGCTGGTATTGCACATCGCATTGGTACTACCAATCGTTTATGGCATTGGTTTACATGTAATGTAAGAATTAAGTTATCTCGTAAAAATTCTGATTTACACGAAGCGCAGTTAAACACTAAATTATTAGCTCCCATAGGTATTCACAAAGACTTTAGTATTGAGGAATTAGCAACGAATTACGGTTTTACTAAAGTTCCTACATTAGAAAAAACACATTTAAATTTAATTGATAAAACAAAAATCAATGTCATTCTTCATCCAAAATCAAAAGGCAGTGCTCGCGAATGGGGCTTAGATAATTTTTCGAAACTCATTACTCAACTTGATAAAACAACACATCAAATTTATATTAGTGGTACACAACAAGAAGGAGAATTAGTAAAGGATTTGATTGCCAAACATCCCGAAGTGATTAATTTAACGGGCAAATTATCCTTACAACAATTTATTGCTTTTATTAATCACTGTGATGTATTGATAGCCGCTAGTACTGGGCCTTTGCATATTGCATCTGCACTTGGCAAAAAAGCTATTGGTTTGTTTGCGCCCATGCGTCCAATTCATCCAGGCCGATGGAAACCAATTGGCAAACAAGCAAATTATTTAGTTTTAAATAAAGATTGCAGTGATTGTCGTAAAACGATGAATTGCCATTGTATTAGAGAAATTAAAACGATGGACGTTATAAACGTAATTGAAAAATAATGAGTGAATTAAATAATAAAGTCATTTGGATAACAGGCGCTTCATCAGGCATTGGTGAAGCTTTAGTATATGAGTGTGCGAAAAAAAATGCACTAATTGTTCTATCTGCTCGCCGTGAAGGTGAATTATTTCGTGTATCAAAAGCAGCAGGATTAACCTCAAGCAATTCACTTATTATTCCTTTTGATTTATCAGACACGAGTCAAGCAAAAGAGTATGCTCAACAAATTATTACAAAGTTTGGGCGAATAGATATTTTAATTAATAATGGTGGACAAAGCCAGCGTTCATCCGTTATAGAAACCTCAGCAGAAACCGAAAGACAATTAATGGAAATTAATTATTTCAGTGCGGTTAACTTATCCAAAGCAGCATTACCAGTGATGTTAAAATATGGTAGTGGTAAAATTGTTGTAGTGAGCAGTATTGCAGGAAAATTTGGATTCTTTTTACGCTCTTCTTATTCAGCAGCTAAACATGCCTTACACGGTTACTTTGAAAGCTTGCGTTTAGAGGCAGAGAAAAAAGGAATTAGCGTATTGATGGTTTGCCCAGGGAAAATAAAAACAAATGTATCTTTAAATGCAGCTGGTGCCGCTGGTGATTCTCATAACAAAATGGATCCTAGTCACGAAAATGCCATGAGTGCTGAAGAATGTGCCAAGCAAATTATCGCTGGTATAATGAATGACAAAGAAGAAATTTTTATTGGTGGAAAGGAATTATTAATTGTAAAAATCAAACGTTTTTTTCCAAAGTTGTTTGGGAAATTGATTAGAAAGCAGAGTCCTTATTAGTTTACCTTTTCCGCAAAACTATATCCCTTCTCTTTAATAGCTGGAATCAAAACTTCCAACAATTCAGGCATAAAATCCAAACGATCGTGTAGTAGTATAATCGCACCTGGTTTTAATTGAGATAACACGCGTTGTTTTATTTTTTCCACGTCTTTTATAGAGGTATCATAGCTACGCACATTCCAGCCAATGGATTGTAAACCTAATTTTTTAACTGCTTTGGCAATGTTAGGGTTGGTTACTCCATAAGGCGGACGAAACAACTTTGATTGTGGTTGATAGTGTTCAATTAATTTTTGGCAAGTCTCAAAATCTTCCGTTACTTTTTTTGTAGACCATAAATCAATGAAGTTATGATGAGAATAGCTATGATTCCCAATTTGATGTTCTTCAGCTACAATTTGATTAAAGATAGATTCTTTGCCTTGTATGTTTTTTCCAATAATAAAAAACAATGCCTTTACATTATGTTTTTTTAAAACTTCTAAAACCTTAACTGTATTGGCATGCGGACCGTCATCAAAAGTCAACAATACTTTTTTATCAGATCTATTTAAATGATTGATTGAGGTTAAATGAAAATTTAATCCAATAAAGTATGCTCCACAAAATTGGATGATGGCAAATAGCTTAATCCAAATAATCAAAAACCAATAACTTAAATGAAGGCTAGGCTGGAAAATAAAAAAGGCAATTAAGCCTAAAATAAAAGTGATGGTTGTTGGCCAAAATTTTAGCATTGTGATAACAATGTAAACGAATAATTAATACCTAAGTACTGATTAATAATTAAAACATGTTTAATTTGAGAAGGTGCTTTATCTGAAATAGCCAATACTTGTGGCAATTTTTGTTTTTCAATTATCTTTGTAGCAGTCCACATAGCAAAAGCAGAGGCTGTATGATATTCTCCACACACATTTTTATAACACGCCGCAACAGATTCTTTTTCGATGCTAGGTAATAACTCTTGTAGTTTACTATCAAAGTTTACATCGCCACTAAAACCCATTAAGGTTACATCTATATCCGCTAATGTAAGATTATGCAGTTTCAAAAAGCTGTGTAACTTATTTAAAATATCAGCCGATGTTTTTGGTTTGTATAACGTTTGTATACCATCCACACTGGCTAAACTTTTGTCCGTCTTTGTTTTATTCAAAATAAAGCAAGCCGTTCCTTCGCTCATTTGAATGCCCGGGGTGGTTGATTTCCAAATTGGAGTAGTTGAGGATACTTCTTGAAATTTATGTGCTCTTCTGTTTAGGATAACAAAATTTGGTGTGTGCTCTTCAATACCACCAACTAAAATCGTTTCTTTTCCTTCTTCAAATAACATTAACGCATCTTGTATGGTACTTTCAAACGAAAAACCTCTATGCACGTAAGTAAAATTATAATCATGGCATTTCATGAGTAATGCTATTTGAGAGCCTACCGTGTTATGCGTTGATTGTATAAACGACGTTGGTGTTAAAAATTGTTCTTCGTTATTTAAGAGTGCTAATAAAAAACGCTCACTATCTTCAAAACAACCTAAACCTGTTCCTGTAATAATAGCATCTACTTTTTTAGCATCCGCTTGTTGAATAGCTATATTACCAGCAGCAACGCCCATTTTAATAGCACGACCCATTCGGCGTAATAAATTGGGAGCTATAAATTCTTTATAAGAAGGTTCAATGGCATCAAAATAATCGCCTTTAGCAGGATTAATGGTGTCAAAAAACCACTCACTATCAATTGAGTTTTGTGGCGAAATGCAACCAGTTCCGTTTATGTATGCCTTAGTCAAAATATTATGCTTTCTTAAAAATTAAAGATGAACAGTTTCCGCCAAACCCAAAAGAGTTTGAAAGGATTGTGTTTAAAGGAGTATTTAGCAATTGAGTTTCAGGAATTAAATTCATGTCGGCAATAGGCGTAGTGAAATTTAAGTTCGGGAATATCATGCTATTTTGTAATGATAAAACCGATATAACGGCTTCAATACTTGCAGCGGCAGCTAATGTGTGTCCTGTAAATGCTTTAGTAGAACTAAATTTAGGGACTTGATTTCCGAATACTGCCTTAGTAGCCATGCTTTCCGATAAATCATTATTAGGAGTACCAGTTCCGTGCATGTTGATATAATCTATTTGAGATGGTGCTAAACCACTCATTGCTAATGCTTGTGTAATTGCTAATGTTGCTCCGTAACCTTCGGGCGAAGATGCTGTTTGATGATAGGCATCATTGGCATTGGCATAACCAACCACTTCCGCTAGAGCTTTACCTTTTCTTAAATTCAAGGCATTCTCTCCTTCAATAACTAAAAAAGCGGCAGCTTCTCCTAAATTTAATCCTTTTCTGTTTTCATCAAATGGCTTACACCATTCTCTATCTAAAATCATTAAAGTATTAAACCCGTTGAATGTAAATTTTGATAAAGCATCTACTCCACCAACTACTGCTCTATCCAACTGTCCATGCTTAATCATTCGGCAACCTAACATAATCGCATTTGCTGCTGATGAACACGCTGTTGAAATAGTAGTTACATAATCTACATTACCTAAATAATCCGCAATGCGTTCGGTGCTATCTCCGCAATCGTGTGTATCAAGTACATCTAAATGATCATCTTTTTCAAATAATTCTTTATAGTACAATTCGGTTTTACCCATTCCCGCTACTGTTGTAGAAGAAATAACGCCTGTGCGCAACCCATCATTGGTATCGATACCTGAATTGATAACCGCTTCTTTAGCAGCTAACATAGCAATGTATGAATTACGATTTAATGCAGGATTATTGTCTTTAACCAAATCCACTAAATCAGCATTAGATAATTTTATTTCACCAGCTAAAAACTCGTCTTTGTAACGTGTTGTTAAATGGTTAATTTTTCCAATACCAGTTTTTGATTGAGATAAGGACAAAAAGGATTCAGACACATTGTTTCCAATAGCCGAAATCATTCCTAATCCAGTAATATAAACTCGCTGAGACAATTCTTAAGATTTACCTTGAGATTTAATGTATTCTGCCATTGTTCTTAAAGATTGGAAAATAGTTTTTCCATCTTTAGGATCTTGGATTTTAATACCATAGTGTTTTTCTAACAATACAATTAACTCTAAAGCATCAATTGAATCCAATCCTAAACCTTCGCCAAATAATGGAGAATCTGGATTGATTTCTTCTGGTTTTACTTCAGCTAAGTTAAGTTGCTCAATAATTTGTCCTTTTAATTTTTCGATTAATGCGTCCATATGGTTTGATTGTATATTGTTATAACACTTGTTTTATTAAGAGGTTTAAAAATACTGCTTTTATTTATATTTTCTGTGTTTTCTGTTAAAAAAATGAAGGCTTCAAAATTGGCTCCGTCAACCTCAACCCAACCAACAATAGCGGCCTTTGTGTTGCCTTGAAACAAGGTTTCTGTGTAATTCACTAATAAATCAGCATCTAATTGCTCCGACACAAAAAAGGCATTTTCACCCGTAATTTTATGTTTAATAGCTAATTCGCCAATAGTGATATTAGGAAGCGTGTAAACAAATACGGCTGGAGATGGAAAATAATTGGATTTATCGTCGATGGAATGTTGGTGCACTCTGTCGGTTTCTAAACTCGAGGCGCAATTGGATAACACAATCGCTGTTTTTGATAAATTGTT
>ERZ724520.258-NODE-258-length-28281-cov-4.671969_pt1 | contig 28281 bp, 25 predicted proteins | sample MGYA00376053_ERZ724520 | MGnify/ENA primary metagenome ERZ724520 (study PRJEB28724, sample SAMN07190886) | activated sludge metagenome | isolation source: activated sludge of sewage treatment plant in Hong Hong | place: USA: Christiansburg, Virginia | collected...
AGGGCTGCAATAATAGCCGAGGCATCTAGCCGCCAGACGGTGCATTGCTCGGCCACGGCGATAGGGTGGGTGATATAGGGTTCGCCCGTTTGGCGTTTTTGCCCTAGATGCGCACTGTCGGCCATTTTGTAGGCGCGCCGCACCAGCTCGATATCACTGGGCTCTAAATAATCCAGTTTGCCCAGCAATTGGGCAAAGCTGGCAGCGCTGGCCGCTTGCGCAGCAGCAGTGCGCATCTGGCTGTTGTAGCTGTAAATGTCCTGCGCTTCGCGGCTAATGTTGTAGCGCTCTGCTACAATTTCACCGGTTTCCAGCATCGGGATATAAGCCGCAGGGTCGAGCGCCTTCACTGCTTCAGACTGTGAGCGAAAAGTGTTTTTGTGCTTGTTCTGGGTAAGTGAAATGGATTCCACGCCGCCCGCCACTGCAATATCAATCTCGTTGCACATGATGGCTTTTGCAGCAGCAGCGATGGTCATCAGTCCAGAAGCGCATTGGCGCTCCATTGCCATACCCGCAACAGTGACGGGCAAACCGCCAGCGATAGCGGCAAGCCTGCCGAGACAGTACGCTTGCGTACCCTGTTGTGCAGCAGCACCAAAAATAACATCATCCACGGAAGCTGGGTCGATACCTGCACGTGCAACCGCAGCACGTACTACATGCCCTGCCATCGCCGGCGCTTCTGTTTCATTGAATGAACCGCGAAATGATTTTGCCAGTGCGGTGCGGGCGGTGGATACGATGACTGCTTCTCTCATAACTGCTTACCTCAATAAATTCAGAAATTAAAATCAGGCTGGAAAATAACGACTGATGGTGTCGACTACGCAGGCAGGTTTATCGCTACCTTCAATTTCAACAGTAACGCGAATGATGGCCTGAATGCCGCCTTTTACTTCTTCCACTTCAACCACTTCACCGGAACCACGCACGCGTGAACCGACTTTGACTGGCATCGGGAAACGGATTTTTCCGCAGCCGACATTCACGCCCATGGAAATACCCTGAACATCCACTATCTGTGGCAAAAACAGATTCACCAAAGATAGCGTAAGGTAGCCATGTGCGATGCATGCACCGAAAGGGCCGTCTTTTGCCTTAACTGGATCAACGTGTATCCATTGGTGATCGCCTGTCGCATCAGCAAACAGGTTGATGCGTTGCTGGTCGATCAACAGCCATTCGCTGTGGCCGAGGGGTTTGCCGACAGCATCCAGCAGTTCATGCGGCGTTTTGAAGATAGTTGTCATCCCCTGCTCCTTAGGCGCGTTGCGCGCTGACGGCAAGAATTTCGCCTGTCATGTAAGAGGAATAATCTGAAGCGAGAAACATCATCACGTTGGCGACTTCCCACACTTCCGCGCCACGGCCAAATGCTTCCTTACCTTCCAGTTCTTTCAGTAACTCTTCTGGCGCAGATTTTTTCAGCATCGGGTGCACAGCCAGTGAAGGCGCCACCGCATTGATACGCACACCGAAATCGGCGGCTTCCAGTGCTGCGCAACGTGTGAGTGCCATCACGCCTGCTTTTGCTGCGGCGTAATGCGCCTGTTCTTTCTGCGCGCGCCAGCCAAGTACAGAAGCATTGTTGACGATAACGCCGGTGCCGCGTGGCTTCATCACTTTCATCATGTGGCGCGTCATGCGCATGGTGCCGTTCAGTGTCACATCGATGACTTTGTTCCACTCCGGGTCTTCCATCTCGATTAACAACTTGGATGTGCCCATGCCTGCGTTGTTGATCAGGACATCAACACCGCCCAGCTTCTCCTCGGCAAATGCAATCAGCTCCCGCACTTCTTCTTCAACGACAACGTTGCAGACTTTCCCCCAAACATTTTGCAAGCCGGTTTCTTCTTTCAATTTATCGACAGACGCTTGCAGGCGACCTTCATGGATGTCGCTGATCACAATGGCGCGACAGCCCTCTTCCACTGATTTCTTTGCCGCTGCGAAACCGATGCCTACGCCGGCAGCAGCAGTAATCAACACTGACTTGCCTTTCAGCAGGCCGTGGCCGGGAACATATTCAGGATTGTTTTTGACATCTTGCATGATAAATCTCTCTTATCGACCTTTGGCTTCTTTGGGCATACCGAGACCGCGCTCGGCAATAATGTTGCGCTGGATCTGGTTGGTACCACCGTAAATAGTGTCGGAACGTGTGAACAGGTACATGGATTGCAAACGCGTGAGATTGTACGGCGCGCTTTCAATCATCTCTGCTTCCGGGCCAAGCACATCCATTGCCAGCACGCCGAGATTGCGATGCCAGCTTGCCCAGTGCAGTTTATAAACCAGTGCGGATTTATCGAGCGAGCCATCATCGCTGCCCGACAACATACGCATGGCGTTGTAACGCATCAGGCGCAAACCTGTGTGTGCTTCTGCAATCCGTTGACGCAATACAGGGTCTTTGGCTGCGCCATTGTTCTTTGCAATGCGCACAATGTCATCCAGTTCATTCTGGAACAACATCTGTTGGCCAAGTGTGGATACACCGCGCTCAAAGCCAAGCAGTGCCATCGCTACTTTCCAGCCTTCGCCCGGCGCGCCGAGAATATCGTCTGCCACTGCATCGTCAAAAAACACCTCGTTAAATTCCGATGTGCCGGTCAACTGTTCAATCGGGCGCACGGTAACGCCGGGCTGGTGCATGGACACCAGGAAAAAGCCGAGGCCCTTGTGTGCAACAGAATCAGGATCGGTACGTGCAACAACAAAGCACCAGTCGGATTCGTGTGCGAGTGAGGTCCACACTTTCTGTCCATTGATAATCCATTTTCCGGTGGATTCATCAAGACGCGCCTTGGTTTTGACATTTGCAAGATCTGAGCCCGCGCCGGGTTCGGAATAACCCTGGCACCATAATTCCTTACCACTTACGATTCCGGGTAAATATTTCTTTTTCTGTTCATCTGAGCCGAAAGCGATAATGGTCGGGCCAGCCAGACCCTCGCCAATGTGCCCAACACGCCCCGGACTGCCAGCGCGCGCATATTCTTCAAAGAAAACCACTTGCTGTTCTATCGATGCGCCGCGCCCGCCATGTTCTTTCGGCCAGCCAACACACGTCCAGCCGCCTTCGGCGAGTTTTTGTTCCCAGGCTTTACGCTCATGCGAAAACATATGTTCATCGCCGGGGCCGCCGCGGTATTTCAGCTGTTCAAACTCGCCAACCAGATTGGCTTTCAGCCACGAAGCAATTTCTGCGCGGAACTGTTCGTCTTCTTTACTGAATGTCAGTTTCATGGTTATGCCCTCAATCCAGCAACATCTGTGCAATCAGTTCGCGCTGTTGCGCGCCATTGCCGAGGAACAGTTCGCTGCTTTTTGCGCGCTTGAAATAAAGATGGGGGTCATATTCCCAGGTAAAGCCTACGCCGCCGTACATCTGGATGGCGCTGCCGGCATTGAAAAAGAAAGTATCAGAGCAATAACACTTGGCCATCGCTGCAGCTTCATCGAGCTCAGCAGCAATCGTGGCATCGCCATCAGCGCTCATCGCTTCCTGAGCCACACACGCGGCATAATACACCGCAGAACGTGCGACTTCGCATTTCAACATCATGTCAGCGGCTTTGTGTTTGATCGCCTGAAAGCTGGCAATGGCTCGCCCGAATTGTACTCGCTCTTGCGTGAAGGCAACGGTCTTGTCCAGCATTTCCTGCGCGCCGCCCATCTGCTCGGCAGACACTGCTATTTTTGCGAGGCTGATAATTTTTTTCAGCTGCGGCCATGCTTGTGCTTCTGTGCCCATCAATGTAGATGCAGACGCAGTGACATTATTAAGCATTACTTCTGCCTGATGACGCGTCTGGTCCATCGTTGGCAACCATTTCCTCGTAACGCCTGCAGTAGAAGCCGGAATAGCAAATAGTGAAATGCCTTCTGCGCCTTTCGAGTTTTCTGAGCGCGCAGCGATAATCAGTAAATCCGCTGTGTGGCCATCGATAACATAACGCAAAGTGCCATTCAGCACGTAATTATCGCCAGACTTTTTATACGTGGCTTGCACCGCATCTGCACCCCAAGTGCCGCCGCCGTGCGCTGCCTGTTTGCCGGTATATGCCAGTGTTGCGGTGAGTGCGCCTTCAACCATTAGCGGCAGGTATTCATTTTTCTGTGCATCCGTTCCCGCCACCAACAAACTGTGTGCGCCGAGACAGACAGTCGAAAAAAATGGCGAACACAGCAATGTACGACCCATCTGCTCCAAAACCGCTGCGAGTTCGACAAAACCGAGACCCATGCCGCCGAACTCTTCAGGAATGGTGATTGCCTGAAAGCATAGCTCGGTGCAAATGCGTTGCCACAAATCAGGATCGTAACCTGCTTCAGTCGCCATCGCCTTGCGCACGGTTTCGGACGTGGACACATCCTGCAGGAAACTCTCCGCGGTTTCGCGGATCATTTTCTGTTCATCAGTAAAGCGGAATTCCACTGTGGTCGCCTCTCTTTAAATCAGGTGTGGTATAAATCAGGTGCCGTAGACTTTTTGCGCGGGCACTTCTTTAGCCAGTAATTCTTTTACAGCTGTACCGACTTCAGCCGGCATCCAGCGCTCGCCTTTGTCCACACCTTCTGTGCTGCGCCAGCCATCAGCGATAGAAATTTTTCCGCCTTCGGATTCAAAAATGCGACCGGTTACATGCGCCGCCTCAGGGGATGCCAGCCACACGATCAGTGACGAAACATTTTCAGGTGCCCAGTAATCAAAACTGCCATCTTCCGGTTTTGCCATGCGTGTTGCCATGGATTCCACAGCGGTAGTCATGCCGGTGCGGGCAGCAGGTGCGATGGCGTTGGCGGTGATGCCGTAACGTCCGAGTTCCGCTGCCTGATTCAATGTCAATGCAGCGATGCCTGCTTTGGCAGCGGCATAGTTGGATTGCCCGATAGAGCCCTGCAAACCAGCGCCGGATGTGGTGTTGATAATGCGAGCATCCACTTTTTTGCCCGCCTTGGATTGATCGCGCCAGTATTGCACCGCGTGAGAGCTGATGCAGAAATGGCCTTTCAGGTGAACTGCCATAATGGCGTCCCATTCTGCTTCGCTCATGGAGGCAAACATGCGGTCACGATTGATGCCCGCGTTATTCACCACAACATGCAAATCACCGTAAGTATCGATCGCTTGTTTGACAGCATTGGCGCTGTCGGCATAGTTGGTGATGTCGGATGTATTCACAGAGGCTTTGCCGCCTGCGGCGGTGATTTCATCCACGACTTTTTGTGCAGCATCTTTATTGATGTCATTCACAATCACGCAGGCGCCTTCGCTGGCAAAAACTTTTGCGTGTGCTGCACCCAAACCGCCGCCCGCACCAGTGACAATGACGACTCTGTCTTTGCAAATACTCATTTAGTTATCCCCTTAAAGTCTTTCAATAATAGTAACGTTGGCCTGACCGCCGCCTTCGCACATGGTTTGTAAACCATAACGGCCACCGGTGCGTTCCAGTTCATGCAACAGTGTGGTCATCAAGCGTGTGCCGGTAGCGCCGAGTGGATGGCCGAGTGCAATCGCGCCACCATTTACGTTGGTTTTTTCATGCGGATAGCCGGTTTCTTTCAACCATGCCATCACCACTGCAGCAAAAGCTTCGTTGATTTCTACCACGTCGATATCCGCCATCGTCATACCCGCTTTTTTCAACGCGTATTGTGTGGCAGAAATCGGTGCAGTCAGCATCCAGATAGGATCTTCTGCACGCACGCTCATGTGGTGGATGCGCGCACGCGGTTTCAGGTTATAACGTTTCAATGCAGCCTCTGAAACAATCAGCATCGCAGAAGCGGCGTCGCACGTTTGCGAAGACACGGCAGCAGTGACCTTGTCGCAACCGAAAAGGAAATCCAGCGCTGCCATTTTTTCCAGTGAGGACTCGCGCGGTGTTTCGTCGTGCTCCACGCCTTCCATTGGAATAATCTCGCGCTTGAAACGGCCTTCAGCAATCGCACGCAGAGCGCGGGTGTGAGATTCCAGCGAGAATACTTCCAGGTCATGGCGCGACAGATTCCATTTGTCAGCAATCATCTGCGCAGATTTGAATTGTGTCGGTGGCTCTGCGCCGTAACGCGCCACCCAACCTTTTGAGCCGCTGAACGGATCTTTAAAGCCCATTGGCTCCGCAGCGATCATCGCGGAAGAAATTGGAATTTGTGTCATGGTTTGCACGCCGCCTGCAACAATCACATCCATCGTGCCGCTCATCACCGCTTGCGCAGCAAAATGTACTGCTTGTTGTGACGAACCGCATTGACGATCAATCGTTGTGCCCGGCACTTCTTGTGACAAACCTGCAGCGAGCCATGCGGTGCGCGCGATATCGCCCGCCAAAGGGCCGATGGTATCCACGCAACCAAAAATCACATCGTCATATTCATTGTCTGGAATGCCGTTGCGTTCGACAATCGCTTTCAATACATGCGCGCCAAGATCTGCGCCGTGTACGTGCGCCAACCCACCTTTGCGGCGACCGGTCGGTGTGCGTACTGCATCAACAATATAGGCTTCTGCCATTTCCAAATCCTCTTGAAACTATTTTCAAACGCGTTCTATTAAAACGTTTGCCCGGAACCAATTTTTGCGCCGTCAGCCAAGACAAAATCAGCCACACGGTTTTTATGGAAAGCAACATCGCCCCAGGTATTGTTCAGTGCCCAGGATTTTTTCATGAAGATGTGCATGTCCACTTCCCAGGTGTAGCCCATCGCGCCGTGTACCTGGATGCCATTTTTTGCGCCGAGCAGCGAGGCTTCTGTTGCAACCAGTTTGGCGTGCGACACATGCAGCGCTGCATCCGGATGATTATGTGCAATCGAGTACGCTGCGCGATGAACAACGGCTTTCGCGTATTCCAGTGGTACAGCAACATTGGCCAGCCGATGTTTCACAGCTTGAAATGAGCCGATAGCTTTGCCGAACTGTGTACGATCCGTGGTGTATTTCACAGAGATTTCGATCATGCGCTGCGTCAAGCCCAGCGCTTGTGCGGCTGCACCGAGTACGCCTGCGTTGAATGCATCAGCAATCAATTTTTTCGCCTCATCGCCCTTGGCAACGCAAGTGGCGGTGGATGGCGTCCACTGCACGCTGAACAGTTTGCGGGATGGGTCAATACTTTCGTTATGCGTGAGTTGTACCTGGCTTTTCGTCACGGCATGGATTTCGTCACCGTTCTGCAGCAGCAACAGGTCAGCGATATGCGCATCAGCTACCAGCAGGTTTTCAGACAAACCAACAGCAACTTTTGCTTCGCCGGATGCAATGCGTGGCAGCCAGGCAAATTTTACAGCATCATCGCTGAGTGCATTGATCAGCGGCACAGCTACCAGCACAGTATCTACCAACGGTTCTGGCAACGCGACAAACCCGCATTCCTGTGCCAGCAACACGAAGTCAACTGCATTCATGCCGAGGCCCCCGAATTCTTCCGGTATGGTGAAACCGGTCAATCCCATTTCGACCAGTTGAGCCCACAGTGCATCAGAGCGGCCTGTGTCTGTTTCCCATGACGCACGAATATTTTCTGGTGTGACTTCGTTCACCAGAAATTTTTTCACTTCATCCTGGAACAACAACTGGTCTTCGGTAAAGGTAAAGTCCATCGTTTATCTCCTCCCCTTACTTCGGCATACCGAGCATGCGCTCGGCAATAATGTTGCGCTGGATTTCATTAGTGCCCGCATAAATCGGGCCGGATTGCGCAAACAGGAAACCGTCCAGCCACGTGCCAACACCTTTTGCTGCAGGTGCATGCGGCACCAATTCTGCACGCGCAGACAAAATACTCATCGCTGTTTCGTGCATGCGTTGGTCAAGCTCAGACCAGAAAATTTTATTGGTGGATGATTCCGGGCCGATCTTGCCGCCTTTATTCAGACGGCAAGCCGTTTGATAGGTTGTCAGTGTGTAGGCTTCAGCGTCCATGTAGGCACGCATCACGGCATCGCGCACTGTCGGGTCACGATCGGCATCGGCACGATTTTCTTTATACAACTCAACCAGGCGCCGCGCAGTGTTCTGGAAACGCGCTGGCGAACGCAACATCAGGCCGCGCTCGAAACCGGCGGTGGCCATCGCCACTTTCCAGCCTTCACCTTCCTTGCCCAACCTGCGATCAACAGGCACTTTTACGTTATCAAAAAATATTTCTGCAAAACCGGGCAGGCCATCGAGCTGTGGAATCGGGCGTACAGTGATGCCAGGCAAATTCAGTGGCACCAGAATGAATGTGAGACCGTGATGGCGTTCGGATTTGGGATCGGTGCGGAACATGCCGAAACATTGATCCGCCCACACCGCGCGGGTGGACCAGGTTTTCTGGCCGTTGATGATGTAATGGCTGCCGTCGTCAGACAGTTCGGCCTTGGAGCGGATGGCGGCCATGTCGGAACCGGCGCCCGGCTCGGACCAGCCCTGCGCCCATACCTCGGTGCCATTCGCCATTTTTGGCAGGATGTCGGCTTTTTGCTCCGGGGTGCCGTATTCCATCAGGGTGGGGCCGAGCAGGAAGATGCCGTTCTGGTTGACGCGTAACGGTGCACCCGCACGCCAGTATTCTTCTTCGAAAATCAGCCATTCGATCAGGTCGCAGCCACGCCCGCCGAGATCGGCAGGCCATGTCACCATGCCCCAGCGGCCTGAATTCAGTGTGGCTTCCCACTGGCGGTGTTGCTGGAAACCTTCAGCCGTATCAAAGGATTGCAGCGGTTCGGCAGGCACGTTGGCCGCCAGCCAGGCGCGGACTTCAGCACGGAAGGCATTCTGTTGCTCGGTATAGGCTAGATCCATGGGTAATCTCTTCTAAAAGACAATCTCGCAAGAAGAATCAGCCCACTCTCGGGCTGAAAAACGGGCACAAATGATACCACGGGGCGAGAGGGGCTTATATCCGCAAGAGCAGCATAAAACGGGAGGAGAACAGCTGAAATTTACGAATTTACCGAAATGGGAGACCTGGAAGGGCTAGCCATGGTCAAGAGTATAAACCCCAGTGCAAAGAGCCAGATGACGACCATGAACGCTATGCAAAAGCGTTGTTCGGGAATAATGACCAGCGCCTCAGCAAATACAGCCCCCACGGTGGCGGTCGCCGCAAGCCCTGCCGGCTCGAGCAGTAGTATCTTCCAGGAGCGGATTACAAACAGCAAAGCCAGAGCCATCACCATGACATTGGCAGCTAATAGCCATGGGTACCAACGCCGTATATCGCTGCCAACAAGTGGTTCAATGCCGGCGTATTCCGTCATGCTGGATCCTTCCTCAAGTTGGGCGCCCCAGGCGTAAAATGAATCCGTCGGGGAGGAACCGAATGAGACATCTGTGGTTGAGGGCAGTGTGCCGATGATCACACTGTATTCGTCAAATTTCAGAGTCTTTCCACTGACAGAAAATCGTTGGGGTTGACGGGTAACAGCAGCATTAGTACTGGCGACCAACTTGTCATCAGAATGTCGTGTCAGTGTTAGTGGAATGCTGGTCGGCTTATCGGACCATAACCAAACACTGAACGTGTAGTCTGTGTTGCCTGGGAGCGCCACCCATTGCGCAATATAGGTGCCGCCAGTGGGGCTTGCTGACTGAGCAATCATTTTATCTGCCGTCATGCCGCCGTGAGGATCAAGCGCCACATCAGCTTGCCTGTCAAGATTTTGTCTTAGCCAGAAACTTTCATCGCCGACATTTTCAATAGTGGTAGTAAACAGTTGGTTTTTGATATGCGGATAGATGTAGTTAATTGGGCGATAGGTAGCGAGATAAAAGGCGGCCCGGTTACTCATCAGGCAAAATAATGATGAATAGTCCCCCTGCTGCAAACTGGGAAGTAGTCCTGCGTTTACCGTGCAGTGTTGAGCCATAAAATAGTAGCCCTGATTCTGGAATACCGTATCATAACCAACAACACTAGAAGTCAGGTGTGTTTTAGTCCAACTATTGGATGAGCCGCTGTTCAGGTAAGCCAGCGCTCCACTTTGCTGGTAGGTATTTGCAAACTGGCATCCTGGAGGGATTAGGGCGAAAAGCAAAAGTACGTGCCAGTATTTTCGGCGCGGACTTACAAGTATGGCAATACAGCCAGCGATTATGCCAACAAGAACCGGATAGAAATAAAATGCCCTTATCCAGGCCGCCCAGCCCAGAAGCAGACAGGAAAAAATTAATAGTAGTGGCTGACGGAAACCGGATAGAAGGCAAGAAAATAACAGTAGCCACAAACCATTTAGTAGCAAGAGTGAAGAAGGAGGATCTGACAGGGAAGTGAAAATAGTTGGCCAGAAAAAAAACAGATGGATCAGCAGGGATGCAATGATTGTTGCTGTTTTTGACAGGCCGCTTGGCGAGAACGAAAAACTGATTGTAACTTTACAAATCAGTAGCAGTAACCGGGAAGAAAGCAGGGATGAAACAACCAGTAGTAATAGATTGGCAAAGATGAGCGCTTCATTAGACAGACCAAGCCGAACAGGCCAGCTGAACCAGTAATAGGCACCGCCAGGCCGGACATCCCCGTAGCATATATTTTCAGTGGCGCATTGTATGCCGAGCCCGATATAGTCGCCAGCATCGCAGCACTGTGCAAAAAACTCTGGAAAAAGTGATCCACTCATATTCTTGATGAAGTCCGTGTAGTTTGTTGCTGTATCCAGAAGGCTGATATCAGATATGTTTGCAGGATACAGTATCGGGATTGCGCCGCACCAGCATCTTGGGTGCGAGCTCCATCACCAGTTCGTCATTCTGGTTATAGATCAGGTTCTTGCAGACTACGACACCGTGATCCGGGCGTGACTGTGACACGCGGGCTGACAACACCCGCACTTCCAGCCGCAGGGTATCCCCCGGGCGGACAGGCTTCAGCAGGTTCATGTTTTCTACGCCAAGGCCGGCAGAATAGGCCGGGCACCGATCCAGATGGTTCACCAGCCAGGAGCGCGCGCAGACAATCAGGGTGCCGGGAGCCACCAGCCCGCCAAACACAGAATCCTTTGCGGCTACGGGATCAATATGGAAGGGTTGCGGATCGAAGCGTCGCCCGAATTCCATGATTTCAGCCTCCGTCACCGTATACCCGCTGGCGTGGGCGATAAAATCGGTCGTGAGGTCTTCAAAATAAGCCAGTTGCACGTGGATGATCCTGCCTGCACCATAAAACGCCAGTTTATCCCCTGCCGGCCCCGGCGTTACACTGGCACCTTTACCTAACCCCGAATTGCACCCAGACAGGAGTTCCGCCATGGCCGTTACCCTCGCCAAAGAAGCACTTGATGTAGGCATCATTACCAGCAATGGCGAAAAGATGTTGGCTTTTTATCACGGTGTATTGGGCTTGCCGCAGGAACCGTCGATACCGTTTCCCGGTCTCGGCACCATTCACCGTCTGGTGTGCGGTAACAGCATCCTGCGTATCGTGGCATCTGATAATGCGGTGGAAAATGTTGCGGGTGGCGTATTTGCTTCGCGCAACGGCATTCGCTATATAACGATCAACATCACGAATCTCGATGAAGTGGTGGCGGACTGTAAAACCTTTGGCTGCAATATTGCAGTGGATATCCGTGATCTGCGCCCCGGCGTACGCTGCTGCCAGGTGCAGGATCCTGACGGCAATTACGTGGAATTTATCTGCGCGGGTTGATGGTGAGACGCTGGCACAGGAAGCAGCCAGCGTTTCCATAGCAGTAGCAGCCATATGCAGTAAAACACAGACAGAGGCAGAGTCAGTGAATCGGAGGGGCTGACCCAGCTGTCTCCTGGCGAAGTGCCGTTAATACCGAAAAAGTAAATTATATTAAGGTTGTGCAGCAGGTTAAGAATGACGGCATCGCGCAGATAAGCGCGTTGCCGGGCAGCCAGGATCAATGCCAGTAATGCAGGCAAGTAGAGGTGATTTTCATGCACTCCGTGACGAAATATAAAATAGATCACATAGACCTGTACTGAGCATCGAAGAAGATCGTCAATTTTTCTATCGCCGCGAATAAATCCCCATAAAGTACAAATAAAAAATGAGGTAAAAAATATATTTGAAATCCATAATCTGGCAGATGACAATATTCCAGTATTAATTAGGGTAAAATTATCCACAGTCTGATAAAAATTCTGTATCTGTATTTCATCATTCAGCAATATAGTGCTAAACATAGCGCAAATTTTTGCAAGTGAATCCAGCATTCCTTGTAGTCCAAGCGCGCAAGCATTGAAATTTGAGCCGTTGATAGCTTGCTGTAGCTTGAGCCATGCAGCCAATACCTGTTCCGTATCAAACAGATAAACGACACCTAAAAACACGGTTAGCCAAATTAGCAAAGGAGTAATTTGGCGAATATTTTTTACCCGTAAAAGATAAAGCGCCACTACAGGTGCCATAATTAACGGCTGCCATTTTGTCAGCATGGCGCATGCAAACAGAATGACAAATCCTTCAGAGTGCCCGCGCATCAACAGCAGCGCAGCTGCAAGAATCCACAATCCCGCAAAAATATCCAGATAAGCCAGCCCTATGGCGCCAATTACCTGTGAGGCGAGAAACACGGCAGTTAGCAAAGCATGGCGCGACAAATACCAATAGAGGCCGGTGCCAGCAGCCAGTGCAAACAGCAGCAGTAACTTGATTTGAATGATGGCGTCAGTGGTAACCGATGAGAGTATTCGCTCGCCCAACCACAATATAGCCATGGTCAAGGGGGGATAATCAGAGTCGGCGGCTGCATAGGCATCTACAGGCCCCAGGCTGCGAGCTAACTCAAGCCACTTGAGCCAGTAGACATCCATATCTGAGGTGCCGCGTGAGAAAAATAGCAGTACGACAGCAATTCCTGATACGGATAACAGGCATGCTGTTAAGAAATTTAGTGATGAGTTGACGGCGGGGAGCTTCATCATAAGCGTTTCTACGGTGTACTATGTGATTGTTGCAGTGAGAGAGTGTTCTGATAAAAGCTGGCTGTTTGCTCGGCCACAATGCGGTGCCCCGCCGCACTAAAGACTGCTTCCAGAATGCCTAGCAGTAAAATACTTGCCAAGCATGCCTGAAAGATATTCTATACAGCTGTTTTCATATTGACACCAATGCTACTACAATAAGGCCATCCTGAGGAGCGCTGCGACGAGGTGGCTTGCCCACCGCGCCAGGCTCGGGTTCATCGGCATCAATACCGCCGTCAAAACTGCGCTCGCTAAACCTGTTCGCGGTTGGCGAGTGCTCCTTCTCTGGAATAGTGCTTTCTCCACCGCGTTATTTTTCTGACTCACCTGTCGCCCTTGAGCGACAACCGGAGAATGACGCATGTCTGATGCAAAAAAAACTGTTGAGAAAAAATCCGCAGCCAAAAAACCGGCCGCATCGAAACTGAAAAACGATTACAAAGTCGCTGATATTTCCCTTGCTGCCTGGGGTCGCATGGAAATGGATATCGCTGAAACGGAAATGCCGGCGCTGATGGCGATGCGTGAAAAATACGGCAAGAAAAAACCGTTGAAAGGCGCAAAAATTCTTGGCTGTATCCATATGACCATCCAGACAGCCGTGCTTATAGAGACATTGGTTGAGCTGGGCGCAGAAGTCCGCTGGTCCTCATGCAATATTTTCTCTACCCAGGATCACGCCGCTGCTGCCATTGCTGCTGCCGGCATTCCGGTATTTGCCTGGAAAGGCGAAACCGAGCAGGAATATGACTGGTGCCTGGAGCAAACCATCCTGAAAGATGGCAAGCCGTGGGATGCGAACATGATCCTTGACGACGGCGGCGACCTGACGCTGATGCTGCACCAGAAATATCCGCAGATGCTCGATAAAATTCATGGCATCACAGAAGAAACCACGACAGGCGTTCACCGTCTGCAGGAAATGCTGGCAGCCGGAAAACTGAAAGTACCTGCCATCAATGTTAATGATGCGGTCACCAAATCCAAAAATGACAACAAGTACGGTTGCCGCCATTCATTGAATGATGCCATCAAGCGCGGCACTGACCATTTGCTGGCGGGCAAAAAAGCGCTGGTGCTGGGTTATGGCGACGTAGGTAAAGGTTCTGCGCAATCACTGCGTCAGGAAGGCATGATTGTCAAAATCAGTGAAATCGATCCGATCTGCGCTATGCAGGCCTGCATGGATGGTTATGAAATTGTTTCCCCATACAAAAATGGTGAAAACACTGGCAAAGCAGATTGTGTAGATAACACGTTACTTGGCACGCTGGATCTTGTAGTGACCACCACGGGCAATATTGACGTGTGCGATAAACACATGCTGAAGGCACTGAAGAAAGGTGCAGTAGTGTGCAACATCGGTCACTTTGACAATGAAATCGATACAGCGTTCATGCGGAAGAACTGGAAGTGGGAAGAAGTGAAGCCGCAAGTGCACAAGGTATACCGCAGCAAGAACAAGTCTGACTTCCTGTTGCTATTGTCCGAAGGCCGCTTGGTAAATCTTGGCAATGCGACTGGCCACCCGTCACGCATCATGGATGGTTCATTCTCCAACCAGGTTCTCGCACAGATCTATCTGTACGAGCGCAAATTTGCCAATCTGGAAGCTGCCCTGAAACCTTCTGAAATCACAGTGACTGTATTGCCGAAAAAACTGGACGAAGAAGTAGCGGCACACATGGTTCGCGGTTTTGGCGGTGTGATCACGCGTATGACGAAAGAACAGGCGAAGTATATCGGCGCACCGGTTGAAGGCCCTTACAAGCCGGAAACGTACAAGTACTGATCTGATTGCATGCGCACCAGCAGGATCTACATTGACCTTGCGTTGCAAGCAGGCAGTGAAATATCACTGCCTGCTGACGCGTCACACCATCTGGCTGTGGTGTTGCGTGTCAAGGCTGGCCAGCCTGTAATCCTGTTCAACAACGCCGGCATTGAAGCGCAGGCCACTATTGCGCGCGTTGACAAGAAGAAAGTTGACGTTAGCGTTGGTGCTGTGCAATCGATTGAACGTGAATCACCGTTAAAAATCCATCTGGCGATCGGTATCTCGCGCGGTGAGCGTATGGATTTTGTCTTGCAAAAAAGCACTGAGCTCGGTGTGCATGCCATCACGCCGTTGTTTTGTGAGCGCACAGAAGTAAAACTATCTGAAGAACGCTTGCAGAAAAAAATGGAGCAATGGCAAAAGATTATAATTGGCGCGTGTGAACAGAGTGGTCGCACCCGCCTGCCGATGTTGCACTCACCGTCAATGCTGGATGCTTGTCTGGCGGCAGATAGCAGTGAACAGCGTTTTGTCCTGCATCATCGCAGTGACAGCACGCTGGCGCAGCGTGAGGAAAAGCCAGCGAGTGTGTTGCTGCTGGTCGGTCCGGAAGGTGGTTTGTCGGATGATGAAATCCAGCGGGCAAAACAGTCGTCCTGTGCGGCGCTGACGCTCGGCCCGCGCGTGTTGCGCACAGAAACCGCCCCGCTGGCTGCGATCAGTGTGTTGCAATACCGTTGGGGAGACTTTTGTTAATGGCTTTTTATACTGTACTGGATGAAAACGAGTTGCTGGCGCTGTTGAAGCGTTATGGCATTGGCCAGCTGTCATCTTGTACCGGTGTCAGCGATGGCATAGAGAACAGCACATATATTCTTGACGATGGTTCCAGTCACTGGATACTGACATTGTTTGAAGATTTGTCGGCAGCAGAGTTGCCGTTTTTTGCGCGCCTGATGACGTGGTTGCATGATCACGGCTTGCCAGTAGCATGCCCGCTGGCCGATGCAAATGGAATGACATTGCAGCAGCTATCAGACAAACCTGCGCTCTTGTTTCCCCGTTTGTCTGGCCAGCATCCTCGTGAGATGACATCGGGCCACTGTATTGCGATAGGTGATTTTTTGGGCCGTATGCACGCCGTCAGTTGCGCATACCCTGAGCAACGTGACAACCCACGCGGTACCGGTTGGATGGAGCAGTCAATCACGCGGCTTGGCAGTTTACTCGATGAAGAAGATGCAGCACTGCTGGCCGCGCAAGTGGCAAATGCCACTCGCTTGCGCACATTGTCTTTGCCGCAGGGGTTAATCCATGGTGATTTATTTCACGACAACGCATTATTTGAAAACGAAAGACTGAGTGGCGTGATTGATTTCTATAATGCATGCACAGACATGCTGGCGCTGGATCTTGCCATTGTTATCAATGACTGGTGTGCATTGCCGGATGGTGGCCTGGACGAGCAGCGCGTACAAACCTTGTTGGCTGCCTATAACGCACACAGACCACTCACAGCACTGGAACGTGAACACTGGCGAGCAATTTTGCAACTGGCAGCAACCCGTTTCTGGCTGTCGCGGTTGCTGGTAGAAAAATTACCGGCAAGGCCTGGTCTTAATCATCCACACAAACCTTCTTCAGAATACCGCGCGCGCTTGTTGCACCACATCAGATAAAGGCGCTGGCATCCTCAACATCCAGCTGGTCAGGCAACAAGGAACTCCGGGCATATTTTTCCCACACCCTGCTGCGCACAAACAGTTCAAACAGATCGGGGTCGATATGGTTGTCCTGCCGCATTTTTTTCAGGATGCCGAGTGCCTGACTGATTTTCATGGGCGGTTTGTAAGGCCTGTCCCGTGCAGTCAGCGCTTCAAAAATATCGGCGATCGCCATCATGCGCGCAGGTAATGACATTTCTTCACGTTTCAACCCGCGCGGAAAGCCGCTGCCATCCATTTTCTCATGATGACCGCCTGCGTATTCCGGCACGCGCCGTAATTTTTTCGGAAATGGCAGGGATTCCAGCATGTTGATAGTCACAGCCATATGGTTATTGATCACGCCGCGCTCTTCAGCGGTCAATGTTCCGCGTTCAATACACAGGTTGTAGATTTCCTCTTCCGTGAGTAATGGCTGAGATTGTCCTTCCGCATCCAGCCAGTGTTGTGCAGCAATAGCACGCACACGATCCTTGGCTTCAGGCGCCATGAATTCACCGCCTTTGTTGGCAGTGACAATAAATTCCCGATCAGCATCAAGCTGGGCAATCTCGGCATCCAGGGTTTCCTGGAGTGATTGGCGAGCAGACGGGTTTTCTGCCAGCGATTGATAGAACGCTGCCAGTTTTTGTTGCTTTAACGATGAGAATCGCACATTGATAGTTTCGATGCCATCCTGCATCAAATGCAGCTTGGTCGCTTTATCCAGTACCGAATCGGGCGTGGACAGTTTTCCACAATCATGCAACCACGCAGATACCCGTAGCTCGTACCACTCGTCTTCGTTGAGGCTGAATTCACGAAATACGGTGTCATCGTCGTTTGCCGCTTGTGCGATCATTTCCATCAACACAGGCACTTTCTGGCAGTGTGCCGACGTATGGCGCGATTTGGCATCAATCGCCTGCGCAATACAACGAATAAAGGCATCCAGAAGGTTTTTCAGTTCCTGTACCAGAATCAGGTTGGTGAGTGCTATGGCTGCATAAGATGCCAAGGCGGATATCAGTGACTCGGTGCGTCCGGAAAAACTGATCACCTCGTTAGTGTTGGGATCGCGGGAGTTAATCAGTTGCAATACACCAACCACATCATTTTCATGGTTCAGTAACGGCACGGCCAGAAAAGAACGCGACCGGTAACCTGTTTTCTGGTCAAAAGCCCGGGTGCCGGAAAAATCAAATTCATCGTCGCTGTAGGCATCTTCAATGTTGATGACCCTGCGCTGCAAGGCGGCACAGGTGGCAACATTGTTGTGGTTGTTGCTGCCATCTTCCAGATACAACGGCACGGGTGGCAGCGTAACCGCATCGCCATTGCTGCCGCCCATATTGATTTTCAGTGTGTCGTTCAGCACGAGCGCAAATTCCAGGCGAGGCGCCTGCAAATCATCTTTCAGGAGATAGAGCGTGCCGCCATCGGCATTGGTCAACAGCTTGGCTTCGTGCAGAATGCGCTCGATCAGCGCGCGTGTATTAGGCTCACAAGATAACTCTATCAATAAATCTTTTTGCTGTTCTGCGAGCATCTGGTTGTCCAGTGCTACAGCAGCAAATACCGACAAAGCCTGGATAGCAGGTTCCATCGCTGGTGCAAAAGTTGAAATTTTCCCGGTGGCAGGATCTATTGCATTGATCAGCTGGAATACGCCTATTACACGGCCACTGTCGCCTATCAACGGAACGGCAAGAAAGGATTGTGAGTGGTAACCGGCCTGCTCATCAAAAGCCCGTGTGCCTGAAAAGTCAAAACGTGCGTCGGTGTATGCATCAGCTACATTGATTAGTTTTCGGTGGTGATAGGCGCACGTCGCAATATTGTGTTCGTTTGCCTTACGTGCAGAGTCAAATAATGGCACTGCAGGAAATGTAGATGGCTGCCTGTTATGGGTTTCCGATGTAATGCCGAGTGATTTATTGCGCACGATCACAAAGTCGAGGTGATCATCGCGCCCGTTATCGTCCTGTCGTACGAGATAAAACGTGCCACCGTCGGCGCCAGTTATGTCTTTTGCTTCGGACAGGATGATTTCGCACAGGCGGTAGACATCTTTCTCAGCGGCAATTTTTTGTGCCGTTTGTAACAGGCGGCGATACAACTCGATGGGCATATCTGCAGGCGGTGTGCTACTGATCATGGCGGTTACCCGGGAGCGTGTTCATGGGAGTGTGGTCATCCGCTGCATTCTAGCAGCGCTTGCTTGTCCGGGTGGTAGGTCTGTCGATGCGGGAGGCAAGCTTCTATACTGGCTGCCTGGAGTGTGAGGAAGCCCTATTACCCATGCGTTTATTTTCGCAGAAAAAAATGCGCGAAGTCCGGCCGATCATCATGCTGGGTGTTTTCCTCACCCTGTTGGTCGCCGGCACGCAATTTTCCAGTGGCTATGCCCGGCAATTACTGGACAGGCTGGATTTGCTGATCTATGACCTGCGCTTTAACTTGCTGCTGCCCTACAGCCATAAGACAGCTGCAGCACAGCGGATAGTGATCATCGATATCGACGAACGCAGCCTGAAGGAAGTGGGGCACTGGCCCTGGAGCCGCAAGACAGTGGCCGAACTGGTCGACAAGCTGGCTGCCGCCGGCGTGGTCAGCATCACATTTGATGTCGTGTTTTCTGAGCCCGAGCCAAACATGGCCACGGAGATTGCTGCAGTACACGCGGCGATCCCCATCGCCGCTGACTTGCGACAGCTGGCACCACAATTTGACTATGACAGGCGCATGGCCGAGAGCATCAGCAAGATTGATGTCACGCTGGGGTACATCCTGCACGGGGAAGGCTTTCGTACGGGGGAGATGCCAGCCAGCCATGTTGATCTGGCGCCGGAGCTGGTCCAGCGCAGCTCGGTAGAGCATATGGTGGGTCACACCACCAATATTCCTGTTCTGCAGCAAACTGCGCGCGGGCAGGGTTTTATCAATGGCCCGCCCGACTCTGATGGCATCGTGCGCCGTGCGCCACTTATGCTGCGCTACGGTGACCAGCTGTTTCCAAGCCTCGCATTGCAGACGGCCATGACGTACTTGCTGCTGGATTCGGTCACCCCCACTGTCATCAACGACGGCTCGGCTGTGTATGTGCAAAGTATTGAGCTGGGTGACAAGCTGATCCACACCGATGGCAAAGGGCAGATGCTGGTGCCCTATCGCGGACATCGTGGCAGCTTTCCCTATATTCCTGCTGTTGATGTGTTGCAGGGCAAGGCAGACCCTGCGCAGTTATCAGGCAGCATCGCGATGGTGGGGACATCCGCTATCGGTTTGGTGGATCTGCGGACCACGCCTGTAGGGGCAATGTTTCCGGGTATTGAAACCCAGGCCACCATTGTTGATGCCTTGTTGAGTGGGGATGTGCCTTACAAGCCTGATACCGCGCTCGGCATCAATATGGTGTCGATACTGTTACTGGGCGGGTTACTGGCGGTGATCATGCCGTTTCTTGGGCCGACTGTGATGAGTCTGCTGGGATTGGGGAGCCTGATCATAGTGGCTGCCGGCAACGTCTGGTTGTGGCAAGTGAAGGGCTTGGACATGCCGGTATCTGGCCCATTGCTGACGGTAATGATCACTTACGTCATCAATATATCGTTCGGTTTTTTTGCCGCGGCGCAACAGAAAGACCAGATCAAGGGCATGTTTGGCCAGTATGTAGCGCCCGCCCATATCGACCGTTTGCTGGATGATCCGGCCGCACTCAGTTTTGAGGGTGAAAGTAAAAAAATGACGGTGCTGTTTTCAGATATCCGCAGCTTCACCAATATGTCGGAAACATTGTCAGCCGGTGATCTGAAAAGTTTGCTGAACCGATATTTCACACCCATGACGGAAGTGATTTTTGAGCAGCAAGGCACAATCGATAAATATGTGGGCGACATGATCATGGCGTTCTGGGGCGCGCCACTGGACGATCCCCAGCATGAAAAACACGCGGTGATGGCGGCATTGCTGATGCAGAAAAAACAGGCGGAATTGCGTGAAGCATTTCGCGAGATAGGCTTGCCGCCGATATATACCGGTATCGGCGTCAACACGGGACAAATGAATGTTGGCGACATGGGTTCAACCTATCGACGCGCGTATACCGTGCTGGGCGATGCGGTCAACCTGGGTTCGCGACTGGAGAGTATTACCAAATTTTATGGTGCCGAAATTCTCGTGAGTGAATCAACGTACGCGGCGGTGCAAGAGGATTTCATCTGGCGCGAAGTGGACTACATGCAGGTGAAAGGCAAGAAGGAGCCGATCCATGTGTACGAGCCGTTGGTGTTAAGTGATGAAGCCGATGAGATGTTGATACGCCACGTGCAGCAGTACCATCTGGCGCGCCAGGCTTATCTGGCCAGACACTGGGAGGAAGCACACAGTCTTTTTTCAGGGTTGGCAGTAGAGGCAGAAGATTTCAGGAAATTATGTGAAATCTATAAAGAACGTATAAAACATTACCGGACGGAACAGCTGCCAGACGACTGGTGTGGTGTCTGGCAGCATACCGAGAAATAAAATATCAGCAGCCGTAAGGATTCAGGCGGCACTGGCAACTGAAATCATTTGGTCCGCACGAGGCACCGCCTGCAGGTACGCCCGGTACGTCACCGTCACCTGTCATACCCGGTGGGTAATCATTGATGATGTTGATGATGTCTTCACCGGCTTTGAAAGTGATGCCGCCTTCGCCATCGGCTTGCCAGGTGACGTCATCCGGCAAACCGCCGAGAATGCCGCGCAGATAGTCCAGCACATCTTCAGGTGGCGTAGCGGGTTCGGTAGGTGCCTTGCCCGGTTGGATGACGCTGGCCAGACCGGGTTTTGTGAGTTGCTGCGAGCCACCCGATTCGCCGTTCACCATTACAACGCCGTCACGCAGGATAACGACAGTCGTGCCGTCAGCTTTCACAAAGACATCGAATACTGTGCCACGAATGCCCAATGTAGCTGTCGGTGTTTCCAGTGAGTAGGCAGATTTATCAATCTGGCCGGAGATAGTGCGCAAGCCACCTTTTACCAGTGACAGAACCGCTTCATCCTTTTTGTCACCGGCTGCGTCATCGCTATAGGCTTTCACGGTGAACTCTGCATTGGCGCCGAGTGCAATCATCGCGCCATCTTTCATGCGCAATTGCAGCTGGCTATCTGCCGATGTATTGATGCGGTCGCCGACGTAGATTTCAGCGCGGCGATTCAATGCACGTGCAGGCTCACCCGTTACCTGGGCATTGGCTTGCCCTGACACCAGCAAAACAACACCAGCCGGTCGGTTGGCAGCCTGTAAAGCTAATGCCATTCCGCCGAGCAGCAGGGCGGAAACCAGAACACTGTAACGTTTCAGTAATTTCATGTGGTGTATCTCCCTGATCATCAGAAGCTGTAACGCAAGCCAGTTTGCACGCGAGTGCGTTCGTAGGAGTAGTAGTCGATATCGCTATCGTTATTGCCGTAAATCACTTCGGTACGTAAACGCAACGGTTTGCTCAAATGCCAGTCCCAGCCGAGTGTGTATTGGCCGAACTGTGTGTCTTGTGTCTGGTTAAAGAATGGATCAGCACCATCATAGTGGGCGTCCTGATAGTAAATCTGCCCGTACACGAGGTGACCGCCGGACAAATCATAATTCACGTCATAGTATGCGCCAGTGAACGAGCGGGCATTCTGGTCGCCGCCATTATTCCGTGCGCTTTCATCGCCAATAATCAGGCCAAACGTATTGGAAAGTCTGCCAAACCGGCGCTGTGCTGCAAAGTTGCCAATGTATTGGTAGATATCACGCAAGTCGTCATCCGGATAGAAAATCTCATTAAAAAATACAGCGCTAGACAGGCTCCATCCACCGTAGGTGTAGTGAGTCCAATCTGCAGAAAGGCTGTAATAGTTCTGGTTGTCGGAATCACTGGTGCGATTGTTCAGTGCAGTGAATGTTCCGCGCAATTGGTCTTTGCCAATGGCTTGCACGACGCTGACGCTACCGCGGTACAGATTGTTGTCGTAATCGTTACTGTCGAAATTATGGCGCATGCCGACACGTCCTGACGCTTCGATACCGGTATCGGAATCCAGCGGCTGGTAATAATCCAGTCCGCCTTGCAGGAAGTTGTAGTTGCTGGATTCCCGACCGGAGTCCGGGCTCAGCAGGATGAGCGGATCAGAAGTCGCCAGCAAGGGGTTATACGACGGGTTGGCGATGGAGCTATCACCCGTAGTGGAATTTACATTGTCATCATGCCCCAGGCCTGCCTCGACAAAACCGGTCAAGCTGCCGCTGCGGCTGTGCCCCATTTCTGCCATGTAATGGTTCACGTCACGCATGACATTGGCGGGTGGGTTGGATTTTTTAACCACTTCAAAGTGGCGCGCGGCGCTGTGTTCATCGCCCAGTTTGTAGTAAGACTTAGCCAATGCAAGACGCGCCTGCACATTGCCTGGCTCTGCCACGGTAACGCGCTCAAGCGAAAATTGCGCATCGTTGTACATTCCTTGGTCATACGCCAGCAAGCCATACAGATAGTCGAATTCAGGATCGGATTCCCACTGCCCGCGCATCTGTTGGGCTTGTTTCCATGCGGCTTGTGTGTCGCCGCTGGTCATACGGTTACGCAGTGTTTCAAGATCACTGTTGCCAGCGGCAACGGCTACTGAGCCTGTGGTGATAGCCAGGGCAATGACCAGCGGTTTCAAGAACTTTTCCATGTAAAGCATCCTCAATGGATTGGGGTGGAAAATGTGTACATGCCAAGAGCATGACTAGCTTTTATGTGCATTGCCCGCGTCAAGGAAAGCGGGCTTTTCGCCGCCGCCATGTACCAGCAAGCTGCTTCCGCTGATATAGGATGCCAATGGCGATGCCATAAAAACACAGGCATTCCCGATATCGGCTGGCGTTGCCAGGCGATTAAGGGGCACTGTCGCCTCAACCGACGCAATGCCGGCCTCATCACCATAATGCAGGTGAGCCTGTTCAGTACGAATCATGCCACAAGTTATCCCGACGACGCGAACTTTTGGTGCCCATTCCACCGCAAGGGATTTGGTCAGGTTGAGCAGCCCGGCCTTGGCAGCGCCGTAGGCTGCTGTGCCGGGCGAGGGGCGTTCACCCGAGACGCTGGCTATGTTGATGATGACACCGCCATCGGTTTGCTGTTGCATGATGCGGTTGGCTGCCTGGGCAAAGTTGAGCGGTGCCAGCAGGTTCAGGGCAATGATTTTCTCTGAGAAGCGCGGGCTGGCGGTGGCGGCATCCGTATGGGGTGCGCCGCCGGCGTTGTTGACCAGCACATCCAGCCGGCCAAACGTGCCCACAACATGATCAACCGCTTTGTTGATCTGCTCCACGTCCCGGACATCAGCAGCGACAAAATGCGCCCGGTTGCCATCCACTTCCGGCAGTGATGCCAGTTCGCTGCGGCTGCAGATAATGACAGTCGCTCCCTGTGCAAGAAAGCAGTGGGTGATACCAAGGCCCACGCCCTTGCCCCCGCCCGTGACAATGACGGTCTTGCCAGTGAAATCGTTGCCGCTCATTTCGTAGTGCCCCTCATCTGGATCATTTGCCGATAAATACCGGCCGGCGTTTATGCAGAAAAGCGTGTATTCCTTCCTGCCCGTCACGGCAGGCAGCAAGATGGGCAATGGCTTTGCCTTCAAGGGCCATTTGCGTCTCCGGGCTGTTACCAAAGCTGACCAGCAGCTGTTTTTTTACCGTGCCGATAGCTTGTGTGGCGGCATCAGCCAGTTGCCTGGCCAGCGCGTTGACTTCATCAGCCAGCTGGTCCGCGGCACAGACCCGCGTAACCAATCCCCAGTCCAGCGCTTCAGCAGCGGATAGCTTCCGGTTGCCAATCATCAACTCTTGCGCGCGCCGTAACCCTACAAGGCGCGGCAGGAAATAGCTGGCGCCGCCATCCGGGCTGAGGCCGGCTGTCGTGTAGGCCATCGCAAATTTTGCGGTGTCTGATGCCAGCACAAAATCACCGGCCATCGCCAGACTGAAACCCGCTCCCACCGCCGCACCATTCACCGCCACAATCATGGGCGCTGGCATACGGATAAAAATACTCACGGCAGCATGCAGGTAGTCGGTCAATTCTTGCAGGCGCTCACTGATGGCATCGCCGAAGCCGGCAAAGGCTTTCAGGTCGCCGCCGGCAGAAAAAAACTGGCCTGCGCCGGTCAGGATCACCGCGCGGATGCTTTCATCCTGCGCGCAGTGCTGTGCAACAGCCAGTAACTCACGCCCCATCTCCATGTTCATGCTGTTGGCGGATTCAACGCGGTTCAAGGTGATCTGTGCAATACCTGCGTCAATCGTAAACAGCAGGGTGGAATAGGTCGTCATACTCGCGTGCCTGGTTGGGAATTGGAAAAATGTTCGCGCATAGTATGAACAACTACCGCGTTAAGAAAAAATATTCCTGCCAATAATACAATCGACGGGCCGACAGGGCTATTGGCAAACCACGACAGCAGCAAGCCGCCGATCACGGCCAATACGCCCGTGGCGCTCGCGATCCAGGCCATCTGTTCCGGTGAGCGCGCATAACGCTGGGCAATAGCGGCTGGAATAATCAATAACGATGTCATCAACAACACGCCGACTACTTTCATGGCAACGGCAACCGTCAATGCCATCATCAACATCAGCGCAGTGCGCACACGTGGCACATTCACGCCTTCTGCGCTTGCCAACTCTTCATGCACAGTGATAGCGATCAGTGGTTGCCACAAGCGCCATAAACAAACCGACAATACTGCCAATAATACCGACAGCATAACCACATCGCTTGTCGAAACTGCAAGCAGGTCGCCGAACAACAGTGCGTCAAGATCGACGCGCAGATCCGGCAGTGCAGCCAGCAATACAAGACCCGCCGCCAGCAGGGTGTGCGACAGGATGCCGAGCAATGTGTCGGAAGAAAAATGCGAACGCTGCTGCAAGCCTGCGAGCAGCAGTGCAAGCAGGATGCCGGCGCCTATCACGGTGAGTGTCGGTGGTAATTTTAACCACAAACCAAGGGCAACACCGAGCAATGCGCTGTGTGACAGGCTTTCGCCAAAATACGCCATGCGCTGCCACACCACAAAACACCCGAGTGGTCCAGCGAGTAATGCTGTGCCGATACCAGCCAGCAATGGCAACAATAAAATATGCAAATCTGCCATGCCGAGAAAAAAATCAGTCATGCGCACACCCTTTATGCACATTGCCATGCAAATCGTGATCGTGGTCATGATGATGGGTGTATACAGCAATGCCATCAGCAATTTGCTTGCCGAATAATTGCAAATATTCAGGATGCTGGCCAACGTGTTCCGGATGACCCTGACAGCAGATGTGCTGGTTGAGACAAATCACGGTGTCGGTGGCGGCCATCACCAGATGCAAATCATGTGACACCAGCAACACGCCGCAATGGTAGCGATTACGCAATTCTGCAATCAGCTGATAGAGATCCGCTTGCCCGCAAACATCCACGCCTTGCGCCGGTTCATCCAATACGAGCAGTTGTGGCTTGCGTAGCAAGGCACGCGCCAGTAACACGCGCTGCAGTTCACCACCAGACACGTTATGTAACGATTGCTGCAACAAACCTGAGACGCCTGTTTCTGCCAATGCACCCACAATGGCATCATCACTGGTGTTGGTCTGGCGCAGGAAGCGCTGCACCGTCATTGGCAGCAAAGGGTTCAGTGAAAGTTTTTGCGGCATATAACCGATACGCAGCGTAGCTGCCCGTGTGACGGAACCTGCGCTGGGAACAATCAAACCGAGCAGCGTTTTCAGCAGCGTGGTTTTGCCGGCACCGTTCGGGCCTATGACGGTGACGACCTCGCCTTCGTGCAGGTCAATGTCAATGTGATCAAGTAGCAGGCGATTGTCTGCCTGCACACACAACCCGCGTGCTGACAGCAACAAGCGGTCAGCAGATTCAGCGATAACGGGTATGGACTCAGCAGGCATGGCAATGGCAACAATCAGGAAAGTGGCGATAATAACGCAATTGCCGAAAGGCCTGCGCTGCGGAATGCCTCACCGTTATGAAAACCCTGTGTCCATTGTTGTTGTGCCTGCTCTTTTCCATGCCGTTGAATGCCGATGCCCCTGTTGTATTGGTAACCATCAAACCACTCGCCTGGCTGGTACAGGCGCTGGCCCCTGCGGGAACAAACGTGCAGACACTGATCCCGGATGGGCGGTCACCACATGATTACCCACTGCGCCCTGCTGATGTGGTGCGCATACAAAACAGTGCATTGCTGGTATGGGTGGGGCCGGGATTGGAGCCGTGGCTCGACCAGATCGCTGATCGCTTGCCGCCTGCCAGGCAACTGGCGCTGTTGCCGTACTCTTTTCATGAGCATAAACACGCGGATGATTCGAAGGGCGTTGATCCACACATCTGGCTGGATCCGGTCGCTTTGCGCGAACAATCTACTCTGCTCGCACAGACACTGGTAAACATGTATCCCGCCAGCGCAAATGAAATCAATCAGCGTCTCACGCAGTTCCAGCACAACATGACGGCCCTGGACAAGGAAATCGCCGCACAATTCAGCCCGTTATCACAAACCGGTTTTGTGGTGTACCACGACGGCTACCAGCGCATCGTGCAGCGCTACCACCTGAACCAGCGCGCAGCGGTGTGGCATCACGAAAGCATCCCGGCCGGCGCACGTGAACGCGCTGGATTGCTGGCCTTGTTAAACAGCGGAGAAGTGGCGTGTTTATTTTATGAACCGGAACACGGGCGTGATGCAGTAAACAGTTGGCTAGGCAGCGCGGCAAGCAAAGTAAAAATGGTGGAGCTGGATCCGCTGGGTGAAAACGTGCCAGCTGGTGCAAATGCTTATACGCAGTTTATGCGCGATTTGACTGGAAAGATGGCGGCTTGTTTGCAATCGAACCAGCCGCAATCCCCTACCCCCTGAACAACCCCGACAATCCATAACGCACCAGGTGCTGCTGCGCATTCGTGCTCCAGATAGCCAGTGCAATCACGCCAGCCTGCAACACCAGACGCAAATACAAAATTGCGGGCGGCGCCTGATAGCCAAACATCGGAATATTGTGTTGCAGCATATAAATATTCGCGGGTAACACAGCCAGACAATAAACGGCAATCCACAAGCCAGTACGCTGGCGTGCAGCAGGCACAAACAGCAACACTGCAAACACCAGTTCCAGCACGCCGGTGGCCAGGACCGTTTCGCGCGGATATGGCATCCATGGTGGCACGATCGATGCGAAGTCATCGGTGTACATAAAATGGGCGATGCCGCCGCCAATAAAAAATAACGCGAGCAAACCCAGGCCAATCCATTTAGCCGTTGTCATGCGTGGCGTATTGCTGGTGCGTGTAATGGCCATGTGCGTATTAACCTTAATTGAATGTCAGGCTTTGCCCAATGCACGATCACGCAACACAAACTTCATCACCTTGCCCGTGGCATTCAGCGGGAATGCGTCAATAATTTCCACGCGCCGCGGCACTTTATAGTTCGCCATATTCTGTTTGCACCACGCCACGACTTTTTCTGCCGTCAGATCGCTACCGGCTTTAGCCACGATGTAGGCCATCGCGACTTCACCCATGCGCTCGTCGGGAATCCCGATGACGGCAGATTGTGCAACGCCTTCACAGGTGGAGAGCATGTTTTCAATTTCTGCCGGGTAACAATTGAAGCCGCCGACGATAAACATGTCTTTCATGCGGTCGGTAATTTTCAGGTAGCCGTTGGCGTCCATCACGCCGATATCACCGGTGTGCATCCAGCCATCTTTATCAATCGTTTTCGCGGTTTCTTCATCATTGTTGAAATAACCCTGCATCACGTTGTAACCGCGCACCACA
>ERZ724520.259-NODE-259-length-28203-cov-20.264353_pt1 | contig 28203 bp, 23 predicted proteins | sample MGYA00376053_ERZ724520 | MGnify/ENA primary metagenome ERZ724520 (study PRJEB28724, sample SAMN07190886) | activated sludge metagenome | isolation source: activated sludge of sewage treatment plant in Hong Hong | place: USA: Christiansburg, Virginia | collected...
ATCTACAACTGTTCCAATATCGGTTGGTGATGGATAAGGATTGCTTACTAAATGATAATTACCTGCTGTTGATAATGCAATATTTTGATTGCCTGTATTTACAGCTCCAGTCATATCTAAAGTTACTGCATTGGGTGCACTTGGTGATGCTGTTAAGTTCTCTGGTTGTGTTCTATCTCCTCTTACCAATACTCTTATACCTGCATATTGTGTCCAACTTGCATCGGTTGCTGTCATAAACGCTTTCCAACCATTGGTCGTTTGATCAAACCAAAAGCTTGATGCTGCATTCGTTGATGTTGCATCTAAACCTGCTCCTGGAGTTGCTCCACCTGTACCTGCTACAGTGCCATCACCAGTTACATAAATATCATCTATTAAACCACTCATGGCTTGAGCTGTAGTAAATGGATTGCCTAAAAATCTATATGCTCTACGACCTGCTGGTATAAAGGTTTCTGTAGTTACATTGCCTGTTAAAGTTCCTGCAACTGCTGCTATACGAGCTGTACCTGTAGCTGTACTTTTTAATACTAAACGACCTCCAGTTGCTAATTCTCCTGAAGTGATGGTTGCGGTTGATAACACATTAAAAAACTCTGTTCCAGATAATGTTACACCAGCAGCATTATTTACAATTAAATTCCCAATTAAAATTGGATTGGTTGAGTTAATAGCAACTGCTTGAGCTGTTGTACCAGTTAAGCTAATTGTACCAGATGTAACGGTAGAAGAACTTCCTAATTCACCACCTGAATAATCAATATTTCCTTTTACAAAAATAGTACCTGAACCACCACCTGCTGTAGTTGCTGAAGCATACAATATGCCGCCAGAAACTACTAAATCTCCATTAACTGTCATGTTATTGGCAGCAACCGCCCCATTACCAGAAACATGGTAAATACCACCTTGCATATACATATTTCCACCAACAGTAACAGATCTGCCACAACCACCAGAACCATTGTTAACACCAACAGTTGCAATAATGGTAAAGCTTCCTGTAATACTATTTGAAGCACTATTAAAAATTGAATTTCCTGAAGAAGGTGTATTCCAGATTACATTTCCATTTTGAGCAGAAGGAATACGAGGTGCTCCACTAGCAATATACAATGTTGCACCTGCAACATCAATACCATCTGTAAAAGTTACATTGGTAAATGTTAAAACAGCATTTGCCGAATATCCATTTATTTTATAAGTACCGCCTGCGTTAATAGTCATGGCACCAGAGCCAGCACTAAAAGAAGCAGCATTTATTTGATTTTCAAAAGTTCCATTCACTGCAATTGTTGAACTTGCTGCACTTGCAAAAGTTCCTGCAAGTGTTAAAGAACCGTTTACTGTTAAATCGGCACCTGTACCGTTTACAACACTTAAAGTTGCACCAGCACTAACGATTAATTTTCCACCAACTGCAACAGTTAATTCATCTACACTTACACTACCAGTATTTACGGTTATTTCATGTGTATTTAAAATACTAATTGCATTATCTGAAGATGAAGGTGCTGTAACAGCATCTATATAGGTAATATCATCAGAAGAGGATAACCACGAACTTGCATCGCCCCAATTACCAGTTTGTTTAGATTTATAAAAATAAGAAACAGGTGTTGCATTGGTTAATTGACTATTTGGGTTATTGGTAGCAGTAGTAGTTAAGTATTTTGTACCAGAACCAGAACCATTGTATTCAAATACTTGAAACCAATACGTTGTAGAACCACTTAAACTAGACAAATCAACAGTAGCTGCTGTACCATCGTACACACAGTAATATCCAGATGTACCTAATTGAGTACCTTTACTGCTCCAATCTGCACTTGCAGTGTATGCAGTTCCATCAGAAGGGTTGGTAATCGTTCCTTGTACGCCTTCTTTCATAAAAACAACTCTTTTAGCACCATTACCATTTGTCCAAGATGTAGTTAATGTACTATGAGCAATGTTAGAAAACACAATATTACTTGCTTGGGTTGCAGGTGCACTTGCAGCTGAAATTGCAGTTACATCAAAACCACTGAGATTAACGTTTCCAGAAAAGGTTATCTTAACAAATAGTCCTGAATTAATACTTAATCCTGTTATTGCTAAGGTGCCGCAGGTACTACTTGAATTTATACTGCTAACAAATGCACTCCCTACTACTGCGGCATAAGTTCCACCTTGTGTGGCACTAGTTTCTATGCTTGTTAAATTTCTAATTGACGACCCACTACTCAGACCATGAACGGTAATGCTTGAAGCCGATGTAGACACTAACTGAAGAATGATTACAGAAACCTGAGTTCTTCTTAATGCCCCAGAACATAAATTGCTACCACTTGTACTAAAATTACCACTTGCCGAAAATGCCTTATCAGTAGATGCAAAAGTGTAGGAAGAAATAGAACCTGTAAAATCTGAACCAAATCTCATGCTTGTTTGGGCATGAGAATTATTTAAAAAAAACGTAAGAATACATAATAACAGAGAGGGAAATGTAAAAATTTTCTTTTTCATAAAGCAAGTATTTAATTAAAAAATAGAGAGAAAATTAAAAAACGAATACATAAAGTAAACCAAAGCAATCCTTTTACTTCGTTATACAATTGCATTTCTTTACGCAAACGATACCGCAATCGATTGCGAAAAATTGCTAATGCATAATAACTTCAATAATTTTATTTGTTGCTAGAAAAAAATGCAAAAACAAAAGAGCCTCTTTCAAATAAATGAAAGAGGCTCTTTGCAAAACAAAATTAAAACTAGAAAGAAGTTAGTGTATTATGAAGCTGCAACTTGTACTGTATTGCCTTGTAACAAACTTCTTAAAATAGCTTTTGCACGGCTAAACTGAGATTTGCTTGTACTTTCTGTAATACCCAATTGAGTAGCTATTTCTTTATGAGAAAAACCTTCAACAGCATACATGCTAAATACAGTTTTGTAACCATCGCTTAAAACACCAGTTGTATTCAATAAATCTTTTTGAAATAATTTATCTAACGCATTTTCTGAACTATCTCTATATGAGTTTTCAACTTGCTCATTAATATCGGTGTTGGTTAGTTTTTGTTTGCGAATGTGCTCAATTGCTGTATTCACAAAAATTCTTCTTACCCAGCCTTCAAAAGAACCTTCTCCTCTAAATTTATCTAAATTTCTATACAACTTAATAAAGCCTTCTTGTAAAATATCTTCTGCATCCATTTGGTTTTTTGCGTAACGAAAACAAATAGCAAACATTTTTGCAGAAAAGCAATCGTATAATTCTTTCTGGCTTTTTCTATCGCCATTAATACAACTTGCTAAGTTAAAATTTATGATTGGTGTGGTTGAAGCTTGTGTCATAGTTTTGCGTTATGTTCTATACCATAAACTACAACAATGCCAAACGAATAATATATTGAAAATCAACAACTTAAAGACTACTTAAAACCCTATTTTATCTATTAATAAGAAAACCAATCCCAAGATGGGAATGCAGCAATTTCTTTATATCAAATTTGGAACAATTCCTAAGCCCTGTAACCCCTTTAACTCACATGTAGACGATGAAATGGTTAAACCCGTTGCAAGGTCTTTTGTTAAAAGCAATGGTCCATCCATATCTACAAAATCTAATTGAGGTAAAAAATTGGCAACTGCAGCAGCACCAATACTACACTCATTCATGCTACCCATCATTACTTGCATGTTTAAACTTCTAGCTTCCGCAATCATTCTTCTAGCAGGTGTAATACCACTGCATTTGGTAAGCTTAATATTTATTCCATGAAAATGTTCAAAACACTTTTTTACATCTTGTTCAAAAACACAACTTTCATCGGCAATTAAAGGTAAAACCGATTGATTGTACAATACTTTCATTCCATCCCAATTGTTTTTTTCCAAAGGCTGTTCAATTAATTCCACACCCAACTCTTTTAATAATGGAATTTTTTGCAATGCTTCTTCAGTTGTCCAACCTGCATTTGCATCTATTCTAAAAGTAGCATTGGTGTGCTTACGCAGTTCCGTCATGATAGCAATATCATCTTCTGTTCCCAATTTAATTTTATAAATTGGCCAAGGTTTTGCCTTCATTTTGTTTACCATTACTTCTACTGTATCAATTCCGATGGTATAATCTGTAATGGGTAAATTGTTCCATTCTGTATCCCAAAGTTGGAACAAATTTTTTTGTTTCATTTTGCCAAACAAATCCCAACCTGCCATATCCAATGCACTTACTAAAAAAGGATTGCTGGGCAATAAATGATGTAAGTAATGCCAATATCTTTCAGGATCTGTAAATGCAAATTTTTCAATCATTTTTTTATACTTCTCAATATCTGCTACCATTTGTTCAACTGTAATATTGTAATAAGCAATAGCTGGTGCTTCTCCTACCCCATACCAATTGCCCAATTCTAATACTACAATTAATGTTGGTTGATGCGTTTTTGTTCTTCCTCCAGAAATGGTGAAAGGATATTCAAATGGCAACTCGTATGTAAAATATTGTAACGTCATAATTTATGGTTGTAAAATAACAAAAAAAGCCACTCATTGAGAGCGACTTTTCTTTACTATAAAAATAAATTAATTATACATTTCTGCTTTCAATTCTTTTACACGTTTATCTTCCATGTATTCATCAAATGTCATCAATCTATCAATAATACCTTTAGGCGTTAATTCAATAATTCTATTGGCTACAGTTTGCATAAATGTATGGTCGTGAGAAGTCATTAAAACGATACCAGGAAAAGTTTGACAACCTTCATTAAAGCTTTGAATACTTTCTAGGTCTAAGTGATTGGTTGGTTGATCCAACACAATTAAATTAGGATTTTGCAACATCATACGGCTTACCATACAACGTACTTTTTCTCCTCCACTTAGTACATTTGTTTTCTTAGCAATATCATCTCCACTAAACAACATTTTTCCTAAAAATCCACGTAGAAAAGGCTCATCAGCATCTGTAATATGTGGTGGTACATATTGGCGTAACCAATCCATTAAACCAGTGCCTTCTTTAAAAAACTCATTGTTCTCCAATGGCAAATAAGCTTTGGTAATGGTTGTTCCCCATTCAAACTTACCATAGTCGGCTGTTGCTTTTTCATTAATAATTTCAAAAAAACTGGTTACTGCCAATGGATCTTTACTTAGGAAAGCAATTTTTTCGCCTTTGTTTACACTAAAAGAAACTTTATCAAACAACGGTCTTCCGTCAACCCCTTTTCTTAAATTTTCAATATTTAAAATTTGATTTCCCACTTCACGTAATGGTTGAAAAATAATACCAGGATACTTACGGTTACTAGGTTCTATTTCTTCAATCGTTAATTTCTCCAATGCCTTTTTACGAGAAGTTGCTTGTTTACTTTTACTTGCATTAGCAGAGAAACGTGCAATGAAATCTAACAATGCCTGACGCTTATCCTCGTTCTTTTTATTCTTATCGTTTATTTGCCTAGCCATTAATTGGCTACTCTCGTACCAGAAAGTATAGTTACCAGTAAATACTTTTATTTTACTTCTATCCACATCGGCAACATGCGTACAAACTGTATCTAAAAAGTGACGATCATGGCTCACAACCAATACAATATTTTCATAATCGGCCAAAAAGTTTTCTAACCAACCAATGGTTTCAATATCCAATCCATTGGTAGGCTCATCCAACAATAAAATATCTGGATTACCAAATAAAGCCTGTGCCAACAATACACGAACCTTCATAGTACCAGGAATATCTTTCATTAAAGATTGATGATATTCTTCTTTAACACCCAAGCTTCCCAATAAACTAGCAGCATCACTTTCGGCTGTGTAACCACCCATTTCACCAAACTCACCTTCAAGTTCACTGGCTTTCATATAATCATCTTCAGTTGCGTCAGGGTTTAAGTAAATGGCATCTTTGGCTTGCATTACTTCCATCATATGTTTATGCCCCATTAAAACGGTTTGCAAAACCGCTTCTTCATCAAACTCAAATTGGTTTTGTTTTAAAAAGCTCATACGTTCACCTTTCCCAAATTCTACAGTTCCTTTATTGGGTTCAATTTCTCCACTCAATATTTTTAAGAAAGTACTTTTACCAGCACCATTGGCACCAATTACGCCATAACAATTTCCCTTAATAAAATTGATGTTCACTTCATCAAACAATACACGTTTGCCATAGGCCAACGTAATATTTCTTGCACTTAACATACGATTGCTATTTATAAATTTGCGGCAAAAGTAAGGGTTAGCAACCGAATTTAAGTTGAGTAAAGAGATAAGAAAACAATTATGTTACTAGCTGTAGAATATGAATTGGGCTTTGGTGGCGTCGCACTCTTGTACTGTAAAAAACTATTCAACTTTTTTCACCAAATTATTAGATCTAATTATTCAAAAAACTACAACTCGTTAGTATTTTACTTGCTTAAGCATTAACTTGCAGCCCTAATTAAAAATTGTAACCCATGAGTTTAGGAACATTTTCTTACCCTTTACCTACAAACGAACCAGTTTTAAATTATGCACCCAATAGTGCAGAAAAACTAGCCTTAAAGAAAACTTTAGCCGAACTAAAAAGTACAGAAGCTGATATACCAATGTTTATTGGCAATAAAGAAGTTCGTACAAACAAAAAAATAGCTATTCATCCACCTCACGAAATAAAACATACGCTTGGATATTTTTATGCTGGCGATGCAAAACATGTACAACAAGCCATTGATGCAGCTTTAGCAGCAAAAGCCAATTGGGAAAATATGAGTTGGGAAAATAGAGCTGGTATATTTTTAAAAGCTGCCGATTTATTGGCTACAAAATATCGTAGTTACATTAATGGAACTACCATGTTAGGACAAAGCAAAAATGCGTATCAAGCCGAAATTGACGCATCTTGCGAATTGATAGATTTTCTCCGTTTTAACGTACACTACTTAAGTGAAATTTATAAGCAACAACCTATTAGTGGTGCAGGTATGCACAATCGTTTAGAATGGCGACCATTAGAAGGATTTGTTTTGGCTGTTACGCCATTTAACTTTACTGCTATTGGGGGTAATTTGCCTACAAGTGCTGCAATGTGTGGCAATGTAGTTGTTTGGAAACCTGCCAACACACAAATTTATTCTGCTCACATGTTGATGCGTATTTTAAAAGAAGCAGGCTTACCCGATGGTGTAATTAATTTAATTTATGTTGATGGTCCAACAATTGGCAGTATTTGTTTTAACCATAAAGATTTTGCTGGTGTACATTTTACTGGTAGTACAGGCGTATTTAACAATATGTGGGAAACCATTGGAAAGAATATGGCTAAGTACAAAACCTATCCAAGAATTGTAGGAGAAACTGGTGGTAAAGATTTTGTAATTGCACACAAAACTGCCAATGCCGATGTTGTTGCTACTGCATTATTAAGAGGTGCATTTGAATTTCAGGGACAAAAATGTAGTGCTGCATCAAGAGCATACATTCCAAGCAATATTGCAACGGCAGTGAAGAAAAAATTAATTGCTGGCGTTAATAGCATGAAAATGGGCACAACAGAAGACTTTACCAATTTTGTAAATGCTGTGATTGATGAAAAAAGTTTCGATAAAATTAAATCGTATATAGATAAGGCAAAACGCAGTAAATCTGCTTCAATTTTAGTAGGTGGAGAATGCAGTAAAAAAGAAGGTTACTTTATTCAACCAACAATTATTGAAACTACAGATGCAAAATATACAACCATGTGTGAGGAAATCTTTGGCCCAGTTTTAACCATTTACATTTATCCTGCCAACGATTTTGAAAAAACATTAGAATTGGTAGATGCTACATCTCCTTATGCATTAACAGGTGCAGTAATTGCAACAGATAGAAATGCAGTTGAATTGGCAACAAATAAGCTTCGCAATGCTGCTGGTAATTTTTATGTAAACGATAAACCTACAGGTGCAGTTGTTGGTCAGCAACCTTTTGGTGGTGCAAGGGCAAGTGGCACAAACGATAAAGCAGGAAGTGCTTTAAATTTATATCGTTGGTTAAGTGCAAGAACAATTAAAGAGACTTTTAATCCTCCAACAGATTATGGTTATCCATTTTTACAAGAAGCTTAATTTATAACACAATTATTAAACACCGTTTGTTTTTCAAACGGTGTTTTTTTACAAAAAAACATTTTGTTACATGTACGAGAGCATTACAAAAATTAGGGTTCGCTACGCCGAAACAGATCAAATGAATGTGGTTTATCATGGCAATTATGCTCAATACTTTGAAGTAGGAAGAGCCGAAAGTATTCGTCAACTTGGTTTTACTTATAAAGAATTAGAAACAATGGGCATCATCATGCCAATTGTTGATTTGCATACCAAATTTTTACGCCCTGCACATTATGATGATTTATTAACCATTAAAACAATTTTAAAAGAATTACCCACCGATCATAAAATTGAATTTCATCAAGAAGTATACAACGAAAGTGAAAAATTACTAACCATTGGTAAAGTAGTTTTGTATTTTATCAATTCAACCAGTAAAGAAAAAACTGGCATTCCGGCTGAATTCAAAAATAGAATATTGCCGTTTTTCAACAATTTGTAAAAAAAATATTCATTTAACTCTAAACCTCTAAATTTTTGAAATTGGGAAAAAGTTGGCACAATTGATGTATATACATGCAAATCATCTATTTTCGAAATTCAAAACAAAAAAATCATGAAAAAAGCTTTTATTATTGGATTTGCAGCATTGGCAACCACGTTATTTTCGTTTAAACCAGCCACACCAAAAGCAACTGGCGACACTTACACTACTACAACAGAATCTAAAGTTGAGTGGGTTGGGGCAAAAAAAGGTGGTTATCACCCGGGCTATTTTCCATTAAAAAATGGAACTTTAACAATGGATGGTGGCAAATTAACAGGTGGTAAATTTACCATTGATATTGCAGGTTTAAAAGTTACTGATGGTGCTGGAGCAAAATTAGAAGGCCATTTAAAAAGTGCCGATTTTTTTGAAACTGAAAAAAATCCAGAAGCAACTTTTGAAATTTCTAGTGTAACCTACACAACGGAAACAGCACTTGAAATTGCTGGAAATTTAACCGTTAAAGGCACTACAATTCCAATGAAATTTCCTGCATATGTTAGAAATGCAGACGGCAATAAGTTTTTTGCACAAGCATTTTTTACTATAGATTCAAGATTGTTGCCAATTGCAACAAAATATACAGTACCAGAAGTAGCAATATCTATCCATTTATTTGCAACTAAATAGTTTATAAATTATAAAAAATACCCCACTGTTAAAAACAGTGGGGTATTTTTTTGTTCACTACTATTTAAGCAGGTTTAATAACATTACATATCTTAAAAAAAGTTGTACATTCATTTTTAATTAGGCAACATTAGTTTGTAAAAAGTATCTACAATCATTATACACCATACAATAAACAAAATTCAATTTGACACAGTACGAATTGATAAGAGGATGTTTGAAGCAAGATATTTCTTGTCAGCGAATGCTTTTTGAGCAATTGGCTGGTAAAATGTTTACTGTATGTTTAAGGTATGCCAACGATTACATGGAAGCTGAAGATATGTTGCAAGATGGTTTTATTAGAGTTTTTAACAATCTACATCAATTTAAATTTGAAGGCTCTTTTGAAGGATGGGTGCGTAGAGTAATGGTTAATTGTGCCTTGAAACATTTACAAAAGAAACGCATTGAGTTTAGTGAATTAAAAGAAAGTCATTACGACTCTCACCAAGTCGACTCTTACGCTTACAGTCATTTAGGAGAAGAAGATTTACTAAAATTAATCAATCAATTACCATTTGGATATAGAGTTGTATTTAACTTAAATGTGATTGAAGGATATACACACGATGAAATTGCTAACTTATTACAAATACAAGCTAGTACTAGCAGAAGCCAATTGGTAAAAGCTAGAAAAATGTTACAGCATCAAATTTTACAACTCCAAAAAATTGCTGTATAATGAAAGATCATTCATTTGATAACCATATAAAAAAGCAATTAGAAAATTTTGCATCCCCTATTCCTGAAGGAATGTGGGACAGAATTGTGCAAGAAAAACAAAGACGACCTGCTATTTTTTGGTGGAACAGTAAACCATTTTTAATTTTCACGTTACTACTTTGTAGTAGTACACTTGGCAGTTTTATTTTATATCAACAACACTTGGTTGAACAAAAAAATGAATTAATAGCTGCTACAAATAATACACAAAATACTGTAAAATTATCTACGCTATACACCAACTCTCAGCAAGTTAAATTGATAAACAATTCTAGTGTTGCAATAAAAAACAATACAAAACTTAACATCCAAACAACGCCCAACACAAGAATTCATAACAAAGACTACATTCAACAACTTGAGCAATTAATAGCAGAAAATTCAACAACAAATGCTTCTGAAATTAATGCTTTCAATATTCAAACAGAAAACAATGAACTCCAGAATTATAGTGCTGCCAATTCAATCAAAAATACAAGTACGGAAAATTCTTCTATAAATTTCAAGAAAGAACAAACACAAAATATTTTCTACAAAAAACCATTGCTTAAACAAGATTTCTTCACCAATTTTAATCTTAAATCTACCAATCCACAAGACTGTCCTGAAATAAATAAAGAACGAAGAAATGATTGGTATGTTGAAGGTTATGTTTCACCAGAATTTACATTTAAAAAGTTAAGTACCAACAATGATAATGCTGCTTATTTAGATAAAAAAGATAGTGCAGAAACAATGAGAGGTGGCATTACACTTGGCATAAGAATTAGTAAAAATATTACAGATAATATTATGCTTAAGGCTGGTATTCAATTTTCTCAATTAAATGAACAAGTTAACTTAAGAAGAGAAAATGAACGTCGTTTGGTTACCACTGTTGTAATTAGAACAGTTACTGATGCTTTTGGCAATACAACAACAGTTGCAGATACAACAACTACTGTACAAATTGGCTATTTAGTGAATCAATCAAAAAATTATTATAGAAATATTGAATTGCCACTTACCATTGGTTATGAATTTAACTACAAGAAATTTAGGGCTTCAATTAATGGTGGAGCTATTATCAATCTTGCTTCATGGTATTCTGGCAAAGCTTTGGACACAAGCTATCAGTTGGTAAATGTTAACAACAAAGAAGACGTAGGAATTACCAAACACAATGTTGGTGTGAGTTTATATGGCAGCATAAGTTTAATAAAACCAATAACCAATTCAATTGATGTTTTTGCAGAACCATACTTTAGATACAGTTTAACTAAACTACAGAATACCGCATATGGTTTTAGCCAAAGATTTAGTGCTGCAGGTATTTCTTTTGGAATAAGATATAAATTAAATGGTAACAAGCAACGTTATGAGTAAGCATGGTATCAATACATGTAAGTCATTCATCTTATAATTATTTCTGAATAACTATAAGATTTTCTCATTCTCATCTACTACTATAAAAAAAGTCATTGTGTAAATTACCACAATGACTTTTTTTATGAATTTCCTTGTTATATAACAATTTTAAAAATGCAAGTGTCTCACCGTTGCACCATTGTTAATTAATTGCTTTAACGAATCAATTCCAATTTTTAAATGCCTATCAACAAATTGAGAGGTTACTTTTTTATCGCTAGCTTCAGTTTTTACACCATCTGGCACCATTGGGCTATCGCTTACCAACAATAAAGCACCTGTTGGAATTTGATTGTAGAACCCAACCATAAAAATGGTTGCAGTTTCCATATCAATTGCATAAGCTCTCACTTTTCTCAATTGCTTTTTAAAATCTTCATCATGTTCCCAAACTCTTCTATTGGTTGTATAAACTGTTCCAGTCCAATAATCTGTATTGTGGTCTCTTATGGTTGTTGAGATAGCTTTTTGCAAAGCAAATGCAGGCATAGCTGGTACTTCTGGTGGAAAATAATCGTTACTTGTTCCTTCACCACGTATTGCAGCAATTGGCAAAATTAAATCGCCAATTTTATTTCTTTTTTTCAACCCTCCACATTTACCCAAAAACAATACAGCCTTAGGGTCAATTGCACTTAATAAATCCATTACTGTTGCAGCTCCTGGGCTTCCCATTCCAAAATTTATTATTGTAATTCCATTGGCTGTTGCACATTGAAATGGGCGATCTCTTCCAATCACTTCTACCTTATTCAATTTGGCAAACATTTCTACATAATTACTAAAGTTGGTAAGCAAAATGTATTTGCCAAAATTTTCTAATTTTTCACCTGTATACCTCGGTAACCAGTTGTTTACAATTTCCTGTTTCGACTTCATAATATTCAATTTATCGTTAGTAATAAAGCTATGGTATCTTTGACAACCATCTGTAAAAATAAGAAAATAGTTGCATAAAACTGTATGATAAAAATCGTTTACCCATCGGCAGGCTTTAAAATGAAAGAAGAAAATAACAAAGAATTCATTTTTGATGTTATTCGAAAGAAGTGGATTTTACTCACTCCAGAAGAATGGGTGAGACAAAACTTTATTCAATATTTAATAGTTGAAAAAGAATATCCTGCAAGTTTAATTGCTGTAGAAAAAGAAATTAAGTTGGGCGAATTAAAAAAAAGATGCGACATCATAGTTTATAAAAATTCCTTGCCGTGGATGATTGTTGAATGTAAAGAAATGAATGTGCCAGTAAACGAAAAAACATTTGCTCAAATATTAAATTACAATCAAACTTTACAAGTTGATTATTTAATTACAACCAATGGTACAATTACCTATGGACTAAAAACAAGCAATAAAATTTTATTGGAAGAAATACCAAGTTACAATTCATAAGGTTCAGTTATTTATCTATTCTAAACCAGTCCACATCAGCATATCCACTTTCGTATACTTTACCATTTCGCAAGGCAAACAAGCCAACTTTAGCACCAATCCATTTTCCTTTCTTGGCAGCAAATGGTTCGCCCAATTGTTTATATTCAACCCCATCTATACTATAACTAAAAATACATTTTGCATTGCCCCATTTATTGTTTTCGCTTCTTACAAATTGTTTGTAATCATCATCAGTTGGTTGTACGTTACTCACTTGAACTTTAAAATAAATGTTGTTATTGTTTACAGATATTTCAGATGATTTTATTTCTGGTTTAGCCTTTTCTGCATCAATACATTTTACCTGAGTTACAATCAATCCATGTTCATTTCTCTTTATTGAGATATAAGCATAATCTAATCCTGTTATAATTAAACCGACTTCTTCATTGTTTGCACGAGCAGTAAAATTTAGTTTAGTTGTTGCACTAAAATTTGGTGCAGGAAATTTTTGTGTAAATAAATTAGGTGCATCCCAGATGTTCAATGTACTATCGATTTTAGCCACTGTAAACAAACGCAAAAAACCATAGTTGGCACCTGCCGGCATAAAATAATTGGATTTTCTATTGGCACTCCATTGCCATTGCAAACCAATTTTGTTGGTATTAAACTCATCACTTTCTTGAGGTGATTGTATTGGATAACTTTTTCCAACGTTTGGTTTTTTAAATGTAGTTACTGGCTCTCCAATACCATTGCCATCTGCATCAACTCCTATTATTGGCCAATCATTTTTCCATTGCATAGGTTGTAAATGAACAATTCTGCCATAAGCATCTTTATCTTGAAAATGTATAAACCAACTTTCTCCAGTTTGAGTTTCTACCCATGCACCTTGATGTGGGCCATTGAAATTACTAGAACCTTGCTCTAATACTATTTTATGTTCATAAGGTCCATCAATTGTTTTACTACGTAAAACCAATTGCCATCCTTGTCCAACGCCACCTGCTGGTGCAAATACATAATAGTACCCATTTCGTTTGTGCAATTTAGGTCCTTCGACAGTTGGATGTTTATCATGTCCATCAAAAATAATTGCTCCATCGTCTAACAATCGAGTTCCGTCAGCACTCATTCTATGCAACAATAAAACACTTTTTATTCCACTTCTACTTGCTGCTACTCCAGCTACTAAATAAGCTTTACCATCTTCATCCCAAAACGGACAAGGATCTATCCAACCTTTAGCCTTTTTCACCAACAAAGGCTCACTCCAAGGGCCAGTAATTTTAGCAGCTTTTACAACATAAATTCCTTCATCTGGGTCTGGGTAATAAATATAAAATTCTCCTTTATGAAATCGAATTGCAGGTGCCCAAACCCCTCCTCCATGTTGTACTTTATTAAATCTATCGTAAGGAGGTTGTTGAATAAGAGCATGACCAATAATTGTCCAGTTTACTAAATCTTTTGAATGTAAAATGGGCAACCCTGGTACATAATTAAAACTTGAAGCAACCATGTAATAATCATCAGCAACACGTATTACGTCGGGGTCGCTATAATCTGCATGAATAATTGGATTAGAATAAGTGCCATTCCCATTATCAGCTTGCCAAACTTTAGAGGTGTAAGGCTTTTGGGCAACCGAATAGATATGCATGCCATAGAGAAACACCATTAAAGAAAAATATTTTTTTATTTGCATACCCAAATTATTTGAAGTGAATTTGAAATAATTATAAACCCAACTTATACATACATATAAGATTTATAACAATTACCAGTATATAGTATATAATGCTACTAAAATACCTATGATTAGCATTGCACCTATGGCAAATCCTGTATTGGTTTTAAACATAGATTTATCAACTTCTAACCCTTTTGACGGAATGCCCCTTTTTGCATCTAATAAGCTAATTAGAATCATAGACAAAACAGAAATAATAAATACAAAACCCATTCTATCTAAAAAAGGAATTTCATAAATCATGGAGCCATCTTTTTGTTGCACTAAAGTGGCAAAGCCGAATGGTTTTAACCAACTAAGATTAACGAATTGAGGTAGAAATTTAAAAATTACACTTAATACAAATCCTCCAACTGTTGCAAACATTGCAGCATTAGAGCTAGTTTTCTTCCAGAAGAAACCAAGAATAAACATGGCAAAAATACCTGGGCTTACAAATCCTGTATATTCTTGAATAAATTCAAACCCCCCTTTTTTATCAATACCCAATAATGGTGCAATAATAACAGCAACTAACATGGCTAGAATTACAGATATTCTACCAATCCAAACCATCTTATTTTCATCAGCATTTACATTAATATTTTTCTTATAAATATCGAGTGTAAAAATAGTGGCAATGCTATTGGCTTTCCCAGCTAAAGAAGCTACAACAGCAGCAGTTAATGCAGCAAAAGACAAGCCTTTTAACCCTTCTGGCAAAAGATTTAATAAAACTGGGTAAGCTCTATCTGGATTGAGTTCTCCATTTTGTAACATTTCAGTTTGAAAGTTGCCTTCTTTATGCAACACATAAGCTGCAATACCAGGAAGTACAACTATTACAGGCATTAATAATTTAAGAAAAGCAGCAAACAAAAGACCACTTCTGGCAGTTTTTAAATCGGCTCCCAATGCTCTTTGAGTTATGTATTGATTACACCCCCAATAGTTTAGGTTCACAATCCACATACCACCAATTAATACAGTTAAACCAGGTAGGCTTGGAAAGTTGTCATTGCTTTGACTGAATACCATATGAAAATGATCGTCGGCCTTTTGGGTAATTAAATTAAATCCATTTACTACACCCGATGTTCCATAATGTTCTGCTACCATATTTAATGCTAAATAAGTAGTTACTAGTCCTCCTAGAATTAGAAAAAAAACTTGAATAACATCGGTGTAACCAATTACTTTCATTCCACCAAGAGTGATAAAAATTGCAAAAATGGCTAAGCAATACATACATAAAGTAAGGTTTAAACCAGATACACTACTAATGGCCAATGCACCTAAATAAAGTATAGAAGTAAGATTTACCACTACATAAAGTAGCAACCAGAAAACAGCCATAATCATTGCTACCGTTGAGTTATAGCGTTGACTTAAAAACTGAGGCATTGTGTAAATTTTATTCTTTAAATACACAGGAATAAAAAATACCGCCACAATAATTAAAGTTGCAGCAGCCATCCACTCGTAAGTTGAAATAGCTAAACCCATTTTAAACCCATTGCCACTCATACCAATAAATTGTTCTGCCGAAATATTAGATGCTATTAAAGAGGCTCCAATAGCCCACCATGTGAGTGAGCCTTCAGCTAAAAAATAATCGTGAGAAGCAGATACCGATTTTTTCTTTTTTTTGTAATAAATATATAAACCATAAGAAGCCACTACAATAAAATAGAAGAAAAAAACAATATAATCTTTGGTATGTAAGCTATTCATTTATGCAATTATTTTTTAATTAAAACTCGTGTTAAAAATTGTTGTAGTTATATAAAACGATTGATTATACTTTCTAAATATTCTTGCTTACCACTTAAAGTTTCGGGCTCTCCATTTTGTATGGCGAAGGTTCTTAAATGTTCAAGTGTTAAGCCATTATTTTCAAAATCTTTTCCTGCACCGTTATCAAAACTTGCATAACGATTGGCTCTAATTTTTTTGTAATCAGATTTAGTAAGAATATTATTCGCAGTAATTAGTGCTCTAGCAAAACTATCCATACCGCCAATATGAGCATAAAATAAATCTATTGGATCGGTGCTGTTTCTTCTAATTTTTGCATCAAAGTTTATTCCGCCACCTTGTAAACCACCTGCCTCAATAAAAACCAACATACATTCTGTGAGTTCATTTAAGTTGTTAGGAAACTGATCAGTATCCCAACCATTTTGCATATCACCTCTGTTGGCATCTAAACTACCCAACATACCAGCATCAGCAGCAGTCTGCATTTCATGCTGCATCGTATGGCCAGCTAATGTTGCATGATTTACTTCTAAATTCAATTTAAAATCGTTCAATAAATCATACTGACGCAAGAAGCCTATCACTGTTTCTGCATCATAATCGTATTGATGTTTACTAGGCTCACATGGCTTAGGCTCTATAAAAAAAGTTCCTGTAAAACCATTTGCTCTTGCATAATTTTTGGATGCATGCAAAAATTTAGCAAAATGTTCTTTCTCCCGTTTCATATTTGTATTCAATAAACTCATATACCCTTCTCTTCCACCCCAAAAAACATAACCTGCACCACCCAACTCAATCGTTGCATCAATAGCAGCCTTTACTTGAGCAGCACCGTGTGCCAATACATGAAAATCAGGGTTAGTACTAGCTCCATTCATGTATCTTTTATGAGAAAATAAATTCGCTGTACCCCATAACAGTTTTACTCCACTAGCCGTTTGTTTTTGTTTTAGATAAGCTGTTAATGCTTGTAAGCGTTTGTCGTTTTCGTTAATATCATTTCCATAATCAACCACATCAATATCATGAAAGCAATAAAAAGGCAAGCCTAATTTGGTTAAAAATTCAAATGCAGCGTCAGCTTTATCTTTTGCCCTTTGAACTACATCGCTTTTTTCATTCCATGAAAAAATATGTGTTGGTTCCCCAAATGGATCAGCACCGCTTCCACAGAAGCTATGCCAATAAGCACCTGCAAAACGAAACCACTCTTTCATCGTTCTTCCAGCAACAATTCTATTTTCATCATACCATCGAAATGCTAATGGATTGTCACTTTCAACTCCTTCAAACTTTATTTTAGGAATGCCTTTAAAAAATTCTTTATCACCTAATACTACTGACATATATTTTTATTTTTTTTAAATTATATTGATAGCTACCATACAACAATTTTGCATTATTGGCTATGTACTTTTAAAATTTTAATTTTTTTTTTTTTGCTAACCTCACACAATAATATTTTGTATAATTCAATTTTTTGCACTTTCAAAGTAGTACTAACATTTTACTAAAAAAGTAATATCAATTTATACAATTCAACAACACTTCCTTCCATTCTTCATACAAACTATTATATGTATCTGTTTTTTCAGGTTCTACCAACTTAAGCAGTTTTGCATTATTAAACGCTTCGGCCTCAGTTTTAAAAATTCCTACGCCAATACCTGCACCTAATGCAGCACCAACACTTCCGTCACAATTGTATAATTCAACAGGCACACCTGTTGAATTAACAAAACTCTCAATAAATACATCACTCAAAAACATGTTAGCCTTACCTGCTCTAATAACTTTTGGGTGTATGCCACACTCTCTCATTATGTCTAAGCCATACCTAAACGCAAAAGCTATTCCTTCTTGAGCTGCTCTATATAAATGAGCAGTAGTATGAACATTAAAATCAATTCCATGAATATGACCTTGTACAATCTTATTTTCCAAAATTCTTTCGGCACCATTACCAAATGGCAACATGAACAAACCATTACTCCCTGTATTTATTGTTGATGCAGCCACATTAATTTCTTGATAAGAGAGTAAATTACCAGTAATTTTTTTTACCCATTTATTTAAAATTCCAGTTCCATTAATGCACAATAAAACGCCCAATCGTTTTTCTTCAGCAGTATAATTTACGTGTGCAAATGTGTTTACTCTAGATTTTTTATCGAAGGTGAGTTGGTCACTAATTCCATAAATAACACCACTAGTTCCTGCAGTTGCAGCCACTTCTCCTGGTTGTAAAATATTTAATGAAAGTGCATTATTGGGTTGATCTCCTGCTTTATAAGTTACTGGTATTCCTGCAGCTAAAGAAAGATAATTGGCAACATCAGATTTCAAAAAGCCATGTTCATCAAACACACGACGCAACTGTGGTATCAACGATTTACTAAAACTAAAACAATCAAAAACATCTACCGATAATTCGTTATTTCTAAAATCCCAAAAAATGCCTTCGCTTAATGCAGAAATACTTGTAGTGCATTCTCCAGTTAATTTCATTGCAATAAAATCCCCAGGCAACATCACTTTATCAATTTTATTAAACAGCTCAGGTTCATTCTCTTTTACCCACATTAGTTTGCTGGCTGTAAAATTACCTGGCGAATTAAGAAGGTTCAACAAACAAGTACTGTTACCAATTTTTTCGAAAGCATTATTGCCAATTTCTACTGCACGACTGTCACACCAAATAATACTATTTCGTAAAACATTTTGGTTTTTATCTACACAAACTAATCCATGCATTTGATAAGCAATACCAATTGCTTTTATGTCGGAAGGAATATATAACTGTTGAGCATTTACTTTTAAAATAGCCATTTGGACGTGTTGCCACCACATTTCAGGATTCTGTTCGGCCCAACCCATTTCAAGGGCTATTATTTCACTTTCAGTTTCAGGATATTGTGCAGTGGCTATAATTTGCTGTGTGTTAGCATCTACTACAGATGCTTTAATAGAAGAGGTTCCAATATCTAATCCCAATAGAAGCATGCACAATCGTTATTAATTTGAAATTCAAAGTTTAACTTAAATACAACCGAATACAACTGCTATTTTTAATATTAAATATGCTATTTTATCAATTATATTTGAATATTGCTTACAAATACGACAAAATAAAATATCTACTTTGAAAACGATTGTTCAAAAAATTCATTTAGAGCTGAACCATTCTTTCTCGTGTAAACATTATGAAACCCCATTTTTCGAAACCAACTGGCACAAACATGATGAGCATGAACTTATTTTAATTACTGCAGGTAGCGGTAATGCACTAATTGGAGATTATATTGGTGAATATGTAGTAGGAGATATTTTTTTTATTGCTAGCAATTTGCCTCATTGGTTTAGAAAAACCAATCCAAAAGATTTTGGTAGTGCTATGGTAATTCAATTTAATAAATCTTTATTTGGTGATTCATTTTTACAGCTTCCTGAAAACAAACAAATACATCAACTTTTACAAAAAGAAGATGCGATACAATTGAAAGGAAAATTGAGCAAAGAAATTGAAATTGCTATTAACCAATTGTCACAATCAAAACCATGTAATAAACTGATTTTATTGTTGCAAATACTCATGAGAGTTGCAACCACAAATAGTTACCAAAAGCTTACACAAAATTTTAATACGCCAAGTTCTGAAGTAAATCCAGTTATTGAAAAAATAATTGATTTTTCATTCAACCACTATTTAGAACCTATAACATTAAAACAATTGGCCAGCTTAGCAGATATGAGTATTCCAACTTTTTGCAGATTTTTTAAAAAGAACTTGAAGAAAACATATTTTGATTTTCTACAAGACTTAAGAATTGGACATGCTTGCAAACTACTTACCAATACACAAAAACCTATTTTACAAATTTGTTATGAAAGTGGCTATAATAGTTGGGCACATTTTAGCAAACAATTTAAGGAACTTAAGCAAATTACTCCAAAAAAGTATAGAAATCAGTTTGAGTAATTGCTTAGTTAAATGTTTTTTTGCTTTTAAAAAGACTGTTTTCAAGTTTTTTTTCACCTAAATTGAAAATAATTAAAAAAGATTGCTCTAATTGCAGAGATAACCTTACTTTTGCCGTCCTAATTTTTAACAGTCATGTTAGCAGTAGTCAAAATCGCAGGTCAACAATTTAAAGTACAAACAGGAGATAGTTTGTACGTTCCTCATTTGCAAGGAAATACCGGAGACAAAGTTGAATTCAACGATGTTTTAATGGTAGATAATAGTGGTACATTAACTGTAGGCGGTGCTGTAAAGGCAACTGTTACAGCTGAAATACTTAGTAGTTTGGTGCAAGGAGATAAAGTAATTGCTTTTAAAATGAAACGAAGAAAAGGTTTCAGAAAAAAGCATGGTCACAGAACTCATTATACCAAAATAAGAATTGAAAGTATTGCTTAATTCTATTACAAATGATTAATTTCAAATAAAAAATATTTGAAATTTGTATTTAAAAAATTTATACAATGGCACACAAAAAAGGTGAAGGTAGTGTAAAGAACGGACGTGACTCAAACAGTAAACGTTTGGGTGTGAAAATATTTGGTGGTCAACCAGCCACTTCTGGAAATATTATAGTTCGTCAACGTGGTACAGTTTATCATCCTGGTAAAAATGTTGGTCTTGGAAAAGACTTCACATTATTTGCTTTAACTGATGGAACTGTTGAGTTTAGAAAAACAAAAAACTCGAAAACAATTGTTTCTGTTAGTGAGATTGTAGTAGCTGCATAAAAAAAAATTTTGTAGTTAGAAATTTAGTTTTATTTTTATGGTATTAACTAACCATTAAATTAAAAAAAATTATGGCAACTGCAAAAAAAGCTGCTCCAAAAAAAGCCGCTCCTGCAAAAAAAGCTGCTCCTGCAAAGAAAGCTGCTCCAGCTAAAAAAGCTGCCCCTGTAAAGAAGGCTGCTCCAGCTAAGAAAGCTGCTCCAGCTAAGAAAGCTGCTCCTGCAAAGAAGGCTGCTCCAGCTAAAAAAGCTGCTCCTGTAAAAAAGGCTGCTGCTCCAGCTAAAAAAGCTGCCCCTGCAAAGAAGGCTGCTCCAGCTAAAAAAGCTGCTCCTAAGAAGAAATAATTTCTTTCTTAAAAGCGTTAATAAAAAAGCCCTGTATTTATTACAGGGCTTTTTGTTTGTGGCAAATTAAAATTATTAAATATAGTAGTTGCTATTTTCTTCCATTTTTTCCGTAATAAAAAAAGCCTTACAACTAAATCATTGTTTTCAACTTTTCAACAACAATATCAACTTCATTTTTTGTATTGTTTTTGCTAAAACTAAACCTTACAGTAACTTGATTTGGGTTGCTGTTAATGGCTCTAATAACATGGCTTCCAGCATCTGCACCACTTGTGCAAGCACTACCACCACTTGCACAAATATTGTTAATGTCCATATTAAACAATATCATTTCACTTTTTTCAGTTTTCGGAAAACTAGCACTTAAAACAGTGTACAAACTTTTTCCAAGTACATCTCCATTAAAACTAACATTTGCAATTTGTTGTTGCAATTGTTGCATCATATACAACTTTAAACTGTTTATATGTTGTCTATCAGCTTCATGGTTTGCTGTAGCCATTTCTAACGCTTTTGCAAAGCCCACAATACCATATAAATTTTCTGTACCAGCTCTCATATTTCTTTCTTGAGAACCTCCATGCACAAATGGTGTAATCTTTACATTCTCGTTTACGTACAAAATACCAACACCTTTTGGCCCATGAAATTTGTGCCCTGCACCAGTAATAAAATGTACTGGTGTATTTCTTAAATCAAACGGAAAATGACCAACAGTTTGTACCGTATCGCTATGGAAAATAGCATTGTATTGTTTGCATAAATTACCCACTGCATGAATATCTAAAATATTACCAATTTCGTTATTGGCATGCATTAAAGTAACCAAGGTTTTTTCTGGGGATGACGCAAGTAGGCTTTCCAAATTTTCTAAATCAACATGACCATTGGCATGTAGTTTTACATAGCTTAATCTGGCTTCTCCTGTTTTAGCCAAATGTTCTACTGTATGTGTTGTTGCATGATGTTCTATAACACTACTAATAATATGTTTACAACCTAAATCTTTTATCGATGCAAGAATGGCTGTATTACTACTTTCAGTGCCTCCACTTGTAAAAAATATTTCTGCAGGATGAGCATTTAAAATTTTAGCAACCGATTTACGTGCATTTTCAATAGCCATTCTACTCTCTCTTCCATAACTATAAATTGACGATGGATTGCCAAATTTTTCAGTTAAATAAGGCATCATTGCCTCTAAAACTTGTGGGTCTAAAGATGTTGTAGCAGCGTTATCAAAATAAATTCTTGTTGTACTCATTGGTTGTTTTTTGGGTAATTGACTATAGTATTTCTAATCGTCTTTACTGGCGTCGCTCCCTTCAAGGCCTTGTATTTTATTCAACTTTTTTAAATACAAATATTTTTTCTCCTTCAAAACTGTGTTAAAGAAAAGGTGAATAAACATTCTTTTGTACAAGTGTGCGACGCAACTGGTGTTGATGGTTATACTAACAGCTGGTAGCAAAAATAAAAAAATCTCACTTATTCAATGAGATTCTTTTTAATATATTGTAAATGCAAAAATTACATTACTTCACTTATATCTTTCATAATACGTTTAGCAATATTATCGGATGTAGTTTCAAAATTGCTTTCACTATAAATACGAATAATAGGCTCTGTATTGCTGGTACGTAAATGCACCCAATCTGTTTCAAATTCGATCTTTAAACCATCTTCGGTATTAATAGGATTGTTTTTGTATTTCTTTTTTATTTCGCCAAATATTTTTTGAACATCAACCCCTTTATCCAATTCAATTTTGTTTTTACTCATAAAATAATTGGGATAGGTATTTCGTAGTTGACGAACACTTTTTTGTTCGTGTGCCAAGTGTGTTAAAAATAAAGCAATACCAATTAAAGCATCACGTCCATAATGTAAATCTGGTACAATAATTCCACCATTGCCTTCTCCCCCAATTACAGCATTTACAGCCTTCATTTTGTTTACAACATTTACCTCACCAACTGCACTTGGAGTATATTCTCCACCATATTTTAAAGTAACATCTTTCAATGCTCTTGTAGATGACATATTGCTAACAGTATTGCCCTTCTTATGCTTTAAAATATAATCTGCAACTGCAACTAAAGTATATTCTTCGCCAAACAAACTGCCATCTTCGCAAACAAAGCAAAGTCTATCTACATCTGGATCTACAGCAATTCCTAAATGAGCATTTTGTTTTTTAACCTCATTACACAACTCAGTTAAATGTTGTGGCAATGGTTCTGGATTGTGTGCAAACTTTCCATTTACTTCAGCATTTAAAACAGTAACATCTTTTAAGCTAACACCCAAAGCTTTTAACAATGCAGGTACTGCAAAAGCACCACTACTGTTAATAGCATCTACTACAATTTTAAATTTGGCTTTTTTAATTGCAGCAACATCTACCAATGGATAATTAACCACTGCTTCAATATGTTTATCTAACATAGTTTCATCGGTAACACAAGTACCCAATTTATCTACTGACGCAAATGAGTAGTCGTCTTTTGCAGCAATTTCTAACAATGCAGCTCCGTCGTTGCCGCTAATAAATTCACCTTTTTCATTTAGCAATTTCAACGCATTCCATTCTTTGGGATTGTGGCTTGCAGTTAAAATAATACCACCTGCAGCTTCATGAAAAACAACTGCCATTTCTACTGTTGGCGTTGTACTTAAGCCTACGTCAATAACATCTATACCCAATGCAATTAAGGTATTTACTACAATACCTTGTACCATTGCACCACTAATTCTTCCATCTCGTCCAATTACAACTTTTTTATTTCCATTAGACTGATTTAGCAACCAAGTGCCATAAGCAGCGGTAAAACGAACAATGTCTAAAGGGCTAAGCGTTTCACTAGGTTTACCACCAATAGTGCCTCTTATTCCAGAAATGCTTTTAATTAATGCCATAAAAAACAGTTTTTTCGGATGACAAACATACCAAAAACAACCATACAATTATAGATGTTTACAAGTTTAAAGCATTTGGCTATTTTTCACTTGATTTGCAGCCTATCTTCGTTTTAATATTTAGATTATGGCTTCAAATTCTTGGTATAAAGATTGGTTTTCATCGCCTTATTATCATAAACTCTATCAACATAGAGATGATACTGAGGCAGTTGAGTTTATAAAAAGATTGATACATTATTTGCAACCAACTGCTGCTGCAAAAATGTTGGATGTTGCTTGTGGTAAAGGAAGACATAGTATTGCTTTGGCAGAAATGGGATTTGATGTTACAGGAATTGATTTATCGTTTCCATCTATTGATGAAGCTAAAACTAGTGAACACGAACTGTTGCATTTCTATCAACACGATATGCGTTTGCCATTTTGGATCAATTATTTTGAATATGCTTTTAACTTTTTTACCAGTTTTGGTTATTTTAAAACCAAACGTGAGCATGACAATGCCATTAGAACAATTACACAAAGTTTAAAGCCCAATGGTATTTTTGTAATTGATTATTTGAATGTAAGATATGCTGAAGCACATACAGTAAAAAGCCAGATTAAAACAATTGGTGATGCAGAATTTCACATTACCAAATGGCACAATGAAGATCATTTTTTTAAACAAATTCAAGTAATTGACACCAACAATAAAACCCTGAAACATTTATATACTGAGAAAGTTGCCAAATTTAGCTTAGGCGATTTTACAGAAATGTTATCGTATCAACACATGCAAATTCAACAAGTATTTGGCGATTATCAGTTAAATAAATACGATATCAAACAATCGCCTAGAATGATTATTATAGCCAAAAAAATGAAATAATTATTGCTTGTTGTTCAACAATTTTAATAATTTTTCTTCAGATTTATTCAACTTGGGAATTAATTTAAACTGCGATTTTGGATACTCAATGATAAACCCTGTACCAGCTTTTGCTGATTGCGTAGTTATAATATTTGCTTTTAAGCTAGCAAGATTGCTACTATCTGGTTTTAATACACACATATTGTCTAGTTGTGCGTTGTACAAATCAAAGCCCCTCTGATTATTCATACTATATGTTTGAGTGTAAATTTTTCCACTCAAAGCATTGGGCATATTGTTTTTTTTTGAAATACTCACTTCGGGCAATTGATTGCTTTTTTGAGTTATTCTCATTTGCTCTCCAGTACTTGTTACAATTGTAGTATCAATTAATTTTTTGCTTAATTCAACATCAATGTTTTTGTTTTGTGCATGCAAGTTTGTACAAATAAACAATAGAAATAAATATCGCATAACAGTTGGTTTATTATGCTAATATAAAGAATTGATTTTTTTGATGAAAATTAAAACTGTTAAAATAATTGAAAGCAAATTATTTGGGTTTGTTGTTCAACAACATCCATTTTGCAGCTTCGTAAAATGAAGTTGTAAAAGCAGAATATTTTTTCTTCAATGCTGCTTCTTCGTTTGCATTCCAGGTAATTTTATTTCCAGTTAATGGCAACAATTGTTCTTGTTCAAAACGAATGTTTTTAATAAAGTAAAACGAATCGCTAACCCAACCAATTTTTCCTTCATCATGATGAATTACAAATGCACCATTTCCTTTTTTCTTAGGGTTTAACACATCTCTACCTAATGTTGTATTTAAATAAGGCAAATGCACCAAGCCTGCAATAGTGGGCAAAACATCTATTTGAGAAACTACTTCATTGTGCAACTTAGGTTGCAATAAAGATGGTGCATACAACAACAAAGGCACATGCTCATCACTTAAACGATTTTTGGTCCAAACATCTGGATACATTGCAGAAGCATTGCCTTCAACGCCATGATCGCCAACAAAAACAAATATGGTATTTTCAAAATATTTTTCTTTTTTAGCAGCTTCTATGAAATGTTGTATACAATAATCCATGTAGGCAAAAGCATTGTATTCGGCAACTGATAAAAATCCATATTTTTCTAACGTATCTTTTGGAATATCTTTTTTTATAAAATCTTTATCGCTTTCTGGAATTGTATAGGGACGATGATTATCGGCAGTTTGAATGATAGCAAAAAATGGCTTTTGTTGCTGCTTTAGAATGGTATTGCTTTCTTTAAATAAATCTTTATCGCTAATGCCCCAAACATTTACTTTGGGTGATGTATAACTACCTTCTTCATATAGCTTCACTCCTTTTATATTGTTCAATAAACCCCTGTAATTGTTAAATTCGCTACTACCGCCAATAAAATAAAATTTATTGTATTCATCAAAACTATTGATAATTGTATGCTGATTAATGCTCTCTTCGTTTCTACTACTAAACTTCGACAATTGCACATCTGGAATGCCAGTAAGTGTAGCAAACACACCACGAGCTGTAGCAAAATGTGGTGTAAAACATCGATCAAAAAAAATACCTTCTTTAGTAAGTTGATTGAAATAAGGTGTTGAATTTAACACATTGCCACTCATACTACTTTTGTACATGCTAAAGCTTTCGCAAATAACCAATACAATATTGGGCTTACTTTCCAATGCTCTACTACTTGGATACAATGTTCTTTCAAACGAATGATTGGCTTGTACTTGAGGTTCTAATTGCAAAAAATTAGCTACCTCTTTATAGGCTGTTTTTATTGATTGATTATCTACATCTGGCGTACGAAATCTTAATGTAGTAAAGAAATTTTGAAGTGGATTTAATGCTAAATAACTTTTAAAATTGTCTTTAAACACAAACGCATCTTTCCATTTTAACGGCTTAAATGAAAAGCTACCATAAATACCCAAAACCATTGAAAGCAATACAAAAAAATACCATCGTCTTTTATAAATTATATCGCTTTGGCTATTTTTAAACTCAACATGTTGATGCGTTTTTTTGTACAATTGATAGAAGAAGTAAGCCAATACCAACAATGCCAATATCATCCAAAACAATGGATAAGATTGCCACAACATTTCAAACGAAATTTTTGCATCTTCTGCAAAGTTCAATGCACTTGCATTTAATCGGGTGCTTACATAAGCAAAGTGACCATAATCGGCACCAAAAAAGAACATCAATAAAAATGTAGCAGTTGCTAAATATACCACCCAAACTCTTCTTGCAATGATTGAACTGTATGGAGAAAATTTAGGTATAAAACTTAGCAGTACAATTGGCATTAACAAAATACTAATCCAACGAATATCGAATCGAATGCCCAATAAAAATGAACTAAGTACCTGACGCAACTCAACATCTGCAGGTTTAAAAGCAATGTAAGTAGAAATTCTAAACAAAGTAAATACCAACAAAAAAATTAAAAATAATTTAATTACCCATTGCAAGGTTTTTGGCATTTGCCATTTCATTAACATACGCTGTTATTGTTTCTTTTTGTTGGTTAACAATAAATATTTTGAAGTTTCGTAAAAAGCATCGGTTATAAATCGCATGGCTTTTTTAGCACTATCATTTTGTATAACCTTATTATTTTTAGTGCTTAAAAAGTTTTCAGCTTTTGTATTTTTTAATTGATAATTAAAAAAATAATCATCATTCAAAACGCCCACAAGTTTTGCCATTTCATCAAAAATAAATGTATGGCTATTGCTATTTGCTGATGGCGAAAAAAGGTTTCTACCTAAAGTTGTATTTGTATAACCAATATTGGCAAGGTGTGCAATACTTGGCAAAACATCTATCTGAGAAGCAGGAATGCTGTATGTTTTTGGAGTCAATATTTTAGGTGCATAAAACAACAATGGCACATGCATATTGGTTAATCCTTGGCTTGTAAATACATTGGGCAACATTGTACCTGCATCGCCTCTTATACCATGATCGCCAATAAAAACAAACAACGTA
>ERZ724520.260-NODE-260-length-28171-cov-19.597062_pt1 | contig 28171 bp, 22 predicted proteins | sample MGYA00376053_ERZ724520 | MGnify/ENA primary metagenome ERZ724520 (study PRJEB28724, sample SAMN07190886) | activated sludge metagenome | isolation source: activated sludge of sewage treatment plant in Hong Hong | place: USA: Christiansburg, Virginia | collected...
CTATATAACTAAAATAATCTAAGTTGGTGTTTACATTAAATGCAAATCCATGCATAGTAATCCATCTGCTGCATTTAATGCCCATGGCACATATTTTTCTTTCCTTGCCAGGTAAATCAGCATCAATCCAAACGCCAGTTTCTCCTTTACTTCTTCCTGCAACAATACCATATTGTGCCAATGTTAAAATAATTACTTCTTCTAAACTTCTTAAGTACCAGCCTAAATCGGGTTTAAATTTATCTAAGTCTAAAATTGGATAACCAACAATTTGTTGTAAACCATGAAAAGTAATATCGCCACCACGATTAATGTGAAAATATTCAATCCCTTTTTCTTGCATGGAAGCTTCATCAATTAATACATGTTCTTTCTTGCCACTTTTGCCTAAGGTATAAACAGGTGTATGTTCAACAAACAATAAATGATTGGTTGTATTGGGTAACAGTTCAGTATTTGAAACTGACGATTTTGCAAGTACATTTTCTTTCAACAATTGCTCTTGATAATCCCAAATTTCTTTGTAAGAACGAATGCCTAAATCTTGAAAAAATACCTGTTGCTGCATGGTGCAAAAATACACAAAATTTAGTATGCTTTGTTGCTCTTCAAAGCTTGAGGTTTTGTAAGTGCTATTCTATCGGCTCTTGGAAGCTTGTAGCTTCGTAAGTGCTATTCTATTGCTTTTGCAATTTTGCGTTAATTTAGTAGAAGCAAAAAGTATGATTGTCTCTTTGCGTAGCATAGGGCTAAAAGGAGGCAATGCTGAGAAAAAAAGTAAGCTAGTTAGACGAGCATTTAACCTTGGTTTCTATTAAATTTATTTAACTTCATTTATCTTGATTTTCTGTTGGTGAGACACCAACAGATAGAGGAAAATTTAGTACTGAAGGTTGAAAAAGTATTAACTAGTCATCTTTTTTTGGCAAAAATTTCAATAACTTTTCAAATGCCTCTGTGTCTTTGACATCTTTTTGGTCTGGCCAACTAAACCTAGCTTCATCTGTTTTAACTCTACTATTTGGAACTTGATTAGCAAGACTTTCGAAAATTTGGTTTAACAGTAAATTATGCTCTTTTTGTAGTTTAATTCGTTCATCTATTTTCCAATACCAGCAGTTTACACTTCTAAGGAGTAAGAAAATTATAAAGGTTACAATTAGATAAACAGTTACCATTATTAAGTTGTCTGTCATTGTATACTATTTAATTAAAATTCTGTTTAAATATTGGTTCTATATAGAGTACCCTAATCAACTTTTTTTCTATTGTTAATCTGTTGTTTAACGCAATTTTCAGAATAGGCTATTCTATAGAAGGTTAAGTAAATATACAAGACAAATAAATATAATCTATAGTATTCTTTTTAGTATTTAATCACACCAGTTTTAGGTTTTAACTAAAGTATATTTTTTGTAGAAAATGGATTTTTCTTTCTACAAAAAGAAATCTGCTCAATTATATTCTATTGCTCAATGGCTGCCTGATTGAAGTGAAAATCCCCTGCTCCTAAAGCAGGGATTGCAACGTAAAGCAGGAACTACTGCTAATTTTTGTACAAATGTTTACAGCCCCACATTTTTATTTGCCATAGTACAAACTATTATCTTCGCAGCTTATGAATGAAGAGTTAGAGTTGGAACAACCCAGCGACGATGTATATGAACGTAGAACTTTTGTAATTGACAAAGGCCAAGAACCCATGCGTATTGATAAATGGTTGCAAATACGCATTGAAGGTGCTACACGTAATAAATTACAACAAGCCATTGACAATGGTTTTGTAACAGTGAACGGGAAAAATATAAAAACAAATTATAAAGTAAAACCCGATGACGAAATATTGGTGCTTACTTATGTAAATCCTGAATACAGTGAATTAAAAGTTGAGAATATTCCATTGGATATTGTGTATGAAGATGCTGATGTTTTGGTAATTAATAAAGTGCCCAATATGGTGGTGCATCCTGGTGTTGGCAATCATTCTGGTACTTTGTTAAATGGTGTGGCTTATCATTTGTTGCAACAAAATCCTACTCTTAGTGAAGATGAATTGCCACGTTATGGCATGGTGCATAGAATTGATAAAAATACAACTGGCTTAATTGTGTTGGCAAAAAATGCAGCAGCAGCTTCTCATTTAGCCAAGCAATTTTTTAATCATACTGTGAGTAGAAAATATATGGCGTTGGTTTGGGGCGACGTAAAGGAAGATGCTGGAACCATTACAGGAAATATTGCTAGGCATGAACAGTTTAGAAAAATGTTTACTGTTTATCCTGAAGCCGAAAAAGGCAAACATGCCATTACGCATTATACTGTTTTAGAAAGAATGAATTATGTTACGTTGGTTGAGTGTGTGTTGGAAACTGGAAGAACTCACCAAATTAGGGTTCACATGAAATACATGGGTCATACGTTGTTTAATGATTGGGAGTATGGTGGCGATAGAATTTTAAAAGGAACTATTTATACCAAGTACAAACAGTTTGTAGACAATTGTTTTGAACTTTGTCCACGTTGTGCTTTACATGCAAAAACATTGGGTTTTGTGCATCCACGAACCAATGAAGAAATGTTTTTTGAAGCTCCAATTCCAAATGATATGTTGAGTGCAATTGAGAAATGGAGAAAGTATGTTGGCAACAGACCATTGGTTGAAGATTAATTTTATTGCCAGTAAATGCTCAAAAAATTTTTGAAATATATAGCTAGTTTTTCTCCTATTGCTTTAACAAAAAATGAGCAATATGATCGACTAACTTTTGCTGTACTTAAAAAAGTTTGTACTGCCAATAGCATTTGTGTAGATGTTGGTGCTAACGAAGGAAAAGTATTGATGCTAATGCATAAAGTTGCTCCTTTAGCAAAGCATATTGCTTTTGAGCCTATCCCTGTTTTATACAATCAACTATACAAAAAATACAATCATATTGCACACGTTTTTGAAGTTGCTTTAAGTAATAAAAAAGGCTTATCAACTTTTAATTGTGTGCTTACCAATATGGCTTATAGTGGCTTGCTTAAAAGGCCTTATGATAGAATAGAAAAAGACACAATCATTAAAGTACAAACCAATTTATTGGATGCTTATATTGCTGCTACAACCAATATACAATTAATTAAAATAGATGTTGAAGGTGGAGAAATGTTGGTGTTAAAAGGTGCTATACAAACCCTGCAACGTTGCAAACCCATTGTTTTATTTGAGTTTGGTATGGCTGGTGCCAATGCTTATGGTGTAAATCCTTTAGCGATGTTTCAGTTTTTTAGTGAAACATTGAATTATGAAATATTTACTTTGCAAAATTGGTTAAAAGGCAATGCTGCATTGAGTTTTAGCCAATTTAATAGTTTGTATGAAGCCAATACAGAATACTTTTTTTTAGCTGCACCAACTACTGCCAATCAGTAATTGAGTTTACTTGCTTTTTTCTACAAGAAGATAAAATAATTTACACACATCAATGTGAATATTCTACTGAAATTAGCTGTTTTTTCAACTCTCAAAACCGTTAAGTTTGCCCGATATGAAAATTCCAAAGCAAACAGCCGAAATTTTTGAATTATTGAGTAAAGGCAATTTTCTATGTTCAGACAGTGCAGAAGATTTAAATAGAAAATTGTACAATATTGTAGAACAAAATTTTGAAGATTTATACGAATATTTTGAAGCCATAGATTTCATTTTAGAAAAAGGAGATGAGTTTTTTTATTTTTCTAGAAAAGAATTGAAAGCCGATTTAGAACGTAAAATTGAACAAACCTATCGTTGGATTGACATTGTTGATTTTTGCAAAACCTTTGACAATGCCTTTGGTGCAGGGTTTAGATTTACACCATCGCAAATAGATCAACAATTACGTGTTGATGCTAGTTTGAAAGATAAGTTAGACGTAATGAAACGTTTGGTTGGCGATGGCAATTATACTGAACGTATAAAAAAGCTAATTAACGAGTTGTGCAATTATGGTTATGTAGAATTAGAAAACGAAATTTTACAGCAATACAAAGTAGTTGCATCTTTTAAGTATATAGAACAATTAATATTAAGCATTTCAATATCCGAAGAAGTACAATATGAGATTTCTCAATAAGATTACATTTATAAATAGTGCCACCATTAAATATGCAGAAGTACATATTGACGGAAATGTGCATTTCATAGGAACACAAGGCGTAGGTAAAAGTACTTTGCTGCGTTCCATTTTATATTTCTACAATGCCGATAGTTTAAAGTTGGGTATTTCAAAAGAAAAGAAAAGTTTTGCAGAATATTATTTTCCGTATCAAAACTCTTTTCTCATTTATGAAATAACTACTGAAACTGGCAATTACAGCATATTGGCTTTTAAGTCGCAAGGCAAGGTTTGCTTTCGATTTATAGATGCAGCATACGATAAAAAATATTTTATAGATGCCAATGGAAAAGCCCATGAAAGTTGGGATGCAACAAGAGCAATGTTAGATGCTGATAAAGTATACTACACAAAAAAAATTGACAGATACGAAGAGTATAGAGATATTTTGTATGGCAATAATGATACAAAAAAAGATTTTAAAAAGTATGCTTTACTAGAAAGTAAGCAGTATCAAAATATTCCAAGAACAATCCAGAATGTGTTTTTGAATAGTAAGTTAGATGCTGAGTTTATTAAGCAAACCATTATCATGTCTTTAAACGAAGAAGATATTGAAATTGATTTGCAAAGCTATAAACACCACTTAGAAAAATTTGAAGATCAGTTAAAAGATATTCAACTGTTTAAAGAAAATCATGTTTTAAAACAAGCCGATAATGTGGTAAAACTGCATACGGCTATCCGTCATCTTGAAAGAGAAAAAATTCAGTATGCTTTACAGTTGGCATATAGCCATCATCAAATACAACGCTTAGAGCCAAAGCTGTTTGATAAAAAAGAACGAGAAGAAAACAACAAAGAAACGTTGTTACAGAAAATTGAAGAATCCGAAAAAAGATTTCAGAATAAAATACAAAAGTTAAAAGGTGAAATAACTGTTTTAGACGATAAGTTAAAAACCATTAAAGAGAAGAAAGAATTTTACGAGCAAAAAAAAATAACAGATATTGAAGAACGTGTTGCTAAACGTACAGATGTAGAAGCTGAATTGAATAAACTGAAAAAAGAAAAAGAATTATTGTCGTTTCAGTTTAAAGAAGTTCATCAAAAGTTTGACTTGTTGCTTCAACATGAAGTACGAAGTTTTAAAGAATTTGAGCAAACAAAAAGCAACGATAAATTGCAATTGAGAGAATCTTTTTATCAATTAAAAAGTGATTCAAAAGATGCATTAGAAAAATTGAAGGAAGATATTAAGGATAACAATAAGCAGGCTATTCAGCAAGCACAGCAAGCCATTGAAGCTGCACAAAAAAATGTGCAAGATTGTTATATAAAAAAAGAAGCCATTAAACACAAGCGTTTTTTAGACGATGAATTGCAAGAAGCTAAAAGCAATTTGCAAGCCTTACAACTAACCTTGCAACAAAGTACCAACGAGGTGCAATCGTTTAAAAATAAATATGATACAGTTTTGCAACAATTGTTGTTAGAAGAGACCACTATACAACGCAACACAGAAAGAACGATTGAAAAGTTGACTGATGAAATAGCTGTACACCAACAAGCAATACAGTTTATTGCAGCTAAAATTAGCAATAGCAAAGATTCTTTATATGGCTGGTTGAATGAAAATTATAAAGGTTGGGAGCATACCATTGGTAAAGTAATTCAAGAAGATGTATTGTTTTTAAATGATTTGTCGCCAACAAAAACTACACAGTCTAGCAATGATTTTTTTGGAATTTCCATCAATTTAAATGAATTACAATCGCAAGTAAAAACAGTTGCCGATTATACCAAAGAGAAAGAAAAATTACAAAAATTAATTGATGAAAAACAACATCAAGTGCAGCAGTTGCAACAAAAGCAAACAGATGAATTAGATAAACTGAAAAGAAAGTATCAGCCAAAAATTAAAGAGTATAAAGAAGGTATTCAAGAACATAATTATATAGTAGAACAAAGTGAAACAAAACTGGCACATGCAAAATTGTTGATAAAAGATATTGAAATTAAAGCTTCGACAGACAAGCAACAGGCTTTACAACAAGTAGATATTGCTATAGATGCTGCTACAGAAAAGCATCTTGAGGCTAAACATTTTTTACAAACCATTGATGATGGTTTGCAAAAGCAATTAAAAGCCAAAGAAAAAGAACACGATAAAAAAATAAATGTTGAAGAAGAAACCTTGCGAACAAGATTGGAGTTGATTGATGAGGATTTAAAGAAAGCTCATAAAAATTTTGAACGCCAAATTCAGAAATTAAAAAATCAACAACAAGCAGAATTGGCAGGTGAAGGTGCAAATACTGAGCAGTTAACAACTGTTGAGCATGCAATCAATCAACTGCAAAAAGAATTAAATTTTATTGAAAAAAATAGGGACTTAGTAACAGAGTATAAAAAAGACAAACGTGAGTTGTTAGATAAATTAGATGGATTTAAAAATGAAAAATTTTTACTAGAGCAACGTAACCATAACGAGGATCAAAAGCATCTTCAACAAAAGCTAAAACAACAAACAGAGGTAAAAAGTATTGAAGAAAATATTGCAATTATTACCCATGATTTGCAAAAGGCAAAAGACGATTTGTTGGCTTATCAAAATTTTCAGCAAACGGAATGTTATACAACCATTGCTACTGCACACAAGGAAATTAAAGACGACTATAAAACTGATAAAAGAACCAAACAAATTATTGATGAGTTAAATAGAAGTTATTACAATGGCATCAAACGATTGGACGACTTAAAAGAAGCAATCAACAAATATTTAAGTAATTTCTCTACCCAAAATATTTTTAATTTTCCTACAAGCTTAATTGCCAAGCAACAATACCTTGATTTTGCAGAGCAGTTGAACGATTTTATGACCGATCATAAAATTGAAGAATACGAAAAACGCATTAACGAAAGATTTGCAACAATCATTCATTCTGTAGGAAAAGAAACCACCAATTTGTTAAGCAAAGGGGATGAAATTCAAAAAGTAATTTCCAATATTAACAAAGATTTCGATCGAAAAAACTTTGTAGGAGCAATTAAAAAAATTGAATTAAAATTGGATGCAAGTGCCAATAAAGTGGTTCACTTATTACAACAAATTAAGTTGTTTAATGATGAACATGCCTTTGATATTGGAGGGTTAAATTTGTTTTCCACCATTGATGCGGAAACCAAAAATAAGAAAGCAGTTGACTTGCTAAAACAATTGAGTAAATCTATTGCAGAGTACAAAAAAGATTTTATTTCTTTATCCGATTCATTTGAATTGAAATTCAGAATTGAAGAAAATCAAAACGATACTGGCTGGGTAGAAAAATTAGCCAATGTTGGTTCTGAAGGAACAGATGTTTTGGTAAAAGCAATGATCAATATTATGCTCTTGAATGTGTTTAAAGAAGGTGCTTCAAAACGGTTTAAAGATTTTCGTTTGCATTGCATGATGGATGAAATTGGAAAACTACATCCCAACAACGTAAAAGGAATTTTACAGTTTGCCAACGATAGAAATATTTTACTCATTAATGGTTCGCCAACAGAAACAAATGCAATGGATTATAGACATATTTATAAGTTGGAAAAAGATGCCAAGAGTTTTACAAAAGTGAAACGCATTATTTCTAACTATGCATAACACTTTAATTAACCAATCAATTGCAATATGCAATTTTTAAGAAAAATAAGTTTTATTTTTTGTTTGTTTCTTGTTGCTTGCAATTTCGAAAAAAAATTTGTATTCAGTAAAGATTGGTATATCATTCAACCTTCCTACAATAGTAGTGATAGTTCTGGTTATGAGAATATGGCTTTGCACTTAGCACCCAACGGAAGCTATACACATTTTGCTGCTAATTTTTACAATACAGGAAAATGGAAATGGGATGAAACTCAGTCTAAAATTACCTTAATACCAGAAGAAGGCAATCATTTAAATGGAACATTTGTATTTGAAGTAATAGAGAAAAAGTCCACTGAATTGATTGTGAAAAAAATTATAAAAAAGGGCGATGTTTTGGTAAGAAAAAAGAATGTAGATACTTGGTTTGGAGTACAAAATACCACATCTTTAAATCCATTTGATGCATCGTTAAATGAATGGAGAATTAAACCATCTAATTTAGAAACTATAGAACAAATTAGAAGTAGAACGTTTAAATACTTAGAATTTCTTAAAATCTATTTCAGTTATTTAGTAGAAAATAAAATTGAAAATTTAACGCATGGTTGGTATCCTCAACCTTTTCAAATGAACTATGTAAACACTGCTAGAATGGCTTATAGCACAGAGTTGTTGGATTGGAACAATTGTTTTTTTAATGAAGAACAAGCTGTTGAAGGATATAAATTAATTAGTGGCGTTATGTATAAAATGAAAATTCACAACAAAGAAACTATAGCCGAAAGAAATTTAGATTTAGTGAATCAGTTAATCGATTTAATAAAGTAATACTTGCAGTTTTGCTTTGCATTTTTAAGTTATATTTGATTGTAATTTCTATTGTTATTTTAGATAAAAAAAACAATTTTCAATTGTTTACAAATACATATATATGAGCAACTTTTTAGAACACAATTTTGCAAATGAAAAAGCATTAATTAGAGTAGATTTTAATGTGCCATTAGATAAGGTAACATTTGCAATTGCAGACGATACAAGGATGACTGCAGCAATACCAACTATTGAAAAAATTTTAAACGATGGTGGTAGTGTAATTTTAATGAGTCATTTGGGCAGACCCAAAGATGGTCCAGAAGATAAATATTCTTTGAAACATATTGTAGCACATTTAAGTGAACTGCTGCAAGGTAAAAAAGTATTGTTTGCAACAGATTGTATTGGGGATGACGCAAAGCAATTTTCTGCTAATTTACAACCTGGCGAAGTATTGTTATTAGAAAATTTGCGTTTCTATAAAGAAGAAGAAAAAGGCGATGAAGCTTTTGCAGAAAAATTGTCAAAGCTAGGAACTGTATGGGTAAACGATGCTTTTGGAACAGCCCATAGAGCTCATGCAAGTACTGCTGTAATTGCAAAATTTTTTAATGCAGAAAAAAGATTTTTTGGATTGTTAATGGCAGCCGAAGTTGAGAGTGCTGAGAAAGTATTGCATAAAGCTGAAAAGCCTTTTACTGCAATTATTGGTGGAGCAAAAGTGTCTGATAAAATTTTAATTATTGAGAATTTATTAGAAAAAGCAACTGACATTATAATTGGTGGAGGTATGGCATATACTTTTATGAAGGCAAGAGGAGGTAAAATTGGTAACTCATTGTGTGAGGAAGATAGATTGTCTACAGCATTAGAAATTTTAGAAAAAGCTAAAGCAAAAAATGTAAGCATTCATTTGCCTGAAGATTCTGTAATTGCTGATAAATTTGCTGCAGATGCTACAACAAGAGTTTGCCCAAGTGATGCAATCCCTGATGGTTGGATGGGTTTAGATATTGGACCCAAAGCAGCAGGCATTTTTAGCGAAGTTGTTAAGAAATCTAAAACTATTTTATGGAATGGACCAATGGGTGTTTTTGAAATGGAAAAATTTCAAGCAGGTACAAAAGCTGTAGCTGTTGCCATTGCTGAAAGTACAGAACATGGAGCATTTAGTTTAGTAGGAGGTGGCGATAGTGTAAGTGCAGTAAATAAGTTTGGTTTCAACAACAAAGTAAGTTATGTGAGCACAGGTGGTGGTGCAATGTTAGAATATTTTGAAGGCAATGAATTGCCAGGCATTGCAGCTGTTAAGTAATTTCACTCTTTAAATTTAAAAAAAGCTACAACCAATGTTGTAGCTTTTTGTTTTAATTATGTGTTTATTAAAGTAGGCATAAAATTTGTTTTATGTAAATTAAATTACTTGTATGAATGCTGAGCAAAAAGCACTAGAAATATTTAAAGCTGCTGTAAATGCTGTTCAGCCAATGCAAGTAATGCCACAATTTATTCAATGGATAGATGAGCAGTTGTATATTGATGGTGAAAAAATTCACTTGAATTCTACAACAAAAATTTATATAATTGGTGCTGGGAAAGCAAGTGCAGCAATGGCTTTGGTGATTGAGGAAATATTGGGAGATAATATTGAAGCAGGAATTGTTACAACAAAATATCATCATCAACTTCCCCTTAAGAAAATTAATTGTATTCAAGCTGCTCATCCTGTGCCAGATGAACAAAGTGTTTTAGCAGTTCAGCAAACAATTGAGTTGCTAAACAAAGTGCAACCCAATGATATTGTACTTTGTTTATTAAGTGGTGGAGCATCTACATTGTGGACTGATTTGCCAGATGGTATTTCATTAAATGAATTGCAAAATTTGTTTCAGTTGTTGTTGAATTGTGGAGCAAATATTGATGAAATGAATTGTGTTAGAAAACATTTGTCTTACATAAAAGGAGGACAATTATTACGTTATGCACCAAAAGCAAAATGGTTTAGTTTTATTATTTCAGATGTTCCTTTTGATGATATAACTGTTATTGCAAGTGGCCCTACTGTATTAGATACAACAACGTTTAGTGAAGCTTTAAATGTACTGAAGAAGTATCATTTAATTGAGCAATGCCCTTCATCTATTGTTCAGTATGTAGAAAAAGGAGTAAATGGGTTAATAACAGAAACCATTCAATTGTCTCAAAAAATTGAACTTAATATTTGTAAAAATATTGTTGTAGCCAACAATCAAATGGCAGTAAATGCTGCTAAAGAAAAGGCTAATAGTTTTGGGTACACAATTGTTGCTTTAAATGAATCAATGATAGGTGACGCAAGTGCAATGGCTAAAAAAATAATACACTTGGCCAATCAATATACTGGAAATATTCCAGCAGCAATTGTAATTGGTGGAGAAACCACAGTTGTAGTTAAATGCAATGGAAAGGGTGGAAGAAATCAACATTTAGCCCTATCTGCTTTAATTGAATTATTTGAACTTGGAAACCATACAAAGCATACAATTACTTTACTTTCTGCAGGAACAGACGGCACTGATGGTCCAACAGATGCTGCAGGTGCAATAATTGGTAAAGCCACTTATAAATTGATGAATGATGTAGAATTGTTGCCGAATGAATATTTAAGCAACAACGATTCATATAACTTTTTCAATCAAATTAATGGTTTACTAAGAACAGGGGCAACTCAAACAAATGTTATGGATATATTAATTGTACTAATAGAATAGCAACGTATGTTATATTTTTCATTCATAACTTAGTTGTATCACTTTAAAAATTAATTATGTCTTTACGTCACTTTATAGCTTCAAGAAAATTATTTAAACCACTCAATCTACTTAAAGAAACAGCCATATTGGGTTGGAATGAAGTTGCCAATTTATTCGACTTAAATAAGGATGTTTTTTATAATCCAAAGCATAAAAAAATTGAACGTCCTGTAACAGCAATTTTAATAGGAGCAGGGCATAGAGGCAGTATTTATGCTAGTTACGGAAACTTATATCCCAACGAATTAAAGATTGTTGCAGTTGCAGATATAAGCATTGAAAGAAGAAATAAAATTAGCAAGCTTCATAACATTGTTGAAGAAAATATTTTTGAAGATTGGCAAGAAGTTTTTGCAAAATCAAAATTTGCCGATGCTATAATTATTGCAACTCCCGATCAATTGCATACAGCTCCATGTTTAGCAGCTTTAGAAGCAGGTTACGATGTGTTGCTAGAAAAACCTATTGCAATTAGTGAAGCTGATTGTAGATTGATTTTACAAAAAGCACAAGCTACCAATAGAATTGTTGGTGTGTGTCATGTATTGCGTTACTCTCCTTATTTTAAAGAATTAAAAGCTGTAATTGATGCAGGTTTAATTGGTGATATTATTAGTGTGCAACACATGGAACCAATAGAACATATTCACATGAGCCATTCTTATGTTAGAGGAAAATGGCACAATAGCAAAGCCACTGCTCCAATTATTTTGGCCAAGTCATCACATGATACAGACATCATTCGTTGGTTGGTAAATAGCCCTGTGCATGATGTGCATTGCTTTGGAAATTTAAGTTGGTTTACCACAAAAAATGCTCCCGAAGGAAGCACAGAACGTTGTACAGATGGTTGTAAAGTTGAAAGTAGTTGTCCATATTCTGCCTTGCAAATTTATCATCGAGATAGAAAAAGATTGTATGTATTTGATTTGCCTGAAGATAAATCTAAGTGGGATGAAATTATTTTAGCAAAATTAAAAACAACAGATTATGGTAGATGTGTTTATAAAATGGAAAACGATCAGCCAGATCATTTAACTGTAAATATGTTGTTTGAAAATGGCGTTACTGCTGCGTTTTCTATGGAAGCTCATGTGTCTTATGAAGGAAGAAGAACCAGAATAATGGGATCGAAAGGAGATATTATTGGCGATATGGAAACATTTGTTTTAACCGATTTTAAAACCAATCAAAAAACTACCTGGAGTTTAAAGACGGATGCACATGGTGGTGGCGATCATAGATTAATGAGTGATTGGGTACAAGCAGTTTACCAACAAGATAAATCGTTGTTGAGTTCTTCAATTGAAGTCTCTGTTGAAAGCCATTTAATGGCATTTGGTGCAGAACGAAGTAGAATTAATAGAACAATTGAAGATATTGGACTTTAATTTTTTTGCTATTTTTTATTTTTTAAGAAGGATTTATTTTAAAAGTAAAACCTTCATTCTTTAATGGAAGTTTTCTAACACGTATTCCGCAAGCAGCAGCAATTGCATTGCATAAAGCAGGCTTAACACTTGGTACACTTGTTTCTCCAGCACCTCCAGGTGGTTCTGTACTTTTAATTATTTTAATAGTTAAAGGGGGTAATTCGCCCATACGCATTACTTCAAAATCTCTAAAATGATTTTGTTGTACCATTCCATTTTGTAATGTAATTTCACTTTTTAACACTTCACTCATTCCCCAAACAAAACCTCCTTGAATTTGATTTTCTAACCCATCAGGATCAATCACTGTTCCAATATCAGATACACAAACTGCTTTGTGAATGGTAACCACTTTATTTTTTACAGTTACTTCAAATGCATGTGCAGTATATGCCATTGCATGGTTGTAAAAGCAACATGCAATGCCAACAGCAGTTCCATTACTTCTTTTTTTATTCCATTCAATTAAATTGGCAGCTTCTTGTAAAACTGTTGCTAATCGTTGAGGGTTGTATTTTGCACCACTAATCATTGTAGATTCTTTACTTGCCAATAAGCTCAATCTAAATGCCAATGAATCTTTATTTTGAGCTTTTGCTATTTCATCTATAAAACTTTCAATTACAAAATTGTTGTAGGTAAAATTCACAGCCCTCCACCAACCTTCAGCCAATGGAGATTCAGTTCTATGCACTGCACCTCTTAATATTGGAATATTATAGTACATGTCGTTATCGGCTCCTCCACCCAATTCTCCTTGTAAGTTATTAGGGTTTCCTTTTTTACCTTGAGAATCCATAACTGGTGCAATGGCAATTCTGTGTTCCCAATTGGTAGGCATTCCACTGGTATTTATTTCACTGTGTAAACTATGTACTGACGCAGGTCTGAATACTCCAAATTTCATATCCTCTGCACGACTAAATAATAATTGCACAGGTTTGCCATTTGCATGAGAAGCCAATTGCATGGCTTCTCCACCATAATCAGCAGATAGTTTTCTACCAAATCCACCACCCATGGGTTGTAAATTGATAAATACATCTGTATTTTTTACACCAAAAAATTTACTACAAACACTACTTAAACTTCCAGGGCTTTGAAAGCCACCCCAAATTTCAAATTTGTCATTTTTAAATTGTGCAATACAATTTACAGGCTCCATTGTTGCATGTGCTAAAAATGGTAACTCATATTCGGCGGAAATTAATTTTGTAGTTGAAGTTGATGGTATTAATTCGGCAGGTTTTCCACTTGCGTCAACTACTAAATTGGCTTTAGTTTTTAAAGCTTTTTTTAAAGATGTTGAATACTGTTTGCTAGTTGTTGTTGCATGTTTGCCTAAATCCCAGTTTACTTTTAATTGCTGTGCTGCTTTCATTGCACTCCAACGATTCGTGGCTATTATACCAACACCATTTCTGTTATTCACACCCATTTCTTTCATCTCAACCAACTTAACAATACCTTCTATTTTTTTAATGCTAGGTTCATCCCAATCTTTTACTTTACCCTCTAATACTGGACATCTTACTACAGCCCCATAAAGCATTTCTGGTAACTTAATGTCAATACCATAAGTGTATTTACCAGTTACAATATTTTTTATATTGGTCTTCTTTTGACCAGGTTTTCCAATAATTTTAAAGTCTTTATAATTTTTTAATGCAGGGTTTTTTGGCACATCTAATTTGGCAGCCTTTGTATATAACTGTGCATAAGAAAGTTCTTTGCCACTTACGGTATCGGTTACTTTACTTCTTTCAGCTTTGCATTGGCTTGACGGAACTCCCCATTCATTTGAAGCAGCTGTAATCAACATTTCTCTAGCAGTAGCACCAGCTTTTCTTAAAGCATCGTATTGCGTCATTACACTTGTACTTCCACCTGTTCCATATCGACCACCTTTGGTTGCATCAAAAGGCAATGGTTCAACAATTATATCGTTAATATTGGCTTCCAATTCTTCTGCTACAATCATTGGAAAACTAGTTTGTACACCTTGTCCACTTTCTTGCTTTAATACATAAATGTAAATTTTACCATCGTTGCATATTTTTATTAATGGTGATGGTTGAAAACATAAATCTTCAGTTGTATTTGCTATGCCTTTTATGGGTAACATTTGTGCCAATAACCAACCCCCAGACATTAGAGAAGATATTTTTAAAAAATTTCTACGTTGCATATAAATTATTTAAAGAGGATGTTTTTTAAACTGATTTTGCAGCAAGCTGAACTGCTTTTTTTATTCGATAATAAGTACCACATCTGCAAACAACTTGACTCATAGCGTCATCAATTTCTTCTTCAGTTGGGTTAGGCGATTGTTTTAATAAATCAGCTGCAGTCATAATTTGGCCACATTGGCAATAACCACATTGTGGTACATTTAATTCAATCCAAGCTTTTTGTACAGGGTGATTTCCATCTTCACTTAAACCTTCTATTGTTGTAATTTTTTTTCCTACACAAGCAGCTATAGGCAGCATACAACTTTTTTGAGCAGTATCATCTATATGAACTGTACATGCTCCACAAGTGCCAACACCACAACCATATTTGGTTCCAGTTAAATTCAATTCATCTCTTAAAACCCACAACAATGGGATGTCGTTTGACACATTCACTTTAATTGTTTTGTTGTTAACACTTAATTTAAATTCAGGCATACATGAAAATTTGTAAGTATAAATTAATGATACAAATGCTTATTTATTCTCCCTAGGTTTGGCAGGAATTCCTACTAATAAAACATCGTTGGTTTCACAGTCGTTTAACACACATGCTAGTGCACCAATGGTTATGTTGTTAGCTAATTTTATTGGGCCAAGAATAACCGCATTTGCACCCAATGAGCAGTTGTTGCCAATAATTAGATCTCCATAATTACATCCTGCTTTTGTACCAATCACATTTCCACCTGTGAGTGTTAAACCATCTCCAATTAAAGATTTTCCAGAAATTACAATACCCATTGAAGGATGTAACACAATTAACCCTTTTCCAATAACAGCTTTATAATTAATATCTATATTAGAATAGGCATTCCACAAATTAAAAAAAGGAATCAAAATAATTCGAATGTATTTGTACGATTTGCCCAATAATAAAAAAAGACCTCTATCCAACCTATAAGAAAAAATTCCCCAAAAAACTCTGCTTAACCAAATGTATAGAATTCTACTTTTTTGTTTACCAAGCATTCTTCTTAAGTCTACTAAAAAAAAGCTCATTTGTTGTCTCATGCTTGTATACTTAAATGTTGGTTTTTTGTTTGCTACATTCTCAAACTGAAAAGTACTTAAATGCAATAGCATTATCAAATAAAACAAAATACATACTGAACCATTGTAGTTGGTGTGCACTTATTTAACAGCTTCTCTTTTATAAAAAACAAAACCATTTTTTTCGTACATTTTCTTTAAACTAGTTATTGTATCTAAGTTTTTTTTGTCTTGAATTTTAGAAGAGATGTATGCTGGTTTATCTATTGGCCCTCTAATCATCCATTCAGCAGTTTTTGTGCTATCATTTTTAAATGGAGGCTTGTTGGTATAAAAATAATGAGCATAACTTTTGTAGCCCCAAGTTTCTACATAGCAATCTTCACCTTGTCTAGCTTTAAAAAACTCAATATTGGCACGTTGAGAAATGGCTTCAATTTTTGGTGTAAGTAGTACTGTAGTTAAAAAGCAACAAATAGTTAAGCTACCAAATAATACATTAATTTTTTGAACATTGTTTTTACCAACAAAATAAAATATTACACCAGTTAATAAAACTAATCCACCAATACTATCTATAAAACTCCAATTAACGTTGGCTTCTAAATTGCCTTTTGCAAATACATCATCAACTTTATTGATCCATTTATCTTTTAACATTAATACAAATGGAATTGCCGTTAACAGTATACCTAAAATTATGCCTACAAAACCCAATAGAATATTTAACCCAATGTGCAATTTTAATATTCTTCTTTCACCAATTTCGTTCACACAAATTGCAGCTAAGAATGTAAGTGGGAACCAACATAAAGAAGAATAATGTACAATTTTAGTTTTTACAATAGAGAACAACAATAAGGTTACCCAAAACAAAACAACCATCCAAAGTTTAAATATTTTTTGTTGTGCATTGCCAGTTTGTACAAACATACCTTTCATAAAGAATATTGACGCAGGAAAACATCCCAACAACAATACCCACCAATGATAAAAAAATGGTTCGCCATGGTCGGCATCACTTGTACTAAAAATTGCAATTTGCCTTTGTGTAAATTCTATCAAAAATGTTGGACCGTTTTTAATAAAATCTACACCAAACCACATGAAACAAACTAAGAAAGCAACAACAACAATTGCAATAAATTCTTTGATTGAAATAAAAAATTTAAATCGATTAATTACAACAAAAGCTACATAAGATAGTAATGATAACAATATTGCCACAGGGCCTTTTGTTAAAACAGCCAATCCTAAAAATAGTCCAACCAATGCTGCATATTTTAACCTTGCAACATTTTGTTGAATGGTTAAATAATAAAAATTATAAATGGCTAGAAAAATAAATAAATTAAACCATGGATCTATAATGCCACTTTTAAAATATAAGAAGGTAACTAAAGTGCCTAAGTAAATCATCACCCAAATTTTTGCCAGTTGCTCGTTGTATATTTTTTTACCAATTCTAAACAACAATACCAAAGTAACAATCCCACAAATAGCATTTGGAAAACGAGCAGCAAACTCATTAATTCCAAAAGTTTTCATGCTTAGCACTTGCATCCAAAAAAACAAAGGCGGCTTTTCTGTAAACCTTGCGTAATTTATTTGCACATTAAAATAATTGCCTGTGGCAATCATTTCTCTAGCACTTTCTGCAAAATTTATTTCATCCCAATCAAATAAATGAACATTCCCTAAAAACGGAATGAATAAAATTGCAGCAAGAATGGTTATGCTTAACTCGTTCTTTAAAATAATTTTAAACATGTAACAAAAATACGAGTAGATACATAAATACCTAATTGGATATTCTTCATAAATAAATCTCTTTGAAAGCTGTTCCTTACATTTGTTACAAACATTTAATGTAATGCATTCGTTTAAAGATTTAGTAATAAAATTTGCTAGCACATTCAATACAGCTCATTTTCCTACAACTCCAAAAAGTTTGTACGAGCCATGTGATTATTTTTTAACCTTAGGTGGTAAAAGAATAAGGCCTGTAATGTGTTTAATGGGCAATGAACTATTTGGAGAAATTAGTAGTGATGCTTATGAAGCAGCTAAAGCAATAGAACTTTTTCACAACTTTACTTTGATACATGATGATATTATGGATGCTGCTTCTTTGCGTAGAGGCATGGAAACTGTTCATAAAAAATATGGCAGCAGTACTGCTATTTTAAGTGGCGACGTAATGGTGATTCGTTGTTACGATTATTTGAATAAGGTTGATTCGCAACACATTCATAAAGTACTGCACATTTTTAATAGATCGGCACGAGAAGTTTGTGAAGGTCAGCAAATGGATATGGATTTTGAGCAACAATTGCAAGTTAATTTGAATGATTATATTCAAATGATAGCTTTAAAAACATCTGTACTAATTGCTGCAAGTTTAGAAATTGGAGCAGTATTGGGTGGTGCAAGTGAAGGCAATTGTAAACACATATATGAGTTTGGAAAAAATTTAGGCATTGCTTTTCAAATACAAGATGATTATTTAGATGCCTTTGGCGATCCAGAAAAATTTGGAAAAGATGTTGGTGGAGATATTCGCCAAAACAAAAAAACATTTTTGTTCTTGCATGTCTTGGAAGTAGCAACACCTGAACAGAAAAGTGAAATAGAACGATTGATGCAAGAAAACCCAACTGATAAAGTAGAAAAAATGTTGGCAATTTTTAAAGCTTGTAATGTAGATGGATGGGCAAAAGAATTAAAGGAAAAATATTTGCAAATTGCTTATCAGCATTTAGACGATATTGCAGTAACAGCATCTAGAAAAAAACCACTAATGGAATTGGCTGAATATTTAATTCAGAGAGACGTTTAAAATCATCATTCAATTTTTACAATACTATTTTTATAATCATGAAAAAAATACTCCTTCTCTTATTTGTAGTATTAGCAATAGTTTCAACAGTTGTTGCACAAGAAAAAATAACAGTAAAAGGGAACCTAAAAAAAGTAGTTCCTATTCTTTTTAATAATATGGAAAATGGATTTGCTAAGTTGGTAAAGCCAATAAATAATTCTGTTGAAAACCTAGCAATAGTATTGGAGAATGAACCCAACATTGCAAAGATAGAAGTGAAGTGGGTTGAACGATTTGGTAAGAAAAATAGAGTAATCGTAATTACATGGAAGAAAAGTAATTCACCTGCCTTTGTAATTCAAGAGCAAAAAGAAATCGTGAATTTAGTTATTGAAAATTTTAAAGATTTTGATGTGGATTTAACCGAAAATAGATTGGTGAGTTATGTAAAAGAGGAGGAATCTATTGTAGCTTATAGTGCGATATTTACAAGCAATACAAATGAAAAATGTTATGTTCAATCAATTGTAAATTCAGATTATTCAAATAGAGCAAAGCCAATTTTCAACAATCAATTATTTTTTTACAGTTGTAATTAATTTTTTATAAAAGCCACTTTTTATCAATGGCTTCTTTGCTGGCTAGCAGCTCATAAGTTTAATATTAGCAATAGAACTACTTATATTAGCAAACCATTTCTCTAAACAAAACTAAAACTAACTGTACATGTCGTTATTCCGAAAAAAATCTATTGATAAAATAGTTGCAGAAGCAGCCGCAGGAAATACAGATGGTCATGGTCAGCAATTAAATAAAATTTTAACCGTAAAAGATTTAACTTTTATGGGCATTGCTGCCGTAATTGGTGCAGGTATTTTTTCAACTATTGGCAAAGCAAGTTTTGATGGCGGTCCTGGTGTTGTTTTCTTATTTATTATTACAGCAGTTACTTGTGGTTTTAGTGCATTGTGTTATGCAGAATTTGCAAGTAGAGTACCCATTTCAGGAAGTGCCTATACATATGCTTATGTAAGTTTTGGAGAATTGGTTGCATGGATTATTGGTTGGGCATTAATATTAGAATATGCAATAGGTAACATTGTTGTAGCTATAAGTTGGAGTGGTTATTTTGATAATTTATTAAGAGGTTTGGGTCTTCATTTACCGTCGTGGTTGTTAATCGATCCATTTACTGCTTCATCTGCTTATGGCGATGCAGTTGCAGCTCAAACTGCAGGCAAACCATTAACAAGTGCCATGCAAATGGCAATAGATGCTTTTGCCAGTGCACCAACTATTGCTGGTAAACATATTTTTATAAATCTTCCAGCAGCATTAATTGTATTACTAATTACATGCTTGGCATATGTTGGTATAAAAGAAAGTAAAAAGATGACCAACTTCATGGTTCTTTTTAAAATTGCCGTAATCATTTTTATCATAGTGATGGGCTTTTTTTATGTTGATACAAACAATTGGAATCCTTTTTTACCCAATGGTTTTGGTGGCGTTTTAGCTGGCGTTTCTGCTGTGTTTTATGCCTACATTGGTTTTGATGCAATTAGCACAACTGCCGAAGAATGTAAAAATCCTCAAAGAGATTTACCAAGAGGCATGATTTATTCATTAATCATTTGTACCGTATTGTACATTTTAATTGCATTGGTGTTAACGGGAATGGTGAATTATTCTGAATTGAACGTAAGTGATCCCTTGGCGTTTGTTTTTGAAAAGTTGGGAATGACAAAAACGGGCTACATTATTTCTATTAGTGCAGTTGTTGCAACCACCAGTGTATTGTTGGTTTTTCAATTAGGGCAACCAAGAATTTGGATGAGTATGAGTAGAGATGGTTTATTGCCAAAGCGTTTTGGCAAAGTGCATCCTAAATTTCAAACACCTTCTTTTGCAACAATTGTAACTGGTTGTTTAGTGGGAATTCCGTCCTTGTTTTTACCTGCAAGTATTGTAACGGATTTAACAAGTATTGGAACTTTGTTTGCGTTTGTATTGGTTTGTTTGGGCGTTTTGGTATTGCCAAGATTAACAGGCAAATCGGTTGGTGGCAGTTTTAAATTGCCTTACATCAATGGTAAATTTATCATTCCAATTTTAGTAGCATTGTTCATTTGGTTATTCAACCAACGTTTAAAAGATGCGTTTGTAAATATTGCTAGTGAAGGATATCAAGAGCTATTGTTCATCATATTTATAGCCATTGCTTTAGTTATTGCTGTACTTAGTTTTTTACGCAATTATTCTTTAATACCTATTTTGGGTGCCATGTGTTGTATGTATTTAATGATTGAAATTCCACCAATTAGTTGGCTTTGGTTTTTTGTTTGGATGGGCTTTGGTTTAGCCATTTATTTTTTATATGGACGTAAAAAAAGTAAGTTGGCTAACCAATAAATTATTTTCTTGTTCATTTTTTTTAATAGATACTTACTTTTACAATAAACAATTGCTTTATGAATATCAATAGAAACATTTTAACGTTAGACGAGTTTACGATTCAACAAATGAGAGATTTTCCTAGTGCAACTGGAGAGTTAAGTTCATTGTTAAGAGATATTGGGCTTGCTGCAAAAAGGGTTAATGTAGAAGTGAATAAAGCTGGCTTGGTTGATATTTTGGGCGATTACGGAACAACCAATATACAAGGTGAAGAAGTAAAGAAGCTAGATATTTATGCCAACGATCAATTTGTAGGAGTACTAAAACATGGAATTAGTTGTGCAGGAATTGCTAGCGAAGAATTGGATGATATTGTTGTTTTTGATGATCCTGTAAGTAACAACAGCAAATACATTTGTATGTTCGATCCATTAGATGGTAGTGGAAACATAGACGTAAATATTTCTATAGGTACAATTTTTAGTATTTATAGAAGAGTTAGTCCATTGGGTTTGCCTTGTACTAAAGAAGATTTTTTGCAACCTGGTAATAAGCAAGTAGCAGCAGGTTATGTAATTTATGGTAGTAGTACAATGTTGGTTTATGCAACCAAACGTGGCGTTAATGGTTTTACACTCGATCAACAAATTGGAGAATTTAGTTTAAGTCATCCAGATATTCAATGCCCAGATGATGGTAAATTATATTCTGTAAATCATGGTAATTTCTTTCAGTATGATGAAGGTGTAAAACAATACATTACTGCTTGTCAGAAAAAAACAAAACTAGACGGAGGTCCGTATACTCAACGTTACATTGGTAGTATGGTTGCCGATGTGCATAGAAATTTATTGAAAGGTGGAATTTTTACTTATCCTGGTACAACCGATAAACCAAAAGGTAAACTTCGTTTGTTGTACGAGTGTAATCCATTTGCATTTATTGTTGAAAAAGCAGGAGGTAGAGCAACGGATGGTAAAATTAGAATTTTAGATATTCCACCAACAGAATTGCATGAACGTACACCTTTCTTTATAGGTAGTAAAAACATGATGGATGAATTAGATACTTATTTAGTAAAAGACAATGCTTCAAAAAAAGCATAAACTGTTTTTGCATTTCAAGCTATAATTTATACAAGCACTCAATATTTATTGGGTGCTTTTTTGTTTCAAAAAAATGAACAATCTTCTTGAATATAAGCAATTGTACTTGTTGGTAAAATGCCTAAAACAAATAACTGTAATTTATCTTAACACAACTATTTTTACAATAGGTTAAATAAATATTCATGAAACAAACAATGCTTGTTATTCTTTTATTTACAATGCTACAATGCTTTGCACAAAGTTCTATTACAGAAAAATTGTACTATCATAGTCCTAAAGGATTAACATTTATTCCACCACTAACTAGGCCAGGTTTGGTGTACAATGGTAAATTGTATATTGGTAAAAATAAGCTGGGCATTTTGTTCAATCAGTTAAACGATGATCAGTTAAATATGTATTTTAAAAAGTACAAAGCCAATAAAACAAGTGCAGATATTTTTACTTTTGTAGGTGGATTTGCATTGCCTTTGGCGAATGTTTTTTTATCATCTCAACAAGGTAAAGTAAATTGGTATTTAATTGGTGCTAGTGCTTTACTAAATGCAACAGGTGGGGTATTAAATGTACATGCACAAAAAAATTTGCTATTGGCTGCTGCCTATTACGATCAAAAAAAAGGCTATAGTACAGGCTTTGTTCCACAACAACAAAATATTGGGTTTACTTTTTCACTTAGTAAATAATATAAACATGTTTAGAATAACAATTGTAATTTGCTTTGCAACCATTGTATTGTTTAGTTGCGATAGAGTTAAAAATAGTACTAAAAATGCCATTGATAAAACAGCAGAATCTGCAGGAAAAGTTGGTAGCGATATTGTAACAAATATTGGTACTGGTGTTGAAAAATCTATTCAAAGTACTGCACAATTAAGCGATGCATTGCAACAAGCTGGTGTTAAAACAGGTAAATTGTATTACAATCAAAACAAAGTAGGCAATGAAAATATTTTAAGTATGTACTTAATATTTGAAAAAGATTTTGTAAAAATTGTAAAAGTGAAAGCCATTGATGAAGCTGGAATTGAATATGGTAGAACAGCATTAATGATTAGAGCAAAAAAAGACAGTGCTTCTTATTTTGATTTTAAATTTAATGAACGTGTTAACTTAGAACATAAAAGTAAATTCATTTTTGAATAACAACAATATGAACAAAGAAATAATTGTAGTAAAAGATTTACATAAAAAGTATGGCGAATTTCATGCGGTAAAAGGCATAAGTTTTGAAGTATTTGAAGGCGAAATTTTTGGATTATTGGGCCCCAATGGTGCTGGTAAATCAACTACATTAGAAATTATTGAAACCTTACGTCCTAAAACAAGTGGACAAGTATTTGTTGATGGAATTAATTTAGATGAACAACCCAACGAAATTAAAAAACGCATAGGTGTTCAATTACAAGCAAGTGGTTATTATCCAGGTTTAAATTTAGTAGAACTCATTCATTTGTTTGGTGGCTTGTACAATGAAGAGGTTGACGCAATGGCATTGCTGGAAAAAGTAAATTTAAAAGACAAAGCCAAAGCAAAATATAAAGAATTGAGTGGTGGGCAAAAGCAACGCTTTTCAATTGCAACAACGCTCATCAATCATCCAAAAATTATTTTTTTAGATGAACCAACAACAGGTTTAGATCCTCAGGCAAGAAGAAATTTATGGGATTTAATTCTAACCATTAGAAGTACTGGTACAACAGTAATTATTACTACACACTATATGGATGAAGCAGAAATTTTGTGTGATAGAGTGGCAATTGTAGACAATGGAAAAATCATTGCATTGGCTTCTCCAGATAAGTTAATAGATAATTTGGTGGCTACTGGTTTTGAAAAACCTAAAGAAGTAAAACAAGCCAATTTAGAAGATGTATTTATAAACCTTACTGGTCATTCTATAAGAGAAGCTTAACAATTATTTATACAACTCAACTTGCAACAAAGGTTGTTTTTGAAATTACATTCAACTATAAAATTCTATATGAACAATCGTTACCCAATTGGTGAATATGAGCCACAACCTTTTTCTGAAATGCAGAAAGAAAAATGGTTATTGGATCTTCAATTCTTGCCACAAGATGTAGAACATGCTTTGCTAAACTTAGATGAAGCACATTTGAATGAACCTTACAGAACAGGCGGTTGGAGCATTCAACAATTGGTGCATCATATTGCCGATAGCCATTTAAATGCTTACCTAAGATTTAAACTTGGGCTAACAGAAGACAACCCAACTATAAAACCATATTTGCAAGATGAATGGGTGAAGCTAAATGATATTCATACCGTTCCAATTAATGTATCTACAACAATTCTTCATGGCATTCATTTGCGTTTACATGCAACTATAAAAAGTTTAAGTGAAGAACAGTGGCAAAGAACAATCGTACATCCAGATAAAGAAAAGCCAATTACACTTTGGCATTTATTGGGTATGTATGTTTGGCATGGCAAACACCATGTTGCACAAATAAATACTTGGAAAGAAAAATTTTTTCAACAATAAAATTTTTTGCAATAATCAATTGCAAAAATCATTCATCCATAAAATACCAGCATGAGAGATTTAAGTTGGAAAGTTCTAAAATCTGAATACGTTTTTAAAGATCGCTGGTTTATAGCTCGTGCCGATAGTTGTAAATTACCAGATGGTAGAATTATAGAACCTTATTATGTATTAGAATTTCCGAATTGGTGCAATGTTGTTTTAGTAACTGAAGATGAAAAAATTGTTTTTGTTAGACAATATAGACATGCAATTCAACAAACTACTTTAGAGCTACCAGGAGGCGTAATTGATAGTAATGAAAACCCTGAAACCGCTGCTATACGTGAAGTACAAGAAGAAACTGGTTATCAAATAACCGACATACAACTATTGTATAAAACTGCTCCAAATCCTGCAACAAACACAAACTTTGCTTATTTCTATTTGGCAAAAGCAAGCAGTAAAATTACGACTCAACAATTTGATGAATTTGAAGATATTGAAGTGGTTTGTTTTACAAAAGCTGAAGTATTAAACATGATTCACAACAGCCAATTAAGTCATGGTGTACAAATAGGAGCAATATATGCAGCATTTGAACAATTAGGATGGTTTAAAATGATTTGATGTTTTAATACAACTGCTTGTTAATGATGCATTCTTCATGTATTAAAAAGGAATATGTGTAACATTTTTTTGGTAAACGTTATCGGGAACGTTTGCGTTAAAAAACAGTTTAATTACTCTTTTAAAGGGGAAAAATGGGTGTAACATTACGCCACGAAACAGTAGAAATTGTTGTCTATTAAACAATATTTCTACTTTCCTTAACATCTACTTTTTGCAATATGAAAAAATGTATCTACCTCTTGGTTGCATTATTCTGTACAATTACTGTACTTCATGCTCAGTCAACCAAACAATTCAAAGGAAAAATTATCGACGACAGTTCTAAATCTGGTTTATCCGATGCTACAATTGCAGTTTCGGCTACTGGATTTAAGAAAACCATTAAAGCCAATGAAAGTGGTAACTTTTCTGTGTTAATTCCCAGCGAAGCAAAAACAGTTCAATTATCTGTTAGTTACTCAGGTTACTCAACTGCAAGTTTTACGTTTGACGCTGGCGAATTTGCAAACGTTAAATTAAAACGTGATGTACAAGATATGGAAGATGTTGTGGTAATTGGTTACCAAACAGTACGTAGAAAAGATGTACTATCTTCTGTAGCAAGTATTGGTGGGAAAGACATCAAAGACATGCCAATTAATTCGGTAGCCGAAGCCTTAAATGGTCGTTTGGCGGGTGTTACTGCTACTGCTTCTGAAGGTTCTCCAGATGCTGAAATTAGAGTTCGTGTACGTGGTGGTATGAGTATAACAGGAGATAACAATCCATTGTATATTGTTGATGGTGTTCAAGTTGAAAATGGCTTAAATAGTGTTGTATTACAAGATATTCAAAGTATTGATGTATTAAAAGATGCTGCTGCAACTGCAATTTATGGTGCAAGAGGTGCTAATGGAGTTGTAATTATTACTACTAAAAGTGGTAAAACTGGTAAGCCAAGAGTTACTTACAATATGTTTATTGGTGTAAGAACATTGGCAAAAAAATTAAATGTATTAAACCCTTACGAGTTTGTTTTATACAACTATGAGCGTAGTAGAAACAGTTCTACAGATAGTTCTTCTTTTGCCAATTTCTTTGGTACAACTTGGGATACTTTGAATGTATATAAAAATGTAGATGCTATTGATTGGCAAAAAGAAATTTTTGGTCAAACTGGTATTGCTCAAACCCACAATATTGGTGTATCGGGCGGTAGCAAAAAAACTACCTATAATTTTAGTTATACCTATACCAACGATAAAGCAATTGTTGTTAATTCAAACTTTAAAAGACATCAACTAAACTTAAAAGCAGATCATAAATTTAGTAGCAAATTGAAAATGGGCGTTTCGGCTCGTTACACCAACCAAAATGTATACGGTGCAGGTGTATCAGATGATAGAGGTTCTTCTTATAGCCGTTTAAGAAATGCGGTAAAATATCGTCCGTTTTTAGCAGAGGGGCAAGATATAGATGATGATGATCCTGCTGCAATTGAAAATCCAGGAAATGGGTTGTCTCTAATTAATCCATTTCAATTGGTAAATGCAGAGTTTAGAAGAAAAAGTACCGATCAGTTGAATCTTACCGCCAACATTTCGTACCAAATTTCTAAAAGATGGTCGTTTAAATCAACATTTGGTTTTGATTCAAGAAAAGTAATCGATCGCCAGTTTAGCGATTCAGTTTCTTCTTATTCAATTAATTTTGGTAGTCGTAAACCAATTGTAAACTTAGATTCTACTAAAACTCAAACCATTACAAACTCAAATGTTTTATCTTATGCTTTAAAAAATTATAAGAAAAAGCATGATTTTGATTTTTTAATTGGACAAGAAACTTATGAGTTAACCACTTCATTAAATCAAAGTTATTATAACTTATTACCAAATGGCATTGATAAAGATGATGCTTTTGGTAATGCTTCATTAGGTACATATATTTTAAGCTACCCACGTTTTATCAAAACAAAATATACCAGTTTAAGTTTCTTTAGTCGTTTAAGCTATACTTATAATAAGAAGTACTTTTTTACTTTTAATGTTCGTGCCGATGGTTCTTCAAAATTTGCACCAGATGAAAGATGGGGTTATTTCCCATCAGCCTCTTTTGCTTGGAGAATGAAGAACGAAAAATTCTTAAAAGAAGTTAATTGGTTAAACGATATTAAATTTAGAGTTGGTTATGGATCTGTAGGTAACAATCGTATTGATGATTATTTATACCTAACTACTTTTAGAAATGACTTGTTGTATTATGGAATCAATGGTCAATCAGTTTCAGGTTATACATCTACAAGTTTAGTTAACGAAGCTTTACGTTGGGAGTCTTTGGTAAATACCAATTTAGGTTTCGATTTAACCATGTTCCGTAATAAAGTAAATTTGAGTATTGATTATTACATTAATAACAGTAAAGATTTATTGTTAAATGTACCAGTAGCATCAACTTATGGTTATGCAACCCAACTTCAAAATATTGGTAAAACTCAAAATAGAGGTATCGAGTTTCAATTGAATGTAGATGTGATGAGAAAGAAAAATACATTTAGTTGGACAACTAGCTTAAACATGAGTTTCAATAAAAACGAAGTGCAAGCTTTAGGTTCCAATCAAAACTTTTTCTACCCAACACCAAGTTGGGGAGTATCTGGACAGCCAACAGATTATATAGTTAGAATTGGCGATCCTGTAGGTTCAATGTGGGGTTTAGTAAATGATGGTTTTTATACAGTAAACGATTTTAATTACAATACAACAACTGGCC
>ERZ724520.262-NODE-262-length-28151-cov-6.816664_pt1 | contig 28151 bp, 22 predicted proteins | sample MGYA00376053_ERZ724520 | MGnify/ENA primary metagenome ERZ724520 (study PRJEB28724, sample SAMN07190886) | activated sludge metagenome | isolation source: activated sludge of sewage treatment plant in Hong Hong | place: USA: Christiansburg, Virginia | collected...
GCACGTTGTATTCGGCGCGCATAGGTAATACTATCCATCACTTCTTTATTTTTTTCGTGCAATTGTTCGTAGGCTTTATCCACCAATACTTTTTGCTCTTCAATCACTTTCTTTTGTTTTTGAGTAACTCTAAAGCGATTGAATACAAATACACTAAATCCTATCACTAACAATAATCCGCCATACAAAGCATAGCGCTGAGTTTTTTCTTGTTTTAAACTAGCTGCTTGTGCTTGTAATTGCGCGTTTTTCACTTTTTGTTCTTCAGCATGTTTTACGCTATCTGCTGCCGCTTGTTTTTCGTACTCGTATTGAAATTGTTTTTTGATAGACGCTTTTTTAGTTTCTTCATTACTAATGCTGTCTTTCATTAAGATTTCTAATTCATACATTATCAAAGACTTCTGATAATTTCCTTGACCTTTGTATATAAATTTAAGAGTAGCCGCCGCATTTCGAATCATCTCCGGATATCCTATTTCTTTAGCAACCGCAAGACTATTTTGACCATATACCAATGCCTTATCTAATTGTTTTTGATTTAAAAACAGAAGAGATATATTATGTTGAACCTGAGTGATTAATTGTTTTTCAGCTAACTCTTCAGCTAATTTCAAACTTCTTTGATAATAAACTAAAGCTTGATCATATTTCTTTTGATCTGAATAAATTAATCCCAAACTATTTAATGAACTAGCAATACCACTAGCTTCACCAATCTCTTCATTTAATTTTAAACCTCTTTCCCAAAAATCTAACGCTTTAGCCTTATCATGAAGCGAATAATAAGCCATCCCGATATTATGAAACGCCAAGGCTAAACCGCCTTTATCAGAAGTTTCTTCTCTGTACTTAATGGTTTTTTGATAATAATTTAAGGCATTATTATAATCTCCCTGATTTTGATAAACGAGTCCGATATTATTCAACGAGTTAGCAATTCCAAATGGATCATTAATTTTCTCCTGAATCTTTAAGCTTTGATGATTATAATCTAATGCCTTTTTAATATCACCTTGTTTAAAATAAATTTGTCCTAAATTACTAAGCGACATAGCAATTCCATTTTCATTTCCTATTTGCTTATCCAATTCAATACATTTATTAAAACATTCAATACTTTTTAAAACGTCTCCCTGTATCATATAGATTTGTCCAATATTATTCAAGCAGGTCGACATCCCAATAATTTCGTTCAACTCTTCGTACATTTTTAAACTCTTTTGAGCGTATTCAAGCGATTTTGAAATATCACCCAAGTAATAATATGACTGCCCGATGTTAGTGTAACAGGCTGCAAATCCTAACTGATTCTTAATTTGTTCGTTAATTTTAAAACTTTGTAAATGATATTCAATCGCTTTCAAAAAATTGCCTTGATTGTATTCATTAATCCCTTTGTTATTTAATGCGTTTGCATAATACCTTAGATATACACTTTTTAGATTAGAATTAACAGCACTGTTTTTTTTAGACAATATAGCTAACTCTTCGTTATACCTTTGCCATTCATTTTCTTCGGCGGTTTCGGCTAACGTATTTAATATGGAGCAACGCACTGTATCATGTTTTGCGTTTTTAAGTTCTAATTTTAATGAATCGAATGGTGTATCTTGAGCAGATACACTAATACTAAGAAAAAAAGGGCTTAAAAGCACTAATATTGTTCTTAGCTTATTATTCATAAAGAGTTAAGTTATTATACCAAATATAATAATTATAACGAAAAAGCAACCATTCTACAATACAAAATCAAGATTTTTACACTAAATTTACTTTAAACTAAAGCATCATGAAAACTATCATACTTTTATTAATTGCTCCTTTTATATTGATAACTCATACAAAATCAAAACCAATCATTTCTACGATTATTATAAAAAAAGATGCAAAAAAGTTAGCAGAATATTACCGCCAACGTGTATTGCGTGGAGAAAGCATGGCTTCGATTGCCAAATTGTATAGCGAGGATCCAGGATCAGCACCTAATGGTGGGCAATATGATGGTATTGTGAAAGGTGTTATGGTTACCGAATTTGAAAATGTTGCTTTTAGTTTAAAGCCAGGTGAAATATCAGAGGTATTTGAAACACAATATGGTTTCCATTTCATCCAACTCATATCTCGAAAAGGAGATACCTTAAGTTTAAGACATCTATTAATTACTAGAGATTAAACTCAAATTATATCATAAAAAAAAGCTTCTACTAAAAAGTAGAAGCTTTTTTGTTTTTTAACTTAGGTATAATTATACTCTAGTAACATTAATTGCATTTAAGCCTTTTTTGCCATCTTGCACATCGTAAGTTACTTCGTCGTTTTCTTGAATTTCATGTACTAATCCTGATGCATGAACAAATACTTCTTGTCCGTTTTCACCTTTAATAAATCCGAAGCCTTTTGCGTCGTTAAAAAATTTTACTGTTCCTTTATTCATTTGTTGTTTTTGTTTTTGTGCTTACCAATGTGGTAAGCGGGTTTATTTATTTGTTTATTGTTATTCTTGTTTTGGGAAATAATCCATTTCAGTTATCAATGCTTGATTAGCAATAAATAAGTCGGTAATATGAAACGGCATTCATTTTATTTAAGTTATACAATTAGTATTATAGCCAAAAAGGCGATAAAACCTTAAAATCAATCAGAAAATGTATAAAAAATAATGAATTGCAATTAGAGGTTACAAACCAGATTGTGATACAATCTTCAAAAGAAGTTACGTAAAGGTAATCAAATAAAACGAATAACCTAATTTATTATTCTTAGCTGTTTTTATTCAACTTATTCAATTGCTTATCAATATATTTTTCGGGAGTAATTAACGCACGCTGAATGCGCTGTGCGTAATGAATACTATCCGTTATTTCTTTGTGTTTTTCCTCAATTAAATGTTTTTGCAGTTGAGTTTCTTTCTCTTTAGCTTCAATAATCTTTTTTTGTTTTTGAGTAACCTTAAATCTATTGTATAGAAAAACAGAAAACACGAGTACTAACAATAATACGAAACCAGTTCCATAAATAACTAATTGCTGTTTTTCCTTTTCTTCTCTTTCAATAGCAATTAGTTTCGAGTTTTCAATTTCATCTAATTCCTTTTCTTTATCATAAATATATTTAGCTTGTTGACGTAAAATAGCTTTATCATTACTATTATTATAAAGTACTTTATCCAAACTATCTGCCACCTCTTTATATTGTAATGCTAATTCATAATCTTTTTTAGATTTATAGTATCTAAATAAAAAATAGTTAATGTCTCTAAATGCTAATCCCTTCTCTCCTATTCGATCCGACTCTTTTTGTGACTTTAAAATATAATCATAGGCGATTTCTTTTTTTCCTAAATCAAGGTACACGAAAGCCAAATCATTTAAAATAAAGCACAAATAATATTCGTCACTGATATTCTTTCTGCTGTCTAATGCCTTTAATAAATAATGCAACGACGTATCGAGTTGATGTTGAATTTTGAATAATTTTCCAATTTTGTAATAGGCAATAGAAATACCCGAAGAATCTTTTGCTGACATAAAGCACTGCAAAGCCTCTTGATACTTTTCATTACCATCCACATAATTACTGTCTAACTCATGTATCTCTCCAAGTTTAATAATGACATAGCCTTTTCGCCAGGATAGTTTTTTAGAATCATACAACTTCACTGCATCATTATAGTACTTTAAGGCTGTTTGTTTTTCATTGATAAAAGAATTGAGTGTACCAAGATGCTCAATAGAATATCCCATCCAAACACTATCTCTATCCTTTTGAGAAAAAAACAAAGATTGTTCAGCAAACTCAACCGCTTTATCATACTGACCTTTTTTAGTGAAATTAAGCGATTGCATAAATGAACCATAGGTAACTCCATAGAGATACTCTATTTGCTTTGCATCCTTAATAATCGAATCCCAATACGTTGCTCTTTCGATGCCGCCATACTCGCCAATTAAGCTCCGTATCTTAATTTTTTTTGTTGGGCTTTGTTCGGATTTTAATACCCTTTTTAAAGAGTCGATATCAAACACTTGAGCCACTGCAAGCTGAGCTAAAAAAAGAAAATAGATAAAAAGAAATCTCATTGAATTATAACTTTATACATTTCTACATTAAACCTTTTTATTCAACTTATTTAATTGCTTTTCAATATATTTTTCGGGAGTAATTAAAGCACGTTGTATGCGCTGTGCGTAATGAATACTATCCGTTATTTCTTTGTGTTTTTCTTCCACAATACGTTTTTGTTCCTCAATAATTTCATTTTTAGAAAGGAGCTCTCTATTTGATTTCTGTTTTTGTTGATAGCCTCTAAAAATAACAATAGCCAAAATAAACATTAAAAATAGCCCTGAAGAAACTGCATATAGTATAATTTTTTGCTGCTTACTTTCTGCTTGACGTTTAATTTCGAGTTGTTTTTCTTCTAAAACTCTTATTTGTTCTCTTTTTTCTGTTTCAAACTGGTTTTGTAGTTGAGTTATTTTCTCCGACGTTTTTTGATTTACTAAACTATCACGATATGCCATGTATAACTTGTGATGTTGAAACGCTGACTTAAAATCACCATTAACGCTATCAAGCTTCGTGTAACCTAGATAAATATTTTTTTGGTGTTCCCTACTTCTGATTTCCTTGGCAAGAGATAACGCTTTATTTAAATATTTATCCGCTTCTCTATATTTTTTAATTTTAATATTAACCAACCCTAAAAACAAATAAGATTCTGTAATTCCATCTTTTAATCCTAACGATTGCTTAATAGCTAAACAAAGTCCATAATTATCAATAGCTTGTTTGTAATCTCCTGTTTTTTCATAAACCAAGCCAGCATAACTATAAGAGTTAGCCAAAACACTAAAATTTCCGGTTTTAAAACAATTCATGATAGCCTGCATGAAAAATGAATTAGCATCATCGTATTTACCTTGCTCGTAATAAATAAGTCCAATATGATTACAAACATTCGCTAAATCAATTGTATCTTTTAGTTCTTCATATAGTTTTTTTGATTTAAACTTATAATCTAAGGCCTTCGCATTATCTCCCATAAAATTATAAATAGATCCAATACCAAGATAAGATCGTGCGATTCCTTTTTTGTCATTTATTACCTCTCTTATTTTGAGAGCTGCAAAATGATTGGTTAATGCTTCGGTGTAATTACCCAAATATCTAAAAATAATTGCAATATGATTTAAGGTATTAGCCTTGCCCTTTAAAAAAATGTTTTTTTCTCCAGCTGAAGATGTCGTTATTTTTGCATTAGCTATTAATAAAGCATCATCAGCATATTGCCTTGCCTTTATGTAATCACCTTTTAACCAACTCTTTTCGCATAAACTATTTAAGACATCTAGTTTAACGCTATCTATTTTAGATGTTTTCAAAACAGATAACAAAGAGTCTTCGTTACTTTGTTGTGCGAAAAAAGGTCCATTAAAACCCAGACAAGTAACTATTACACATATATAAAATTTAGCTTTTATCATTATACGATAACTAAATATATAGAATAAATACTATAATACAAAAAAGCCATCTATCCTTTTACAACAGAAGTATTGACGATAATGGATATTTTTCTGCAATCTGAATACGTTAACGGCTTCTCAAAATTTTCAAGAATGGTTATTTATATATCTAATTGATATCTGTCCGCAGGAAGAATTAACTAATTAATTAGTTGTTTATTCTCAAACTCGATACTTTCAATCTCAAAATAAGTGAATTTCAATGCTCTTTCTTTATTGATATCTTTAGCCTTTTGTGTGAAAGAATTAAATAGTTCGTAGCTAGAAACCGAAGTATTACTGATCTGAATTTGATTAATGCTTTTAAAAAGTTGCTGATATAACTCAAGATCAACCGTGTTCAAGGCGACACTTTTTTCTTGTTCCTCTGGCATACCAAATGCGCCAAAATGTTCGGGATTTCTAAAAAAACTATTATCTAAATACCTATAAGCAATTTTACCCTTTACTTTAACTGAAGAATATTGTTGATTTGTTTTTAAACTGAATAAGGGAATATCTCTATCCCAATTAATTAATCCACTATCGTAAAAAGAATCATGTTTAACTTCAAATTCAACCCATCCCGAATCCGGATCGTTGCCACTTGTATCAATTCCAGCTAAACATCTCCATTTTATCCCCTTAGCATTCGATAATAAAGCTTCCGTTTCTATAGAAATACTCTGAGTAAACGTATATGTTTGATTTTTTTCGTAAACACTACTTGTATCAAAAACATATTTTTTAGCATAAACTTTCTGATTGACTTTACTATTACTTACAAAAATAGTATCTTCTTTTTGATCGTTGTTAGTGTCTTTTCTTTCTATATTAAAATTATTCGAATCATATATACACTCTATATTCAAATATAATTCCTTTGATTTAATCGAACTATCATTTACTTGCACATTTACAGTTATTATAGCCGAACTACCAAAATAGACAGTCGGAGTTACAATAGATACTTCGGCCGAATTACCGGTAACAAAATTTTTAAGATTTGAAAAAAAACTCATAATAAATAAATTAAATGAATACTCTAATTAGTGGTTTTAAATTTTATAAAATTCCTTCACGATTTGATAACTCCTTTTATCTATAAATTTCATCAATGAAATTTCTTTGTTATACAATGCGTCTGATGGAAATAAATCTTTATTAGTCACATTCTCTTGAAATTGCAAAATATGAGGTCGCAAAAACTCAATAGCATCATACGAAAAAATAATAGGACATTTTATCTGAATGATTTTTTCCTTTTCCATATTACTAGTCGATTCATATTCCTGAGCAACAAATGTTTCAAGCCCTTGACTTTTAAAATATTTTTCTAACATCAAATAATAATCGGCTTCGCCCGTCTCTTTTAAATTACCTGCAGTAACACGCAGTTTCTGTAATTTATGACTTGCTGAAGGTGGAGATTGACTCGACAAATTTGTATTTTCCTTCGTTTGTTCTGCCAATTCTGTTTGTGTACTAGCACCAGAGTTCAATTGACTTTTCTTTTTACCTCTAATTCTATAAAAAAAGTAAATACCCAGTCCTATAGCTATTAACGAAATGCTTAACAAAGGCCGGTAAGCAAACCACGCTAAAGATATAATGACAAGTGTAATTGGCAATGATAAAGCAAAACTTATGATCCCTGTACCCATACTAATCATACTTCCAATAAGAGGGATAATATTACCAATGGCTACTAGTGGCCTGAAAATGGTTGTAAATCCAAGAAACATCATAATAAATCCCACTAAACGTAACAACCATGTTTTAAATTTATTTCCTTCAATTGCTTTAGCAAACATATTTTCGGCCGAAGAAACGCCTTCTTTAAGTAAAAGAACCGTTTCATCATTTGAAGCGATATACTCTTCAAATGATTCACCTATTTGTTTAGCAACAACACTCACTTTTTTAGGATAAACCGCTTTAAATGAAATAGTAAGATCTCCAATTTCTGGCGATGCCAAGCTATTACTCCCTATATAAATATCTCCTGAGCTTAACCTGGCATTTTTATGAATAGACGTATCTAAACTTTTGATAGATAATTTTTCGCTACTTGTAATCATATTAACTAACTCGTCGCTTAAATGAAATGCACCAATCGTAATATCTTGAGCAGTTTTTGTCTTATCATCGATATTATAGGGTGCCGTATTAACATGACCTTCCACAATTTTAAAATCAATGGATTCTATAGGTTCACTCACCCACTCCTTTGTGTAAGTATATTCCGTGGTTGTTTCTGTTCCTCCTCCTATTTTATCAACCGATTTGCTTTCTGATTTCTCGACCCATTGGTAAATTTGAACGTCTCTATTTAATTTTAGCGCATTTAACTTAACGTTAAAATCTTCATCACTAACCGTGTCTTTTGTGATTGCCATCCCTGACACATGCACCAATTTGCCCTCATTTGTAGGATCTACTTTATCTGCCGAAATACTTTTAACATTTCCCGCTCCTTCTTCCAGCGCTTCTGCCACATGAACCGCTCTTCCTTCGTTTGTCCACAACAAATAAATAGACCCTAGAATTAAAAAGAAACCAAAAATAACACCTTTAAAAGAGCCGCCAATATTGCTCAATCCACTTGTTCGAGTAACTTGTGTAAACTTATCCATATATCATATTTTAGTACTAAAATAGTAATATATTTCACATATATACTATAGTAATTTGTTACTATAATACCAACCCATTATTGCTAATTTTATTATTTTGTTCCCTTCAATATATCATTGATATCCACTTGATATAATCTGCTCAATCCGTTCTCATAAACGTTCATTTCCTTTAACACTTCTTCGAGCGTTTGTTTTTTATCAAATTGTTTTTCAACGGCACTACGTTTACTAGTAAAATACAATGTCCCATTTTTCAAATCAACAAAGGGGCAGTAATCCATCCCGTTTGAATTGATAAACTTTCCTAAATTTTGAGCTTTACTCCATTGAGTGCTTTTATTTTTAAAACTAATATATAAATCTCCGCTACCAAAACCACCTTGTCTATTATAACAGGTGTAAATCATAAAGGATTCGTTGGGTGCAACAAAAGCATTAAACTCGTAGCCTATGGAGTTAATAGAATCATTTAATGACACTGGTATTTCGTATTTCCCATTTATGTACTCACTCATAAAAACATCATCTTTACCTTTCGACATCATACCGTCACACGTAAAATATAAATTATTGGACAATGTAATGGAAGGATAAAACTCATTGTCTTTTGTATTGACTGGAGCACCTACATTAATGGCAATACTCCAATCATCCTTTACTGTCTTTCTTTCTACATACCAAATATCATAATCTTTTAATTCTTTAGAGGTGTTATCCAATGGTCTATCTGATGAAAAATATAAACGTAAACCATCAGGAGATAAAAAAGGCTCCAAATCATGATACTTGCCAGAAAAACTAGCCACTTGAGGCTTTGAGTATTTTCCGTTACTTGAGTTAACGGTAACAATCGTTGACAATTCGCCTTGATAGCCTTGAACCGAAAAATACACTTCTGAGCCATTAGCTGAAATAGCAACATCTCTTGCGCTTGGATATTGAGTAATAATTTCTGCCAAAAAAGGCTTAACCGTTTGTGCAGTTACTATTTTAAAACTTAATGAAAATAGAGCTATAGATAAGTATAATGTCTTCATGTTATTTAAAACAACAAGGTAAAAAAATAAACCAAGAACAACTCCTATTATACTTGGACAGAAAGAATAAGATTACGAATGGATAAAATCAAAAATAAATGGAGGGGAAAATATGCTAATGAATATTATTTCGTTAGTAAATCAGGAACTATATTGTCTTTATTTATAATGTAATTTAACCGAGTATATTTTAACCACTCTACCTTTTTACCTTTAATTTTAAGTACTAGAACATTTTTATCTTTATAATAGATAAAGCAATTTTCTTTTCGTATAAAATCATCGCCCAATTTTTTTTTAATATCAGCTGTATCTAGACCAACGAATGCGAGTTCAGGCAAGTCTTGATCATTCATTATAGCTACAACTTCTATTAAAGTTTCAGTAGGATCAAAATAACTGCTTCTATATTTACCAAAAGGTTTATAAGTAATTACGGTTAGCCCACCTTCATAATGAATATCATTGCTAGGAATTTCACCAATATAGCCAGCCATGGGCTTAAACATCATAAAACGGTAATAAAAACCCTTGGTTACTGGTTTAAAATAGTATGTATTTTTAGGTGCTCCTCCACTGTTAGATTGTCCTTTAATTTTTTTAAACTTTTGTAAATCAAATGGATTATCTAATAATTCATCTCGTCTTTTATTATTAACATTTGTCATCAAAATCCTAAATTCTGTACGTCGATTTTTTTGATGGAGTTTTTCGATTAAAAGACTATCATTGGTTTTATTAATGATACTGTCCTGAATTAATAATTTAGCAAAACCATAGCCTTTTGATAGTATTCTATCAGATTCCACACCTTTAGTTGCTAAATAATCCGCTATAGATTTTGCTCTTTTGCAGGTTAAACAACTAGATGATATTTGTGAGACTCTACTATCACTGTGACATGAAACTTCTACCTGTAATTGTTTATGTTTCAACAGGAATTTAGCAACGCTATCCAAATACAATTCACTTTTTGACAAAATAGTTGCTTTACCAAGTTCAAAAATAACTTGATAACTCCTTAACATGTCATTTTTATGAAAAACAGAATCTGTTAGTTTAAAATTTTGACTAGTCAACAAACACGGAAAAAGTAATACTATGTAAAAAAAAAATTTCATATGAGATTATTGACAGTCTTACTTCAACTATATTTTAATAAAACTACAAATACTGTACTTTTATCTCTACCGATTTGTTTTCACTTGGAGCAATGGTAAAAGAAAATTTTGCCACCTTAGGCTTGGTTAAGCCAAAATGGGTGTAATTAGAAAAGCCATAACCTTCCTCGGGTAAAATCCATCCATAATCCATTTTGTTATTATTATTTTCATCGTCTAACATCACCACACCATAAGTACCTGGTTTGATACCTGCATAGTTTAATGTAAGCACATGATTAATCGCTGTTGCTTTAGATTCTACTTTTGTAAACAATGGCGTTTCTGCCGCAAATGCTTTGTCATTATTATAAAAGCCTAAAATAACGGAGCCTGAATTATTACGAAGACCTGTAATAGAAATTTTAAGCGTTTGAGATGATAACGCTAACTGAATACATACAAATATCAATACGAATATTCTTTTCATATCTAATCCGCCAAATATTATCTAGCTATCACTACTTTTTTAACTACCCCTATCTTATCTAAATCTGATGATGCAACTAGCGTGTAAATTCCATTCGGTAGCGAATCTATTTCTAGCGTTACATCGCAATTAGATATTTGTTCCATCACTAAAACTCCAAAATTGTTATATAATTTAATAATTGTTTGCTGGCTAATGCCAGAAACTAACAATGTATTGACTACAGGATTGGGATACGGCACTAAAGATTGTTTAGTTAACTCATCCACCTTACTCGACACGCCAACTGTACACACTGTTGTATTAGTTAAAGATGGTATAATATCCATGTGATAACAATTGCAAGTACATTGCATAAAATCTAAATTGCAAGAGAAATTTTGCCCAGCTGTAGTTGGCGTACCAACTAATTTTAACCTAAAATTGAACACAACAGAAGCTGGTGTAAAATAAGAAGGCGTTGCAGCATTTAACAAAAAGGTATCGCCAGCATGCACTGGACTAAACTGCGGAGGTGGTCCCATAGTTACGGTATCCACCAATATCATAAATTGTAATCCATTTACATAATTATATAAAGCTGGATCTAACTCAATCTCTGCAAAAGTCATACTCGGACATGAATTGCCCGGGAACGAATAGGTACCTGAATAGATAACCGTATCTACAGGAATGCCCTGGGTATAATTTTGTGCTTTTAAAGCGCAAATCGTAAATACGAAAATAGATAGTAAAAGTTTTTTCATGTTGATACCATTAAATCTGTGATTTGTAAAACACAAATGCTTAATTAAAGTTACAACTTTTTAGTTAGTATCAAAATTTATTACTGAGCATACTCTTTACGAGTAATTGGAACAGCATTATCTGGTTCAGACTTTTTAGATTCTTTAATCACATACTTCATAGTAATATTACTATAGCCTCTTTTGGGATCAGATATCACTTGAAAAGGTCTTTCTTTACTAAACAAGGTATCATTCATTTTAGGATCTTCCTTACTATACAACACCGCTTGGCATTTTGTAAAGTAAAAACCTGTTTCGGTCAAATAAACTACTTGCTTAGATTTTGGAGCAACACTATCCGTTTTAAACAACACATTTTTTCGCTCATTACCCTTCATCACTTTAACAGTAAGCATACGATTTGATTTATTCTCAATTGTTAAACTTGCTTGTTGAGCAAATGATTTCATAGAAAATATGATAATTAAGAATGCTAAGGTCAAATGGCTTTTTTTCATAGTGTTGTATTTACTAATATAAATTAAGGTTTAAGTATAAATATATAGATAATGTTCGATAAAACAAATAATTGAACATCAAGAATGATAGCCATCAACCAATATATTAAAAAAATCACTCTTTGATATTACCGTCATTTTTCGAACGATTTTCATATTTATAGACTTCGTAGAAATATGCCACAGAGTAGAATTACCACTACTCCTGATCAAGTAATTGTTTAACGCCTTCGAGGTTAGCAATTTTACTTAATTTAAAAAAACAGTCGTTACCATTTTGAATATAATCAATGTCTTTAATAGTCTTCAAATATTCCAATGATACGCTTAACGGATTTCTCAGCCAAAGCATGAGTTGTATTTCAGATACAGAATCACGTCTTCCTTTAAATCCAATCGATGAATAGGTAACTTGAACAAAATATAAATAGCTCTTTTCGTTAATTTTAAAGATTGTATCGGCATAAACGCCTTCGTAGCTTTCCCACCAACTTATGTTTTCAAATCTCGATATTTCTTCTTCTGATTCTGACTCTAACACTTTATACCCTCTTTTTCGAAGATAATTTTTAGCAAATTCAACATCAGCACCTTCTTCAATAAAGTAGCTTTCTATCTCTTCCTCTGTTTTAATTCTGTTGGGATTGGATGGAGGAAAACCTTTTGATTCTACCTCTTCAAGCGTAAATTTTTCGCCAGTTTCGGGATCATATAAATATTCATCTTCCAAATTCTTTAAATGTTCTTTATTCTCGGCATTATGATCTTTTCGAATGTACAGAAACGCAATAGTAACAACTGCTACAAGTGCTATTACTGGCATTACATTATCCATTATATTAAACTCAAGAATCATCATTTTTATATTCTGACAAATCAAAGATAGAGTTTTGAAACAAACTTCACTCTAAATAAAACTCATATATAATTCAAATATCATAAAATTACGCTTTCTAGATTAACTAATACCGTGACGTGTTTTCAATTGGCACTAATCTCAAATTCGCTGACAAATTATTGACGTGAACATATTTTTTGTATTTTCAATGCATGAAACATTTAACCAAATTATTCCTCTTACTCATTTTTTTTATAATTATCAGTAATCTTTCCAAAGCACAAACAAGTGCATGGTCAAACAAATTTGATAATATAAGTTATGGTGAAGTTACGGCGATTGCAGAAAACAGTTCGGGCAATTTATATATGGCTGTTTGCAGAGATTACACTAATGTGTATTACTATTCAGCTATATACTATTATAATAAAACGACAGAACAAACCGTGAGCATTCAATCCAACAATGTTCTAGTACTTAAAATATTTGATATGAGATTGGTAGATGATAGTTTATTATTCTTGTGCGGAAAAATGACGATCAATAACGTGCCATGTGATTTTGTTAAGTTAAATGTATTAACAAACACATGGACTAATCTTGGCGTAGCAGGGGGAAATCCATTTGGGCTAATTTATTCGTTGGAAAGAATAGGGAATAAAATATACTTAGGTGGCGAATTTTCTCAGATAAATAGCAATAATTTAGAAAGCATCTGCTCTTATAATTACTTAACAGGAATATATGATTCATTACCGGGCAAATTATTTAATCAAACACCTTTCACCACTCCTAAAATCAATGTTCTAAAAAATGTAAACAATAAGTTATTTGTGGGCGGAAGTTTTTACAGAGCTGGCTCAACCATTTTAAACAGCGTTGCATTATGGAATGGCAGTAATTGGCAAAGTATGAATAATGGTGTGACATTTTATTATCAAAATGCAACTAGTCAAGCAGAGATTAAGTGTGCCATAAACGATACATTAAATGTAGATGACATATATGTGGGGGGCAATATGACAAATGCAAATAATACCAACTTATATAGCACAACTAACAACTTGTTTAGTTGCGTCATGAAATGGAATTCTACCGCCAATACATGGGATACCATTCCATTTTTTAAATCATTCGATAATTATTCATGGGCTAACGGACCATATAACCTCAATAGTATTCAATTATATAAAAACAAGCTATACTGCGGTTATAAAATAGGAACATCTGCTAATTATAATGGAGGTAATTATTATGTTGCCCATTTTTCTGCAAATCAATGGCAATTACTGCCCATTTCATTTAATGCTAGAAATCAGGTAAGTTATGACAAAACGAATTTATTTGTATATCAAAATGAACTAATTATTTCAAAAAGTAATACAATGCCAATTAATGGACCAATAAGATATAATGGTAATAGTCTAAACTTTAAATCATTCGGGAACGGCATGTCGCAAGACGTTGCTAATTCTTTTATAACTTACGGTAAAATAACAGAAGATGCAACCCATGTATATGTTGCTAACAACTCTAAATCAGAATGTTCTGCGGGAACCGTTAAAAATAGAGGCATTGTACGTTTTAATAAATTCACTAATCAATGGGATTCGTTAAGCACGTGGAAAAGTTTCCAGGTAAAAAATATGATCACCAAAAACGACACGTTATATGCTGTTGGGAGTAATCAAAGTGCACCTACTACATACACCATGGGAGCATGCTGGAATAAAGTTACAAAAACATGGAGTCGTTTATTTCCTTCAACAACCAATTTTGGTTATTGGGATGAAATAAATGATATTGCGCTATATGGAAATGGCTTTTTTATTGGAGGTAATTTTACCATCAATAACCAAAATAGTTTAAAGAATCTGGCTTATTTTAATGGTATAGGTTGGGATTCGGTTTCGAAAGCGCCTTTTAATGGTCAAATTAAGGCACTAGAATTAACACATGACACACTATGGGTTGGAGGAACATTTTGCATCAGTAGCTCCAGTGTTTCGCTAAATTTTGCAGCCTATAAAATAAGCACTAAACAGTGGATACATTTAGGTCAGTTCTTAGTACAAGCAAGTGCCAGTTGTGATCCATCTAATAACTCAGGAGAAATAAACGATATCCAAATTTATAAAAACAAAATATTTGTAACGGGTTATTTCACAAAATATAAAAACACATTGGGAGTACAACAAACTGTAAATGCAGGTGCTGGATATTTTAATCGCGGCAACTTGGCCTTTACACCATTTACTGACTTTGAAACACAAGGAATTGTTATAAATAATTTCAATACCAGTTATGTAGAAAGTGATAGTATTGTGTATTTAGGCGGAAATCGACGTATTAAAAACAAATGGTGTGCTAGTGCTAATATAAAATGTGACTCTGCATGGGCTATTGTACGTTATAATTATATAACGGATAAGTTTTCTCATTTACAAGAATATGGGCTAAAAAGTGGTAACATCCCAGCTATCAATAGCATAACATCATTCAATAATACACTTTTTATAACAGGAGCATTTACACATGCGGGTCAGTATTTTAACTCACTAGGAGTTGCATCTTATCAAATTCCATACATTCTTTCAAATCCAGTAGGGATAGAATTCTTATCAGAGACATCGGATGACTTAACCATTTTTCCAAACCCAAGTTATAATCTCTTTCATGTTCAAACTTCGAAAACTATACTAGAATTACAGATATATACCTTAAGAGGCGAGCATTTGTTTTCCTTGAACAATAAATCCACAATCAATCTGTCGAATAATTCGGCGGGAATCTATTTCTTGAAAGCAATTTTTACAGATAAAAGCCAAACAGTTAGAAAAATTATTAAAGTGGATTAATCAAAATGTCCGTCAATTGGCCCGACTGCTAATAATTCTGTATGCCTAATTTGACCTCCTAAATATCCAGCGCGAGAAATAAATCCAAAACTAAGGATTGATAAAAACAAAGTAATATTAGCTACTCGTTTGATATACTTGGAATTTTTATAGGTTAAATAAATGCCAATTATTGAACTGATTCCTAAAATGATTAAAACAATTAATGAAACCATTGCCGCATCTTCATGTTGTTCAATGGTATCTTTCATCACGCCAGGAATATTTTCCACTAATTCTTCGGCAGCTTCGCCACTTAAATAAGCGATGACTGCTCCTATCGAAGAAATAATAAGCACACCATAAGCTGCCACTTTTGTTCGATTACTTTTTTCCCAGATAGCAAAAGCTAATACCAAACCACCTAACATGGAGCCTATAATGGGTAAATGATTGATTAATAAATGAAGATGTGAAAGATTCATAAATGTGTTTTTTAATTTATTGTAATACGTTAGTTGGTGATAATTACTTTTAGTGCTTTTTCTTTAGCAGCGTTTTCAAACGTATCATAAGCCTTCATAATTTCATCCATTTTAAAATGATGAGTAATTAATTGATTAGCATTTAATTTTTTGGCTTGTACCGTTTTAAATAACATAGGCGTTGAAACTGTGTCAACCAAACGAGTGGTTAACGTAATATTATGCGACCATAAGTTTTCCATGTGAAATAAAACCGATTTACCATGCACGCCAATATTAGCGATATGTCCACCTGCAGCTACAATATCAACACAAAGCTCTAAGGTTTCAGGTACACCAACTGCTTCAATAGAAACATCCACACCTTTTTTATCCGTGAGTTCCATCACCTTTTGTTTGGCATCACCATTTTTACTATTAATCACATCAGTGGCTCCAAAGGTTTTTGCAACGGCTAATCGATTATCATCTTGGTCAATCATAATAATACGTGATGGTGTATAAAACTGTGCCGTTAACAAAGCTGCTAAACCTACTGGTCCAGCTCCGACAATAGCAACAATATCGCCAGGTTTTACTTGGCCGTTTAACACACCACATTCAAAACCGGTGGGTAAAATATCACTTAGCATCACTAAAGCTTCTTCATCAGACCCATCAGGAATATGATACAAACTAGTATCAGCAAAAGGGATTCTCACATACTCTGCCTGACAACCATCGATGGTATTTCCTAAAATCCAACCTCCATTGTCGCAATGTGAGTACATGCCTTTTTTACAATTATCACATTTACCACAAGAGGTAATACAGGATATAATGACATGATCTCCTTTTTTAAAATTATTAACAGCCGCTCCCACTTCTTCTATCACCCCTACTCCTTCGTGACCAATAATTCTACCCTCGGTAACGGTTGGCACATCACCTTTTAAAATATGTAAATCAGAACCACAAATAGTGGTTTTAGTAACTCTCACAACAGCATCGGTTGATTGAATGATGACAGGCATTAGTTTTTCTTCCAATGCTTTTTTGTGTGGACCTAAGTAAACAAGTGCTTTCATATGTTTTGGTTATTATTTTTATAAGTCATATGGTTTAGCCAGTTTAATAATTAATGTTTGAGTTTAGGCAAACATGGCTATTTCATATGTTTTGATTATTATTTTTATAAGTCATATGGTTTAGCCAGTTTAATAATTATTGTTTGAGTTTAGGCAAACATGGCTATTTCATAATATTTATATTAAATTAAAAAAGGTAAATTATTTTTCTAAAACGGATTTAAGTTCATCATACTGTACTTTATTAATCTCGCCACTTGCATACCTTTTTTTTAAAATATCTAAAGGCGAATCTTTTGGCATACGCTGACCGGGAATATTATATGGAACCACAAATATCCAAAACAACATAATTGCCCAAAGTATCCACCAAAAAAAGTGCATTCCGCCGTACTGATAACCTACATACATATCCATTTCTTTTATTTTATATTGTTTTTATATACACCAAAGTAACAGCTTCAGAAAATCAAAAGCCTTACATAGTTTAGTAAATAGTTTGCATCATTCACACATGAAATAAATATGACCATTCCATTTAAAATAAAATAAGAATGTATACCTATCAAGAAAAATCATCATCAATAGAAAAATCCAAACAAAACTGTGAATGATATAACAATCTCAAAACCTTATGTAATTAGAAAGCCTTACACAACATCCATATTTGCTATTATAAAATACACGTTATAAAAAGCTAATCATGGAACCAAAAAAATTAACTACCGCAAGCGGCATCCCCTACACTGAGTTCGAAAATTCGATGACGGTAGGTCAAAGAGGCCCTATTTTAATTCAAGATTATCTATTGCACGAAGATATGGCGCACTTTAACAGAGAGCGTATTCCTGAGCGTGTAGTGCATGCCAAAGGCGCCGGCGCTTTTGGTACTTTTATAGTTACCCATGATATTAGCAAATACACCAAAGCTAAATTGTTTTCGGATATTGGTAAACAAACCAAAGTGTTTGCGCGTTTCTCGCAAGTAGGTGGCGAAAAAGGAAGTGCCGATAGCGAAAGATACCCACGCGGCTTTGCACTTAAGTTTTATACCGAAGATGGTAATTGGGATTTAGTAGGTAATAACACTCCCGTGTTTTTTATTAAAGATCCTAAAAAGTTTTCGCACTTTATACATACTCAAAAACGCGACCCACAAACAAATTGTAAAAGCCCAACCATGATGTGGGATTTTTGGAGTTTAAATCCAGAAAGCCTTCATCAGGTTATTATTTTAATGAGTAATAGAGGAACTCCCATGTCGTACCGACATATGCATGGCTTTGGCAGCCACACCTTTTCGATGATTAACCATTTTAATGAACGCACTTGGGTAAAATTTCATTTTATAACACAACAAGGTATTCAAAATTTTACGGGTGATAATGCCAACAACATGCGTGGTATTGATCCCGACCAAGCTCAAAGAGATTTAGTAGAAGCCATCGCCAAAAAAGATTTCCCAAAATGGTTGTTACAAATACAAGTAATGACAGAAGATCAAGCTATTGAGTTTGAATTTAATCCCTTTGATGTAACTAAAGTATGGCCGCATAAACAATATCCTTTAATAGATGTGGGCTTAATGGAACTACATACTATTCCAGAAAATTATTTTAGAGATGTGGAACAGGCTGCCTTTGCCCCGGCACATGTGGTTAATGGCATTAGCTACTCGCCCGATAAAATGTTACAAGGTCGTATTTTATCTTATCCCGATGCACAGCGTTACCGCCTAGGTGTAAACTACGAACATATTCCTGTAAACAAATGCCCGTACATGACCTCCAACTATCAGCGCGATGGCTTGATGCAAGTGAGCGAAAATGGCGGCGCTCATGTTAACTACCGTCCTAATAGTTTTGAGGATATGGCAGTAGATAAAAATTATAAAGAACCCTCCATGATTTTAGAATCGCATGAGGCAGGTTGGTATGATAGAAACACGAATGATGGAGATCATTATTCGCAACCTGCTAAATTATATAATGATGTGATGGATGATTTAGAAAGACGTCATTTGATTAACAATATTATTAATTCGATGAAAGGGATTACAGGAGATAAAAAAGAAGAAATTATTTACAGACAGTTATGTAATTTTTTTAGAGTAGATATGAACTTGGGGATGGCCATTTCAAAAGGCTTAGGTGTTGACATAGATGAAAGCATCATGAAGAGAAAATAAAAAAATCTTTTTATTAAATAACCCGTGAATGATGTAACACTCTACATTTAAAACATAACGTATTTCATTGATATAAACTCAACTTTGTTAAGTAATAATTCATCCACTTTTCAAAACAAATAACATGACTAGAAAAAAACATTATAAAACCGTATTTATTAAATCAACCATTTTAACTGCTACTTTATTTACAGCCATGGCTTGTCAGGAAAATAAAAAACCAGAAGACAGCAAAGTAATAGCCGACAACCAAAATGAATATAACTTCACTACCAATAGCAAAGAAGATGATGCGCAATTTTTAGTAAACGCCGCAGCCTTAAATCTCAATACGATTGATCTAGCACAATTAGCTCAACAAAAAAGCACAAACGATGATTTAAAAAGCTTTGCGATGATGTTAGATAAAGATCATCAAGCGGCCATGAAAGAAATTATAAATTTGGCAAATACAAAATCGGTTGTTATCCCAAAATCTGCGACAAGTGATGGTAGAGCAGAATATAAAGATTTAACTAATTTATCGAATGCTGACTTTGATAAAGCTTATACTAACTTAATGGTAAAAGCGCATCAAGATGCGATTACTTTATTTGATAAAGCCTCCACTGAATCGAAAGACGGTGCGATTAAAGCGTTAGCGATTACAACATTACCAATGTTGCAACAACATTTAGATATTGCCATTACTTTTCAAGAAAAGTACAATAAAAAATAAAATCATTTTAGTGAAATTCTTAGCGATTCGTTAGGTTGACAAAACGGCATTAGGAACATGGAAATTTCTCAACCTTCCTTCCATGACCAACGAAAAGGTAGACGAGCCTATACACCGTTATCGCACATAATAAGAGTTTCACTAGATGGTTTTTTAATTACCAATAACCTTAAATGCTACTTGCTGGTTATCGTATTTATTAACCGCCTTACAAAACTCTTTAAAAGCTGCATAATCTTTTGCGGCATAATAACCACTATGCTGTATGAGTTTTCTGTAATAGAATAAGACGCCCTCTTTAAATGTAACTGAGCTCACATATTCGCCAAATGGGGTTTTAATGGAAACAGGTTCCGGTAATTTGTCGGGCACTAAATTTTTTGGTAGTTGATAAGTTATTGAATCTACTTCTGATTTTTCATAGTCGTTCGGATTCAAGTAAAAATCAGAGTTTCGTACTTTCGTATCCGAAATAATAAAGGCTTTATTACTTAATCCATAAAGTTTTATAAAGAAAAAGGAACCTGTTTTATTTCCTAGCTTCTTAATGGTTAGATCTAATGATACATGTAGTGACGGAATTTTACTTTTATCTTCTTGCAACGTAAACTTGTTTAATTCGAACGACGCTTCATGAATTAGATTTTGCAGCATTTTTTTTAATTTCTCTTCATTTTTTTCTTGCAACAGATACTCTTTACGTTCCTTTAAAATACCTTGATAACTTGTTTTTATTTGAGCAGTTGCATTGTTTGCATTATCTAATACAATAGTTGCTTTTGTAATTTTAGCATTATCAAACGCATTATATTTGACTGTATTTACTAAAACGGCGCCGTCTGCTAATACGACTAATGCTTTACGATTTCCAGTAAAACTTCCTTGAAATCCTAGGGACTCTGTTTGGCTAGTACATTCCAACCAAATGGTATCATTTTTTAAAGGTACACAATTTATAACATGATTAAATCGCATACTAGGAAACATTGGATCAACATCTTCTTCATTAGCTCCCGCTCTTATTAGAGCCAGATAAGATGTTATGCCTGCTTCTTTTAGCAAAGCTTTCATATAATTAGATAAGGCTTTGCAATCTCCATAACCTGTTAGAGCTACATGTGTTGCCGTCATTGTTTGCCAACCGCCAATGCCCAATTGTATGCTCATATAGCGTGTATTGTTTTGAAGAAATTGATACAATAACTCAATTTTTTTTAAGGTATCTTTTTCTTGACTAACTAAATTGGCTACTTTCAGTTTTATAGCATCGGGTAATACATCCCTACCCTGATAAAGTTTAGAAATAAATTTTCCTATGTCATTCCACGATTCAATATTACCTTCATAATCCTCAACGCTAAACTCCTTTGGCGCTGTGATAATTTCGGGATAAAAATCATCGGGCGTGTGTATTTCATATTCACTTGCTAAAATATTTTTAATAGTCCAAGTATATATTTTTTTATTTTTTTCAGTAACCAAATTCAATGTACTCGGCATCTTTTTCTCCTTATACCTAAACTCAAAATTATCAGGTGCTTCAATAATAAGTGTTTTTTCTTGGGTGCTTAATCGTTCAGAAGGATGAAAATATTCGGAAGGGTAAAACATCATATTAGTTGTTTCTACTGAGGATTCAAATTCGATGGTATATGGAAATTGAAAATTTTTGTTATCGAATTCGGCAATTTTAATTCTATTATCTGTTACATCGTTACTACGGGCAGAAGCGCTAACGTCGTATATGTCTTTTTTAGATAGTTTATAAATCCTCTCTCCGTTTTTGTCATACACCTTCCCTGAAATATCAAGCACCTTGTTTAATTTATAATAATATGTATAATATCTTAATTGATCATCGGTGCCTCGTTCATTAAAAATAGTAACAACATAATGCGTGTTTAAAACCGCTTTACCTTTATCCTTAATTTTAAACTCTGTTTTATCAAGCCTAATAACCGCATCTACATTTTCTTTTAGAGTTGAAGGAATTGAATCAACGTGATATGGGTTTTGAGACAAAAGTTCAAAAGACAAAAAACACAAAAGCACTACATAAAATTTAATGAACAACATCGTCTTTTATAGTTTTTTAAAAACAATTTGTTGAGCTTGTTTTTCAATCACCAAATTATACAATTCTCTTAAGCCGCTATACTCATTGGGTTCGTATAAATTTTTACTAATTGACAATTGACTTCGAATTTTTATCAGGTCATTTTCGGTTTCAACAACATAAGAAAACTTACCTGTTTTATTTGGTAATACAAACACACCAGCTTTAGGTAATTCTTCTACCTTATAGCCTGCTGGAATTTTAATTGTCATTAAAACAATATCTTCAATGGGTACAGAAAAATCAACAGGATAAATACGAGTAGTTTGTTTAAACGGATTTTCGGCATATCGATGGGCGAAGAAAGGATTAAAATATATCATATCCGAAGTATGATTATAATTAGTTACCGAAAAATCATACTTTATATTTAGAGGTTCAAAAAGGCTGTCTTTATTTTCAATAACAACATTTTCAATCTGCCAATCGAGATTTCCATTTTTTAAACTTTTAACGAACTGTTCTTCGCCCGAATTATAAATAGAATTCTTGGTTTCAAATGCTCTATAACCGCCATACGAAGAAGTGTATTTTGCATTTATTTCATTGGTTTCTGGGCTAAAAACATAATCTATGGTTTTCATTTCCAGTCTTTTTTCTTTTGATTGGTAAGAAATTAACCTTCCATGATCTTTTTCAACAACAAATACTTTTTTTGTTAAACTACGATATGGCAACATATTGGGTTTAGAAAAACGTTCGGTAGCATCCATTATAATATCTTTACCACCTACTCTGGCCTGGGCAACTGTGTAATTAAATTTATTAAGTAAAGGAAACGCTTCATTTACTTCTCCATTGTCTTTGGTGCTAATAATAGCAGGATTGGCAATAATATGCATACGTCTTAACAAAGCAACCAATATCATATTGACTTGCACATTAGTACCCATTTTATTATCAAATGCTTTACTTAAATTTTCACCAGTATATAAATGCGACGCACCATTCCATTTGATGGTTTTTGATACATAATTAAAGGCCGCATTAACCTTATCCATTGTATCGGTAATGTGTTCAAATTTAGCAGCTACATCCTTTAAAAAAACCGTATTATTTAATCGTTCGCCAAAATTACCATTCGCATATAAGGTTGTATTAATATCATCCCATGTCTCTGTAAATCGTAATTCAACTCCTCCCTCTGGTGGAAAATAACTTGCAAGTTCAAATTCAAGTTTAGTAATAAAATCAGTGTATGATGTCATGTATGATTCACCAACAAAAGCTGGCGAATTTTTAACAACAACGTGATATTTAACTGCTTTTACTAAATTTTCTCCAAGCACCAGAGAGGTATCTTTTTTTTCTTTTATATGAAAAGGCATATATCCACTATAAAATAATGTATAAAAAAAACGTCCTGGAACTACAATGGATACCTCACTCCACCTATTTGGAATAGCACCTTGAAAATACCAAGTGTTAGGCCGATTTGATACTGTAAATGGCGTAATACGAGTATAAGTATAATCAAAAACAGAACCTTCTTTTATATTTGGCGCAATAATTTTAGTGACTGATTCATAATTATTCACTTTCTCTTTATAAATAGAAGATGAAATTAGAGGCGTTATCACAACCTTTCCGTTTTCCTCGTTATAAGTATATCCCTTAATGTTTTCAATCAATTCTTCCGAACCATCTCGCTTTTTTTGAACGAGTTTAATAATCCCTCTATCTAATCCTGATTTTTTATATATCTTGATTCTACCATGATAGGTATTTTTTATACTATAAACATTATTGTCATTTACAAAAAACTCTATCGTTTCTTTATCAAACAATATCTCTGCTTCGGCTGACGAATCTAATGAACAGGTTTTAGCAAAAACTTCATCGGTATTTGGTTTACCAAAAATAACAGCTGTGTTATTTTGAGAAACTACAAAATGAGAAATTAGGAGAAATATAAAAGAAATAAAAGCTACGCGCATAAATATAGGGGCCAAAATAATAGATTCAAATATACACATCAATCACATAAGTTAATACTATGTATTTAAATCTATACAAAAAACTCCCCCTATTAAACAACAGAGGGAGTTTTGATATAATTGATTAACACAGCCAAGCCTGCCTTATACTATTTTCAACCATGTTAATACCAAAATATTCAGAACATTAGCCCTAACGCTCATAGCGTTAACAAATCGACACGTGCTCCATCCATCCTCGCCTCTAATATTGGTGTTGATTTAGAAATATGTGATTTTTGAATTCATCAACATGATGCCACTTTGTTTTAATCATGAGCAATAATCAGTTTTTGATATGTAGAATGTGTAGAATTTTTAGTAGAGATAAAGTAAATTCCATTCGCCAAATTTCTAACATCTAAATGATTTATATCGCTTGAAATTTCTTTCTTAAAAACAACCTGGCCATTTACATCATATATTTCTATTGTTTGCTTTTCAAAACCCTTCAATTCTAAATTTCCATTTGTTGGGTTTGGAAAAATTTTTATGATATCATTATTCTCATTTAATTTAAGATCAACGGTTGTAACAGGAATTGAATATTTTGCTGTGAAAATATTACCTTGCTGGGAAACGGATGAAAGAGTCGTAGTTCCTACAGAAAATGCATTCCCTTTAAAATCGCTTACCACAAAAAGGTTACCGAATTTATCTGTAGTAACTGCTGTTTGATTATTCCCCCCAAAAGAAAGTCTCGACGCATATAATGGATTTCCAGTGGAATCATAGGTAGCTATAAACATTGGTTCATTTCCTGGCCCAGCAGGATAAGTTAATGTAGTTGAACCAAAGCTGATAGAACCTCCTCTGTATGCTCCAACAACCGTCACATTTCCATAAATATCCACGCAAGCATTATACCCGTTGTCATCACTCGCACTTGATCCCGCTCGATGCCCCCAAAGTGGGTTTCCGTTGCCATCAAATTTAAAAATAAAAAAATCCCAAAAGCCGGAAGTAGAAGAATTTGTGAGTGTAATAGCACCAAAACTCATGGTTGGACTTTGTAATGCACCGGTTACGTAAATTGCACCTGTTTTGTCGCTAGTTACACCATAGCCAAAATGAGCGTGTGTTGTTACAATTGGTGAAATTGGCCGTTTGGCCCAAATAATATTACCATTTGCATCGTATTTAACGATAAATAGTTGATTATAGCCTGGATTATTGCTTATCAAAGTTTCCGTATCAAAAACAGCACTGTCACCTTGAAATCTTCCTGTAACAATTAAATCCCCATGAATATCACATTCAATTGAAATCCCCTCTTCCATGCTTGGTCCGCTACCACTTTTTGACCATACTGTATTTCCATTAACATCATACTTCACTAAATAAAAATCAAAAAGAGCAGAACTTGTTAAGTTGCTAGTACCAAAATTAACGGTACCAGAATAATATCCTGTAATATAGGAATTACCTGCTGCATCAATGGCAATTGACTCACTGCGGTCGTTTCCGAATCCAATTGGTTTTTTCACCCATAATACATTTCCATTGGAATCGTATTTTGCGATAAACGATTTTGTGCTTGCTGTATTAGCAAAAGTAAATGTGCCAATTGACATAACAGAACTTTCAAAAAATCCAGTAATATATATGTTTCCGTTTCTATCCGTTTTTATATTGTAAATTTCATCATTTCCTTGAGCTCCTCCCCCACTTCGAGCCCAAATTACATTTCCATTGCCATCGTATTTAACGAGAAAAAAATCATAAAATGTACTATCCGAATTGTTTAATGTTATACTACCAAATGTAATTGTTTTAGTATTAAAAAAGCCTGCAGCATATACATTACCCACACTATCTGTTGTTGCAGCATAACCTGATTGAGCCTTGCTTCCCCCACCTGTTCCTGAAGATGATTTAGCCCAAATCCAACTTTGTGCATTCAAAAAATTAAAATAAACTACTAGCACAAATATTAATAAACTTTTTTTCATGATTATTGTTTTATTAATTTTCCCTTTTTAATTACGCTATGTTTATTTTTTAATTCGTAAAAATAAATTCCATTTTCAAGATGCGATACATCTAAAGTGACTGAATTATGAAATGATTGAACAATTTGCTTTCGAGAATGAATATCATAAATAACAACTTCTACCTGATCATAAATTCCACCTTGAATAATTACTTCGTTTGTTGCTGGATTTGGCAAAAGGCTAATTTTTTTGTTGTCAATTTCGCTAATAGCATTAGCACAATTAGGCACATCGGTTGGTAAATAATCGGGCGTATAAAGTCTTACATCATCCAAAATAGGTTCTGAGCATTGAAGACATGGATGTCCCCAATTGGCAAATTTAATAGAATGTGATGTTCCTGTTGCTTTAAATTGCACTATATATCTTGTTCCAACATTGCTGGAAGTAGAGGTTGGCTTGCATCTTAAAAAAATATTACCAAAACCAACATCCAAAGCAAATAACCCTTGAGCTGTAACAGAAATATCTGCTTCTCCTCCTACCCAAAACTCTAATATATAATTACTACCAACGGTCAATCCACTTACAGTTTGTGCTAAAGTAAGCGCATTTGAACCACCGTAATTTGGGTATGGATTTATAGGATATAAAGACGGAATACCTGTTACAACACAACCAGACTGAACAAAACAAGATGTATCATTATTAACGCCCCCACTATTGGAGCATGAATTTGCGAAAAAATTTCCCATATATACAGAGTGAGTTCCTTCTAGAACGTAGAAATTAGGATAGTTCCAAAACGATGCGTATGTACTTTGCCCTCCTCCTGTACATGTCCAGTTTGCAATAGTACAACCCTGAGTTGCATAAGAAGCAGCATTAGGACAAAATGTATTGTTATAATCATTAAATCCACAGGTTGTGTTTTCAAAACCACCATTAGCAACAAGGTTACTTGTTCCAATACCTATAGCGGCATTTTGATCGAAACATTGCACACATAACACCTGCGCCGAAACAAATTTCATGAATAATAAACATAATGAGATAAGAAGAATTTGTTTTTTCATGTTTCTTTGCTTTAGTATATCGTGTTATAATTGAACACAAACAAAAGTACAACATTTTGGTTTAATCCTTCGGTTACTACTTAATCAAGAATATAATTTACTTAGACTCTTGTATTTTATTATCTCAGCATTGTAAATGCTGAGGAGTGAGTACAAATAAAAAAGTGATATGAAAAATGATCTGAGCATCATACTAAATTAATAAAAGTAATTTGTATTTCGAAAAACAAAAACTCCCCTCAGTTTACCTGAGAGGAGTTTACTTCATATATTTGTTCTCTTCGGAGCCTTTGTTCTCGACTTCGCTCGAACTGACAGGTTTTGAAAACTATGCCTTAACAGAAGCACGAATAATATTTAAAGCGCCACCAGCTTTAAACCACTCAATTTGTTGAGCGTTATAGCTATGGTTTACTTTAAATTCTTCTTTGCTACCATCTGCATGGTTTAAAGCAATGGTTAATTGTTGTCCAGGAGTAAATGTGGTTAAACCTAATACATCAATGTTATCGTCTTCTTTAATTTTATCGTAATCAGCGTTGTTAGCAAATGTAATTCCTAACATTCCTTGTTTCTTTAAGTTAGTTTCGTGAATACGAGCAAATGATTTTACTAATACTACCTTCACACCTAAATGACGAGGCTCCATAGCTGCATGTTCACGAGATGAACCTTCACCATAGTTTTCGTCACCTACTACAATAGACCCAATGTTTTGAGCTTTGTAAGCACGTTGTACTACAGGCACACCTTCGTAAGTTCCAGTAATTTGGTTTTTTACGTTATCAGTTTTATCGTTAAATGCATTTACTGCACCAATTAACATGTTGTTAGAAATATTATCTAAGTGACCACGGAATTTTAACCATGGACCAGCCATAGAAATATGATCGG
>ERZ724520.263-NODE-263-length-28120-cov-8.776839_pt1 | contig 28120 bp, 20 predicted proteins | sample MGYA00376053_ERZ724520 | MGnify/ENA primary metagenome ERZ724520 (study PRJEB28724, sample SAMN07190886) | activated sludge metagenome | isolation source: activated sludge of sewage treatment plant in Hong Hong | place: USA: Christiansburg, Virginia | collected...
GAAATACCAACTAAAATACTCGAGAAAATTAGAAATTGTTTTTCAGAAGTTTTCTCGTGAATCCAATTGATTGCTTTTTCTATGTAATTGATTTTTTTGAGATTCATGACGGAGCACTAATTTAGCAATTAATAAATTAGTTATCCCAAATCAAATATCAAATTAACTAGGAAGATTCAATTTACTCTTTTTGTAACCGTACATGAGGTATACAACTAAGCCAATAACTAACCATACACCAAACATCATCCAGTTAGTCCAGCCCATGCCAGTTAGCAAATAACAACATGATAATAAACCTAATACAGGAATTAAAGAATAATTCTTGATAAATGAGAAGATTGCTATCGTAATCCATACCAAATAAAACACAATCATTGGAATGTTATAAGAACCATCTTCATTCACTATCATACTAGCATGATTAGAGAAAATAATAATTAATGAAATAATGGTAATTGCAGGAACAATGTACTTTGAATTGACATAAGGCATTTTGAATTTTCCCTTTTCTTTTGCGTCCATGTTACGAGGTAAAATTAAGACTCCACCGCATACTAATACGAATGCAAACAAAGTTCCGATACTTGTAAAATCCAAAACAAATTTTGGTGTCACAAAAAAGATAGGAATACCAACTACTAAACCTGTAATTAAAGTAGAGAAAGCAGGTGTTTTATATTTTGGATGAATCTCAGCAAATTTCTTTGGTAATAAACCATCTCTACTCATCGCCATCCAAATACGAGGCTGTCCCATTTGAAATACTAAAATAACACTCGTCATAGCAACAACCGCAGCAATAGATACAATAAACAACATCCATTTTATTCCTTTTAAAGCAAATACTTCTGCTAGTGGATCAGACACATTTAAAGCAGTATAAGACACCATACCAGTTAAAACCAAAGCCAAAATAATAAAAACAACCGTACAGATAATTAAAGAATAAATCATTCCACGCGGTAAATCACGTTGTGGATTTTTACTTTCTTCCGCTAAAGTAGAAACCGCATCAAACCCAATGTATGCAAAGAAAACGCCCGATACGCCTGCCATGACACCGCTAAATTGATTCGGCATAAATGGCGTCCAATTATCAATATCTACATAAGATGCGCCAACAATAATTACTAACAAAATAATAGCTAGTTTAATAATTACCATCACATTACTTGCATTACGAGATTCTTTAGTACCAACATACACTAACCAAGTCACTAAAATATTAATCATAATAGCTGGCAAATCAATAATGAATTTTATACCAGCAACTATTGGCGCTGTATTCCAAGCATCGCTCATTTTACCAGCTGTGCCATCTAAAAATGCTTGATGAGAATCCGAATAATTATTGGTTAACCAAACTGGAATATGAATTCCAACACTTTCAATCAAATTTACAAAATAACCACTCCAAGAAAAAGCTACATAAATATTCCCAATAGAATATTCCATTAGTAAAGCCCACCCAATAATCCAAGCCGCTAATTCACCAAACGATACATAGGCATAAGTATAAGCGCTCCCTGATGCGGGAACACGTGTTGCAAAATCAGCATAACACATGGCTGTAAAACCACAAGCAATGGCGCAAATGATAAATAAAAAAATAACTGCAGGTCCACCAGAAAAACAGGCAGAACCAATACTACTAAAACTACCAGCACCAATGATGGCTGCAATACCAAAAAAAGTTAAGTCTCTAACGGTTAACACACGGTGTAATCCCGAATCGTGACTTTCAGCATCAGTAATTGCTGTAACTGGCTTTCTACGTAATAAATTATTAAAAATAAAACCCATAAAAAATAAATTAATGCTTTAAACAAATATAACTATTTAACTAAACGATTGATAAACGGAATCTTTTTTATACGCTCAGTATCCAAAAATAATAATGGCACCATTAATAAAAAAGGAATAAATGGAATTTTATACCGCACAATAGCTCCCAATACGGTAGTTGTTAATCCCACTAAAATAAAAGAAGTCACAACAAGTGAAATACAAAGTAAAAGTAAATTTATCTCTATTTTATCTTTGGTTCTAAACCAAAAACACAACGTAAAAAAAACAAGAAATACTAAATTCTCAAGCGAGGCTACTAATTCCAAAATGGAACGACTATCATAAAAAAAAGGCCTACACAATACATTATAAAAAGACCGAGGGATCAATTTAACGAAAGAACCAAATGAATAGTCTAATCTTTCCATACTAATGGCAGAACCCGAAGGCGTTACTCTACTAATGAATCTATAAGTAGATGTATCTCTATTATTAGTTTCATAAATAGTATCTCGTAAATTGTTATTACGCCAATACATAAAAGCAGAATGAGGATTTAATTTATATAAATTTCGCTTTGCATCCACTACCTCATAGTGAGTGGTATCAGTAATTTCGAAACGCACATATTTTTCGTCATTTAAAAAAAACGTACCGCCATGGCTTAAATTGATAAAATCATTTTGCCGAACCACTATGGTTTGAATAACATCCTTATGTAATACAATTTTCAACGTAAGCACTACACCTCCAAACAAAAACAATATAATGGTTAAGTAAAATAGAGCAACTCTTTTAATTTGAAAACGTTTTACTAAAGCGAAAATGAATAATGGAACAATTAATAGGATTAAAATATAAGGCTTAAGGATTAAGAATAGAAGTGATGAGCAAATCAATAACAACATGTATTTTATTTTAAACTGATAATTCACAAACAACTTCATAAAAGCATAAACAAACAATCCCAGTAAGCCAATAGCCATAGGTTCTTTTAAAACACCAGATGTCCAGAATAAAACGGAAGGTGTGATGAAAATAATTAAAGCTAAAAAAATTTCTTTTTTAGGAAAATAAGATTTAAAGGCTTTATAAAAAGCAAACTGACCAACAAACGAAAACATCAACATCACAAAAGCGTGCACCGCATAACTGCCAAACGAAAACAACATAATAATGGCATTGATACGAATTGGTGTTCGGTTATCGTTTAAAAAAAAGTTAGAGCTCACATCTGCCCTACCCCATTTTTCGATTTGATAAAAATAAGGTTTGTATAAAGGATCCGTATCTAAATCAGAGTGCAATCCTAAAACCATTTTTAAAAAATCAGTTGGATGATTTGGCAAAGCATCGTACATGATTTTCGCATCATGTAAAGTTGATACACTATCACCGTTGAAGCCCGCAGGGTAATAACAAAAATACACCCAGTAATAAGCAAAACAAGCAAGGCTCTTAATAATTAAAATACTGAGAATAATTTTCAGAGAGAGCACCTCATCTTTAAAAAAAGTTAGCTTACTTATCAAAAAGCAAAAGAGTAAAAAATATATGGTGGCTAAAATCAATACTCCTCAAAAAATTTAATGCTCATAAAACGTTTATTTCCTTCCTGACTTTCAAAACCAAATTGAGCATAAAGACTATGTGCGTCTAATGTCGCTAACATAAAACGACGCAATTTTTTAATCACCTCTTGCTCCATAATAAATTTCATCAACTCTTTTGATAATCCTTTACCTCTGTAATTCTTATCAATAAACACATCCGCTAGATACCCAAAAGTGGCATAATCTGTAATAACTCTTGCAAAGCCAATTTGCTTACCTTGATGATGCACTCCAAAACATAAACTTCCTTCAATAGATGTTTTTACAAGTTCTATTGGAATATTTTTTGCCCAATAACTTTCTTTACTCAAAAAATAGTGAATGTATTCAATATTTAATTTTGTTTTATCTGTTGAATACAAAAACTCTCCTATATTCTTTTCATTGATCATAAATTACTGACAATTGCTAATTGTTTTGTTCTATTATCAAACACAAAACGAGTGATTTTTTTAATTCCTAAATTCGAAAAAGAAAACAATACTTCCCATTTATTGGTTTGGTCATTATATCTTATTAAATCCGCATTCTCCGATTTAATTAGCCCTAATTCAGGATGCCAAATAAAATCTTCGTTAACTGTTGGATACGTTGTATAAACTTTACTTTCTCTTAATGCGGGACTATATAATCTAAATTCTGTATGAATAGAATCTTTCATAGCATACATGAAATTTGATGAAAGACCTGTTTTCTTAAATGCTCTCGTTGGATGGTCGCACAACCAATAGTCTTCGTTTGATTTTACATTCAATACTCTTAACGAATGTGGATTGGTTAATTTATAATACAATAAAGTATCGCTATTTAACCATGTGTGGTAACCAATAGAATCCGTGCCTTCGTGAGCAATGCTGTGAAACTTTCCATCAAAATTAAACTTCCAAACTCGTTGTGATGAATCTTTTTCAACTACCACGCAACTAAATCCTAATCCATTAGGCAATATAGTTGGAGAATATTCAGACACTTCCGACTTGGTCAAATTAAGTGTTGCTTTTTTATTGATGTTATATTGATAAATATCGGCTTGTTTTGTAGAATCAATCACTACATATAAAATAGATTTTCCATCTAAACTAAAAGTAGGCTGATTATCATAACCTATTCGATGAGTAACGTTTAAAGGGTTTGTGTATAAGTACACATTTTCTTTCTTCTCAATTTTAAACAACCAAATATCCGTTTCGGGCAATTGCGCCAAAACACTACTAGCAAAAAAAAGACTTATGATGAATGTTTTAATCATTATACTTCAACGGTTTCGTGAAATTGTTGTTTAAAAGTATATTGTATTAATCGATACACCACATAGCCCCAAAATAAACCCACGACTAACCCTACAAAAATATCAGAAGGATAATGAACACCCAGATAAATACGAGAATATGAAATAATAGCTGCCCAAGCAAAAAATGCACTTCTAAATAACTTCGATTCTTTACTAAATATTAAAAACAACAACATAGCTACGCCAAAGGTATTGGTAGCATGGCCAGAAAAGAAGCCGTAAGTTCCGCCCTTGTAATCATTGATTGTATGTACTTGTGCCTGTATTTCTAAATTATGGCTTGGACGATAACGTTTAATGGCATGTTTGGTTTGATTGGCCGTTTGATCAGTTAAAACAATTAATAACACTAAAAAACCAAGCAATATAAACAGCTTTTTCAGTCCGTAACGCTTAAACACCATAAATAACCAATAAGCAAAAACTGGTGCAAACACCCAAATTTGAGAAATATAATACATCACATTATCCAAAATAGGTGCATGACAAGCATTAATAGCCAAAAACAAAGCTCTATCAAATAATTCTAATTTGTCTAACATGTTTTAAAAGTAGAAAAAAAGAATTAAAAGTCAGATTTTTCGATTAAAATCAAATTGTTAAAAACTTGTTATTAATTGCTATTCAACCATTTTTAAGCACTTTTCAACAAAGCGTCTATAAGCCCTTTGAACAATTATCTTTGTGTTTTACTACAATTTATGAGCCATACAAAGAAAATAAGCAGTGCATTGATTTCTGTTTTTTACAAAGACAATTTAGAACCTGTTATCAAAAAACTAAACGAATTAGGAGTAACCATATACAGTACCGGTGGTACACAAACATTTATCGAAAACCTGGGAGCACCAGTAAAATCAGTAGAGGGACTAACTTCTTTTCCTGAAATTTTAGGTGGGCGTGTTAAAACATTACATCCAAAAATATTTGGTGGAATCTTAGGTCGCAGAGAATTAGACACTGATGTTGCACAAATGGAACAACATGAAATCCCTACCATTGACTTGGTAATTGTGGATCTATACCCATTTGAAGAAACATTAGCAAGTGGTGCTTCTGAAGAAGATATCATCGAAAAAATTGATATTGGTGGTATTTCGCTCATTAGAGCAGCTGCAAAAAATTATAATGATGTGGTAATTGTTTCTTCAAGAAATGATTATTCATCATTATTAAATTTATTAAACGAAAAAAATGGTTCATCTGATTTAGCGGATCGTAAAACATTTGCTGCAAAAGCATTTGCCATGAGTAGTCATTACGACTCTGCTATTTTCAATTATTTTAATACAACTGAACAATTACCAATTTTAAAACATAGCATCAATGATGGCGTAACTTTACGCTACGGAGAAAACCCTCATCAAAAAGGTGTTTTTTATGGTGATATGAATGCCATGTTTGAAAAACTAAATGGTAAAGAGTTATCCTATAATAATTTATTAGACGTTGATGCAGCCGTAAATTTAATGGCTGACTTCACTACTGAACCAACTTTTGCTATTTTAAAACATAACAATGCTTGCGGTGTAGCAAGTCGGCCAAAAATAATGGATGCTTACTTAGATGCTTTAGCTGGAGATCCGGTGTCAGCATTCGGTGGCATTTTAATTAGCAATACCGAAATTGATTTTGAAACAGCAGAGGAAATTCATAAACTGTTTTGTGAAGTAGTAATTGCTCCTTCTTATTCAGCAACTGCATTAACCTTATTGAAATCAAAAAATAACCGTATCATTTTGGTTCAAAAACCAGTAGCACTTCCAACTAAACAAATCAGAACGTTATTAAACGGAATTGTAGAACAAGATAAAGATGCCGTGAGCGAAACAGCTACTAATTTAACAGTGGTAACTAACGTAGCACCAACTGAAGCGCAAATAAAAGATTTATTATTTGCGAATAAATTAGCAAAACACACAAAATCAAATACTATCGTTATTGCTAGAAACAATCAATTAATTGCAAGTGGCACAGGTCAAACATCTCGTGTAGATGCTTTAAAACAAGCCATCAATAAAGCATTAGCTTTTGGATTTGATTTAAAAGGTGCTGTGATGGCAAGTGATGCATTTTTTCCGTTTGCTGATTGTGTAGAGATCGCTCATAAAGTTGGTATTGATACAGTTATTCAACCAGGAGGTTCTATTAAAGATAAAGACAGTATAGAGTATTGCAATGCGAAAAACATGAGCATGGTATTTACTGGAACAAGACATTTTAAACACTAAAATAATTTGGCATAGAGTCTATTTGACGATTTGGCAAAGAAACGCACTAAATAAATTAACTTAAAACACATTTAAATAACACATGGCTCTATTTGATTTTTTAACTCAAGATATTGCAATTGACTTAGGTACTGCAAATACCATTATTATCCACAATGAAAAAGTAGTTGTTGATCAACCAAGTATTGTAGCAGTTGATAGAACTACTGGAAAAGTAATTGCCGTTGGTAAACAAGCGCAAATGATGCATGGTAAAACCCATGAAAATATTAAAACAATTCGTCCTTTAAGAGATGGAGTTATTGCCGATTTCCAGGCAGCTGAAGAGATGATTAAAGGAATGATTAAAATGATTAATACCGGCAATCGTTTTTTTAAGCCTTCTTTAAGAATGGTAATTTGTATTCCGAGTGGAATTACGGAGGTAGAAAAACGTGCGGTACGCGATAGTGCTGAACATGCAGGCGCAAAAGAAGTATACATGATTCACGAACCAATGGCAGCTGCTATTGGTATGGGAATAGATGTAGAAGAACCAATGGGAAATATGATTATTGATATTGGCGGTGGTACTTCCGAAATTGCCGTTATTGCTTTAGGTGGTATTGTGTGTGATAAATCAACACGTATTGCAGGTGACGACTTTAATGCAAACATTGAAGAATATATGCGTCGTCAACATAATATTTTAATTGGTGAGCGTAGTGCTGAGCAAGTTAAAATTGAAGTGGGTGCAGCCATGACAGAAATTGAAAATCCGCCAGCTGATTATGCAGTACAAGGACGAGATTTAATGAGTGGTATTCCAAAAGAAGTATTCGTAAGTTATGTGGAGATCGCTCACTGTCTTGATAAATCCATTTCTAAAATTGAAGAAGCTATTTTAAATGCCTTAGAGATGACGCCTCCTGAACTAGCAGCCGATATTTACCGCACTGGTATTTATATGGCAGGTGGTGGTTCTTTATTAAGAGGACTTGACAAACGAATTTCCTTAAAAACAAAATTACCAGTTCACGTTTGCGAAGATCCATTAAGAGCCGTTGCCAGAGGTACAGGTATTGCACTTAAGAATGTACACAAATTCCCTTTCTTGATTAAATAATATAAAACCAAAGTCCCATGAAAAAACAAATCGTATTAGCACTAGCATCATTTATTTTTTTATTAAACACAAAAGTACAAGCACAAGATGAATCTGCATTTGATAAAGGAACTACAGTTGTTACAGCTGGTTATGGATTTCCTGATTTATACAGAACATCCATAAGATTAGCATACAATGGCTACAACTCAAGTAAAGTAAGTGGAATTGGTCCAATTATATTAAAAGGTGATTATGGCATTGTAAAATTCAAATGGGGGCATTCGGTTGGCGCTGGTATTGTTATTGGATATAATGCTACAAACATAAAATTTACGGATACTTATTATGACTATAATAACTTTATATATTCAACTAAAACATATTCCGAAACGCACAAATACAAAACTATTACCGTTGGAGCTAGAGGAACATACCACTTTTTCACAAAAGAGAAATTTGATTGTTACGCTAGTATCGGATTAGGTTTCAATATCAACACGGCATCCCGCACTACAGATAATCCAAATGGATACACCAGCTACGCCTCTGCTCGATCAGGTGTATATAGTGCTTTTACGGTAGGTATTAGATATTATTTCACTAAAAACTTTGGTGTATATTCTGAACTTGGATGGGATAACTCTACTCCAATACAAGCTGGATTAGCATTAAAATTTTAATTATTACTATAATCTGTTCTATAAAATCATAAATGAAAAACCTTTTAAATTTTCTATATAAAAACAATTTCTTTTTTGTGTTTTTATTTTTAGAAATTATCTGTGGTTTTATTTTAATTAAAAACAATGGTTTTCAAGGCTCAAGTTTATTAAACTCTTCTAATAAAGTAAGCGCTAATATATATGAAATTGAAGCAAGTGCTAAAGAATATTTATTACTAAAAGATGAAAACGAGCGTTTAGCAAAAATGAATGCTTTTCTACTGAATAGAATAAAATTAGGCTATGCTGCGATTCCGTTAAAAGTTTACAAAAAAAACGATACACTTTATAAACAAGAGTATGAGTTTATGAATGGAAAAGCTATTAATAGTAGTGTAAACAAAAGAAGTAATTACTTAACACTTAATATTGGTTCTCAACAAGGTGTAACGCGTGATATGGCTGTAATTACAAGTGATGGAATTATTGGCATTGTAAAAGATGTGTCTGAAAATTTCTCTTCAGCTATGTCTATATTGCATAAAGATGTTCGTGTAAACTGTCAGTTAAAAAAAGATGGCACTTACGGTCCGCTTATTTGGGACGGCTCGGACTACCGTTTTTCTAATTTAACAGATATTCCCACTCACGCAAAAATAAAAAAAGGAGATACAGTAATTACCAGTTCTCTGTCTGGCATTTTCCCTGAAGGGATTTTAGTAGGCTTTGTTGATAGCTTTGAACAACGTGCAAATGAATCTTTCTATACTGTAAAAGTAAAACTAAGTGCCGACTTTAAAAAAGTAAATCACGTATCGGTTATCAAATATAATTACAAAACCGAAAGAGATAGTTTAGAAATTAAATCGCAAGTTCAAAGTGATAAATAACATTATTAAAAATAGTATTCGGTTTGTCATATTAGTGCTTCTTCAAGTTCTAATCGTTCAAAATATCCGCTTGGGATCCTACATGATTTTATTTCCATACGTTTTGTTTATTCTATTGCTTCCATTCGAGACACCAAAATTAGTTGTCCTTTTTGCGTCCTTTTTACTTGGCCTAACGATTGATATGTTTTACGATACTGCTGGTATGCATGCCGCCGTTTGTACTTTAATTGGTTTTTTGAGATATTATATTCTAAAAATATTGTCCCCTCGCGAAGGTTACGAACCAGGGTTAATTCCTAGTGTAGATTCTATGGGACCGGTGTGGTTTATTACCTATTCTGCTATCATCATATTTATTCACCATTTAATTTTCTTTTATTTAGAAATTTTCAGATTCAATGAATTCTTTACCACATTATTGAGAGTTATTTTAAGTACTATTGGAACATTCTGTTTCGTTTATGTTGTTCAGTTTTTGTTTTATAAAACAGATAAAAATAAATAATGTACAACAATTCTCATTTAGCAGATAGAAAATATATTATTAGCGGTTTCTTTATCGTTGTGGCAATTGTTTACATCTGTCGTTTATTTTATATTCAACTAATCGACGACCAATATAAATTAGATGCTAGGAATAACGCCTTTAGAAATAGAACCGAATATCCATTACGTGGTTATATATATGATAGAAATGGGAAACTATTAGTTCAAAATGTTTTATCATACGATTTACTGGTAACACCGAAGTTGGTGAAAGACTGCGATACGATGGCTCTTTGTCAAGTATTAGAAATTACCAAAGCAGAGTTTTTAAAGAAAATGAAAAAGGCCAGTCAGGCGCCAAACTCCCCTAGGAAAGAAAGTATTTTTGAAAAACAGTTATCCAATAAAGTATATGCTGCTCTTCAAGAGAAGTTGTATCGCTTTAAAGGCTTTGATGTTCAATCACGAACAGTTAGAAAATATCCGCGTCCTGTTGCCGCACATTTATTAGGTTATGTTGGTGAGGTTAGTAAAGAGAAAGCGGCCAAAGATCCTTATTACATAGAAGGAGATTATATTGGTATTAGTGGTATTGAACGTTCTTATGAAACTGAACTGAGAGGTAAAAAAGGAAAACAAATTGTAATGGTTAACGTTCATGGTAAAACAAAAGGACGTTATATGAACGGATTTTATGATACAGCAGCCGTTGCGGGCAAACCTTTATTTTGTAGCATTGATGTTGATTTACAAGAATACGGAGAAAAATTATTGAAAGGCAAACGAGGAGCTGTTGTTGCTATTGAACCAAGTACTGGAGAAATTTTATGTTTAATTTCTTCGCCGGGTTATGATCCTAATTTATTAGTTGGAGGTAAAGAACGTTCTCGCAACTTCACAAAATTATATTTGGATACACTTAATTTACCCTTGTTTAACAGAGCATTAACAGCGATGTATCCTCCTGGGTCAACTTTTAAATTAATTGACGCGTTAATCGCTCAAAAAGATGGACTCATTAACCGCTCAACAGTTTTTCCTTGTCATGGTGGATATCCTCCAATGGGAGGAAGACCAAAGTGTCACTCACATCCATCAGCTGACTTACCAGGTTCTATTGCTACTTCTTGCAACTCCTACTACAGTTATGTGTTTTGCAAAATTGTCGATCAAAAAGCTTTTCCAAATTTTGTAGATGGATATAATCATTGGAGAGACGCCGTTCGTTCATTTGGACCAGGAACAAAATTAGGAACCGACCTACCCTATGATAAACCCGGTAATGTTCCATCAGTTGAATATTACAACAAAATTTTCGGGAAAAATCATTGGAGAAGTAACACCGTTGTTTCTTTAGGCATCGGACAAGCCGAATTATTGTTGGTTCCTTTTCAAATGGCAAATGTAGTAGCTATAGTAGCAAATAAAGGTTATTTCTACACACCACATTGTATTAAAGGAGTTGGTATAGAAAAATCAATAGACAAACGATTTAAAGAAAAACATTTAACCTACGTACAAGAAGATGAATATTATGAAGTAGTACACGATGGTATGCAAAAATGTTTTGATGCGGGAACAGCTACAGCTTCCAAAATACCTGGCATCGTGGCTTGTGGTAAAACAGGTACGGCGGAAAATCCTCATGGAAAAGATCATGCTGTATTTTTAGCTTTTGCACCACGAGATAAGCCGAAAATTGCTATGGTATGTTTTATTGAAAATGCAGGATTTGGTGGAACATGGAGTGCGCCAATCGTCAGTTTAATGATTGAAAAATATTTAACTGGCAAAGTTACTCGTCCTGATTTAGAAAAACGAATGATGGAAGCTGATTTAATTGGTGGAAAAAATTTATTAGGTAAAAAAACAGTTGAAAAGAAAAAAACAAATTGAGACAAAACGAACATAAATTATTTTTTGGGGTAGATAAAATTGCCATCCTAACGTACGCATTACTTGTGTTTATGGGTTGGTTAAATATTTATGCGGCTGTGTATAACGAAGAGCATCAAAATATTTTTGACACGTCACAAAAATACGGTATGCAACTTATTTGGATAGGGAGTGCGTTTTTTATAGCTACTTTTATTTTAATTATTGATGCTGGTTTTTATACGGTATTTGCCTACTTTTTTTATGTTTTTCTACTAGTAGCATGCATTGCCGTGCCATATGTTGGACGGTCGATAAAAGGTAGTCGTTCATGGTTCGGCTTTGGCTCCTTTGGAGTACAACCAGCCGAGTTCATGAAATTCGCTACGAATCTGGCACTTGCAAAATATTTGAGTAACGTAAACATTGAAGTAGAAACTTCTTCTCGTAAAAGTAGACTCTCCGATCTAATTAAAAATTACAAGAACACGATTATCGCAGTTATTATTTTAGGATTACCTTTGCTGATTATTAAAGTATTACAAGATGAAACTGGCTTAGCGCTTGTTCTCATGGCCTTTATCATCACCCTATACAGAGAAGGTTTATCAGTCAATTTTTTAATATTTGGATTACTATCGGCATTACTATTTATTTTATCACTCGTAATGGAATCTCAAACACTTATAATTTCATTAGGCGTCATTGCTGCTTTATCGTTTTTGTTTGTGAAACGCTCTCGAAAAAACTTAATTATTATCTCTATCGTTTTTGCAGCTGCAAGTGGAGTAGTGTTGGGTACTAACTTTGTATATCAGAAATTAGAGCCCCATCAAAAAGACAGGATTGATGTATTGCTTGGAAAGAAAACAGATTTAAAAGGAGTTGGTTATAATGTCAATCAGGCAAAAATTGCCATAGGTTCAGGAGGTTTTTGGGGCAAGGGATATTTACAAGGTACTCAAACCAAATATGATTTTGTGCCAGAACAAGACACCGATTTTATTTTTTGTACTGTTGGTGAGGAATGGGGATTTGTTGGAACTAGTTTAGTTATAATACTTGAACTCTTTTTAATCATTCGCGTCATTTTTATGGCCGAAAGGCAGCGTTCGCCGTTTAGTAGGATTTACGGATATGGAGTAGCTTCCGTTTTATTTTTTCATTTAGCAGTTAATGTTGGAATGACGATTGGTCTCATGCCTGTAATTGGTATTCCACTTCCATTCTTTAGTTACGGGGGCTCATCGCTATGGTCGTTCACTATTTTATTGTTTATTTTTATAAAATTAGATGCCAATAGGTTGGTGATTTTAAGATAAAACTCTGCAAAAATTTTTAAAACGTATTATTAAATTTTGTAAATTAGATGTATTAAAATTATAAGGGTGCTATGTCAACAAAAACAACAGCTCATATGAATTTGTTAAGAGAGAAAATTGAAGAGATTTTAGTTAAGGAAAACTATACATTTAGTCAGTTAGCTGATTATTTAAATTTGTCTGAAGAACAGTTGGAAGATGGCTTAGCTAACAAAACCCTCGAATTAAGATATTTAGAAGATATCTCAAAAAACTTAAAAGTACCTTTATATAGCTTTTTTAGGGATGCTAATCAAAAAACCAATTATACGGAAAAACCTTATTTTGTAAACAAACTTTGGAACGACGGAGAAGAAGTGAGTCCACAAAAATTAATGGAAGAAATTGAACTTTTAAAACAAGCTATTGTTCAAAAAGAAGCGGAATTGGCTAAAAAGCTGAAGTAATACCTACGAAAACATTCCTTATAAAATCTCCAATTCTATTGCTATATTTGCATAAGGATATTATTTATATATGTTAGCGAGTTTATTTCTTACTTTACTATTGGTTTTATTAAATGGTTTTTTTGTGGCTGCCGAGTTTGCCTTGGTGAAAGTACGAGCGTCACAATTAGATATTTTAATTCAAAAAGGAAGTAGTCGCGCTAAAGTAGCTAGAACACTTCTCGAAAAACTAGACGCTTATTTATCTGCTACACAGCTTGGTATTACATTAGCTTCTTTAGCTTTAGGTGCTATTGGAGAAGAAACTATTTCACACATTGTTATTAATCTATTTCAAAAATATGATTTAGGAGTAAATATGGTTACGGTTCACAGCATTTCTCTGCCTATTGCCTTAACCTTACTAACATTTTTTCACGTTACATTAGGAGAACAAATACCAAAAATGATTGGGATTAAGTATAGTATGGATACGGCATTATTTACAGCTTGGCCATTAAAAATATTTTATATCGTATTTAGTCCATTTATCTGGTTATTAAATAAATCATCAAATGTTATTTTAAGAATAGTAGGCATTAAAAGAATTGGAGAAGAAGAAGTTCATACAGAAGAGGAACTTCGATTAATTTTAACAGAAAGTGAAGAAGGTGGAGCTATTAAGCCAAGCGAAAATGAATTGATTCAAAATGTATTTGATTTTGACGATCGTTTGGTAAAACAAATTATGGTTCCTCAAAACCGCGTAACCGCAATTGACGTAGAGGCTTTGGATAGAGATGGAATCATTCAAAAAATATCTGATGAAGGCTTCTCTCGTTACCCAATTTATCTAGGCGACATTGATAATATTATTGGTGTGATATATGCCAAAGATTTATTTAAGGAATTAATTTCCAAGAAATTTAAAACCATTAAAGATATTATGCGTCCTGCGCATTTTGTACCTGAATCAATGAAAATTAATGATCTGCTCCGTGATTTTCAAAAACTACATATGCAAATTGCGATTGTTACCAACGAATTTGGCGCCACAGCAGGCATCGTAACAATGGAAGATATTATTGAGGAGTTAGTTGGAGAAATACAAGATGAACATGATGAAGAGAAACCAACGGTAGAAAAGAAAAGCGAAACTGAATATATTGTGAATGCTCATAGTAGCATTGGTGATGTAAACGAATCGTTACCAATGGCCATCCCAGAAAATCCTAAATACGAAACCATATCAGGGTTAATAAATTTTTTATGGGGAAGAATTCCTGGAGTGAATGAAAAAAGACAATACGGGGGGTATGAAATAACTGTACTTCAAAGAAAAAAACAAACTGTTGAGTCTGTTAAATTAAGAGTATTAGAAACCGATAAAGTAGAGTAAATTCTTAATTATCTAAGTAAATTCTGCCCTGTCTCCACATGTCTACTGCTTGATACCATCTTTCTTTATAAAGCTCACTTCTTTCTAAATAAAAATCATTGTCAGTAAAAGGATTAATAATTTTTATAAATGAAAACGAGATGGATGTTGGATTGTTAGGTTCGCCATAAGTCCACACTTCTCCATTTTTTCGTTTCGACACTTTATTAGGTGCCCCAAAAACAATGTAAATCATTCCTCTATCTGTTTTCCATCCTTCCTGAAAGCTCGTAAATAACTTATTACTCTCTTGAACTCTCAAATAATATTTTCTAATCAATTCTTTTGCTCTTTCAGCGCTACCGCCAATCTCTATCCAAAATTTATCAATAGCACCTTTTTGATCAGACGATTGTAAACAATTGTCAAATTCCTTTTTAGCCATAATATAACGTGTAGCTAAAATCATTTGTTCAGTATTTTTTATTCTAGGATAGGCTGATTCATAAACAAAAAACGTTACGCCGTTTTTAGTAGTTGCATTTGTCTTTAAATGAAAAAATCCTTTTGAAGGAAGCGCTAATTCAATTTTTCCATTTGTTTCATAAACACTAAATGTAGAATCTGGCTTGTAACTAAATTTCGGCATTAACTCAACAGAAAAAGGAGGTAGCGCTAATTTGAACTTAGGCTTGAAATAATCTACTTCAAATAATTTTTCTCTATTTCGAGATGATTGTATATAAACAACCTCATCTGGTTTATAGTAAGATGAAAACAAAACTTCGTTACGAGCATTTGTAATCAAAAAATTTTGTCGCGCTTCAATAGATGTTTTATTTGAAAATAAGTTGTCAGTGTACTCCACTTTTTTGTTTCGATCAACAACATTTACATTAATATAATAATTGAAACCAGCAGGCAATTTAAAAAATAAACTTCCTCTTAATTGTTTAATAATGGCGTCTTCTTGTTTATCAGTTAAAACTATTGAAGCCGTATCACTAACAGCGCTCAAATTATCTTCGGCACTCACATTTAATTCTATTCTAATTTGCGCATAAAAATAATTACTTGTATCTGTTTTTTTGTATTGTAATACTTCATTTGATATGTCGTAAAATAATTGGCTAATGCTGTCGTTTACATGATAAATAGTGTACTTAGCATCCAATTCGTTATTGGATTTTGTATATAATCTATCTGTACTAGATTGATTTACTTTTTGAGGTGTGCAAGAAACTGAACCCAAAAACACAAGAATAATAACCCAATATATAATTTTAAAATAACCCATGCAAAAATGTGTTTGATTAAAAATCAATCACCTTAAATTACAAATAAAAAATCAAAAAGAGGAAAATTATTTTAACTCAAATGGCTTACGCTCATACTGGCAACAATCTGGTAATTTACCGTAAGCATAATCATCACCGTAATAGCCATCGTTATCATAACCTGCTTTGGCAACTAGTTGCTGAATACCATCTAAAGTGATTTTAGTAGTGTCAAATTTAACGGTTATCAAAGTAGATTCTACATCCCAGTTTTTTTCAACGATCCCATCTACACCCAAAGAACCTTCGATGGTTACTTTACATTTTTCGCAATTTCCCCAAACTTTAAATGTTTCTGTTTTTTCTGCAGTTTGTGTTTTGCAAGAAAATAGCCCAAGGCTTAAAAAAAATATTATATAATAAAGAAGTCTCATTTTAAATAAATTATAGAGTTGCAAATTTATAATTTAATTTCAAAAAATGTTCAATATATTGAGGAAGGGCAAATTTTAAGTTTTTTTGGGCTTTGATATTGTCGTGAAAAACAATGATACTTCCATTTCGAGTGTATTTAATACTATTATCTAAACACTTTTTAGATGAAGTTAGTCTATCATAATCATAACTTAATACGTCCCAAAATACCACTTTGTAGTTTTTTGCCAGTATTTTGTATTGGCTTTTTTTAATTCTTCCGTATGGAGGCCTGAATAAATTTGTTTTGGTTAGTTCTTGGCACCTTTCAGTATTTTCTACATACATCGCATTTTTAACTTCCCAACCTTTCATATGGTTAAATGTATGATTTCCAACCTGATGCCCTTCGGATTTAATTCTTTGAAAAATAGATGGATTTTTAACAATATTATCTCCAACGCAAAAAAAAGTGGCTTTAATTTGATATTCCTTCAAAACATCTAACACCCATTCGGTTAATTCTGGAATTGGACCATCATCAAAAGTGAGGTAAATAGTTGGTTCTTTTTTATCCATTCGCCATAAAGACCCTTTATATAAAGCTCTCAATAATTGTGGTGGACGAACCAATAATTTCATTCTTGTTTTTTTACGTTTTAAAGATAGCTATTTCAATTAAAACCCATTAATAAATCGTTAAATAAACTCCTAAATGGATACAAATAATAGTGTTCAATAAGCAGATACTAGTGTTTACGAACTCATAACACTAACTTAATCAGATACAGTTAATTGTAACAAGAATTATAGCTATTTTTAGGAGTTGTACTACATAAAAAATTTATAATGAAACTGTCAAAATATTTAATTCTATTACTTACTTCTATTTCAATTTTTGGAATTGCTCAAAATCAATACGATGATTTATCTATTGAAGACAAAATCATAATTAAAGAAAGCAAATTACCTATTTTTTCAACTTCCAAGCTAGAATCTGGAGCCAATCCTGTTGTGCTAACTACTGGACCGGAACAACAATGTAATAGTGCAATACCTGTTTGTCAAAATATATATACTACTTCAACTTCATATTCCGGTAATGGTTCAACTCAAGAAATACCTGGAAACTCCTGTTTAGGAAGTAACGAATTAAACTCTGTTTGGTATACGTTTACGAGCAGTTCAGCTGGTAATATTGCTTTTAATATTACTCCAAATGTTTTAGGACAAGATTATGATTTTGCTTTATATAATCTTACAGGGACAAATTGTTCGGCGATTAGTAGTGGTGCATTAACCCCAATTCGTTGTAATTTCTCAGCAACTGGAGGTGTTACTGGTTTATCTGCATCTGGAACTAATCCATCGGAACCAGCAAGTGGCCCAAATCAAAGTACTGTGCTCGCAACTACTGTTGGACAAACGTATGTATTAATTATTAGTAACTATTCATCATCCGCAAATGGATACCAATTAGATTTCACTCCAGGAACTGCAAGTATTTTTGATGTTACTCCACCCACATTAGCTAGTGTTTCTGCGCCTTGCGGAAGCAATGTTTTAACTTTAAACACAAGTGAACAAATAACTTGTGCTTCAATTGCAGGTAATGGTTCTGATATATCTATTTCTGGAACTGGCGGTCCTTACACTATTACTGGAGCAAATGGCGTAAACTGTGGCAGTTCAACAGCTCAAATTCAATTTACTATTACTCCTGCATTAACAGGTGGTGGACCATGGATACTCAATGCTCATTTTGGTTCTGATGGAAATAGTTTTATTGATAATTGTGGCAATGCAATGCCTACAACAACTGTTTCTTTTAACGTTGCTCCTGCAACACCAGTTATTACTGGACCTGCAAATGTTTGTAAAGGCACTACTTTTGCTTTATCGTCATCTAGTGCGGTATCTTACACATGGACAGGAGCTGCGGTACCGGCTGGGCAGCAAAATCAACAAACAATAACAGTCACTGCAACTACTTCAGCAACAATGAATTTTCAATTAGTAGTAAGTTACGGTGCATGTGGTACGGCAACAGTTACTAAAGCTGTTACAGTTACAGATGCACCAATTGCTAACTTCACCGCTCTTCCTTCTTTAACTGTTTGTGCAGGGTCTCCAGTAACATTTACAAACACATCTACTTATCCATGTAGTACAGGAGGTTTGGGTCTTAATCAATGTAATTGTGGTTCTTTTTTATGTAACACAACTTCCAACCAAGGTACATTTGCAACCTATTTATGGACATTTGGAGATGGTGGAACTGCTTTTTATTTAGGCGGAAGTCCAGCTAGCTCTTTCAGTCCTGTGCATACTTACACAGCACCAGGAACTTATAATATAAGTTTAAATGCCTCTGGTTTGATTAATACTTGTAGCAATACAAAAAATTTAACTATTACCGTTTTACCTGCAACACCCAATTTAACTGTATCACCAACTACAACTATTTGTCCTGCTCAAAGCAGTACATTAACTGCAACTGGTGGCACAACTTATACTTGGACTCCAGCAGCTACATTAAATACAACCAACGGAGGAACTGTTATTGCTTCACCCGCAGCTACTACAATTTATACAGTAAGTACACCAGGTTGTTCTGGTAATCAAACAGCAACAGTACAAGTAGTTGTAAATGGAACACCTCCTGCTATTGGAGCTATAAGCGGCTCTACCTTAATTTGTCCAAACTCAACTGGCATTACTTATTCGGTTACTAACGTCGTCAGTACTAACTATACTTGGACAGTTCCTGCTGGTGCAACCATAACTTCGGCTCCTACTAACTCAAATGCAATTACCGTTAACTTTGGTGCAAGTGCAGGAACGGTTTCTGTTATTGCAGTTGGAACTTGCGGTTCTGCTACAGCTGCAATTAACGTTAGTTTGAGTCCTGCATTAAACTTAACTGTTACCCCTAATACCTCAACAGTATGCGCGGGTAGTTCATCTACATTAACCGCCAGTGGGGCCACAAATTATACATGGAGTCCTACTGGTTCTTTAAGTTCGGCTAATGGAACAAATGTTGTAGCGACTCCAACCATAACAACCGTTTACACAATTATTGGTTCTACTGGTACTTGCACTGGCTCAACTACATCAACAGTAACAGTTGGTGGTGCCTTAACTTTAACCGTTACTCCAAATACAGCAACCGTTTGTCCGGGAACTCCAGTTACATTATCGGCCAGTGGAGCAACCAATTACACTTGGAGTCCGAGTGCAACATTAAGTTCTGCAAATGGAACCACGGTTACTGCAACTCCATCTGTTAATACAACTTATACAGTTCTTGGAGCTACTGGAACTTGTACTGGAACAGCGACCGCCATTGTTACAATTGGTGGAAGTTTAACATTAACTGTTTCTCCGCTTACATCAACCGTTTGTCCTGGTACGCCAGTTGTATTAACAGCTAATGGTGCAAGTAATTATACCTGGAGTCCAAGTGCTACATTAAGTTCAGTAAATGGTGCAACTGTAACAGCCACTCCATTAACCGGAACAACTTATACTGTTATTGGAACTTCAGGAACCTGCACGGGTTCAGCAACTGCAAACATATCTATGTCTGCTGGCTTAACTTTAACATTGACTTCAAATACACCCACAATTTGTCCAGGTGGAGCCGCATTATTAGATGCTAATGGTGCTACAACTTATACCTGGCTCCCTTCTGCTACTTTAAGTTCGGCAAATGGATCGAACGTAACTGCATCTCCATTAGTAAATACAACCTATACAGTTTTGGGTTCTACCGGAACTTGTACTGGTGTTGCAACTGTTAACGTTGGTATTGGCGTATGTGTATCGAGTGCTTGTGATTTAGCCTTGATACGATCAACCCTAACAGGAGCTGGAAATATTGAATTATTGGGAATGAACAATACATGTAGTTTATATTTCATCAATCCTCAATTCATGACAGGTCCTCAAGCTCAAGCATACGCTCAAACCTTTGGAGCAAATTTAATTTCTGTTCAATCCGCCACCGAAAATGCTGATTTAGTTCAAGCGTTATCAAATCAAGGATATGCGGGTCAGGTAATTTGGATTGGTTACAGTGATGCTATTACAGAAGGAAGCTTTGTTTGGTACGATGGTGCACCACTTAGTTATTCCAATTGGGCACCCGGCGAACCAAATAATTCAGGAGGAGTTGAACATTGCACACAAATTTATCCGGATGGTAGTTGGAATGACTTGAATTGCGCAGGCTATAACTCTTTATCTGTTATTGAAGTCAATATTTGTCCTCAGGTTTCTGTAGTTAACGTACCTCCTACTCATTGTCCTTTTACAAATGTAACTATGAATGCCAGTACACTTTTAGGGTCACCTAATTATACTTATACTTGGGTACAATCTGGTGCTGATTCATTTACAACTACTAGTTCAGGCAGCAGTTTAAACGATCAAATAACGGTGACCTCAACCGGAGCTAATACATTTACAGTTTTCACTGAAGATAGATACTCTTGTCCTCAATCAACTACTGTTTCATTAAACGTTTTTCCTACTCCTACAATTACTGCGAATAGCGCTACTATTTGTGCAGGACAACAAACTGCCACTTTAACAGCTAACGGTGCTACTACTTATAGTTGGATCCCTGGTACTGGATTAAGTTCTACCTCTGGCGCAGTTGTTACTGGAACTCCAGGAGCTACACAAAACTACACGGTTATTGGTATGGATGCTAATGGTTGTATGAATGGAACTGTTACTGAAATTACTGTTAATCCTTTACCTACAGTAACGGTGAATAGTTCTACAATATGCGTGGGTCAACAAACCGCAACATTAACTGCTAATGGAACAATATCTTATAGTTGGACACCAGCTACTGGTTTAAGCGCTACTTCAGGCTCTCTTGTTACTGGAAATCCTCTTACTACTCAAGATTATACATTAACTGGAACAGATGCAAATGGTTGTTTTGCAAATGCTACTTCAACCATTACAGTAAATTCTTTACCAACCGTAACCGTAAACAGTTCTACGATTTGTGTGGGACAACAAACAGCAACATTAACGGCAAATGGAGCAACTACGTATAGTTGGATTCCAGGAACTGGATTGAGTTCTACAACTGGATCAGTTGTAACAGGTAATCCTACTATAACCCAAAACTACACAGTGGCAGGTATGGATGCAAATGGCTGTATTAGCGGAACAACCACAGCGATTACTGTAAACCCGTTACCTACAATTACTGTAAATAGTGCTACAATTTGTGAAGGACAACAAACTGCCACATTAACCGCTAATGGCGCTACAACATATAGTTGGATTCCGGGAACAGGATTAAGCGCTACTACAGGATCTATTGTAACCGGTACACCAACTGTTACACAAAATTATACAGTAGCAGGAATTGATGCTAATGGTTGTATTAATGGAACTATAACCGCTATAACAGTTAACCCATTACCTACCGTTACTGTAAATAGCGCTTCTATTTGTATTGGACAACAAACAGCTACTTTAGTAGCAAATGGTGCTAGCACATACAGTTGGACTCCATCTGTTAACTTAAGTTCAGCCGCAGGAACAACCGTGACGGGAACACCAGCTGCTAACGAAAGTTATACCATTACTGGAACTGATGCGAATGGATGCTTTAGCAATACAACTTCTACCATAACCGTTAACTCTTTACCTACTGTTACTGCAAATAGTTCTACAATTTGTTTGGGACAACAAACGGCCACATTAACCGCAAACGGCGCTACGACGTATAGTTGGATTCCAGGAACAGGCTTAAGTGCAACTACTGGATCTGTTGTTACTGGAACTCCTATTGTGACAGAAAACTACACAGTTGTAGGTATGGATGCAAACGGCTGTATTAATGGAACTGTTACTGCAATCACGGTTAATCCTTTACCTAACGTAACAGCAACAAGTGCTACTATTTGTGTAGGACAGCAAACTGCAACATTAACTGCGTTGGGAGCAACGACCTATAGCTGGATTCCTGGAACTGGCTTAAGTGCAACTACTGGATCTGTTGTAACAGGTACACCAACTATTACACAAAATTATACGGTTGCTGGTATGGATGCTAATGGTTGTATAAATGGAACTATTACCGCTATAACTGTTAACCCATTGCCTACCATTACTGTTTCGCCAGATATGACTGTTTGTCCGCTATCTGCAAATACGTTAACCGCTAGTGGAGCAAGTTCTTACACTTGGACTCCGAACATATTCTTAAATAATAATTTAGGGGCCAATATTATTTGTACTCCATCCGTTACAACTACTTATACTATTGATGGAACATCTGCCGCATCTTGCACTAACACGGCTGTAATGACTATTGCTGTGGCTAATACAGTTGTTGTAAATGCCTTAGCTGGCGCGACACCAACTACTACAATTTGTCCTTTGGGCAGTGCTACTTTAAGCGCTAGTGGAGCAACTTCATATACTTGGACACCAAGTTTAACTTTAAGTTCAGCAAATGGAGCTTCTGTAACAGCTGCACCAGCAACATCTACTACTTATACGGTAATTGGTTCAACTAGTACTTGCACCAACTCAGCCGAAGTAGTTGTGACACTCACTGTGAATCCAACATTAACTGTAACTCCTAGTCCATCTGTTATATGTAGTGGAAGTTCATCTGCCTTAACCGCTAATGGAGCAAGCACCTATACTTGGTCTCCATCAGCTACATTAAGCTCTGCAAATGGAGCAGTAGTAAATGCTAATCCTAATACAACAGCTGTTTATAATATTACAGGAGCAAGTCCATTAGGTTGCTTAGGTTCAACCACTACAACTGTAACTGTAGTTCCTACACCAACCCTCAATGTCACATCAAGTCCAGGTGTTATTTGCGCTAATAGCAGCTCTACATTATCTGCTTCTGGTGCAACTAATTACACATGGTCACCAAGTGCTAGTTTAAGTAGTCCTAATAGTAACACTACGGTTGCAACACCTCCACTTACTACAACATTCACTGTTATTGGGTCAAATGGTATTACTCAGTTATGTTTAGATACTAAAACAGTTCAAGTAACTGTTATTCCTAATCCTACATTAACCCCTAGCCCAGGCGTTCCAATTTGCGAAGGTAGTTCAACGTTAATATATGCAACTGGAGCTAACACATATACATGGAGTCCAACAACGGGTGTTAGTCATATACATGATTCAACTACATCTGTGCGACCACCATTACCTGGTGTTTATATTTACACAGTGACAGGCACTACTAATAATTGTACTGGGACAGCGACGGTAGAAATTACTGTAAATGCTCTACCAATTATAGATGCAGGTTTGGATAGCACGATTAATATTGATGAAACTATTACATTAATTGCTTCGGGAGATACTCAAGTAGGATTTATTAATGCCTCTACTGGTGTTCCGTTTGATTGTAATTACTGTCCAACTGTAACCGTTAACCCACAAGAAAATACTTGCTATACCATAGAAGGAATTTCGAGCTTTGGCTGTAGAAATACAGATGTTGTATGTATTACAGTTACCAAAGACTGGGATGTGTTTATACCTAACGCATTTACACCAAATGGCGACATTAACAATGAGGTTTTTGCTCCAAAAGGCTATGGTATAGATAAAATTCGACTAGCTATTTTTGATCGTTGGGGTCACCAATTGTTTAATGAAGAAGGACAAACTGTTGGCTGGGATGGAAGCTATAAAGGTAAAATTTGCGAGCAAGGCGTATACATATTTAAACTCGAAGTAACGGCCATGTCGGGAGAAAAACGATACAAAACAGGACATGTGACGTTACTTGGGAAAGTAAAATAAACATAAGTCAATAAAAAAGCCCTCCCGAAAATTCTGGAGGGCTTTTTTTTGTAAGTAACCCTAAAGTGAAATTTTATGTACTCGGTTAATTGGAATTACAACGCCTTGCTTTAAAATAACTCGTTTATCTGTGACACCCCAAACTGTAGTTTCTACTAGCTTACGCGATTGGTCATCTTCGAAATAAATTTTAATCTTAGTATGCTCTAAATTCCCTAAGGCCAAAGCTCTGTTTAACTCAGTGTTTCTTTCGTTAATTAAATTGGCATCAACTAATACTTCCTCATGTGGAAACTTTAATGTTTCGATTTTTTCTTTTTCGATAGGTTCAAATGTAGTAGTCATAATTGTAAATTATTAAGGGTTAGTACTGTGTTGTTAAACACCAAAATACTAAAAATAGTTACACTTATGCCATAAAAAAATAAAAATTATTTTTTCTCCAATAAAACCACATTTTCAACGTGTGCTGTTTGAGGAAACATATCCACTGGTTTAATTTCTATAATATCATAATGACCTACCATCATTGCCAAATCTCTAGCTTGTGTGGCCGCATTACAACTTACATATACAATTTTTTGAGGAGCAGCTTTTAAAATCACACTTATCACATCCTCATGCATGCCTGCTCGTGGTGGATCGGTAATAATAACATCTGGTTGCCCGTGAGTTTTAATAAAAGCGTCGTTTAACACATCTTTCATATCACCAGCATAAAATAAAGTGTTATGAATATTGTTGTATTCAGAGTTGTTTTTAGCATCAATCACTGCATCTTCAACGTACTCTACCCCCACTACCTTTTTTGCTTTTTTAGCCACAAAATTGGCAATAGTGCCGGTACCGGTATATAAATCATAAACCACTTCATTACCAGTTAATCCACACAAATCTCGGGTAATTTTATATAATTCGTAAGCTTGAGGCGAATTGGTTTGGTAAAAGGATTTGGCCGAAATTTTAAATTTTAAACCTTCCATTTCTTCAAAAATATGATCTCTGCCACTAAAGGTTATAATCTCTAAATCTTGCAACGTATCATTCCCTTTTTGATTAATGACATACTGCAACGATGTAATTTGAGGAAAGGTGTTTTTTAAATGGTTTAATAACAAATCAATATTTTCAGGTTGATTTTCAAAAAACTGAATCAACACCATTAATTCGCCATTACTCGACGAACGAATCATTAAAGTTCTTAATAAACCTGTTTTATTTCTTACACCAAAAAAGCTTAAGTTATTTTTGTTTGCAAAATCTCTAATTTCGTTACGGATAGAGTTAGAAGGTTCTGCTTGTAAATAACAATTTTTTATATCTAAAATTTTGTCAAACATTTTTGGAATATGAAATCCTAAAGCATTACGATTATCAATCTCTACTCCGCTTTTTACTTCCTCATTGGTTAACCATTTTTTATCCGAAAACGAAAACTCTAATTTATTACGGTAAAAATAATTCTCCTTATTTCCAAAAATTGGTTTTAAGGTCGATATATCTAAATGTCCAATACGGGTTAACGCATCTTCAACCGTTTTTTGTTTAAATATCAATTGAGTTTCGTAGTTCATATGCTGCCATTTGCAACCACCACAATATCCAAAATGTTCGCATTTAGGATTAATACGGTTTGCTGAAGGTTTTTTAAGTGTAACTACATGACCTTCGGCATAATTGTTTTTTTTACGGGTAATCATCACATCAGCCACATCACCTGGCACACCGCCATCAACAAAAATAACCATTCCATCTACTTTGGCTACCGATTTTCCTTCAGAAGAAATATCGACAATGTCCGCATTTTCAACAAAAATATTTTTCTTTATTTTACTCATAGTCTGCAAAGATATAAGAACAGGGCAAAAGATGAAAGATTAAAGATGAAAGATTTACCATGTGTTGAGGCTATTTCTTAAAAAACCATAACATTCGGTCAAATACAATTTATATGATTAAATTTATGGACTGAAAATGAATACCAGAAAAAGCCTATTTACCAATACTAAATCTACCAAATATAACCTGGTAGTGTTTTTTGTAATAGCTTTTATTTTCTCGGGATTTTCACAAACAAAACCAAAGCCAAAACCTGTTGAAGAAAAGCCCAATAAATTAATTACCATCAGGCATGCCAAGCGCTTATCATACGATCAATCGTTAGGTATAGATGCTCGTAGGTTGATAGGTGATGTAGAATGTGAGCACGAAGGTGCTGTGATGCGTTGCGATAGTGCCTATTTATATAGCGATAAAAAATTACAAGCTTTTGGTCATATAAGTATTATTAAAGGAGATAGTATTTTTTTATATGGTGATTCGCTACGCTATGATGCTACTACAAAATTAGCCAATATGAAAGGCAATGTTCGTTGTATTGAAAAAGACATGACACTTACTACCAATACACTAATTTATGATATTGGAAATTCTGTAGCTAGCTATTATGAAGGAGGGAAAATCGTTAATAAAGAAAACACTTTAACCAGTAAAAACGGACACTATTATTCGGGAAATAAAGAATTGACGTTTCATTACGATGTCGTTCTTACCAATCCTGATTACATTATACGAGGAGATACCTTAAGATATAACACCATCAATAAAATAGCGTATATCTTAGGTCCTACCATTATTACAAGTAAAGAAAACTACATTTATTGTGAAAATGGATGGTATGATACTGAAAATGAAATTGCTCGTTTTAGTAAAAATGCACTTATTGTAAATGAACATCAAAAATTATTAGGAGATAGTATTTTTTACAATCGAAAAAAAGGCTTTGCCAGTGCTACCAAAAATGTTCAAATAATTGATACGACTGCAAAAAACAAATCGTTTATTGTAGGTGATTATGCCGAACATTATGAAAAAAGAAATAAAGCCATCGTTACTGGTCATGCTATTTATGGCAAAATAATAGAAAAAGACACATTATTTATGGCGGCCGATACTTTGTTTTATGAGCAACCTGATTCGGTACACACTTTTGTGAAAGCATTTAGACATGTGAAAATTTTTAAAAAGGATTTACAAGGTTTATGTGATTCACTCACTTATTTACTTCATGATTCTTTAATGACCATGTATAACTCCCCGATTTTATGGACCAATAATGGACAAGTAACTGCTAAACTAATTAAGGTAACCGCAGGGGAAACCAATATTAAATATTTTGAACTCTTAAACAATGCTATAGTCGTGCAAAAAGTAGATAGCTTGGATGAAAAAAAATTCAATCAAATAGAAGGTAAAAAAATAGAAGGCTTTTTTGCAAAAGACTCACTTGGTGAACAAGTCATTCGAAAATTAAATGTGATAGGTAATGCACAAATCATTTATTATGTAAAGCAAAAGAAAAACTACAAAGGCGTTAATAAAACAGCTTGTAGCGATTTAACCACTTGGTTTGCAGGAGAAGGTGTGGATAGAGTAACCTTTAGAAATAAGCCCGAATCAACTGTTTTTCCATTAAAAGACATCAATGATGAAGATATGAGGTTAAAACATTTTTCGTGGATGGAAAATAAACGGCCTAAAAAGAAAGAAGATATTTT